>Ga0228535_1001752_pt1 | contig 28385 bp, 25 predicted proteins | sample SJ1metagenome_FD_168457 | JGI IMG/M metagenome (GOLD analysis project Ga0228535, IMG submission 168457) | Enriched culture of PCE-dechlorinating microbial communities from Ithaca, New York, USA - SJ1 | ecosystem: Engineered > Modeled > Simulated communities (microbial... > Unclassified | place...
CATATTACGCTTGTTTTTGCAATACCAAAGAGAAGAAATACCTACAATAAAACAAGATATCCTCCATGGATCGAGGAGGACATCTTCAAATGCGACTTATGGTAAGAAAACTTGTTATGAATTCAAGATAATTGATCCTATACTTGCGATAGGTAATCGATTATTGATGATATAAATTCGGGACAGAGTAATCTTATAGAAAGAAATAATTGCATAATCATCTCTTTAGGTGGTTTTTAAATTCCCTATACAATTTATTCGCAACCTTGATAACAAAAGGTCTTCTATACAATTTATTATAAGCATGAAGCACTGGTTCCATGGCTTCTCTGAATATCTGGAAATCACTTCCTTCTAATGCTTTATCATAAGCTCTATCTGCTTCAAGCAAGAGAGGAATCCTTTTCTCATAAATTTCCTTTCTTTGCTTTGGAATACTAGCACTTGGAGCTACCCGCTTTGTAGGCCGCCATTCATTCTTTTGGTCCTTCAAATATAACCTATACGAAAGCCCTTCTCTTCTATGCCTAAATCCACCAGCTTGGGACTCATATACTTTTTCCGCCGAAATCTCCTCAATAGATAACTCTTGATGTCGTTTTTCAAGCAAAGTAAGAACACTTGGATTGCGCACAACCACAATATTTGTACCCCGTCCGTCTTTTACATATTCAGATAGCCAAGCATCTCCGATTGTTATATCAGCGGTCTCAGCCAGTACATCATCACAGTAATCACACACATTGTATCTGAAAAAACCATGACCCCAATTATGAACAAGTAACTTTTTCATTGGAGAAGTTATGACTTTATTATTACCCTTTTCCTTGACAGCTACCCCATAAGAACTAGCAGCTGAGTCAGGCATTTTTACCCTGAAATCTATAGATTCCAATTTATTAGGGTGAACTCCCAGTTCCCAACCAATCGTCTTAGCAAATCGGTCAGTTTTTAAATGCCCACATACCAGACCAATTGTTAAGACTATTCTTTCTTTAAATATTGGCTCTTGCTCTGATAACAGTCTCACTGCTTTTATAATGCAAGGCACTCCAATAAGTAGATATTTCCCAGGATTATCTCTTACTACATCCAATACGCTCGACAACTCAACAGGGTAATATTTCGACTTTGAACCTTCACGGATCTCTTCCCGAGTAGATGAAATCGTATAAGCAAAAAGAATGGATGAATTCTCAACAGGTCTTACATGAATAACAAAATCAACAAGATGTTCTTCTAACAACGATACAGCAAGCCAGGAACCCAAACCACCCGAACTTCCTTTGTCTCGATAGGTGTCAGTTGCCACGAATCCAGCAAAATTTTTTATAAAGTATCCGAGATTGGCATCATGGCGTACACTAGGAATACCTCCAAATAATTTCTTCCCAATCTCATCTTCGTTCACTGCTTCGTTCGAGAATGGGCAGACAGCCAAAGCCTGCTCTTGGTTCACTGTTTTTTCTAAAACTGCTTGATATTTTCCCTCTTGGTCCATCTTTATAGCACAAGGGGAATCATTAGTAGCAGCACACACCCCGCACCCAATGCAATACCCTTTGGATACAATATCTTCTATTCCTATAGCTTTACTCATACGCGTTTGCTTACTCGCTTAATAATGGATCGGATTAATTGTTTTTCATAGTTGTTCAAGCCAAGGAACCAGAGCAACAAAACATAAAGGCTGGAATAGATCACAACCCCAATCAAGAAGCTCCCCCATCCATCGGCTGGGATTACTTTCAGGATAAAGTATCCGCCAAGTCCAGCAAGGATTATTGGCACAGATAGTTTTGCAATCTCCCTAAAGAACTCTGCTACTTTAATTCCTATTCTATGATAATAGAAGTTTATAATGATTCCATTACCAATAAACAAGCATCCACTCGTTGCAATAGCACATCCCAGCCCTCCGTAGCGCTTGGCGAGAGGAATTGAAATTGCTACATTAACTACAGCAATAATCACATACACAATAGATCGGAAAGCATGTTTGTTCTTTGCCTGGAGAATAAGAATCCCTAGATTCTGAATTAAAGGAATAGTAAGAGGTATCATGATAACCAAGGTCATCATATACGCTCCTGATAAGGCTTCTCCGACCCACAAAAATAGAAAGGCCTGTCCAAATAGAATAAACCCTGTAAAAATCAGCCCTAGTAATGAATACTGTATTCTTCCTACTCTCATAAACATTGAATTGATTTCTCGCATATCATCGCTGATTGCTGCTAGTTTAGAAAGTCGTGGTAAAAATACCCCATTAATACCAGTAGAAAATTGGAGATAGTACTGTGTAATCTGGATTGCTATTGAAAAAACTGCTACCGTAGCAGTTCCTGATACTGCTCCTAATATTAACTGCCCTGTCTTCCAGTACACTTGATCAACAATTGCATTTAAAAAGATAAAGAAAGAAAAAGCAAACATCGACTTGATTAACACACCATCGAAAGCATGCAGATGAATCTTGATTTTAATCTTGTGCCGGGCGTACCAGATATTGCAGAGAATCACAATTACATTCAGTACAACTTGTACTTGTACGACTGAAAGAGCCTCTGCCTTGAATTGCAACACGGCAAGAACGACTAAAGGATTAAGAATACTACGTATGATAGTCACTACCCGAAGAAAAACAAACTGTTCGTGAGAAGTGATTGCAGAAGTGAATACATTTGAAGGAATCGAGATTGCTACATTTATAATCAGCCATGCCATCATTGCTTTCGCTGAAACCAGCTCATGCGGTGATAGGGTAGTTCCATAGATAGTATCGAGGAGTTGATATAAAACAATACCGGCAACTATTACCAGAACACCTATGCCAAGATAGATAATCAGTGCTAAGGCGAGAACATTCTCCTGACCTTTCTTATCGTTCAAAGCTAAACGCTGAGAATAATACCGAGTTATGGTTCCACTTAGACCAAAATCCATAACAGAAAGATAGGCCACTAACGATCCGATGAGTTGGTATAAACCATACTCATCAATAGATAGATAGTGTAATAGTAATGGTACGTATACTAATCCTATGAGAATATGGAGAATCATATTCACATAAGAGAGAAGAGCACCTACTTTAAGCTGGTTCATGAAATTCATATTACCGAGATTATATTAATAACTGAAACGCTATATCCAAAAAAACTGTTTATCATCACAAAATCTCCATGCTGCAAACTCAACTCAATTCTCAATACTTGCCTTAAGAAAATTAATAGACTCTTCCCTCAGATACTGTATCGAACTTTCAACAGGCAAGTTCCTTGGTGTGTGTACATCAAAAAATTCATATTCCTGGATAAATCTATCCCTACATCCAAAATCAGACAACAAAGTTTCAATTCGACTTCCCATTTTTCCTCTAGAAAAAACAAAAAACTCTTTCTCAAACAGACAAGAAAATACGGACACATGATAAGAATCTGTAAAGATATAACTTGCATTTCTTATTAGTGCTAAAAGTTCTTGTGGAGAGGCATCAATAATCTGCTTATCTACGTTCCATTTATTCTTAATACGATTTCTATTATCCAGACATGAGAGAACTACGATTGGCAACTTTGTAAGATTAGCAACTTTTTCAACAATTTCTCTTCTATAAGTATCATCTTCAAAAAAATAGCAGAAAATATATTTAGATTTGAATATTGAGTCAGGAGTAATTGTTTCCCAATCTTTTCTTGTTAATAATAAAGTTGGATCAAGTGTTCTGACTACATGAAAACCCAAGTTTTCTATTATGGAGACAGAGATTTCCTCTCTAACAGAAATGGAGTAATACAATTGCAGTTCTTTCTTATATGTTTCTTGTCTCTCAAAGGGAATATTTGGATGTGCAATACTTGCTGAGTAGGCAATCCGCTTCTTATCCATAGCTACAAAATTCAATGAATACGCGGTTTCAAAACTATTAGGATGCCATACTTGATCACTACCAGTAATAAAAATATCATACACTTTGTTCAAGTCATTAATATTATTGTCATCCACAATATCTGTATGAGGAATACTTTCACGGAAACTTGAGAACTTCTTATACTTAGTATTTAGACTTCCCTGAATCGGTAGATTGAAGAGTACAAGCTTCATTTTCCTTAAGAAATGATAGCCTTTTTTTAATAGCGAATATATAACACTTCGATTCTTATTATTGTTTCCTCGCTCATAGGACACTTGTACCGCAGAATATCCTATCTTTTCTAAGGCCTTAATCATCGCATAAGATTGTAACACACCTCCATAATTTGTGGACTTATAATACATGGTGATTACGGCAATTCTAGGCTTCATTAAAAAAATCTCTTTAAAATTAGACTATGATATTTCGTCACGACCTATCATAATATTGAAAGTTAATCGGACTATTTGGTCATCAACACTTTTAAGATGCTAATATTTACTTCTTCCAAACTACATTATTAGTAATACTGGTATAGCTCTGTATAAGCTTGACCACCTTCACCGATACATTGGTGTCATGATAGTCATCGGGCATCTCCGTCTTTTCTTGGTTGTCCCGCATGGAGACAGCCATTTCAAGGGCTTGGGAGATATCCTTAGTTGTAATTCCACCGATGACCACCGTCCCCTTGTCCAGAACCTCAGGCCGCTCGGTACTTGTCCTGATAAGTACTCCTGCAAAGTTGAGCATCGCAGACTCCTCACTGAGCGTCCCGCTGTCAGAGAGCACACAGTAGGCGTTCATTTGCAACTTGTTATAGTCGAGAAATCCAAATGGCTTGAGACTCTGTACCAGCGGATGGAACTGGAAGTTTCTCTGGTCGATGAACTTCCTGCTCCTGGGATGCGTACTGTAGATCACCGGCATCTTGTAGAGCTCTGCCATGTCGTTGATGGCGGTCATCAGCGACATGAAGTGCTCCTCGTTGTCGATGTTCTCCTCACGGTGTGCCGAGACCAGGATGTAACGGTTCTTCTCAAGATTCAGCCTCTCTAGTACATCGCTCTTCTGGATGCCTTCCATGTGGCTGTCCAAGACTTCGCGCATGGGAGAGCCGGTGACAAAGATGGTCTTGCCGTCCAAGCCCTCGGAAAGCAGGTACCTTCTGGAGTGTTCTGTGTACGGCAGGTTGATGTCGCTGATATGGTCCACAATCTTTCGGTTGATCATCTCGCTCACATTCCAGTCCCAGCAGCGGTTGCCCGCCTCCATATGGAAGATGGGCACCTTCAGGCGCTTCGCGCTGATGGCCGACAGGGCGCTGTTGGTGTCTCCCAGAACCAAGAGTGCATCTGGCTTCTCCTTCTGGATCACCTCGTAGCTCTTGGCGATGATGTTGCCCATCGTCTCGCCCAGGTTCTTTCCCACACTATCCAGATAGTAGTCGGGGGCCCTCAGCCCCAGGTCCTCGAAGAACACCTGGTTGAGCGTGTAGTCCCAGTTCTGCCCCGTATGCACCAATATGTGGTTGAAGTACCGGTCGCACTTCCGGATCACCGCACTGAGCCGTATGATCTCGGGTCTTGTACCCAGGATGGTCATCACCTTCATCTTTTCCATGCTGCTTACACCTTCTCGAATATCGTATCGGGCCTGTCGGGGTTGTACGGCTCATTGGCCCACATGAAGGTCACCAAGTCCCCCTCCCCCTCGTTTATGATGTTGTGGGTATACCCCGGGGGGATGTCCACAACCTCCAGCTTCTCTCCCGACACATGGTAGTCGATCACTTCTGTAGTCCCGATCTTTCGGAACTGGATCAAGGCCTTCCCGCTGACCACCAGGAACTTCTCATTCTTGGTATGGTGCCAATGGTTGCCCTTGGTGATTCCGCTCTTGGAGATGTTCACCGAGAACTGGCCGCGTTCAGCAGTACGAAGAATCTCGGTGAAGCTGCCGCGGTTGTCGGTGTTCATCTTCAGCGGATAGCTGAACTGGCTTTCCGACAGGTAGCTCAGGTAGGTGCTGTACAACACCTTCTCGAAGCTGTCACTCATATCGGGTACCGAGAGGGTTGTCCGGCTCTCCCTGAATGCCTTGAGGAGCTCCACAATTCTTCCCAGCTTCACCGTATGGACGGTGGAGACCTTGCAGAAATTGTTCTCAATCAGGACATCACCCTTGAGTGCAGAGAGGAAAGCCTGGACCACATCATCGATGTACACCAGGCTCATGACCACCTCCGGGTCGTTGACCGTGATGGGAAGGTCCCGTGCGATGTTGTAGCAGAAGGTGGCTACCGCACTGTTGTAGTTGGGCCTGCACCACTTGCCGAAGACGTTGGGAAGGCGGAATACATACACGACAGAGCCCGTCTCCTCGGCATAGCCGAAGAGCAGGTCCTCACCGGCCTTCTTGCTCCTTCCATAAGGGTTGTCCAGCTCTGCCTGGATGGAAGAGGTGATGAGCACAGGGCAGGTATTGTTGTTCCTCTTCAGGGAGGCAAGCAGGGTGTCGGTGAAGCCGAAGTTGCCCTGCATGAATTCCTCTTGCTCCTTGGGCCGATTTACTCCGGCAAGGTGGAAAACAAATTCACAGTCCTTGGTATACGAGTCCAAAAACTTCGGATCGGTGTCGATGTCGTAGAGATACAAATCTTCGTATCCCTTGCTTCTCAGTTCGGCGATGAGGTTTTTCCCCACGAAGCCGTTTGAGCCGGTTACCAGTATCCTCATGCTAGCGGTTCTCCCATGCCTTCAATTCGTCCTGGATGTACTTCAGGGAGAGCAGCTTCTCCTTGATCTGCTGAACGGTGAGCAGTGTCGTATTGCCGGAGTTGAACTCGGTGAGCGTGGTCCGCTTGCCGTTTCCGTCGGTGAAGTACTTGTCGTAGTTCAGGTCGCGGTTGTCTGCAGGAACCCGGTAGAAGTTGCCAAGGTCCAAGGCATGTGCGCACTCCTCGTTGGTGAGCAGCGTCTCATACATCTTCTCCCCGTGCCTGATGCCGATGGTCCGGATCTCATTGTCTGCACCAAAGAGTTCCTTCACCGCCTGGGCAAGGTCGCCGATGGTGCTCGCCGGTGCCTTCTGCACCAGGATGTCCCCGGTATGTGCATGCTCGTAGGCGTAGAGCACCAGATCCACAGCCTCGTCGAGGGTCATGATGAAGCGGGTCATGGAGGGTTCGGTAACCGTCAAAGGTTTGCCCGCCTTGATCTGTTCCACGAACAGGGGAACAACCGAGCCTCGGGAACACAGTACGTTGCCGTACCTTGTTCCGCAGATGAGGGTCTTGTCTTCAGCCACCGTACGGGACTTTGCAACAAAGACCTTCTCCATCATCGCCTTGCTGGTCCCCATGGCGTTGATGGGATAGGCGGCCTTGTCGGTGGAGAGGCAGATGACTTTCTTCACCCCTGCATTGATGCAGGCCGTCAGCACGTTGTCTGTGCCGATGACGTTGGTCTTCACCGCTTCCATGGGGAAGAACTCACAAGAAGGGACCTGCTTCAGGGCGGCCGCACTGAAGACGAAGTCGACACCGCTGAGGGCGTCGCGGATGCTGCGGTAGTCCCGAACATCGCCGATGTAGTACTTGATCTTGTCGTTCTTGTAGAAGTGGCGCATGTCGTCCTGCTTCTTCTCGTCGCGGCTGAAGATGCGGATTTCAGCAATGTTCGTATTCAGGAAGCGTTCGAGCACGGCATTACCGAAAGAACCCGTGCCGCCGGTGATTAAAATAGTTTTATTGTTGAACAAATTAAGCATCCTTTTATCATAAATACGCTACTATTTTGTTATCTTACTATTGATTTTCATCAACCATTAAATTCTTATAAATTTCCATATACTCGCTCACCATTTTTTTCCTGCTATAGATACTGTGAGCTTGCTTAGAAATTTCTTCTTTATTAAAATTCTTCTTTAAGAATTCTTCAACTTTTCCCTTTAATAATTCCAGATTACCATTTTCAGTAAATGAACTATATTCTGGAATTGCAATTGTCTCGGGACCACCTGCCTTAAACCCTACTACAGGAGTCCCACATGAAAGACTTTCTGCAACAACCATAGAGAATGTTTCTCTTTTACTCGTAAGGATTGTTAAGTCTGCTAATGCATAATAATTGGCGAGTTCTCTTTGATCAGTGGTATGAGAAATTGGTATTATATTTTTTGGTAGTACATCATCTCCGCCTTTAAAACCAACAATGATGCATTGGTATTCTGGTAGATTCTCAGCTAATTTTAAAAAATACTTACCCCCTTTTATTGGGTGTAAAAAATTTGGAGTAACGTGTAATAGAATCTTCTTCTCATCTGGTATCGATAATCTTTTCCTTAATTCATTTGAATTTACATTTTTAAAAATATCTGTATCCAGACCGTTTCCCACAGTAAAGAATGGTGTATCTGTAGGAAACAAAGGTGATTGTTTAGCACGCGATGTTAGCCAATCAGACACTCCTACTATAGTGAGCGTATGGAATCCTGTATAAGCATCCTTTATTTTCTTAAAACAATGTTTTGTGTCATCACGAAAGATTGAAGAAATCATTCCTCTAACTTTAGGACAATCATAACAGTGAACTCTCCATTTCTCACATTCTTCTGCATGTTCACATCCAGCTGTATGCATTATTTCTGCATGTAAAGTCAATACAGTATTAATTTCTTTAGATTTAAGATACTCCAGCAAACGATAGACATTAACAAAATGTCCATTCAAACAATGTAAATGAACAATATCAGGTTTCTCTTTAAGTATCATACGGATTGTTTTTTTGGTTGCAATTAGCGAGTACCCGAAATCAATCCCAAATAACCGTGACATAACTGAATGAATTTTGGCTTCAAGTTCACTGGAAATTTTAAATACATTCATGTCCTTATATTTTTTACCCCTTCCATAGATAACTATGGAGGAAAAACATTTCTCTTGAAGCCCTTTATTAATCTCATATACTAGATTACCAGTACTACCATATCTATATACGCAATTTATTTGTACTATTTTCAAATTTAAATCTCCCAAAAGAATGTAAAGGGAAGAATATTCCCAGCATTTCTTGTGAATATAAACAGTTGTAAAATTAAAAAGAAAACTACAATAATTTGAGATATGAAGACGATTTTTGATTCTTTTTGTCTAATAATAACTGATGGAATCAAACATATAATAAAAAAATGAAACATCGTGGCAACTCGAAATATATTCGCTTGATACATTGCCATTAGCTGAATTGGAATAGAAAGTAAGAGCAACTTAGTAAAAAGCTGATCAGTAGCTATGTAGTTGTTCTTTTTAAGGATATTTATACCATTTTTACGGGTTTGATAACGTATTAATTCTGGATAGAAGATTAAAGTAGCAGCTGCCACAATCATGAGCAACAAAAAGGTGCTTATTCCGCCATACTCAATTCCCTTATATCCACGTGTATCCGCCCATACGATTTCTACAATTCTAAGTAAAAATGAAGATCCAAATAAATAACTAAACATAGAAAGACCTAGAATATAGATTATATACCATGCGTTTAATGGAACTAGTAAAACAATGAAAACCACAAAAAATGTTAATGAAGTAATGTGAAATAGACTGGCTATAAAAATTAAAAGGACAGAAATTAAATATTTCCTATCTATAAGTTTATCAGTAGCAATAATTAGTATAGCGTAACCAATAGTCTGTCTGAGACCTGCCATGCTGAATGAGAAATACCCCATTGACAATAATATTATATAGGATATCAAAGGAGTCTTTGAATATTTATAAATAAATGATGATGCTGTTGAGATATAAAAAATGGCTATCGGTAATAAGAATAATGAATAATTATCGCTAATAGTACGTACTAGCGCAAGATAGAGAAGAAAAAGAGGTTCTCGCTTAGTGAGGATATCTTTTAGAAAATTAAGACTAATTTTATCACTATTCAAAAATACTTGAACATAGGCAGGTGTATCAGTTCCAATATTATAGGAGCGAAAGCCGGAAAAAAAAATTAAAATTACTGCAATAGTAATACAGTAGATTTTCTTGCTATTTCGTAAATTTTGAGTAATAAAAGGAATACTAATAATGCAGAAAACTAGAATCTCAAATATCATTCATCACTCCATAAGTTACGAATTCAAGTAATCAGGCGCATGTCCAAGGAGTATATACTTGAAGAAGGAATCCTTAATTATGTAATGCATGAAAAGTTACACTACCAGCATGTTTCTTTTGCACAATCAGTTCCTAACCTTCATTATTCTAAGTATTTCATATTGAAATAATCTATAGGTTGTTTTTAACATACCATTTAAGGAATATAAGATTGCACTTACGATAAGCATAGCATTAAAACTATTAGTTCTTTTTATAGCTTCAGTTGCTAATTTTTTACCTTCAACATTATGGTCCTTGCTAAATAAAAAATAATATAATTTAAGAAAATCTTTTCTCTTTACTATATCCATCATATTCAGCTTAGTTATATGAGTAATAGCAATTTTTTCTTTATCAGTTTTAAAAATTTTAGTCATTGTATTTGTTACTTGATTCTGATGTATTCTAGTCACAACTAAAGTGTCGCTAATACAGACAAAACGGAAATCTAACCACATTAAGCGTAACCACATGTCTAAATCTTGGAGATAACGAAGTGATTCATCGAACAACCCAGATAGTGTAAATGCATTTCGTGGGATAAGGAATCCGAGCCCATTTAGATGATACCCTTTTAAAAATTTCTTAAAAAGCTGCTGCCCATTATAGAATCCATCCAAGGTACATCCATGTTTATTTTTAACTTTTTGATTTTTTATCAACAAGGAACCAGAGCAAAGAATAATATCTTTATCTGTTTCAATTTTATGTATTTGCTTCTCTATCTTTTCCGGCAGATAAAGATCATCATGTGATAACCAGGAAAAATATTCCCCTTTCATATTATCAATGCCCATATTCAGAGCAGAAGACACTCCTCCATTTTCTTTAACAAGATACCGAATTCTTTCACTAAATGATAGAGCAATCCTTTCTGTTGCTCCATTATCACTCGAACCATCATTAACAACAATAATTTCAATGTTTTTATATGTCTGAGTCAAAGCACTATCAATTGCCTCAGCTAAATAATCTGAACCATTGTAGACAGGAATAATAATTGATACTAATGGATTAAACACATTTATCCTCGTTGTATGGTATTATTGTATGAAAGACAATATTTTTGTATCTAACTATACTTTCTTAATTTCTGAATTACTTTAATCAGGAAAGCTAGTAAAATCGTATGTTCTCTTTTGCATAAACGAAAGAAAACCATCCATTTTAATGGGAAATAGGAGAAATCTAATGCCTTTAAGGAATCACGATATATCGACTGCGACAAAAGTAATTTTAAACTCTTTGCTAGGCTAAATATTGTGCTATTTGGTGCTGATTCTTCATTTAGACCTAATGGAATCAAGCTTAAGGCAATTCTATTAGATAACGCCTTCCTGTATTCATCATTAAGACCCAGTTTATCAATCCTTTCTTGTATAAGAGCATATTGCAAGATTCTTTGCTCCTGTAATTTTGGATTATAAACTGATGTAATAGATCTCTTATTATCTTTCCAATAATGATACAACGGCTGTCTAATATAAACTGCATTCTTTATATAATAAAAGAAATCAATATTAAAAAGGCCATCCTCAAATGAACCAATTCTCTTAATATTCTCAAATCTAATATTATTATTTTCAACAATTTCTCTTCTAAAAGCTTTTAAGCACACTGAGCTCATATAGTCGAGCCTTTCGGGATTAGCTAATTCCATATCTAGTAAGCCAAATTGACGTCTATAGATTGGGAAGCTATCATTTTCTCTAATAAATTCGATATAATCATCATCGAATAAATATTTCTCAGTACTTCTTAAGCGTTTATCGAGACTGCAAGAATAGATTACAACATCGGTATCCGTTTCATGGATTACTTTTACAATTTGATTACAAGAATCAAGTTCGAGCCAATCATCACTATCTACAAAGATTATATAAGCACCTCTGGCCAGGTCTAATCCATGATTCCTTGCAACTGACACTCCTTGGTTTACCTGAGATACAACTTTAAATCTTTCATCTAATGAAACATAATGTTGAATTCTCTCAAGAGAATCATCAGTACTACCATCATTAACACAAATAATCTCAATATGGCTATAGGTCTGGTTCCTTAAGCTATTAAGACAACGATCAATATAATGAGAGCTATTGAAAATTGGCACAATAATACTAAAAAGTATGTTTCCCAATTTATTCACCTTTGCTAAATTTCCTAATTTTTACAAATCTTACACCATCATTTAATTCAGTCTGTAGTTGTTTAATCTTGTCTTTCGTCAATTTCCCATACACAGAGTAATCCAAATTATAAACCCCATATTCATCAATCTGTTTTTTCCATTTACTTAAAAAATCTACAGTTCTACCGATTGGTTTTGCAGGCACACCTGCAACGATGGTACCCTCTGGCACATCTTTAGAAACAACACTACCTGCAGCCACTATCGAATTATCCCCTATATGCACATTTAGCAAAACTATTGCCCCTGCTCCAATAAAGACATTGTTTCCAACTGTAATCTTTCCTATTTTTCTATAACCCGTGTCCTCGAGAGGTGTGTCGTCATGTGCAAGAAAAAGAACTCGATTTGCAATTGTGACATCATTCCCGAAAGAAATTAAAAAGCAGTTAGTAATATCAAATTTTGTGTCACTTTGACGGCAAAAATTCGTTCCAATCCTCATGCCTTTCTTTATATAAAAACTAGTAGGCAAGTCACCATATTGAATAAATCTAGAGCAATCTATAAAAAATGATTTTATATTTCTTAAGAATTGCATTTGGGCTCCCTCGCGTGGTTACCTTATTGGTATCGGTAAGGAAAAACCACACTTCCTATTGGTGCTTATGAACTTTACAAAGAACTAACATATATTTGAGTAAGTTCCAGCTCTACATTTTCTTTTGAAAATTCTTGAACTTTTTGCTTATTCATTTGTCCAAATTGTTTTCGTAAGTCTTTATCATCGATTAGTTTTTGAATAGCAGACTTAAAAGCTTTCTCATCATCTACTTCGCAAAGAAAACCACCGTAGTTATGTTCGATAAGATCAACATTACCTCTAATCCGCGAACAAACCACAGGTAGACCTACTGCCATTGCTTCCATTAAGGAAACAGGCAACCCTTCATGGAAAGAAGGAAAAGCATAAATATCAGCAATATTATAAAAGGACAATATATCATAACGATACCCGGTTAGTATCAAACGATTTTCAACTTTTAATGTCTTTGCTTGAGAGTACAAGGCTTCACGTTGAGATCCTTCTCCACAAATTACATAATAGACATTTTCAAATGCTGCAAGGGTTGGTAAAATAATTTGATGATTTTTATTCGTATTCAACTCGCCAACAGAAAGAATAACCTTCGCATCTAGTGGAATCTTTAACTCGTGGCGTAAAGATGTTGAATCAGCCTTGTACTTTTGAATAGCCCCCAAATCAATACCAATCCCATGAACAAATCGCGCTGTGTGTGGGTTCCATTTTTTTAAAATGGAAAATTCTTCTTCATTCATTGCCAGAACTGCAGTCATTTTCTTGCATATCCATTTCTCAATAGGGCGGTAGAGAGCCTGACTAAATAATGAACTCCCTCTATAAAAAGACATCCCATGTGGAGTATAAATGTAAGGTATCTTAATATTAGAAAAACTCATAGATAATCTCGTAACAACCCCACCAGTCTCAGTATGACAGTGCACCATATCAAATTTTTCTCTATGCAATAATGCTCGTAGTTGAGATATAGCCAGAAGGTTTTTTATAAGAGAACTCCGAACAAAGGATATCTGATAGGATTTAATACCTTCTTTCTCGACTTCTTGTTGATAATCAATATCATGAGATGAAGAACAAAAATTTGCAGCTAAGCACACTTGAAAACCTAATTGCTTTAAAACTGCAATATTGGATTTATTAAATCTCTCATGAACTGATGACATTGGGGCAATAAGTAACACTTTTCTCAATTCACTATACTCCTAAGATATAATAAATCTTCTTTTCCATACCGTTGATCTATTGTTATTGGGATCAGATTCTTTGAAAGCCAATACTCAAAGGTCTCCGATGGCAACATATCCAATAGGTAACCCCACCAACGTCCTTGAAAATGTTTAGCCTTTTGTAGCCTCTCAATCAGACTATCATCTTCAAACACCAACGGATAAACCATCGGTACACAGTCTTCATCAATATATAAATCTACATCAATTCTGTTATAGGAATTGAACAACGTGCAAGCATATTCAAAATTCTCTTTACGTTTTTCGCAAATAAACCGGTAATCAGTTCCATCTAGTAATGTATGAGTTAGTTTTGACATCTGCATGATATCTTCAGTATCAATTCGATACTCATTTAACTTGCGACTCTCATAAGCTTTACCTTCACAACCATATTCAATGCGCTGTAATAGGAACTGAGATGTATCCGAAGAGAAACACAGTGGATACGCATCTACATACATTTCTGCATTTCTTCCGATGACATACGCACCATCAGGAACACCAATAAATTTTCTGCATGAATAGATGTTCATGCAATTATCGAGGGGGAAAGAAAAAAATGCCTGGGAGTTATCTATAATAACGTTATTAAATTCATTAGCCAATCCAGCTATTCGTTTCTGAGACATGATGCCAAAATAGTTTACTAATAGAACAGCTTCACCTTCTATTTGATTCAAGTCAATCGGATTGAACAACCTATCAATATGATAGTACCTAATACTAATGTTTTTCCGTTTCAAGAAGTCTCTTACTGTATTACATTGGTAATAAGGCAACCAGAGGGTGTCACAACCAAGGCAACGAAGAGCATGATAGATGGCTACTCTACCAGAATTAAGCCTCGCGATGTCTTTCTCTTGACTATATAACTCCATTCCTTTTGGAAACTGTAATTCAATGAAACTGCCCATTTCCATAACTATTCATCCATAGTGTGAATTATTGAATTATTAAAAGCATCTTTATCAAAGCCGTAATTGAACAGAAAATCAATAATCGACATATTGGGAACATAATCCTTCCAGAGTTGTTTATACACAGAGCCAGCATAATCTGAATAAATAAGTTTTATATTTCTCTGTGTAAAGTGATTCTCGACTTCATATGCTCTAGCACCATTTCCTGAGATGTAAATAATCGGTTCATTATAGATTTCATGCATCATGCAGCAAAGATCAATCACTCTTTCTTCCTTACGAGAGGTAAAAGAAAAATCAGATGACAGATAATAATCAAGTTTAACATTAAATCCATCAATTATGGATTTTGTAATCGCAATATTCTGAGCAGATAGGCTAGCATAATCTTGCAAGAGAAGATTAGAGAACCAAGTATAGATTTCATCAAAGTACTTCGCCCGTGTGTAATTAGAACGAATAGATTTTAAATGTTTCTCTTTCCAGCCAAGTTCATCCTTGGTTCGAACTTGGTTGATGGAGTCCCCAAATTTATAATCAACAGGAATCTTTAATTTTAGTTCTCCTTGAGGTGTCTTGATTCGATTCCAATGATGGTTGTTATCATTTGAGAATTGAGCATCATTAAGAAATATAAAAGCATTTGACTGGAAAAGTTTATAATATAAACCTAAATAGGGGATATAATCTGGCTGGTGAATTGAAATATTCATTATGTTTTCTCGTCTTCAATTTTTGGAGCTCTAATACTATCAGCAGGACGACGATTAAACAAAATAATAAAGGCTGTTTCAAAACAGATTCTTAGGTCAAATCCAAGAGACCAGTGATCAACATAATACAAATCAAATTCTGCCATCTGTCTTCTATTGCTCGTTTTTTTTTCATTTACAGCCTCCCATCCAGTGATTCCAGGGAGGACACTTTGTCTTCTAATCTGTTCGGTTTCACTCATTATGGCCATTTCCTTCTCTAGAATTGGCCTTGGTCCAATAAGTGACATTTCACCTTTAATTATATTCCAAAATTGGGGAATCTCATCAAGATTTGTTTTTCTGATGATTTTTCCCCATCTCTTTAAACGCTGGTCATCTGGTAAAAGCACACCATTTTCATCTCTGGAATTCGTCATAGACCGGAGTTTGAATATAATCATTGGCTTATTCTTGTAGCCAATACGCACCTGATTGAAAATAACCGGAGCTTCAGGAGAATAGACCTTTACAACCAGAGTTGCAATTAAAAAAAATGGTGATGATAGAAATAGAATAATCAACCCAAAGAGCAAATCAAAAGAACGTTTTATATATAAAGGGAATCCTTTCTGCTTCATCTTCTTTCCCTATACGCGTAGAACACACACTCAAACGCCTCAGCAAAATTACACCCTGCTTGCACACCTCGGTATGCTGCCAAGCCTTCCAAAGCTTCAATCGATCGTGGATGCGGATAAGAACGCATAACCCCATGATAAGCAGACAAAGCTTGTATCTTAAGGTTTAGACCCTCCTTGCCTATTTCAACAAAGCAATTTGGAGTAAAGCGATGGGAAGAACTATCAAATGACCAATCGGTTGAAGAAGGCACCTCCATATAGAGTAATTCTCTTAAAGCAGGCACACCTTCCTTTCTTTGAAAAAGCCGTGAAGCGGCTTGAACAGCATAGCTTGTTACACCATGATCATTGTTTGTATCAGCAGGATGGTGAGTAATTATTGCTTCAGCTTGGTAATCTTCAATGCATGTCTCTATAAACTGTACTAGCTCAAGATGTGGAACTGTATTCATCATAATATTCGGAAAATGTGCTGCATAACATTTCTTAACTCCCAAAATCTCCATTGCTCTCTTCTGATCATCAGATAGTGTCTCAGAAATATTTGCTCTTGCTGCAGCATGATTAGACATGGTAACTACTGCAACGTTATGGCCTTCTTTCTGAAGCTTGAGGATTGTAGCACCAGCTCCTAAAACCTCATCATCTGGATGTGCAACAACGACTAAGTAATTCAACGTTCTCTCCCTACCTCATACTCATCAATCTTGAAAGACTTCAAAGACCTGTAATCAAATATTCAGATGTATTTGCTCCCATAAACAGCGGAGCACCACATTCTTCCCAAGCGGTGCTACCCAGTTGGAATCGAATGCCTCTTGGATATATTTCATCTCCAAGCCATGCATGGTAGGAGATGAAAGATAAATTCGTTTATACATATAGAGTGTCCTTGTATATAACCGGGAAGAAAACCTTTCCAACGGAGCCAGGTTCGGGAAACCTGACTCCAGCCCGTTTCATCTATGAGTTCGACTTCAAAACCATTCTTTAAATATTCTAGCCCGACTTTATTATGTTTTATTCTTAAAATAGCTATGAATTGTAGCTCTTAATTAATCTAGCTGAGTATATCGCGGCCTATTAGTATTATATATCTCTGATTAGGTAAGGCTTAATCCGATTGGTACATTTAAAGCAATTATTGTTAACAAAACAAACCATGTCGCCTTGTTTTATCGCTCATTGCTGATATTATTGAGAATAACATACGTATACTAATCAAGTATTATTTGGCCACGCATCAAGAAAAGGGGACTGGAAGATGACAAAACAAGAACTTGACTTAATGGTATCCCAAATCAAATCGGATGATACAAAGATATTTAGTATCACACCAAGGTCACTACTCAACGCTCTCGGTTGTCAGAAAAGAACTTGTAATAATCTTCGATATGTAAATAATTTTCTATCTTCAAATCAACTGGAAGTTACACCTGATTTTTCCGATGGCTGGATTGATGGAGAAATTATTCTACGACATAAAAAGAAAGCAACATCAAAAGTAGAAAAGGACCCAATAAGAAAATTAGCAGTTCTAGAAGCAGCTAACAAGGCTCCTATAACTATTAACAACGATGCACTGTTACAGGAAGCAATGACAACGATGATATATTATGATTATTCACAATTGCCTGTTACGAATGGAGCAAGAAATCTACAAGGATTTATTTCTTGGAAAACAATAGGATCAGCTAGTGCCAATGGCAACAAATCCTCTTTTGTTAAGGATTATGTCGATAAGAACATCAGAAGTCTCTCGCTAGATACACCCCTACTATCTGCAGTTGAAGACGTATACAAGAACGATTTTATTGTTGTTCAGAAACAGGATAAAACACTTTGCGGTATAGTGACCACTGCTGATCTATCATCACAATTCTTATTAACCACAGAACCATTTCTTCTTCTAGAACAAATTGAAAAACAAATTCGAACAATACTCAATGGCAAATTTCTTCTTGAAGAGTTAGCACAATTTAAAAATCAGGATGACAAGAGAACTATTGAATGTATCGACGACTTGACTTTTGGCGAATATCTTAGACTTATGCAAGCTACAGAAAACTGGGTAAAATTAAAATTATCTATTGATCGGGTTCAATTCCTACAATATCTCGAAGAAGTTAGACTAATTCGAAATGACGTAATGCATTTCAGCCCTGACGGGATAGACGATGAACAGAGAAAGAAGCTTATACGTATGGCAGATTTTCTCGCAAAAATTTGTAAGAATTAAACACTGAAAGAAATAGCAAACTCATCCACATTCTTCCCAAGCGGTGCTACCCAGTTGGTATCGAATGCTTCTTTTATAAACTTCATCTCCAAGCCATGCATGGTCGGAGATGAAAGATAGATTCTCTTATTCATAAATGCATCCTTGATTATAAAAGGCCGGAGCCAGGTTCGGGGAACCTAGCACCGATAGCGTTATATGCATGGTCGGAGATGAAAGATAAATTCGTTTATGAACATGCATATGTTTTGTCCTTACTGATTAGAGAGCGGTGCCAGGTTCAGGAAACCTGGCACCGATACGTTTGGGGCCGGAGCTAGGTGCAATGATTTCTCAACCGGCACGACTTGCTAAGATCAAGTCCCAACAGCAACCTTTGCCAAAATATTCACCGGCTTGACTCCTAGCGATTGAACAAGCTCATCAGAAGCAGTGTCCCAGGTAAAGACCAGCACATCTTGCTTGCCTTTGACTATGGAAGACAGGTCTGAGAGCTCAGAGAGAATCCGAGTATTGGAAATGGAAAATTCTGCTTCAAGAATTTCAGAGAGCAAGCAGGCAAAGTCATCCTTGGGACCAAAGAACCATACTGAGGACTTGTTCCGCTCGGTGATAAGGCTATGGAGAATGGAAGCTATTCTAGATCTAAAGGTTGCAAGCTCCCTATACATCCTCACAATATACCCATACGTCCTCTCCAGCTTATTCGCCAAGCCACTAGGAGTGAGAAAGTATCGGATGGAATTGGGCTGCATACGCTCTATCTTCAAGAGGCCTTTCTTAACCAGGCGCTTAACCAGAATATTAATGGTACCTAAGGACACACCGACATGCTCAGACAACTGACGCTGAGTTGCATCTGAGTTCTGATCAATGTAGGTAAGAATGGAGAATTCATTGGATGTATGTTCTGTTAACATATTCTTTTTTTGTGGGCAATAAAGACTATTACGTATATGTTCTTCGGCATAAACGCCGGGTAGCCGCGTTTTTGCTCGAAGGTAATCTAAAAGTGCTATAAAATGTATACAATGTTCATTTTCTGAACATTATCTATGAAACACCCCATTTTCAAAGGGATTCACTTTGAAATGAAGGTGGAAGAAATTACTTGACAATGGGTATTTCACCGCAGGTCCGGCGGACAAAGCTTCGCCATAGCAGACCGGAAGGAATGCATCGCAGAAGAAGCCTTTCGCTATACACCGGCTGCCGAAACAAACGCGATGCATATTCTTCCTGCAACCACAGCAGAGCAAGAAGCGCTGTGTGTTACAAAAGAAAACCTGCAACCAAGGGAAAAGTTACGCTTATGACAGAAGAACGCTTACCCCACCCCGGCTTTGAATGACATAGTAGCACTGCTTGGTAAATGCTTCAACTGAAAACACACGATTTTCATTACAACTATGCAAAAAATGTAACAATTCATAGACAATGTAGCTCGTCTAACAGCAAAGAAATACAAAGTAGTATTACAGATTTAGTAAGGAATTTCCTACAGACTATATAACCGATTCAGATGAATTTCTACTTGCTTCAACCGCTGAACGCACAAACAATCGAGCCATACAGTACCACGTATACAAGAATTATCTCCTTCTCCCTGAAAGTACGCCTCTATTCTTCTGCAAACACTGGAAAGAAACTATGTCATAGCTAACCACTGAGGTTTCAGACACTACCCTGTTACATAGAAAATCTTTTTCACTTTTTCCTGAAGCAAACACTGACCCATCCCTCCTTAAGAGCTAACAACAAATTTTGGAGGTAAGCTCAATGCATTTTCAACAAGCACTCGTAACCATCATGGAAACCAGGAACGTAAGCCTGGAAGAACTAGCCGCGCGAACCAACGCGAATCCAAGGTGGCTGCTGTCCATTACGACCAACAGCGATTGGACACCCAAGCTCGACACCATCCTACGGCTCTGCCATGCACTCAGGTTCAACGTTTTTGCTTATTTGGCCTTGGCAGAGGCTGGTTCGCGCGGCTATAACCCTCAACCCTCAACCCTCAACCCTCAACCCTCAACCCTCAACCCTCAACCCTCAACCCTCAACCCTCAACCCTCAACCCTCAACCCTCAACCCTCAAAAGTCAAGAATTAGGAATCAGGAATGCTCTTTAACAGAGCATCTGAACCAGATCCTCGATCTTCAACCAAGGCATATCTCCATGGCGCTGCGCTCCTATCGGATGGAGTGCGGGTTCTCTTTGCGAACGCTGGAGAAGCTTACGCCCTTCAATGTGCACACTCTCTGCATGCGCGAAGGTGTGCGTTATGAGAACTATCCTACGGTAACGACGCTTTACTCCTACTGTGATGCGTATGAGATCAGCTTGACTGAGTTTGTTAAACGGGCGTTTTCATATATTGGATGTTAGGTGCTTGCTTGTCCCTTCCAACCAAAGCAACCATGACAAAACCCAGCAAGCCTGCAACGAGGAAGGAGAGTGTGTCCCCGACTCTCTCTTCCCTGTTCCCGGATTCCCCTCCATGACAATCTGGCCCTTGTCATCCTATTCCCTCATGGCATATGAAGTAAGGAAATTCCTACAGGTGCAAACCATCTTTTTCCGTTACCCTACGAGTGAGCGTGTCGACATGGTACGGTTATGGATACAAGAGTCTCGGAGTTTGGAGAACAGGGAAGCAAACCCACTCATTTCCATCGCCTTCACTCCTTGCAGGAAGAGTGTGCAGTCGATTGACCACAAGGATTAGGATTGCAATGTTACACTACGATGTTCGCGTCAAGCTGGAAGCCCCTTTTGACTATTGCCGGATTTTTCATCTCCCGGACAACCCCACAATCGCGTCCTTCACCCGATTACTATGGTACGGCTATGACGAAGAAGGCCCTTCGGTATACCGTCAGGACCCTAAGACTGGAGAAGTGGTCCGCATAGATTTCCTCAGAGCATGACCGGCATCAGTGTCGTTCACCAATCACTTGTCGTGACAAAGCAGTAGATGTAGGAAGTATAGATGCCTTCACAAGGATCGACAGCATACGGCAGGTACATCTGGATGTCACCCTCCAGGACATGGAGCTGGTGACTGCTGGAGTCTATGGGTGAGTAGATTGTCTGGTCTTGTGGGCGGTACTCTTATTCTTTCCCTTTTCTTAGGCTTAAACACTGCACAGCATCGTTCTCGTCGGATCAGATATCAGTGATATCTTCTCCTCCTCGGTCTTGCTGTTCAATGTTTCCGCTCAAAGCCATTGGGAAAGAGATAGTTCGGCCCTCCCACTTGCTTTGCAAACTCGCTGGTTGCCGTGATCGGAAGCACAGCCCTATCGGGCTTGGTTGCATCGAAGGCCAAGGCAAACGGGAACGTCTGCCCGTCATTGCTTCTGAAAAAGAACTGGTCGGAAGTCCCTCCGCTGTCCGAGGCGAAACGGATGGTGGCCGAACAATCCTCTGAGTTATACACACACCGACCGATCGTAAGGGCCTGCGTATAGGTGTTCCTGCCCTCCAACCAGGAGAACGGGAATTGGTTGTCAATCGTCCTGTTGACACTGAATGCATAGATGGGAGGTGGATCTGCAGTCGAATACCCGTACTTGCCGTTCAACCGAAGAATATGGCTCGCTCCCTGCTGGGTCACGACCGTGATCTCCGATTCATAGAAGCCCCAAGTGGGCCTGTTTCTATTATTTGTTCGCATCAGGGTCACGTCGACCCAGATATGCCGATACGGATAGCGGTACTTGTAGCCGTTGCTGCCGTTGTACACACCTTGGCCGCCGGTTGCATTATAGCCCGTCTGGCCGACGGCGACCTCCTCGCTGCCGGCCCCATAGGGGATGGCAAGCAAGTCGCCGGGATGCTCTGCAACGGCATTGATCTGGGAGAAATCGTGCTGAATGTTGTTGTGACGCATTCCCTTTGCCCTGAGAACGAAGAAAAACTCGCGCCATCGATCGGTATCGGACTGACCGTTGCTTTTCACATACGTGAAATAGAAGCGGTTATTGGAGGCATTCTGGGCGTTGGGACCGGAGTTGGAGAAGGTGAGAGCGGTGGGGGGACCGATGTAGACCAGTCGTCCCACGAAGCCCGGGGTATTCCACACTTCGGTGCCATTGGCGAACGAACCGGGAGAACTGCTGGTATCGGATGTGTTGACATCAAAACCTGAGAGCGTGCCGGTGGCCATATCGTAGGAGAGAGAATCGGAGAACACCGGCACCCCCGTCAGGAGCAACCATACACCAAGAAGCAACAAACCCTTTCGAATCGAATCCATACAGACCTCAAACACAGATATTTATGTACTTGGAGTGCAATGTCTCCCTCGCTTCAATGCTGATTCCTCGCTGAAACCCTGCTCAAAGCTTTTTTGCATATAAGGCATATGTTTTCCCCGGATACCAGCGATGTGCTTGTTCAAGCGGGGTCTGAGGACTCTCTGGTAGAGCCTTGTCCGGGAGCGTTTGTGGATTTCAGGATGAGCTTGGAAGAGTGTGTCAGGGTCATCGAAGAGACCAAGCTCACAGACAAAGGCCTTGGCCTGGATGGAGGTTTGTCCTCCTTCCCACCTGGTTGGAGGATTGCGGAAATTCAACACGGCGATGCCGTATCCGTAGAAACTCCCGCTGTAGTCGGGAAACATGGCCTGCAACTCGCCTAAGTAGAAACGGTCGACCGCATACCCTTCGATGGTCAACCAGCGACCATTGTAAAACATCTGAATTGCAGTATGGTAGATATCGGGGGGACACAGCTTGTAAGCGAGCCAGCCAAGCAGGCCGCGATGAATGACCTTGTCGATTACGTCGGCTTGCACCCTGCAAGGGATACCCAATGCACGCAACAGCGCCATCAGGAGGATGGTCTTATCCAGATTGCTTCCCATACCCTGTTTCAGGACCTTGGAAGCAGGAATTTGAAAATCAGGGCAGTAGCCGTAGAGCACCTCATCTTTTACATACTGGTAAACGGCTTCAACACGATCGTAGACCGACTCCAGGTTTGCCCACCCTCTCTGGTGGAGCAGGTGCCGTATGGCAATGTTGTCGAAATCCAGCAGTGCCGTAGGCTGAAGATAGTGTGCTGCATTTGCAGCTTGCATACGCCGGCTCCTCCCTGCTGGTTTCGTTCGACTCATGCCATAGTAGTATCACAACAGTCTTATGTCAACACTAAAATATATTTTTCCAAATAGGATAGTATTACTTGCACAAAAGTAAGACAAATTGGTCAATTTTCTTGTTTCTTCAAAGAATTACAAGGTAAATCTTATGCGTAACTTATGTCATCTTAGTATCACAATTCTAGACTATCATCTTTTTATCCCTACTGTGCAAGGTATATCAATCGAAAAATATAGGGATTACAATCTTGATATGTCATATGTTTGACAGCCACGAAAAACCCAATCATAGCCGGGATATGCAGAATATTTCACGATGTTCGATTCTATGAGTATACTAGACACATGTCTAATTCTGTGATTACCAAACGAGCATTGGCAGCCGCGCTGAAGGAGCTGCTGCAAACCACGACGATAGAGAAAATCTCCATCGCCGAGATTTGTCAGCGATGCGGCTTGAACCGCAAGAGCTTCTACTACCATTTCCAGGACAAGTACCAACTGGTCAATTGGATTTTTGCCCAGGAAATCGGCGACACCTTGCTTGAGACAAAGCAGACTACCGTACACACCCAGCTCAGCCTTGCTTTCTGCACCTACCTGTATGAGAACCGCATGTTCATCCTCAATGCCTTGCATGCAAGCGGCAGCGGTACGTTCTACGACTACCTGTGCCAACAAATCCAACCCCTGATCAAGCGGACCCTGGCGACATCGCAGAAATCCATCCTCAATACCGACGATGCTGCAAGCATGGTCAGCCAGTCATTTCTCTCTGCTGTGTACTTGTGGCTCAGACGCACGCCACCGGAGAAGCCTCAGGCGTTCCTCTCCGAGCTCATCAGCGTTGCAGAAGTACTGTCGGTTCGCATCCAACAACTGCTCGATCCTCCCCCAATGCAGTGAGGCTGTCCCATTTTGGGACAGTTGTCCACTTTTGACCATGGAAAAGTCTGTAGCGCGGTTGCATGGTGAATACAGGAGTAAGCACATGGTCAACAAAGCAAAACAGAAAGCAGCACAGCACCTGGCCGTCTTGGCATACAAATGCCTGCAGGAGGACCCTGAGGCAGGGCTTCCCAAGCTGCTCAAGCTCTTCGATGTCCTCGATACCAAGGATTCCTATAAGAGCGGCAGGGATTTCATCCGTACAATACTCGGCGACCCTTCAAATACGTGGTATCGCTACTTGCTTGCAATCTGGGAGGACGTCGACAGCGAGGTCCGCTTCACCTTCTTTCAAACCTTTTTCCTCAACTCCCTGCTCAAAGGAAGGGAGGATCAACGGCTTTTAAGGGAGGAACACCAGTGCAACCTTCCCTGGGCGATCTTGGTGGACCCAACGACAAGTTGCAACCTTCATTGCACCGGGTGCTGGGCGGCCGACTATGAGAAGGGCACCTATCTCTCCTATGAAATCCTTGACGCATTGGTGGAGGAAGGCAAGAACCTGGGCACGTTTATGTACCTGTTCAGCGGCGGCGAACCGCTGATACGCAAAAGCGACATCATCGCCCTGTGCGATGCACACCCCGACTGTTGCTTCCTGGCTTTCACCAACGGCACCTTGATCGATGAGGCGTTCGCCTCGGCGATGCTGCGGGTGAAGAATCTCTCTGTTGCAATCAGCATCGAGGGGGATGAGGCGGCAACCGATGAGCGCAGGGGGAAAGGAACCTACGCCAAGGCAATCAAGGCAATGTCGATACTCAAGCGTTACAAGCTGCTCTACGGCATCAGTTGCTGCTATACCTCCCAGAATGTTCAGACCATAGGCAGCGAAGCTTTCATCGACTCCATGCTCGAACTAGGGGCGAAGTTTGCCTGGTTCTTCACCTACATCCCAATAGGTAGGGATGCGGTACCATCGCTTATGGTTTCTGCCGGGCAACGTGCCTTCATGTACCAGCAAGTACGCTCTTTTCGAAAATCAAAACCCATCTTTACGATGGACTTCTGGAACGACGGTGAGTATGTCGACGGTTGCATTGCCGGCGGCAGGTGCTATGTGCATATCAACGCACAGGGCGATATCGAACCGTGTGCATTCATCCACTACAGCGACAGCAACATCTACACGACCAGTCTTCTGGATGCCTTCAAACGCCCGTTGTTCCAACAGTACAAAGAGCGGCAACCGTTCAACAATAACCCTCTCCGCCCCTGCCCGCTTCTGGACAACCCCGAGCAATTGAGAGAGATGGTCCATGCCAGCGGTGCGGTTTCCACCGACCTCGCCTCTGTCGAGTCGGTGGATGACCTGACTGCCAAGTGCGACCAAGCAAGCAAGGACTGGGCTGTTTCGGCTGATCGTCTTTGGGAGGACCACGCCACCTCCTGAATACGATTCTCACTCCTTCCCCAAGGGCGGTCATTGGTGATGCAATGGCCGCCCTTCGCTTGTAGTACATAGCAAGGTCACAGGGTTTACTTGTTTCTTTAGATTGTGTTAAGGTCTACCCACATATACAAATACGGGCCTGCAGTCTGCAAACGATGGTACTTGTGGTTCAGCTTCGCACGAAGACGTTGGATGGCAAGGCCAAGAAGGAGAAGATATCACCGATATCTGATCCGACGCGAACGCAGCAATACAGCGTATACGGCGAAGAAAAGCCAAGGAATGGAGTATGCTGACTGCCAAGATGTGGTTTATCATGCATGCAATGCTATGGAAACGGAAATTGTTTTTTATTCTTCTCGTTTGCATAACATTGTCGGTAGCACCTCCAGCGTACTATGTGTTTGAGAATGTAAAGAAAATCCTCATTGAAGAGACACAGAGCAAGGCGATCGATATCGCAGTCAGTATAGCTTCATTCCTGGTGCAGGACATTGAGTCCTACCGCATGCTTTCAGAGTCTCCTTCCCTAAGCATTGAAGACCCCTCCTACCTGTATTACCTCGAGACTAATTCAGTCTTGAGGGCGATCAGGAAACAAACCGATGCCAGCTTCATCTATACTGCAAAGTACATCGACGATAAAACCAATGCCTATGTGCTGGTCGGAGAAGAGCCCTCCAGCGAATATTTCTCCCCCTTTGGCAGCCGGGATGGATTGAACGATACGGAACTGCAGGTGTACCAAACAGCGCAGGTGGGTGCGAGCGGCATTGAAGAAGACCCGATCTGGGGTACGTACCTAACCGGGTACGCCCCCATCATCGACCCACGGGACGACGTGCTGGTCGGGTTGGTCGGTGTTGATTACGATGCAGACTTCTTCTCCATCAGGTCGGCCCGTGTCTCGTGGATTCAAGTGGGCTGAAAATCCCATTTCTTTCATTTTCTTCGGCACAAACGTCGGGTAGCTACGTTCTCGTCGGATCAGATATCGTAGATATCTTCTCCTCCTCGGCCTTGCTACTCACCGTTTTCGCTCGAAGCCTCTATAAAAATAATAGTCTTTACAGCCCACGGGTCTTCTGCTTCACGTTCTTCATTCTCAGTATGACGGTCATCCTCTACTATGTGATTGTGGCGATTCATAAGAAGTCAGCAACCGATTATTTGACCAAGCTGGGCAATAAACGCTCGTTCAGCCATACCGTGGAGGCTCTGTTTCGCGATGCGCAGCACTCCAACAGAGCTTTTGCGCTGCTGATGATCGATGTAAACAGATTCAAGCAGATCAATCACACGTTCGGCCACCCTGCCGGAGATGCAGTGCTGAAGCACTTTGCCGGGGCATGGCTGCAGCCATGGAGTCGCCAAGAGGCTGCTTCCGTTATGGAGGTGACGAATTCGCAATCCTGCTTGTAAATGCATCACCATCCACTGTTGAGTTGTCCAGAGCTGCGATTCATGAGGAGATCGAGGCGCTTACCATCGATGAGCTGCATGGATACCGGGTGTCGGTGAGCATCGGGACGGCAATGTGGGAGAAGGGAAAGACTCTACAGGACTTGATCGACGAAGCCGACCAAGACCTGTATGAGCAGAAGAAATTGCGTTCATGAACGCACAGTGATGGGTAATCCCTTCCCTACATACGGCACAAAGCGCTTGAAGCCCTCTGCGTACTCAATGCTCAGCTTTGTCCAGATGCGTGCCTGGAAGGCACGGTGCTTGGCAAAATGCACATAGAAGTCTCCCAGCTGAGGCTGGCAGCCGAACTTTGCTATGGCCTGCATTTTCTTCTCTTGGTTGGCAGAGATGTCGACATAGAAGTCAGGGTCGAACTTGTTGAATTCACTCATGGGAACCGTAGGCTCGAAGAAGTAGATGTTCGGGTAGTAATGGGCCGGGGTACCTGGCAGAGCACCGAGCTGTGATGCACTGTTGCAGGCCATTACCACGGCGTTGCCAGTATTGGCATGGTCGGGGTTGGTGGGGTCGACCGTCCAATGGGTGAGAATAATCTCGGGCCTGATCTGAAGCACCCGTTTTATGAGATAGCGCGTACGCTCGGCGTCGATCACCAAGGGGTAGTCGTCCCAGTCAAGAAACTCAATGGTGGCTCCTAATGTTTTTGCTGCTTCTGTGGATTCTCTCTTTCGGAGCTCTGAACAAGCTTCATAACTCCCCTCTGGATTATCCTTCCAATATCCGCCTGACTCACCGCGGACTCCGCAGGTAAGGGCCAGGACATGTACGCTAAAGCCTTGTTGCACTAAGTTGAGTATTGTTCCCCCGCTTCGGGTACAGTAGTCTGCTGCATGGGCGCTGACTACCAGGACATTGTTTGCTGCCATACCTTTCCTTTCTTCATGTTTCGTCGGCTCGGCCATCGGCGACGGCCTCGCCT
>Ga0228535_1001756_pt1 | contig 28321 bp, 17 predicted proteins | sample SJ1metagenome_FD_168457 | JGI IMG/M metagenome (GOLD analysis project Ga0228535, IMG submission 168457) | Enriched culture of PCE-dechlorinating microbial communities from Ithaca, New York, USA - SJ1 | ecosystem: Engineered > Modeled > Simulated communities (microbial... > Unclassified | place...
AGCACGCTTGGGACGGCGCTTGAATCAGGACTCGCCTTCCGCGCGGGATGGGGTGACCCATCTTGCAAACCGGAAAGGATTATTTTGTCCCCGGCCGCGGAAAGGTGATATCCAGCAGATAGTCTCTCAAACGTCTCGGAACCAAACGGGTCATCAGGATCATGCTTTTGATTTCGAAATTGATGATGATCAGGAGCCGGTTGCCCCGGCATTTCTGAAGAATCTTTTCCGCGGCGACGCGCGGATGCATCATGCCGCGCGGCGCATCCTTTTTCATCCATGGCGGAAGGTGTTTTTGCTCCTCGTGAAATTGCGGCGTGTCCATGTCTCCGGGACAGGCGACATGGACGGAAATTTTTTTGTGCAGCAGCTCCCGGCGCAGCGATTCCGCAAAATTGATCACGCCGGCCTTGGCCGCGCCGTAAACGCTGTAGCCCGCCGCGCCCATCAAGCCGAATCCTGACGAAATCATCAGAATTTTTGATCCCTCCCCCAGAAGGGGCAGAAAAATGTGCGTCGTCAGGATGGTGCCCCACAGGTCCACGTCGAGATCTTTTTTCAGGTCGGCAATGTCGGAAAAGTCGGAAAGGAGCGTGCAGTTGACGATTCCGGCATTGAGGATGAGAAAATCGATTTTGCCGAACCGCTGCCGGACGTCGGTGAAGATTTTCCTGAGTCCGGCTTCGTCGGTGATGTCGCACGGATAAGCGACGGCCGGGTAGCCGCGGTCGGACAGGATTTTTGCCGCCCGGTCCAGACGGTCCTTGTTCCGGGCCAGCAAAATCAGCGTGTAGCCCTGCGCTCCGAGGCGGTCTGCCGTTTCGAATCCCAGCCCGGACGATCCGCCGGTAATGAATGCCACCTTTTCCATAATGCTCCCGATGCTTAATTATCAAACGCCTGCAAACGCTGCCGGCCGAACATGCGCCTCAGGGGGCGCCGGTGTGCAGCACCTTTTGGCAACAGTCCTGCAAAATATCCGCGGTCTTGCGGATTTCCTCTTCGGTATGCGTGCTGCTGAGAAAAAAGCGCAGCCGCGATGCATTTTCCGGAACGACAGGATACATGATCGGCAGCGCATAGATGCCCGCGTCGAAAAGCATTTTGTAGAGCAAAACGCTTTTGACCGAATCGCCCGTGATGATCGGAATGACGGCCGAGTCTCTGCTGGCGCCCGTGTTGAGGCCCAGTTTGCGGCATAACTCGAGAAAAAGATCCGCCCGCCGGTGCAGGAGGGCCAGACGCTCCGGTTCTTTGCGCATCAGCGAGACGGCGGCCAGCGCGGCGGCCGTGTTCGGCGGAGACATGCCGACGCTGTAAACGAATCCCGGCGCCGTGTATTTCAGATATTCGATCAGGCCGGCGCCGCCGGCGATATATCCGCCGCAGCTGGCAAAGGATTTGCTGAGCGTGCCCATCCAGATTTCCACGTCCTGTCTGTCCACCGCGTGGTATTCTCCGATGCCCGCGCCGGTCCGGCCCAAAACGCCGATGGAATGCGCCTCGTCAATCATCAACAGCGCCTCGTGATTTTTTTTGACGGCGACAAACCGGGGCAGATCGGGAATATCGCCGTCCATGCTGTAGACGCCTTCAATGACAATGAGGACCTGCCGGTATTTTTTGCGCTGTTCGCCAAGAATCGTGTCGAGCGCTTCCCAATTGTTGTGCGGAAACGGCTTGACGTCGGCGCCGGACAAGCGGCATCCGTCCTGAATGCTGGCGTGGCTGTAGGAGTCGAACAGGATGAGGTCGCCCGTGTTCATCAGATGTCCGATGACGGTTTCGTTGGTGCCGTATCCTCCGACAAAAACGAGGCAATCCTCGGCGCCGAGCATTTCGGCGAGGGCCTGCTCGAGCGCGCGATGATCCGGCCGCTCTCCGGATGCCAGACGCGATGCGGAAACCGACGTTCCGTATTTGTCGATCGCGTCCTTCGCGGCCTGCGCCACAACCGGATTGCCGGACAGGCCGATGTAGTTGTAGCTGGTGTAATTGATGAGCGTCCGCCCGTTGATGGTCGTCAAATGATCGTTGAGTCCCTCCGCGGCGGTGAAATAAATATTTCCGCAGCCGTATTTTTCCAGATCCTTGAAGCGTTCCTGTAAAACCCTGTAGTCCTCCGGATACTGAAACCCCTTTCCTGCATCCTTCTTCGGCGCATCCGAGCGGGCGCCCTTCAGCAGCATTTTTTCCAGCAGCTTTCTTTTTTCCTCCGGCGTAAGCCTGCTGATGTCCGGCTGGTTATTTTTCATCTTTTCCTTCCTGTGTTGCAAGCATGGTCATCAGCAGCCGGTCCACTTCCTGGTCGCTTAAAGCATCGACGTCCAGGAGAGGTGTGTCCGCCCGGGAAGCGGCCGCTTCCGCGGGCTTTTCGGGTCCGGCGCCGTCCGCCGGCTGCATTTCTTTTCCGACAAGGCCGACCAGCTCCCGGGTGTTTAATCCGGCTTTCAGAAGTTTCATCTTCGGTATTTTGATGCCGGTTGCTTCCTCAATGCGCATGACCAGTTCAACGGCCATCAGGGAATCGAAACCCATGGCGGCAAGCGGCTGCGAGACGTCCAGTTTGGCGGCCGGCAATCCGAGCAAGCCGGCGATTTCCCGGCTTAACACGTCGGTCAGCTTTTCATTTCTTTCTTCCGCGGTCATGGCGGAGTGGACCGCCATTTGATTTTTGCCCTGTCCGGCCTCCCGGGTGTGTTCCGCTCTTTTGACGAGCGGCAAATAGCGGGGCGACGTTCCGATGGAGGCATTGTAGCGGGCGGCGCTGTGCCAGTCCGCGGGCGCGATGCCCACCGTGTCCAGACGGTTTTTCAGTCCGAGCACGAGCGTTTGCCAGGCCTGGTCGAGGCTCACCTCATCGAATCCCTGCCTCCGGAAATGCTCCCGAATGTCGCTGCGCCTGGCGACGTAGCCCACATCTCCGATCGGCCCCCAGCAGACCGTGAGCGCGGGGAGGTTCAGGCGCTGCCGATAGGCGGAGAGTAAATCCAGAAAAACGTTGGCGGCCACGTAGTTGCCCTGGTCCATGTTTCCGACAAGAGAGGCGAAGGAAGAAAAACAAATGAAGAAGTCAAGCGGTTTGCCGAGCGTGTTGGTGTGCAGATTCCACGCGCCGAGGATTTTCGGCCGCATGACTTTTTTCATGCGCGCTTCATTCATTTCGGCAAGGAAGCAATCGTCCAGGACCATGGCCATGTGGATCACGCCTTTTAACGGAGGCATGGCGCCGTCCAGCCGTTCGAACAGGTCCTGTACGGCTTTTTCTTCGGCGATATCCAGACATTCCACACAGATATGCACGCCCTGCCGCTCAAGGGCTGCGACGGCGTCCCTGGCTTCCGGGCGCGAGGCGCCGCTCCGGCCGACCAGAACGAGATGGCGCACTCCGCAATCGGCAAGCCATCGGGCGACCGCCAGGCCGAACCCGCCCAGCCCGCCGGTCAGCAGGTACGCACCGTCGCCCGTGACGGGAAGGATTTTTTCCGTGGGGACCGGCACCACGCCCGGCTCGGCCATGGAAACGATGATTTTTCCCGTGTGAAGACCTTTGCGCATCAGCGCCAGCGCGTCTGCAAGATCGGAAACGGGATAAACCGTGTAAGGAAGAGGAGCGTAAAGACCGCTGTCAAGGCCCGCGGTGATTTCTTCGAGCATGCCGCCCGCCAGACGGGGATGCCGCTTGACCATGCTGTCCATGTCAAAGGTGTGATACGAAATGCCCTTATCCAGCGAATAAATTCTCACCGACCGCCTGTAGATGTTGCCGAGATCGACAAACCTGCCGCCGACAGGCTTCAAAACGGCCATGTTTTTTTCCAGCGTGCTTTCCGCCAGCGTGTTCAAGACGATATCGACGCCTTCCTGATTCGTGAAGTCCATCACTTCTTCGGCAAAGGCCAGCGTTCGCGAATCGCCGACGTAGCGGATGCCCAGGGATTTGAGAAAATCGCGTTTTTCCGGCGTTCCCGCCGTGGCGAGGACTTCCGCCCCCGAGGCCACGGCCATCTGGACGGCGGCAAGTCCGACGCCGCCCGCGGCGGTGTGAATGAGGACGCGTTCGCCCTTTTGCACCTTGGCCAGTTTGGAAAGCGCGTAAGCAGCGGAGAGGAAAGCCAGCGGAATCGTGGCCGCGGCTTCGGAGGAAATTTTCTCCGGCGTGCGCGCCAGGACGCGCTCATCCAGCGTCACGTAATTGGCAAAGCAGTTGACGCCCAGCCCCAGCACCCGATCGCCGATCCGGAAGCGTCGCGCTCCTTCGCCGACGGCGACGACGGTTCCGGAGCATTCCAGGCCCAGCGGCGGAAGCGCTCCCCGATCGGCCAGAACGGAGTCGTCCAGCACGCCCGTGAGCAGCGCGACATCCTTGAAATTAACGCCGGCGGCGGCTATTTTAATTTCCACTTCCCCCGGCCCGGGCTTGCGCCGGGCCGTTGCAAAGAAGTTCAGCCCTTCCAGCGGCTGCGCCCAGGTACGCTGGAGAACGTACGGCAGATCCGTCGCTTCGTGAAAACCGGGAAAGTCTTTTCGTTTCAGGCGGTGGACGTAGCGGCGCCCCTGCCGCACAGCGATTTCATCTTCATCGTCCTCCCGGAGCAGCTGGCCGCACAAAAGATCGATTTCGCGCTCGTCCGGATCGGAGCTCAAATCGAGCATGCGGGTTTTGATGCCGGGATGTTCGCTTACCAAAACGCGGTTCACTCCCCAGACGGGCGCTTTTTCCAGCGCCGGCCCGGCGGCATTTTCCACCGGCTGGACGCCGTTGGTGATATTCCACAGACACGGAGGTTCGGTCCATTCTCTTTTGATCAGCGCCTGCATCAGGTACAGCGTCCGCATACAGACGGCGGTCGATTGTTTTTCCAGAAATCCGGCGCTGATACGGCTCGCGGATTTTGCGGTACTCCACAGGTTGACCACGACCGGAGCATCTCCTTTGTCCGGACAGAGGACAGCGAGCATTTTGCCGTACTGCTCCGGCTGATCGGCCTGCAGGGCCATGCGCCGGGGATTTTCCAGGTCGCAGGCCGATCCCTGGACGACCACGGCCGGCGCGACTCCCTTTTCCTTCAGCCGTTCGATCAGCCGCCCGGCAATCTTCATTTCATCGGCGAGAATGATCCACTTTTTGTTTTTCGTCTCTTCGGCAACGGCGGATTCGGGACGGACGGGCCGGTCGGCCTTTTCGGGCGCGCGCGCGAGAATCACGCTGTGCTGGGGGACAAAGCCCTCTTCCGCGGACGGCAGAAAGGCGATATCCGTCAATCCGGCTTCGCCAAGCAGTTTTTTCCAGCCGCTCATCGGCATCAGCGGATAATCGGGGCGAATGTCGAAGTCCGAAAACAGCCACCATCCGCCCAGCAATCCGAAGACGAGGTCGAACCACCGGGTGGGCTTCATCTGTTCAATGAAGAGGAGCAGTCCGGAGGGGGCAACGAGCGTCATCACGTTGGCGAGCGTGTCGCGTAAGCGGGAGGTCGCGTGAATCGCGTCCGAGGCCAGAACAATGTCGAAGGAATGCGGATCGAACCCCTGGGCGGACGGTTCTTTTTCGATATCCAGCGGGCGGTATTCGACAAAATCGTACGCTTGAAAGCGCTGCTGCGCCTGCATCGTGAAGGAACCGGAAATATCCGTGAAAATATACTGCGTGCGGTTGGCAGGCAGGATCGGCAGGAGACAGGAGGTGAGGGAGCCGGTTCCGGCGCCGATTTCCACAATGCGCAGCGTTCTTTCCTTCGGCAGCGCGTCGATGATTTGACCGATCGTCCGCTGGACCAGCGCATTGTAGATGCGCAGTGTGGGCGAATTCCGGTAGAACTGTTCGACGGCCGGAGAGCTTTTGGAAAAGATATGGGACAGCGGGTCCTCTTTTCCGGTTAAGATGCCGGCAAGTCTGGACGCGCAGCGGTCGAGCAGCTGCAGTTCGATGTGATACTCGGGATATTTCTTCAGGATGCCGTTCCACAACCGGCGGTAATCCCGGTTGACCTCCGGCGCCACGACAACCCACCGGTGTTGCTCTTTTCTGACGATGCCGTCCTCGGCAAGAATTTCCAGGAAACGCCCGAAAACCTTTTCGTGTTCGGCAGCGACGCCGAGTCTTGCCGCAAGATCCCTTGTTTCAAACGCCTCTGCCTGCCTGAGGCCGCAACCCAGCCCGGCCAAGGCGGCTGCGATATAGGCGGCGCAAAGACGGTTGAATTCCGGCTCCACCGATTCGTAGTACTGTTTCCGGGAATACCTTTGGATCAGCTCAGGCAATACCGGATCAATCCGCCCGGCGATGTCGGATGGAGAGGGGAGAAGGGTTTTGAGCTGTCTGTCGGCATCCGGCGTTGCCGCCCAATCGAGCTTCCATTCATATTCGTAGAGAAGTTTGTTGATGTTGTCGCCGAACGTGTCGCTAAGCTCGCGCACCAGGCGGCAGGTCAGCCGCTCGACCCTGGCGATTCGGAAGCCTGCTTCGTCAAAGAGGTCGATTGATCCGGAAATGGTGTTTTTTGTTTTTTCCAGAAGCTGCGCGTGGCAGAAAATTCTTCCGGCCGGTTTTTTGAAAGACGCGACGCCCCTGAGATTCACCGGCAGGTAGGTTCTGTCCGTCCGTATCGCCGCCAGGGTCTGAAAGCCCGCATCGAGCATGACCGGATGGATGCGGTAGCGGTCGGGCTCCGCTTCCGGCTCCGCGGAGAGCTTTATTTCGGAGCAGGCTTCCTCCTCTCCCAGACGGAGAGTGTCCAGGGCCTGGAACTGCGCTCCGTATTCAAGCCCTCTTGCGGCAAATTCCCGATAGCAATCGTCTCTGGTCTTTTCCCGGCGGCACCTTGCCTTGATGGCGCCGAGGTCTTGCGCGCCGGAAGCCTTTCCTCCGGAGTGGCCGAAGCGCCCCTGCGCGTGCAGGGTCCAGTCGCCGTCGCCCGCCTCCTGTTTTCCGCAGATTTCAAAGCCTCTGTCCTCCCGGACAACAAGCTGAACGGTCGCCGGTTTTTCCTCGGATAAGATCAGGGGGGCCTTGATTTCCAGGCTTTCCAATAAACCGGCCGCCTCCCCGTAAATATCGCATGCCGCGGCGAGCGCCATTTCCGCGTAGGCGGCGCCGGGGAAAACGACGCTTCCCTGAACGCGGTGGTCCTGAAGATAGGAGAGATGACTCAAATCGATGCCGGAATTCCAGACGGGAGCAGCGGTTTTAATTCGGCCGCCCAGCAGGGGATGTCTGGCCCGGTCCTGCAGCGAATCGGCTGCGGCGGCGCTCCATCCCAGGCGCTGCCGCAGCGATTCCTCCGATTCGCGCCAGAAATTTTCCCGCTGCCATTTGTAGGCGGGCAGCCTCACGAAGTCGGACGTTTCGGGATAGATGAAGCGCCAGTCGATCGGATAACCGATGGTGTAGAGTTGCGCCAGCGAAGCCCGCAGGGAGATTTCTTCATCCTCCATGCGTTTCAGGGAAGTAAGGACGAATCCCTCCCGGCCCTGCGCGTCGAGGCACTCCAGCATGGATGCTTTCAGGACCGGATGAGATCCGACTTCAATAAATGTGTTGAAGCCGTTTTCCAGCAGGTGGGTGAAGGCGGCTTCGAAAAGGACGGTCTGCCGGACGTTTCGGGTCCAGTAATCCGCGTCGACCGTTCTTCCGTCGATGAATTTTCCCGTTACCGTGGAGACGACCGGAAGGGAACCCGGCTGCGGGGAAATACCGGCCAGACATTGCCGGAATTCATCCAGGATCGCATCCATCACATAGCTGTGGTACGGCACCTCGACTTTCAGAAAGCGGGCGAATTTATTTTCTCCTTCCATGCGGGCGGCTGCCGCTTCCAGAGCCGGAGTGTCGCCCGCCAGTGTGAGCGAGAAGGGGCTGTTGACCGCCGCGATGGAAATGCCGCCCTGGCACTGCCGGACCAGGTCCTCAGCTTCCCGCCGGGAGATTCCCACCGCCAGCATGGTGCCGTGTCCCGCTTTCAGCTGCTGGAGGCGGCTTCTGTGGTAGCAGACGGTGACGGCGTCTTCCAGACTCAGTATTCCGGCGGCGTAATACGCGGCAATCTCGCCGACGCTGTGGCCGGTGATGGCCGAAGGGGTTATTCCCCAGGAATTCCAGAGCGCGGACAGGGCGGCCTGAACCGAAAAAATACAAGGCTGCGAGATTTGCGTTTCGTTGATGCGTGAAACCGATTCATCGGCCAGCAGCTCTTCGAGCAGATTCCATTTCCGTGTGTGCCTTGCGAATTCTTTTGCGCAGGCCTGAATCGTTTTCCGAAACAGAGGTTCTTTCTGATAGAGCTGCCGCCCCATGCCCCACCACTGCGGCCCCATGCCCGAAAAGACAAAGGCGGATTTGTGGGTTATTCCCCGCGTCTGGCCGCAGGCGATGCCGGCGCGCCTTTCGCCGTCGAGATGGGCTTCGAGGAGCTGGGAGAGTTCTTCCTTTGAACGGGCCACGACGGCCAGCCGGTGCGGGTGATGGCCTTTGCGCAGGGAAGCGCTGCGGCCGACGGCGGCGAGCGTGATATTGCCGTTAAACGCTTCTTTGTCGAGCCATTGAATATAGGACCTTGCCGCCGCGTCAAGGGACTCCCGGGAGCGGGCCGATAGCGGAACGACGAAAGCCTTGCCGACGCCGTTTGTTTTGCGGGCGGATTTGGCCGCTTTCCGTTTTTTCTTCTCCCCGGCATATTCCTGGAGAACGACATGCGCATTGGTGCCGCCGAAACCGAACGAATTGACGCCCGCCCTTCTGGGATGGCCGTGCGTATCGGGCCAGTCTTCCAGTGTTGTCGGAACCCGCAATTTCAGCGCGTCAAAAGGAATGTTGGGATTGGGCGTGACAAAATGAAGATTGGGGGGAATTTTCCCTTTTTGCAGCATCAGGGTTGTTTTGATCAGGCTGGTGACGCCGGCGGCGGATTCCGTATGGCCGAGATTGCTTTTGACGGAGCCGATGACCAGAGGCTCCCCGTCTTTTCTGCCGGCGGACAGCGCCTGCCCCAACGCCCGGGTTTCAATCGGATCGCCGACAACCGTCCCCGTGCCGTGCGCTTCGACATACTGAATGCCGGAGGGCAAGACGCCCGCGTTGTTTAAAGCGTCCCGGATGACGGACATCTGCGCCTCCGCGCCGGGAACGGTGAGCCCGTCGCTTTTGCCGTCCGAATTGACGGCCGTTCCGAGGATGAGGGCGTAAATCGGGTCATTGGCCGCGACAGCGTCGGACAGGCGCCTGATGACGACGACTCCCGCGCCTTCCGAGCGCACATACCCGTCGGCCCGGGCGTCGAAGCTTTTGCAATATCCGTCTTCCGACAAGAAAGCCCCCTTGCACAGGGCGATGGTCATTTCCGGTTTGAGCAGAACATTGACGCCTCCGGCAACGGCCGTGTCCGACTCCCCGCTCAAAAGGCTTTTGCACGCCAGATGAACCGCGACCAGCGAGGAGGAACAGGCCGTGTCAATGATCATGCTCGGCCCCTTGAAGTCAAAAACATACGACAGCCGGTTGGCGGCGATGGTCGTCGACATGCCGGTTGCCGAGTGGGGGCCGATATTCTTTCTTTCGGCGGCCGCGTTGTGCACGTTTTCGAAATCGTGCATGAAGAGTCCGATGAAAACGCCGACCGGCTTTCCCGCAAGACTCTCCGGCGGTATGCCGGCATTTTCCAGCGCTTCCCAGGTCACCTCCAGAAGCAGTCTTTGCTGGGGGTCCATCGTGGAGGCTTCCCGGGGGGAGATGCCGAAAAACTGTGGATCAAAATAGCTTATTTTATCGAGGAATCCGCCCTTTCTCGTATAAACTTTTCCCGGTTTGTCCCGATTGGCGTCGTAGAGGACTTTCAGATCCCAGCGATCGCCGGGAACCTCCGTAATTTTATCCCTGCCCTGACAAAGTTCATTCCAGAAAATTTCCGGATCGTTGATTCCTCCGGGAAGCCTGCATCCGATGCCCACAATCGCCAGAGGTTCGCTTTTGAGGGGCTTCTTTCCTTTGCGATTCATTCTCCTGCTTTCTGATCACTTTGAAACCGGGCCAGTTTTTCGCTGCCGTTCAGCAATCCCTTTGAGCTTGAAAAACAACCATGCTATATTAAATTCATCAGGATTTTAAGTAAAGCACTGAATTGAAAAATGGAGGCTCAAATGGGCAGAAAAGACGCGCACAAGCTGACGGGAGTCAAAAATTTTCAAAGATTTTACACGTTTTTAATGCCGAGCCGCTCCCAGGCCATCGTGTGGTATGTGATCAGGGCCGACGCGGCCAATGTTCTGGATTTCATCGAAAAGAAGAAAAAGGAGGGACACGATATCACGCTTTTCCACATCACGATTGCGGCTCTCGTCAGAGCGGCATCGCAATATCCGGAAATGAACAGATTTATTTACAAGCACCAGTTTTACGCCAGGGATGAAATCGCCGTTTCGTTTGCGGTGAGCCTCGGCGAAAAGACCGTCATGCGCAAAGTCCGCCTGGAGCCGGAAGACAATCTCGACGCCGTCGCCGGGAAAATTCGCAAAATTGTCGACAGCGCCCGGAAAAAATCCGAAGACAGCCTGGACAACAGCGTCGATTTTTTCATGAAGCTTCCTGATTTTGTCACGTCGTTTTTCTTCCATAAACTTTATCCGTGGCTGGCGGACAAGGGGCTTATTCCGTGGAAATATGTCGACGAAGACATTCTTTACGCGTCGGCCATCGTCTCCAATGTGGGATCGCTCGGCCTGTCCTCCCTGTTCCATCACCTGTATGATTGGGGAAGCGCTTCGGTGCTCGTCACCGTCGGTCTGCTGCAGAAGGATTCCCTCGTGACCCCCGATGGAAAATCGAAAGTCACGGACGTCCTGGATTTCGGGTTTTCAATCGACGAGCGGATCTGCGACGGAAAAAAGTTCTCCGAGGCCTTCGTGCTTTTTAAACAATGCATCGAGAATCCCGGGATGCTGGAAACCGGACCGGCTAAAGTCGTACGTGAATAAGCGTCGTTTCGATTGCCGGCGGCGAGGACCTGTTCGCCGGCCGCAATAAGCCCTCGCCTTTGTCGCGGGATTGGTTTATAAATCAGAAAAAGGACAAAAGAGTACGGGCGGCGCGCCGCCAGGGCGCGCCGCGCTTCATCAGGGATCGGGAGGCTCCATCATGAACATTTCGGAACTGCTCGTGAAAAGCGTCGCGCAGGGAGAACAGGTCAGCATCATTTATGAAGACCGGGAGATCACCAATGTGGAGCTTGACCGCGCCGCGAGAAAGCTGGGCAACGCCCTTCTTGGGCTGGGTGTAAAGCGCGGCGACCGGGTCATTTTGCAAATGCCCAACTGTCCGGAAATTTTTTCGGCCTTTCAGGCCGTCTGGAAGATCGGCGCGGTCAGCGTGCCCATCAATTATCAGGTGGGCGTGGAAGAAACCCGGTATATCTATCAGGATTCCGAAGCCTCGACAGTCATCACCGCGCCGGAATATCTGGAAAAGGTCCGCGCGGCGAAAGACGGCGTTTTATCGTTGAAAAATGTCATTGTGGTTTCCGGGCCGCCTGAGAGCGGCGCTTACGTGTTTGAAGATCTTGTCGAAAAAAGCTCCGACGCGCTTGCCATGGTCGAGACCTCCGATGACGAACTGGCCGCCCTGATTTATACGTCGGGCACCACGGGAACGCCCAAAGGCGCGATGCACACGCATTACGGGCTTTACTATTCGGTGGTTCACATTCAGAAAACCACCCGCTATCCTCTGGACATGATCAGCGTGGCCGTCCTGCCCCTTTGCCATTCGTACGGCATCGCCTGCATGAACGGGCAGTTCCTGCGCGCCAAAAGCAAGACAGTCGTTTTGCGCCAGTTCAACGTGGAAAAACTGTTTTCCGCCATCGACCGGTATAAAATCCAGTATCTGCCCGCCGTGCCCACCATGTATGTTTATATGCTCCAGTTCCCCGATTATCGGAAGTACGATCTCAGCTCCGTCCGGTATTTTATCTGCGGTTCCGCGCCTCTGTCCGTCGAAGTCTGGAAACAGTTTCACGAGAAGTTCGGCGGAGAGATCTGCGAGGGATGGGGGCTCACGGAAGCGGCCGCCAACAATTCGGTCAATCCGGTGGACGGCCTGAAAAAAGTCGGTTCGATCGGCAAGCCCATGGTGGGCATGGAAATGAAGGTCTTCGACCCGGCTGACCGGGAAGTGCCGCAGGGACAGGAAGGAGAAATCGTTATCCGCGGTCCGATGGTGATGAAAGGCTACTGGCGGCAGCCCGAAGCTACTGCGGAAATTCTCCGCGACGGATGGCTCCATACGGGCGATATCGGCTACGTGGACGCAGACGGTTATTTCTTCATTACCGACCGGAAGAAGGATATCATCATCAAGGGCGGCGAAAATATTTCGCCGCGGGCGATTGAAGAAGTGCTCTACGCCCATCCGGCGGTTGCCGAAGCCGCCGTGATCGGCGTGAAAGACCCGGTTTACGGAGAAGAGATCAGGGCGTTTGTGGCGCTCAAGCCCGGCCAGTCAGCGGCTGCGGAGGAAATTCGGGAATTTTGCGGACAGCGGCTCAAACGCTTCTTCGTGCCCCAAGAGGTGGTTATTCTTCCGGCCCTGCCCAAATCGCTGGTCGGCAAAATCCTGAAAAAGGAGCTGCGGAACTTGTAGGCGCGCAAGCGCGGAAGGCAGGGGAAAAACGGCCGGTGAAATCCGGCGGAGGGTGCGCATATGCCGGCAGTCCGGATCAACGGCATCACCATGTATTACGAAATCCACGGGGAAGGAATACCGCTGGTCCTGATTATGGGGCTGAGGCGCAACCTGGAATGGTGGTATCGGCAGATTCCCGCGCTGGCCGGGCATTTCAAGGTCATTGCGTTCGACAACCGCGGCGCGGGGAGGACGGATAAGCCCGACAGCGAATACTCCATCCGGCTTTTTGCCGATGACACCGCCTGCCTGATGGATGCGCTGGGGGTTCCGGAGGCGCATGTCCTGGGCGTTTCCATGGGAGGTTACATTGCCCAGGAACTGGCCATCGCCTGTCCCGGCAAGGTGAAAAGCCTCATTCTGGGCTGCACCGGCAGCGGCGGCCGGCGCGCGGCGCTGATGCAGCCGGAGCGGTTGACGAAATTCACGGCCAATGAAGGCCTGACCCCCGCCGAAATCCTGCGCAAAGATATGGACATTTATTTTTCCGACGCGTTCATGGCGAATCATCCGAATGACGTTGAAAACTTTGTTTCCGTCTCGCTGAAGTACTACCAGCCGGCGGACGCCTTTCTGCGGCAGTTTGCGGCCTGCCGCGAGCATGACACGACGGACCGGCTCGGCGCCATCCGGGCGCCGGTTCTCCTGGCCACCGGCGATGACGACCCTCTCGTGCCGGCGCAAAACACCCTGATTCTGAAAGAGCTGCTGCCGGCATCCCGGCTGGAGATTTTCCCGCGCTGCCGGCATGTCTTTTTTATTGAGGAAGCCGACCGGTTCAACCGGCTGGTCATTGAATTCATTTTCGAAACCGAAGGAGCCGCCGCATGAAATGGCAGGACGTTTATCGGCAGAGGCTGACCACCGCCGCCGAAGCCGTGTCGCATATTCAATCGGGGGACCGGGTGGTGGTCGGGCATGCCTGCGGATCGCCGGAAACGCTGCTTGCCGCGATGGTCGCCAACCGGCAGGCGTATCGGGACGTGGAAATCGTTCACATGGTTTCCATGGGGCCTTCCGAGTACTGTCTTCCGGAAAACAGCCGCCACTTTATCCATAACTCCTTCTTTGCCGGGCAGACCACCCGGAAGGCCATCAACGAAGGACGGGCGGTTTTCACCCCCTGCCATTTCAGCCTCATTCCCAAGCTTTTCCAGGAAAAGACTCTGCCGGTGGATGTCGTTTTGTGCATGCTATCCCCGCCCGATGAACACGGCTACTGCTCTTTCGGAATTTCCGTGGATTATACAAGGCCAGCGGCCTTTTGCGCCAAACGCGTGATAGCCGAGGTGACGCCGCACATGCCCAGGACGCTGGGACAGTCCTTCATCCATGTGTCCCGGATCGATTGCCTGGTGGAGTCCGCCGCCCGGCCGATCACCCTGCCGCCGGCGCAGATCACGGCCGCCGATGAAACCATCGGACATTACTGCGCCGGGCTGATCCGCGACGGAGATTGTCTGCAGCTGGGGATCGGGGCGGTTCCCGATGCCATCCTGGGCTTTCTGAAAAACAAGCGGCATCTCGGCATTCATACGGAGATGTTTTCCGACGGCGTGGTCGATCTGGTCAACGAGGGCGTGATCGACTGTGCAAAGAAGAATTTTCATCCCGGTAAAATGGTGGCCACGTTTTTCATGGGCACCGCCAAACTCTATGCTTTTGTGCACAACAATCCGATGGTTGAAATGCGCAGTGTGGATTATACCAACAATCCGGCCAACATCGCCCGGAATGACAATGTGGTGGCCGTCAATTCCGCCCTGGAGGTGGACTTGAGCGGCCAGATTGCCGCGGATACGATCGGCTACAGGCAGTACAGCGGAACCGGAGGGCAGGCGGATTTTGTCCGGGGCGCTGCCTGGTCAAACGGCGGGCGCTCCATCATTGCCCTGTATTCGACGGCGGCCGAAGGAAAGATCTCCCGCATCCGCTCGCACATCACGGAGGGAGCCGCCGTGGTGACGAATCGCGCCGACGTGCATTACGTGGTGACGGAGTACGGCGTTGCGGATTTAAGGGGAAAATCCGTTGCAGCGCGGGCCGGGGCGCTGATGGCCATCGCCCATCCGGATTTTCGCGACGGTCTGAAGGAAGAATACCGGCGCACGAGGGGAAAATAATCTGCAAAGAAACAGGCTTCCGGGCGCCGCCGAAAAATCGGACGCTTCCCCCGCGATCATATTGACACGGCCGGACGCCCTCTCTATACTTCCGGAATGCAAAACGATTCGAAGAGCAAACCCATTGGGACATCCTATCCGATCGACGACATCCTTCCGGAAGTAAAAGAGGCCGTCCGGAAACATTCCGCCCTGGTTCTGCAGGCGCCGCCCGGCTCCGGAAAGACCACGCGGGTTCCCCTGGCGCTGCTGGACGTCCTTCCGCCCGAAAAGGGGCGCATCCTGATGCTGGAGCCCCGGCGGATCGCCGCCGTTTCCGCCGCCCGGTGGATGGCTAAAACGCTGGGCGAGGAGATCGGCCGGACGCTGGGGTATTCCATCCGGTTCGACAGCCGGGTTTCACCGAGCACACGCATCGAGGTGATGACCGAGGCAATCCTCACCCGACGCATTCTGGCCAACCCCGCCCTGGAAGGCGTTGCCATGGTGATTTTCGACGAGTTCCATGAGCGGAGCCTGCAGGCCGATCTCGCGCTGGCGCTGTGTCTCGATATCCGCCGCGCCCTGCGCGAAGATCTGAAAATTCTGGTGATGTCCGCCACGCTGGACGGCGGACCGGTGGCGGACCTCCTCGACGGGGCGGCCGTCATTTCGTCGCAGGGCAGGGCCTTTCCTGTGGAGGAGCGCTACTGCGGGGATGCCCGGGATCACTCCGTGACGGCGCGCACCGCCTCCGTCGTTCAAAGGGCGTTGCGGGAGACGGAAGGCGACATCCTTGTCTTTTTGCCGGGGGCGGGAGAAATCCGCGCCGTGAGAGACGCTCTGGCGCCAACCCTTTCCGGCGACATCTCGCTTCATCCCCTTTACGGCGATTTGCCCTTCGGCGAGCAGGAAAGAGCGATTCTGCCCGCGGCGACGCGCAAGATCGTGCTTGCCACAAATATCGCGGAAACCAGCCTGACCATTGAAGGAGTTCGGATCGTGATTGACAGCGGTCTCACCCGGAGGCTCCAGTACGATCCCGCCACCGGCATGAACCGCCTGGTCACCGTTATGGTTTCACAAGCCTCCGCAAAGCAGCGCCAGGGCCGCGCCGGCCGTCTGGGGCCCGGCGTTTGCTATCGTCTTTACAGTCCGCACACCTTTCAATCGCTTGTTGCCTTTGCTCCGCCGGAAATCGTCACCTCCGACCTGTCGTCGCTGGTTCTGGATCTGGCCGCCTGGGGGATTCGGGATCCCGGACAGCTTTCCTGGCTCGATCCTCCACCGCCCGCCGCCTGGCGAACGGCGCGGGAACTGCTTGTCGAACTTGGCGCCCTGGATGCCAAAGGGTCGATTACGCCGGCCGGCATCGCCATGGCGCGCCTGCCTCTTCATCCGCGGCTCGGCCGCCTGCTTACGGAAGCGGTGCGGCTTGGCTGCCCGTCGCTGGGCGCGGATCTGGCGGCGCTCTTGTCCGAGCGCGACATCCTTCGCGCTGCCGGCTCTGCCTCGGCGCAGCCTCACGGCGGCGCGGATCTGAGCGAACGTTTGGAGATCCTGCGGAGGTGGCGAAAAGACAAGCGTCCGTCCGGCGCAGCCGACCCGTGGGCCTTGCGCGCCGCGGATTCAACCGCGCAGCAGCTGCGGCGCCTGTCGGGAAAAGTCCCCGACGCGTCCGGCGAAGAGACAAAAGGCGGAATTCCGCGCCTGCTCCTTGGCGCCTTTCCCGATCGCGTCGCTCAAAGGCGCGAAGAAGGGGACGGCCGTTATGTTTTGCGGCAGGGAAGGGGGATGAAGCTTTCTGCAAAGCATCTGCCGGATGCCGCTCCCTACCTGATTGCTGTTGTCGTGGACAAGGGTGAAAAGACCGAAGGCACGATTCATGTGGCCGAAGCCCTGACGGAAGATCTTCTCCGGAACACTTTAGGCGATCAGATCGAAACCGTGCGGCGCGTCTTGTGGGACAAGCAGGAAGGACGCATTATCGCCTCTGTGGAAGAGCGGTTGGGAATGATTGTCCTTGCGGCGAAGCCGGCCCATCCCCCGGAGGCGGAAGTCGCATCCGTCCTTTGCGAAGCCGTCCGCTCCCAGGCGGCCAAAATTCACTTCAGCCGGGAGGCCCTGCAGTTTCAGGGCCGCGTGCGCCTGATGCGGGAAACCTTTCCCGAAGAGAGCTGGCCGGACTTGTCCGAGGCGGCGCTTCTCGCCACGCCGGAAAACTGGCTTTTGCCCCGGCTTTCCGGCGTCCGCAGCGCGGAGCAGCTTGCCGCTTTGAATATTTTGCCCGCGCTTCAGGAACAGCTCACGTGGGGCGAGCGGCGCCTTCTGGCCGACCGCGCGCCCGCGGCAATCAGCGTTCCCAGCGGCCACACCGCTGCGATTGATTACGTTTCCGGACAAATTCCCATCCTGGCCGTCAAGCTTCAGGAGATGTTCGGTCTGGCCGATACGCCGGCCATTGCCGGAGGACGCGTTCGGCTGCTTCTCCACCTTCTTTCGCCGGCCCGCCGGCCTGTACAGATCACGCGGGACCTCGGCCAATTCTGGAACAGCGGCTACCCGCAGGTGAAAAAAGAGCTGAAGGGCCGCTACCCGAAGCATCCCTGGCCCGACGACCCCTGGAATGCCGTTCCGACCCGCAAGACCAAAGGCCGCGCCGGATGACATCAGGGATGCAACCGAGGTGGGGAGGAGACGGACGTGCCGCTTTTTTCAGAAAGGCTGGAGGAAAGGCGGCTTCACGAACAAAATCCCGGAACCGGCGGGGCCGGCTCCGGGATTTTTTAAGAGAAGTTTTTCAGGAGGGGATTATTCGCCCCAGCCGTTCTTGCCTTTGCAGCGGTCGAGATTCTGATCCATCCAGGGCAGGATCTTTTCCGCCGGAATCCGGGAAACGGGTCCTGTGTAGGATGCATTCTTAAACCAGTAGTAGGGAGGAATGTTGAAGGAAACCTTCTGCTCTTCGGGCGGCACGTATTCGACGACCGCGAGATCCTGAACCGCCTTGTGGTCGCAGGCGCGCATCTTGATCACCTTGCCGTTGACGAAACGATAGGTGTCGTTTTCCCATACTTTGATGATCTTTTCCGGATCGAGACTCTGGGCGCGTTCGACCACGCTGAAGAGCCAGTAGGTCTGCATGAGCCACACGGCGCCGCTGGCCGTGGCATGCTGGTAGGCGATCGTGTTGAAAGGCGGCGTCTTCCACTTGGTCTTCCACAGGTTCAGCCAGGTATTGTAGAATTTGATTTCTTCCTTGGACTTGAAATACGGATTGGGGACGCTGTAGGGGCTGATGTTCATCAGGCCTTTCGTTCCTTCGACGCCCACTTCATTGAGGAAGTTCTGGTTGTCCATGTAAACGTTGGCAAAGGGCAGCTTGACGCCCATCTGGCGGGCCTGCTTGAGCAGGTTGCCGGCGTCCGGAAGCCAGTCGCCCGTAAAGATGACCTCGGCGCCGGAAGCTCTGACTTTTTCCAGGTAGGGAGCGTAATCCGTGAGGAAGAGTTTGTGGAAGTCTTCACCGACCACCTGCGCCTCCGGATAATATTCCTTCAGGCCTTTTTTGAAGCTTTCGGCCAGAATGCGGCCGAACGCATAGTCCTGGTTCAGAATGTAGAACTTTTTCTCTTTCTTCCGGATCTGGCCGTAGAAATACGCCAGACCGCGGGCGATCTGCTCGGTCGAATAGGAGGAGTGGAAGGCGTAGCGCGAGAAATTGTTGGCGTCCTGAAGGTCATCGGCCAGGCAGGGGACGTTCAAAGAGATGATTTTGTATTTATTGGCCGTTTCATTGATGATTTTCATGAAGTGGCTGCCGTCGGTGCCCCAGAAGAAATGCACTTTTTCCTGCAGGGCCATCCTTTCGGCGACCTTCTTGCACTGGTCCGGCTTGGACATGTGGTCGGCTTTCAGGACCTGAATCAGTTTTTTCTTGCCATCCACCATAAGTCCGCCCCGCTTGTTGATGTCGTGGGCCACCCATTGGGCGATGAAAAAATAGCTCATGCCGTTAAAGGCGCTGGGGCCGGAAAAAGCGGCCACCACGGCGATCTTGATGGTGTCTCCTTCGGGAATGACGGGGGTGGCGGGATCGTAATCGGACATGTCGCTCATTTTGTTGACGTCGAAAGCGTCGTTGACTTTTCCGAACGGATCCGCAGCTTCGGTTTTAACCGCTTTGGTTTTTGCCTTTGCCGGTGCGGCAAAGACGGTTGATGTGGTGTAGGTTGAAAGTAATAGGGCTGAAAGCACACATGCGAAAAAAATGACGCTCTTTCTGATACATCTCATCGGCAATCTCCTCCTTAAAATCCGGTGAAAAATGGGGCTGACTGTTATCATTCTGAAGCTATTGAACTTTTCGCAAGAACCTGTTTCCTGATTAACCTCCTTTCATTTATAATATCTAATGGTTACAAAAATATTATTCCGATAAGTAAAACATACGTTTGTTTTTCTATTCCAAATCGGTTTTTCTGTCAATCGGATTTGCTGGCTTTGCCGCAATTAAATGCAGCTTTTTTCTTGACAGGACATGGCGGCATGTCTTACCCAATTTAAAAAAAGAGAGGGGGCATTATGTCCACAGCAGACGAACTGAAATATTCGGACGCCACGGCGCTTGCCGGACTGATCCGGAAAAAAGAAGTTAAACCGATCGAACTGGTCGACGATGCGATTGGACGCATGGAGAAGCTCAATCCCGGTCTCAACGCGGTGATCACGCCCATGTACGAGCTGGCGCGCGAGGCGGCAAAGGGCCCGCTTCCGGAAGGCCCCTTTACCGGAGTGCCCTTTCTGCTGAAGGACGTCCTGGCGCTCTACAAGGGGGTGCCCACATCGATGGGCTCCAAGCTGCTCAAACAGCACGCCCCGGATCATGACAGCGAGCTGGTGAGCCGGTATAAAAAGGCCGGTTTGATCGTTTTGGGCAAGACCAACGCCCCCGAGTTCGGAATCCTTCCGACCACCGAACCCGAGGCATTCGGCGCAACAAAAAATCCGTGGAACGTGAAGCATACGCCGGGCGGTTCGAGCGGCGGTTCCGCCGCGGCCGTGGCCGCGCGCATGGTGCCCATGGCCCACGGCAACGACGGCGGCGGTTCGATTCGGATACCGGCCTCCTGCTGCGGGCTGTTCGGTTTAAAGCCGACGAGGGCCAGAATCAGCCTGGCGCCGGACTTCGGCGACGTGATGGGCGGTGCGGTGAACGAACACGCGCTCACGCTTTCCGTCCGGGACAGCGCGGCGCTTCTTGACGCGACCGCCGGATCCCTGCCGGGCGATCCCTACTGGGCGCCGCCCGTTGCCCGGCCGTTCCTGGAGGAGGTCGGCGCTGATCCCGGAAAGCTGCGCATTGCGTTTTTGCCCGCGGCGTTCGATGTCCCCGTGCACGAGGATTGCGTGAAGGCGGTTAGGGATGCCGCATTGCTTTGCGAGCGTCTGGGGCATATCGTTGAGGAGGCGCCTGCGGCGCCGATCGCCGATCCGGGCGCCGTGAGAAGAGCCTTTGCCGTCATCTGGGCGGCAGGCGTCGCGTCCATTGTCAAAATTTTCGTCAAAATGGGGCTCTCGAAAGAGCATTTTGAAAAGCTGACCTGGGGATTGTATGAAATGTCCTGCGCCAACGATGCCGCCGACTATTTGCTTGCCGTCGGCACTATGCAGCGGATGGCGCGTGAATTTGCCTCTTTCTTTAAAACGTACGATATCCTGCTCACGCCTACGCTGGCGCTGCCGCCGCTGCCGCTGGGGAGCTTCGATCCGACGCCGGACAATCCGCTCAACGGCTGGGTGCGCGCCGGCGAGTTCTGTCCTTTTACGCCGCTTTGCAACGCCACCGGTCTGCCGGCCATGTCGGTGCCCCTGTACTGGAATGACGGCGGGCTTCCCATCGGATCGCATTTCATCGGACGGTTCGGAGACGAGGCGACGCTGTTTCGGCTGGCCTCCCAGCTGGAGAGCGCCCGGCCCTGGAAAGACAAGCGTCCGCCGGTATGCGCGTAACGAATGATCCGCTTGCGATGAAGAAAGTGTCTTGGAGATAAATTTTCGGTTTAAGCGACGGGCGGGGGAGACAACCCCGCCCGGATAGCAGAGCGTCCCCTTTTAATTCTGAAAAACTTTTTTGAGATCGAAAAAGATCCAGCCGGTATGCGTGGGAATCCTCACCCACATTTTCCGCGCCGCCGGGCAGGTAATGACCTGATGGACGGTTACTTCGTCATCCTTGGGCAGCTTCTCGATGACGGAGACGCCTTTCCCGAGAGATCCGTCCTCGTTGAAGAGCCTTTCATCGAGGATCTTCATCAGCGTCTCTTCCTGAATCCTGCCCTTGTTCGCTTTTGCCAGGGCTTCAAGACGGCTTTGTCTTGCCTCCGAATACCAGGCGCCCGGGTTTTTAAGGGGAAGGATGTGCCAGGACGGTTCGAGGAACTGATTGGCTGCCGAGATGAGGCCGTCTTCTCTGGCAACTCTCTTTTTGACGTCCGTCGTGCCGTTTTCGAAGTAGTGCGCCGTGGCGGGTCCCGCGCACAGGAAGATCAGGGGATAGCTCGCGCGGATGGTTCTCAGCCTTCCTTCGACGGCCTCGATGGTATCGGCGTCAAAAAGGATGTTTGTGCCCTCGTCAAAGATCGCCGACCGGTCTGAATAGATGACCAGCCCCTCGGAATCGGCTGCGTTGTTTCCCTCGACGTAGAGGCCCTTGTCGTTCATCGCATCGAAGAAGTTGATCATGCCGGCGTTGCAGACTCCCGCAACCGAATTGCTTCCGTCATTGGGTTTCATCACCAGGACGAGTCCGGCTGTTTTCGCGACTTCTCTGTAGATGGCGGGAAAATCGAGATTTCTGGCCGTATAGGTCCGGCCGTTCACCGTATAATCGCCCCATGCCGCCATGGACGTGCATGCCGTGGCATTGCCGGAGCCAATCTTTCTCAGGTACATGATCGCCTGTACGTTCGAATTGAGGAGCACATGCTTCTCAAAGGACAGACCGGTTTTCTCGGAAAGTCCTTTGAGCAGTTCGCTCTGCCGTTTGGCCTGCGTTCGGATCGCGGGATCGACGACAAGCCGGCGAAGATCGTCTTCACTGAAAAGCCCGCTTTTCAGGACAAACCCTTCAATCATCTGCCTGTAAAAAGCAAGGATATCGTCTTTCAGCAAGGCCCCGTATTGCCGGCCCATCTCTCTGTAATTGCCCTCCAGGACGGCCATTTTCAGGCCGCCGCACTCATAGAGCCTGCCTTTGCCGTACTCTTTGATGCGTCGGCAATGCTCATAGGCGTCCGCGGAACATGCCGAGAAAAAAATCATGAGCGCAATGGCCAATGCCAGGGCTGCTGTCGTTTTTATCCTCATCGCTTTCTCCTGCTTAGAAAAATTTTTATAAAACGTGATTTTTCCGGCAGCGACTATAGAAAACAGAACCCCATCTGTCAAGATGAGGTCCCGGCGCCGGCAAGTGCGGAGGTTTTCGTGCAAACCGTCTTTAATGCGGTTTGCGGCCGTCCTTTTTCACATTCATGATTTCCTGCATGAGCTCGTCGACGCTGACCTCCTGGTAGCCGTAGTTCGGCAACAAGGCCGCATCGTAGGCTTCTTCCAGTTTCCGAAGCTGCTTCAGTGCGGTTTTGTTGTGGCTGAAATCCTTGTCCATCAGTGCGGCCGAGACGTCCCCCGATTTTTTGAGATCGCTTAAATCAAGGGTCAGCGAGGTATGGGCCAGCACTTTTTGCAGAAGATCGTGGGAGATTTTCGCGTTAAACGACTCAACATACGGCGGAACCCGGGCCACGATGCTCGCCGCCTCGATTCCCTCCCGGGCGGCGTGGTCGACGAGCAGCGTGGAGAAGCTGCACGGCCCCGTGTAATTGAGGAGCGGAAACGACCGGAATTCGTTTTTCATATCCGCCGAGCTTAACACGGCATAGACGCTGGTGTCCCGGGTATGGGGAACCTGGTCGAAGACGCCGCCCAGAATATAGATCCGGCAGGCCTTGAAGCGTTTGGCGACGCTTAAAACCGCCGACGTATATTCCGGCCAGGCCACGTTCGGTTCAAAGCCCGTAAAAAGGATCAGGTCGTGTTCGGCGCTGCTGCGCCAGAAAAAGAATTCGTTGGCGGGTTCGTCGAGGGACTTGATCCGGCCTCCTTCGACGACCACGCGGGGCCGCATGATCTGCGCTGAATCAAAGCCCGGAACCTGCCAGATATAAAAATGCCGGGAGTCAATGGTGGCGAATTTGCGGGCGGAAAGCTTGTGGCGCAGGTAGTCGATGCTTCCGGTTGCAACATTGCCGGCATTGAGCCAGCCGTAGTAGCCGATTAGAATGTAGGGATTGACCAGGTCGGGCGTATCCGAAAAAATTAAACTGTCGCTCATGAACTCTCCTGTTGTGCAATGTGCGGCGGCGATACATGACGCGCGCCGAAAAACACATTTCCCGAAAGGAAATCAAAATTTCGCGACGATTATGGTTTGTCCCCTTTTTGCCGTCAAGCATTTTGTTGTCTTGTCGTATTTTGCCGATTGACACGGATTTATTTTTAAAGTATTTAATTTTTGAAAAATACGTATCACCATCAGGAGTATGTATCACCATGGCCAAGAAAGTCACGATCAGTGTTCCGGATGAGCTTTATGAAAAAATGGTCGCCTGGAAATCATCGATGAACTTTTCCCGGGTATTTCAAAACGCCGTTTCCGGAATGATCCAGAAGAAAGAAGCTCTGACCTCCAGGATTCGCAATGAAATCGATTTTTCGGCCGTTGTGGATCGGCTGAAAAAAGAAAAAATCGATTACGAATTCAACATCGCGGAATGCGGGAAGAAAGACGGCCTCGAATGGTGCAAAACCGCCCATTACGATGAGCTTCAGTACGCGCTGGCCTGGACGCCTTATAAAGATCCCGACCGGGATCAGGAACTCGGAGAATATTTTTCTCAGATGTTTGAAGCCTATAAAAAAAGGCTTACGGCGACCGGCCAGAAAGCGCAGGATTACCTCAGCGGCTTTTCCGAAAAATATGTCAGAGGGTGGAAAGAAGGGGTTGACCTGTTCTGGAGCGAAGTAAAAGACAAGCTTTAACCGGCGGCAGCGGCGGATCGGCTTGAACACTCTCCGCCGCAGAGAGCGGGAAGTGAGCTTGCTTTCGGACGGCGTTCAAAAACGTTAAAATACCGGGGGGGAACTATGGGATTAGGAGACGCGGCGAGGGATCTTTTTGCGGAATATCGTCAGAAGTATTTGGATGACCGGCTGAGATTTTCTAACAGCATTAAGTTATCTGCGAAAAAAAGCGAAGGCCGGATCAGTCGGGTCCTTTACCAGCCCTACAAATGGCTGTTTGTTTTTCCTCTGCTGGTCGTGACCACGTTTATCTTCGGAATCGGCGCCGTTGTCTTCGCCCTCTTGTTTTCGCCGCGCATCGGCAGCGTCAGCGGCGTGCTCTGGGCCAGGGTCAACAGCTTTTTCACTCCGATGACCGTTGCCGTCAAGGGAGCCGAAAACATCGCTCCCGGCGTGTCGTATGTGGTGACGGCCAATCACCAGAGTCTCTACGACATCTACGTCCTTTACGGCTGGCTGGGCGTCGATTTCAAATGGGTCATGAAGAAGGAGCTGGAAAAGGTTCCGGTGCTCGGTTTTGCCTGCAAAGTCCTCGGGCATATTTTTGTCGACCGGTCCGATACGAAAAAAGCCGTTGAAACCATCAACGCCGCCAAAACGAAAATCGTCAACGGCACATCCGTTCTCTTTTTTCCTGAAGGCTCGCGCAGCAGCGATGGCGTCATGAAACCGTTCAAGAAAGGCGCCTTCAAGATGGCGCTGGACCTCGGGCTGCCCATCTTACCCGTCACCATCAACGGCACGAGAAGCATTCTGCCCAAGGGAAGCATCGATTTGCGGCCCGGCCATGCGACCATGATCATTCACCCGCCGATTGCCGTCGAAGGCTATCATGAGGAAAACATGGCCGAACTGATGGACAAGACGAAAAGGATCATGAACGCCTCCCGCGACTGAAGGATTGTCCCGGCGCTCAACATTCCAACGGCAGGAGGAGGACAACACCGCATGACAAAAGAGGCTACCCGTCTGGATCCGTTCTTCAACCCGCAGAGTATCGCCCTGTTCGGCAGCATGCAGGAAAACTGGTTTTTCGGCGCCGGCGTCATCATCGGCGATCTTTTGAAATGGAAATATAAAGGACAAATCTATCCCGTCCATCCCAAAGCAAAAACCGTTTACGGCGTCAGAGTCTATGCGGATTTAAGCGAGGTGGACGCTGTTCCCGAACTGGCGGTGATCGTCACCTCCTTCAGGCACGTGCCCGGTATTCTTCACTCGTGCGGAATGAAGGGGATTCGGTCGGTTGTCATTGTCTCCGATGGATTCGGCGAAGCGGGGCCGGAAGGCAAAAAAAGGCAGGAAGAACTGATCCGGATTGCAAAATCCCACGGCATCCGCGTCATGGGACCGAATACGGTGGGTGTTTTCAATTCCGAAAACCGGTTCACCACTGTTCCCTACGACCGGGGCTATGAGTACGGCCGGAAGGGAAAGCTTTCCATCATCACCCAGACCGGCATGTACAGCCCGCAGGCCATGGCGTGGAATGAGTACGAGGCCGGGATCAATAAAGTCATCGATCTGGGAAACATGTGCGATGTCGACGAGACGGACTGCCTGGAGTATCTCGGCCTTGACGACAGCACGGAGGTGATTTCGCTGTACATGGAACACTCGCGGCGGCCCGGCGTCTTTCTGAATGTTCTGAAAAAGGTTTCGCTGAAAAAGCCCGTGCTGTGCCTCAAGCCGGGCCGATCGGCCGGCGCCGCGCAAGCCATGGCCTCGCATACCGGTTCTCTTGCCGGAAAAGCGAATCTCTATGAGGCGGTCCTGAAGCAGGGCGGCGCCCTCCAGGTCGAGGAATACGAAGACCTCCGCGACTGCGCTACGCCGTTTCTCCGCTATCCTCTGCCGCGGGGAAACCGCCTGGGCATCATCACCTTTTCCGGAGCCATCGGCATCCAGTGCATCGATGCGGCCGAGGCGGGCGGTCTTGTGCTCGGGGAGCTTTCCCCGGAAAGCCGCCGGCGGCTGGCCGCCGCGAACGACACGCTGGGCGGTCATCCCATTGACGTGGGCCCCGCTTCGGCCACGGCCGGCGCCGGGATATTTACTTTGTACAAACAGTGCTTCGATGTTCTCCGGGAGGACGAAAACATCGATTGCATTTACCTCAACGGCTATATTTCGCACGGATTGCAACCGGCCTTCTATGAGGACACGCTCCGCTACATCGGATCCTGCCGCGAAAAACCGATCGTTTCCTGGTGCTACGGGCCGTCGCAGAAACTGGTGCTGGAATTCGGAGCGCTGGCTGAAGGCTTCGGCATCCCCTTTTATTTATCGAGCCGCAAAGCCGTCCGGTCTTTGTCCTGCATGGCCGGCTATGCGCGCTGGAGAGCCGCGTAGTTCTTGTCCGAGTTGGCATGGCGCGGGTCGCGGACTTGCTGCCGGCCTAGGGCGCCGGGGGCTTCAGCGACGCTTTTTTACCGTGCAGAAAATAGTAAAGAGGCACAGTGGCCAGAACCAGGATCGCCATGGTTACATACAAGCCGCGATAACCGGTGTAAGGAACCAGCGACCCGAGAAGATAAGGTCCGATGCCGATTCCGAAATCCAGAAAAACATAATAGGTGGCCGTCGCCAGCCCGAACCGGCGCGGAATCGTCGCCGATAGAGCAATCGTCTGGGCGCTGGACATGAAGTTGCCATAGCCGATGCCGATCAGCGCGCCGGCCAGCACCAGAAAAACGCCATGATTGGCCTGGCTGAACAGGAACATTCCCAGCGCATAGATCAGCAGACAGGGATAGACGACAAAATTGTCTCCCCGGATGTCGAGCAGACGCCCGGCGAGAGGTCTTGTGACCAGCGTGGCGATGGCCGAGACAACGAAATAGAGGCCCGCGGCCTTTTCCAGGTGCAGCTCCCTGGTGTAGAGGGAGATGAACGCGATGATCACGGAGCAGCTGAACCCGACGACCAGGGCGATGGCCGAGATGGGGATCGACTTAAACTCGAAGAAGTCGGCAAGATGGAAGCGATGGCTCTTTTTTTCTTCTTCCTGCACAAGCGCCGGATGGCTCGGCGCCTGCACCAGAAAGGAAACGCCGAGGATCATTGCGGCGAGAAGCGCCGTGATCAGAAAAACGGTTTTGAAGTCGACCAGGTGAATCAGGAGAATTCCGATAAACGGGCCGATGGCCGACGCCATGACGATGCTCAGGCCGTAATAGCCGATGCCTTCTCCGCGCCGGCCCTGCGGAAGCGTCTGCGCCACAATCGTCCCGGTGGCCGTGCTGACCACGCCGTGCGCCATTCCGTGCAAAAGCCGGACGAGGATCAGAAGCGGCAGGCTTCCCGCCAGAAAGTACAGCACGAGGACGACCAGGAAGAAGATGGCGCCGAAGCCCAGCACGCTCTTGCCTCCGAGGTCCGAGATGATGCGCCCGGCGCTGAACCGTCCGATCAAAGCGCCGATGATGAAAATGCTGGCGACGAGTCCCGCCGTGCTGACGGCGGCGGCAAAGCGTTCGATGGCGTAGGACGCGATGCTGACCATCAAAAGCAGATGGATCAGAAACACCAGGAAGTTGATAAAGGAGACCGTGACGAAATTTTTAGTCCACAACTGATCCGGTTTCATAGGTCCGCGTTTTGACCGCCGTCAACGTCGCACGAAGCGCCGCTTCTGATGTTCCGGCGCGATGGCCATTCCGGTGACCCACGCCTGACCGGCCCGGAAGAACGAAAAAAAACTGCAACACCGCCCGGCGCGCGGCAATGACGCGCGCAGCATGCCGGTTTTCTTCCGGAGCCGCCGTTCTTCAGCTTCGTTTGGCCATCAGTTCGAAGATGGCGCCGCCCGGACCGCCGGCATCGACATAGGCGAAGCGGCCCGGATCGTGAACAAGCACAGTGGCGCCGTCTTCGGCGAGTTTTGCCACTTCCGCATCGACGTCGTCGACGAAAAATCCCAGGTGATGGAGGCCTTCGCCCCACCGGTCGAGGAACTTCGATTGAAAGATCCGGCCTTCCGTGCACTGGACCAGTTCGATTTCCACGGGGCCCAGGTAGGCAAAAGCCATCCGGATTTTCCAGGGACGTCCTTTGGCGTCTTGTCCCCCGTTTTCCCGGAAAGTCCAGGGGCCGATGCCGTAAAGCTTTGTCCAGGACGCGATGACCTTGTCGATGTCCGTCACTGCGTAACTGATGTGATCAACAGATGTCAGTTTCATAGTGTTTATCCTTGAGGTTGAAGAAACCAGGACGGTTCGTCGTGAACGCGGCCGCCGTCGACGACAAGTGTTTCGCCGGTGATGTAGCTTCCCGCGTCGGAGGCCAGAAACACCACGGCGCCCGCCAGTTCGTCCGGTTCGCCCAGGCGCTGCAGCGGAATCCGGGAAACGGCTTTCCTGCTCACTTCCGGGTCTTTCCACAGCGCTTCGCTCAGGCGCGTCTT
>Ga0228535_1001760_pt1 | contig 28225 bp, 26 predicted proteins | sample SJ1metagenome_FD_168457 | JGI IMG/M metagenome (GOLD analysis project Ga0228535, IMG submission 168457) | Enriched culture of PCE-dechlorinating microbial communities from Ithaca, New York, USA - SJ1 | ecosystem: Engineered > Modeled > Simulated communities (microbial... > Unclassified | place...
TATGTAAAGTGGGAATTGATACATGCAGGTTCATACATCAATTAGTCTATTTTGGTTGATAGCTTAAGGGGTAGAGATCGATCATTTGTGATCCTGCATGATATTGATCATTGGTGCAACACCCTCTATAGCACCCAGGAATTTCTGCTACGATACCATCAGAACCCCCGGATTGAATCTCTCATATTGGATTCAAGCTGTAAAGAAAATTTTAATACACAATGTAATAATAATTGTAGTACATGGCGAAAACAAAACCAAAGAGTCATGCAAGTGTCTCTCTCCGAATGCCCATTGAATTAAAGGATGCACTTGAAAGCTATGTGGCAGAACATGAGATGAGCTCGATGTCAGAAGCAATCATTGCAATCCTTGTAGAGAAATTAAACCCGCCTATCCCGGGATTATGCTGGCCGTGTAACTACCAGAACCCGGTTGATGCGAAATTCTGTTGCAGATGTGGAAAGAAATTGAAGACAGATTAATAATATGTACTACAAATAGTAGTACAAATATACATACAAGTATTAAATACTGATTACGATGAGGTATACAAGATGAAAATCGTCAGCATTATCGGAAGTCACCGGAAAAACGGAAACACAGAGACAATGCTTAAGGCATTTGACAAGGAGTTCAAAGCACTGGAAATTCCGGATTTTAAAAATAAATTTTACAACATCTCGGAGATGAATATTTATCCGTGCAGATCCTGCCTGAAGTGCATGAGGAAGAATAACTGTGTAATTGAGGATGATTTTGGAAAAGTTGCACTCAAAATGATCCAGAGCGATCTCATCATCATGGGCTCACCAGTATACTTCTCTGATGTCAGTGCCCAGATTAAAGCCCTCTTTGACCGGACCTACTCCCTCTGGCACAAAAAGATGTTAAAAGGGAAGAATATCATCTTCGTCGCTACCTGTGCAGAGTATGGGTCCGGACATACCATCGACACCATGAGGCACTGGGCATTGGATCATGAGATGAATATCATTGCTACTGTTGAGGGAAAAAGTGAGAAGAAGGGAAAGGTCCTAGAGAATGAGATGACCGTGAAAGCAATTGCCGATGCAGTCCGGGCATGTGACAGGATAATCCCAAAAACAGAAGAAATCTGATATAAAAATTCAAAATCAGGTGTTTTTCTCTGAATCAATCATCAGGTATTCCCCATGCCCTTCACAGACCTCACAATAGAGATCTATATAGGGAAAACACCGTGGACAGAGATGATATGAAGCTTTACCATTCATCATATGGATAAATATACCTTTTTTTGAATTTTCAGGCATCATCACCATTATATCCAGGGGAAAAATCATAATGATATGGTATAGAGAATCTATAGAGATCCGAAAAATCAGGATTCGGATTCTCCATAATCGTTTTCCTTCAAATTATCCTGCAATCTTTCCACGGGAATGATATTCAGGACTATACCGGCTGATATAGTACCCGGCATCTGATAGAAACTGCATTGCATCAGTCAATGACCGGGCATGAAATGATCCTGACTCAACAGGTAGCGTATCTGCCATGGTATCATCGAATGACTCATACGCAGGATAACTTCTTCTCCAGAGAATCTGAAGCGGCGCCATATGACAGGAGAATGAATTCATGGGATTTGGATATCTCTCAAATAATTGTATGGTGAGTGATAATCCTTTGATCTTAATAAGGGAATACCGTTCATGATACTCATCCATAAAAAGTCCGATGATCAGAGTATCCCGATCCTTTATCCCCAGTGTAATTGGATAATCGAAGAAATCACTCCCTCTCATCCGGTTCACGCCCTGCATGAATGCACGGATCATAAAGCGATCTGAGGATTCCAGATTATAGCAATATGCCCCATACTCTTCACGAGGGGTAAGATGATGAATCATCTCCTTGAGTGTACATCGGGCAAGATGGATGATCCCATAGAGGGTGTCAGTATTATCGGTCCCATGTATCCGAAGGAAGGGAAGACCAGGTTGATTTGTAATGCAATCAGGATCCCGAAGTATTTCATTGAAATGTAATATCCTGTTTCTAACCTCCATAGCCTCAAATGACCTCTCCGGAAACAATACAGACATTCCCATAAGGAGGGACTCAGCTATGACCCGTAAATCTTCAGAAATCCTGTCAAAAAGTCTGAAAACTCCAGGAATCGTAATTATTCCCGAATAATCTACGGATGATCCCTCTATCATAAACCGGTACTGATCTGGCACGGCGTGATGAGAATACACCGATTCCCTATCAACACAATATAAGCCATACTGAGCATGCTCAATCGCACGGTCCAGAACCCGAATGAATAGAGACACATCATCGGTGGCTTCAAAGCCCTTCAATATTGCCTTCTTTTTATACGTGATTTTTTCAAGACAGAGATCACAATCAATCATATATCCTCCTTTCTTCTCCAGGGCAAGGGAAAATCCAATTCGTAAGAGAGGATTTTCATAAACATATCTCCATTATCCGGATTTAGAAAGGATATACCCGGATTACAGAGACCCTGCCTATCAGGAACACGAATCCATAACGGCAGGCAGATGATTCTTTCTAGCCGATAAAACAAGATGAATATTTTCTCATGTAACTATAGAGACCCCTATATTACCGGAGGAAATCACCGAATCATAAAAAATACGAACAGAGGAATGGCAGAATACAGATGTCAGAAAAAAAAATTAAAGGATCATATCCCCGTTTTCACGGGTCTGAATCCGTATGGCTTCTTCAACCGGAATAATAAAGATCTTACCGTCCCCGGTATTGCCGGTAAATGCACTTTCACACAGAATATTAATTATCTCCTCCACATGTTCATCCTCCACAACCATCTCTACCTTCACCTTGGGCATAAAATCATAAAGAGATTCGATATTATACTGGTTTATCTCCCTTGATGTCCCCCGGTACCAGATATCATAATTGATCATCGAACCATGGCCCATGGCTTTCATAGCATTTCTTACATCATTGATCTTCTCAACCCGTACAAACGCTTCGACTTTTTTCATCCACAGGAATAGAGATTTAAAAGTAAATATTATTTTCAGTAAAATAATATAGAGATATAAATTAAACTATATTCCTCATAGAGACATCAGAGATCCTATATGGAATTGTTAAGCGAATACAGACCCCAGAGATATTCATCGTACCGCATTGGTTCACCCCCTAAACCTGATGCCATATGAACAATGATTCCATTATAACTGGCTTTGATCTCTCCGGATATTACCAGAATTCTGCAGGTTTCCATCCGGTAACGGAATACAAAAAATCACCAGAATCAGCCGACATCCATTCTGATGGTATCATCTCACACGATCCATCCACACTTATGAGCATTCTTGATGCTGCCCCGGTAGCCATTCAGATTGTCGGTCCTGAAGGGACATTCATCGATTGTAACCGGCAAACCCTGGAATTATTCGGAGCACGGGACCTGCACGACATTGTAGGAAAACCACCATCCCTTCTCTCTCCCCCGGTTCAGAAAAACGGGGAGGACAGTCAAAAGGCCTCTTTGACCCAGATTCAGGAGGCGTTTTCTGGGAAAAGAGTTACTTTTTCATGGGATCATAGAAAACTCTCCGGTGAAATCTTCCCAGCCCGGGTGACATTAAACCAGATACATTACGAAGGAACACCCTGCCTGATGGCCTCTGTTATCGACACCAGCGAACTTGTGGCACAACTGGATGAGATCGCAAGTCTTGTGAAAGAATCGCCATATGCAATCTTCTCTATGGATCCATCCCTTCAGATACGTGATATCAACCAGGCAGGAGTTACGATAACCGGGTATACGCATGCACAGGCATGTTCGATGAATTTCAGAGATCTCTCATTCCTCGAATCACATGGGAAGAAGATCGAGGACGCAATTCAGACAAAAAAACCGGCACATGGGAGAGCAATACTCCAGACCCCACAGGGTATCAGATATCTGAAGACCTCCTATATCCCAGTGCTCAGTCAAAAAGAAGAGATATCAAAAATATGTGCCGTCTTTGCAGATCAGACCTCACTCATTGAGAAGATGAATGAAGCAGAAGCCCTGATCCAGGAAAATCCTGCAGGAATCCTGACTGCGGATTCAGAAGGCAGGATACTCTCTGTTAACCAGGCATTCATTGATATCTGTCGGATAAATCAGGATAAACTCCTGCAGATGAGGTTAGGAGATTTTCTCATTACAAAAAAGGAAGGAGCAGGACTTAAAGAGGCAATGGCCTCGAAAAAACCTGAGAAAGGTAGGATTACCGTAGATTTTGGCTCACACAGCAGGATTCTTGATTCTACATACATTCCGGTCCTCAATGTGAATAAAGATATAGAAAAATTGGTTCTCATGTTCATTGACTGTACCGAAGTACAACAGCTTATCGAATACCTGGACCATTCGGTGACAGCCATCTCTCAGGATATCACTAATCTTGCATCCGGAAAGACGGATTTTGAATCAAAGGCAATAAAAGGGAACGAGTATACGCAAAAAGCAGAGAAAAATCTGAACACCATCCATGAATCCATTAACTCCACAAGGCTGGCACTTGAACACATTATCAAAGATATTGACAGAACAACTGGTGCTGCATTATCAGGAGATCTGTCATTCAGGGCAGATCCATCAGTACACCAGGGAAATTTCCAAAATATAATAGAGAAACTCAATAATACCCTTGACGCCACCCTTACTCCGGTTGCCGAAGCCATGTCAGTCTCCCGTGAATATGCCAGATATAACTTTACCGCACGGTTTAACCCCGGATTAGAGGTAAAAGGTGACTGGGTCGCCTTTAAAGACGCTCTGGATCAGACAGGGAATGCAATTTCACATGCCATTTCTCTCCTGAACCAGAAAATCAGTGAACTTTCAGCAAGCATTGAAGAAGCAAACTCAAGTGTTGAGGAGATCACCTCCGGATCACAGGAAATTGCCTCTATCATGGAGAATATCAGTAAAAATAGCGAGTCAGGAGATTCTTCAATCGCCCAGATCATCCGTGCCATGGAAGATCTCACCCGGACGGTCAGTGAGGTCTCTCACAAGGCAGATCGTGTTGCAGTACTATCACAAGGGGCAACCGTATCAGCAAAACAGGGAATGGAACGAGTCAGACGATCAGAACAGTCAATGTTTGAAATCATGACCGCCGCAGAACATGTCGATACCATTGTAAAAGACATTAATGCAGAGATGAATGAGATCGGAAAGATAGTCAGAGTTATATCAGACATAGCAAACCAGACAAACCTTCTCTCCCTGAATGCCGCAATAGAAGCGGCCCGTGCCGGAGAAGCAGGAAGAGGGTTTGCTGTAGTTGCATCTGAAGTAAAGTCTTTGGCTCAGGATTCACGAACGTCAGCCGAAAACATAACTGAGATGATCACAACTCTCCAGCAAAAAGCAAAAACCGCTGAGGATGCAATGGCCCAGTCGGTTCAGGTGGTTCATGATGGCAGTTCAGCCCTTGCTGAGACCGTTACCTCATTTACTGACATTGCACAGGCAATTGGTGACATTCATCAACATATTACTGACGTTGCAGCTGCTTCAGAAGAGCAGGCGGCATCAGTAGAGGAAGTTACCGCTAGTATGCAGGAAGTGGCATTTCTCACCCATAAAACATCAGAAGAAGTCATCAACACATCTGTCGCCATAAAGCAGACCTCTGCAGCCCTGGAACAGATCAGTGAAGTCGTAAATACGATTGTCGTCATCGGTGACGGAGTACATCAGGAAATATCCCGTTTTACCGTAGGGTAAGGTGAACAGGATGACTCACCGATTGATGGATACAAAACCGCAATCAAAACCACGAACGGTGACAAGACAGGAGATGCAGGTTATCGAATTTAATCTTGGGACAGACAGATTTGCCATAGATATCCAAAATATTAAGGAAATCGTTGAATATACACGAATTCGACCCCTCCCTAACTCACCCCCCCCACATAAAGGGTATCATTGATCTTCGAGGAGAAATTACCACCATCATCGATCTGGCTCTCTTTATGAACCAGGCATCAAAGACATCAGAGGAGAAAAAACGCATTATTATTCTTGATATTATAGAGAAAAACCACAAACTTGGGTTCCTTGTAGACGATGTACATTCAGTCCTTGCCATAGACCAGAACCTAGTTGATTATTCTGTTCATCAGGGGTATGATGACGCCGGGCATATCCAGGGAATAATTAAAAAGAGATATGATGAGGGGCAAAATTTTCATACAGATCTCATCATATGGCTGAATATAGAACAGATTCTGCTTGAGATATAAACAGGATATGCATGCAGACATATCAAAAAATCCCGGATGAGATCCGACATCCCTCATGCATATCCAAAAACATTTCATCCCCATATCAAGCCGGAACTCCCCAGGCGACAAAACAGATCCTGTACGTCGATGATGAAGAGATCCTCCTTGAAGTTGGAAAACTTTTCATTGAACGATCCGGAGCATATCATGTCACAACCTGCAACAATCCTCTAAAAGCCCTTGAACTTCTCACATACAATTCATTTGATGCAATCGTTTCAGATTATGAGATGCCTGATATGAATGGGATACAGCTCCTCAAACAGGTCAGACGAACAGGAAACCAGATCCCTTTCATCATTTTTACCGGCAGAGGGCGGGAAAAGGTTGTAATTGCTGCACTCAATGAAGGAGCTGATTTTTACATCCAGAAGGGAGGTGAAAACAGATCCCAGTTTGCTGAGCTCGTTCATAAAATTACCGTTTCAATCGAACGCCGGGAAGTCCTGCTTGCACTTCAGGAATCTGAAAAGAAACTCTCAAATATCCTTGCAGCCCTTCCATATGCCACCTTTGCCATTGATGCCGAACACCGGGTAATTGCCTGGAATACCATCCATATATCCATATGAAGAAGGCAGCAGACTCTGAAAAGTATATAACCACATAAGCAAATACCTATATGCTAACGTATGGAGATATGTAACCAGTGTGAGGACTGTACAAAACTCTGCGAGATAGTTCCAAAGATGGCCGGAGTATTCAAAGCCCTTGGTGATCTGACCAGGCTGAAAATAATATATCTCCTCACCTGTGACACTACTGGAACCCTTGGAGTATCCGAGCTTGCATCCAGACTTGGCATCTCCCAACCTGCAGTATCCCAGCATTTAAAAACCCTCAAATCAGAAGGCATTGTTGATTCACGCCGGGACGGGTTTTATATCTACTATACTATCAACCGCGACCGGATGGTAGAATTCCGGGATAATTTTGAACTGATGTATTCGAGTGTCATGGGAAGATGCAACCGGGAACTTATCAGGAAATCCTCACCTGATCAGGAAATCCGGGCATGTGTCATCTATTATTCATACTCAGGGGTTACCCGCCATATAGCAGAAGAGATACGAAATGCCAGCGGGTGCGACATCATTGAGATCAGAACGAAAAAACCCTATTCTTCCTTTTCAGCATATACAACCGGAGTTTTTCGATCCCGAAAGATGGCATGTGACCCAATTGAACCAGATTCCATAGATGTTTCAGCGTATGATCTCATCGTTATGGGAACACCGGTCTGGGCATGGAAACCAGCCCCTGCCATGAATGCTGCCGTTCAAGCACTTAAGGGGTGTGAGGGGAAGAGAGTTGTCATCTTTACCACCTGTTGCAATCAGCCCGGTGAAGCCCTCCCCATTCTGAAGGAAGCACTGATCAGCCGGGGTGCCATCGTTGTCCTGGAGATCTCACTAACATCAGAGGACACAAAAAATCCTGATGCCGGGGGAGAAATTCTCCGAAGAATCATCCAGGCGGAACCATTCGGAGATACCACAAAAACACCGGATTCAGAGGAGAAATGAGCATGACAGATCCAAAACAAATTCTGGTTATCATGGGCAGCCCCCGGAAAGGGAACACGTTCCAGGCATGTGAAATGTTCAGAGAGTACCTGGAGCAGGAGATTCCGGTTCAATGTGAATATGTCTGGCTGAAAGACCTCACCCTGCACCCTTGCAGAGGCTGTCTTCTCTGTTTCACCAAAGGAGAACAGGCATGCCCCATCCATGATGATATACCAGGAATTCAGAAGAAGATGAGAAAAGCCGATGCGGTCATTTTTGTATCCCCAGTCTATGCAATGAATGTAACAAGCCAGATGAAACTCATGATAGACAGGCTCTCGTTTACATTCCACCGGCCGGAATATTTTGATAAAAAGGCCTTTCTTATCGCAACCACCGGGGCACTCGGGCATGAGGATGTGCTGAAATACCTTGCCGATGTAGCAGGAATCTGGGGATTTGAGGTCGCCGGAAAGGCCGGGCTGGTAACGCCAATACCGGTCCCTGCCCACCTGGCAGAGAGAAACAGGAAAGCCCTGCAAAACGCAGCACATACCTTTTCCGCTGCATTGAAGAGAACCAGGAGAAGATCTCCGGGACTCAGAGATGTCATTATCTTTCATGGGCAACGTGCAGCCTTTTCTCAGCTCATGACCCTGTCTCCGGCAGATTATCAGTATTGGAAGGAGAAAGGATGGTTTGACAAAAAGGTGAATTATTTTGTTCCTGTTCCGGTCAATCCCCTCTACCATGCCATCGGCGTTCTTGTCGAATGGATTGCGGCAAAAAAGGTAAGAAAAGACTTTATCGTTGAATCAGGTGCCAAGGAATGATCCAAACAAGGTTCATCGACGGAGTATTCCATGAGTAAACAGAGACTCTCCCCTCACTCAGAACAGAAACAGTACCGTGATCTCTTCAACACGACGATTGGTGAGGTTATCAGTCATGCAATCAGGATAATCGGCGCCGATCCTTCACTCATCATCCCTGCAGGAAAAATACTCCGGTACCAGAAGAAGGCAGCGAAAATCCGGGCCAAGCACGAGAAAGAAGGACTCCTGGTCCCACCGGTCATGATCATCAGCATCACCACACGATGCAACCTTACCTGTAAAGGCTGCTACATGCATGCCAGAAAGGAGAATCCAAGAACGGAAATGAGACCGGATATCCTCACATCAGTCATTGACCAAGCTGCTGATCTCGGAGTCTCCATTCTTGTCATTGCCGGGGGCGAACCCCTTGTTCGGGCAGATGAGATAATCCGTATTGCACAGGCTCATCCCACAATCCTCTTCCCGGTCTTTACCAATGGCCTCCTCATAGATGAACAGATGGCTGACACCCTTGCACCATACCGGAATATCGTCCCCCTGATAAGTTTTGAAGGATTTCGGGATGAGACTGATGCACGGAGAGGGGATGGAGTATTTAACCGGCTTCTTGCTACCTGTCATCTGCTCTCATCCCGTGGCATCTTCTTTGGCTGCTCAATAACGGCAACCAGTGCAAACCATGAGATAGTCACCGGTGACGTATTTATCAGGCAGATGACTGATACCCATATCAGGGTTTTCTCGTACGTCGAATATGTCCCCATGACACCCGGAACAGAAGACCTTGTCCTCACTCTCGAGCAGAAGCAAAACCTGCCAGGCATACTCACCCGTCTGAACCAAAAATACCCGGCACTCTTTCTTGGCTTTCCCGGAGATGAAGCATACTATGGAGGATGCCTTGCTGCAGGGCGTGGATTTGTTCATGTCAGTCCGTCCGGAGATCTCGAGCCCTGCCCGGCAGCATCATACTCTGATGCAAACCTGACTGAAATGCCACTGAAAGAAGCGCTGAGATCACGATTCCTTCAAAGACTGAGAGATATGCCAGAAGTGCTGACAGAATCAGCGGGCGGATGTGCCCTTCACGAAAACCAGGAGTGGGTGAGGGAAATTCTCTCAAAGACATAACTTTCCGCCGTCATCTGTCAGGAGCGGGCGGCGTTGATCTTCTCATAAAGCAGGAATCCCGATATCTCCAGCATCCGAACGGGACCAGCATCTCAAATCTGACCCCCTGACCCGGCACGCCGTTTTCGGTTATGGAAATCCCGGTAAATGAAAGTATCTCACGAATCAAAAATAATCCAAGACCGGTATTTTTCCCATGTCCTTTCTGGAATATCAGACCCTTTTCACTCTCTGCAACTCCTACCCCGTCATCACAATACACAAACCGGCACACATCTCCGGATATCTCATATGACAGGGCAATCCTGGTCACTCCTTCCCCATGCCGGATAGAATTTTCAATAAGATTATAGAGAACCTTCTCAAAGAGAGGATCAGCATAGATCTCCACCTTTTCTATCGGGATGGTAAGAGAAACTCCACCAGTAAGCGATTTGAGGACATCCTTCTGCAATATCTCATCTATTCGCTGCCAGACAGGCTCATGAACACCAAGATCCTGGTATTCCCGTGTAAAATCTATCAGGTGCTGGATATCTTTTCCAGATGAGAAGATGGTCTGCATCGTTGTTCTCCACTCTGCATCAGGATACTCTTCCAAAAGGATCTCACTATATCCGGTAATGACCATCACCTTATTCAGAATATCATGTCGTGTTATGCTGTTTAATAGACCAATCTGATGATTTGCTTTTGTCAATGCTTTATAAGCCCGGGTAAGGCTGTCGATATCATTGATGAGCAGTAAAATTGCGATATCTCCCTGGATGGTGATGTACCTGGTTGAGAGGATAGCATACCGCTCCTGACCGTCTGCAAGCCTGATACAGGTCTCATACTTTTCTCCAGGCTGCAGGGAGAGGATTTTTAAAAACTGATCCTCGTTATTGGCATCAGTGGAGAAAAAACCTAAATTTTGAACCTTATGCCCAAGCGAACAGATTTTTCCGACATCAAACCATTCTTCACACTGCCTGTTCATATCCAGTATAGTCCCGTCCTGCCGAAATATCAGCACCGGATCCGGAACCTCCTGGAAAATGGTAACAAACCGTTCTTCATTCTCACGAATGGCCTTTTCAGTCTCCTTCCGCTGCGTTATATCCCGGATAACATACAGAATACTATCAGGCCGGCCCTGATTATCATGAATTATCTCTGAATGACTTTCAATATACAATTCAGATCCGTCTTTCCGGACCGCACGGTACTCATGAACCCCCGTATTCGTTCCTGCTTTCAGTTGCCTGACATCATGTTTGAACCTGGCCCTATCAGCAGGGTGAATATGATCAAGAATCGGCATCCCATACGGTGACCGGTCCTTGTCATTATATCCAAACATCCGAACGGCTGCCGGAGAGACCATGAAAATCTTACCCAGCATATCCACCATCGTAATATTATCAGGAGAGGTTCTGATGATTGACCGGTATAACTCCTTATTCTTTTGAAGCGTCTGCTCCAGTTCTTTCTGATGGTTAATGTCAGTAAATCCACAGATAACGGCTTTTTCTTCCAGAATGGAGATTGGGTTGGCAGACAGATATGCCCAGAAAAAACGACCTCCCCGTGCAAGAAGTCGGGTTTCATAATCCACCAGTTTCTCATGATGATTTAGATAAGACATAATGTCATGAAGATCATCAGGACAGACAAAAAAATCCAGAATGGGTTTAGAAACTGCTTTCTCTTTTAAAATTCTGAATAGATCAGCAGCCCTGGTATTTAAAGCAATAATCTTCAGATCTGAAACACGAAAAATTACAGCAGGAAAAGGCGAATATTCAAGGAGGGTGGCATAATACTGTATGGTTTTTTTCATCTCACGAGGTCGAAACGATTGATAAAGGAACAAAATACCAAAAAAAGCGCAGGCTATGATGAAGAAAAGACCGATCAAAGTGATGAAATTATTAAAATCCATAGTTCAGCCTGACATCTTCGTAAATTATCTATCCATCCTGCATTGTCATACCCCATGCCAAAAGACATGTATGAAAAGGGGAGGTATTTACACGGTAAACCCGCTTATCCCTCCATGAATCTCTTCGGCGTATCGCGCAACGACTTCAATATGACCGGATATCTGTTCAATCGACCGGCAGGATGATGCACAGGCCTCTGCAGATGCCCCGGCATCCCGTGCTGTCTCCACCATCAGATCACCAATTTTCCGTGCCCGTTCATTCAGATCGCGAATCCTGCTCTCCTGCTCATGTGACAGCATCCCGGTCTCCCGGCTCATGGTAGCGATAACCTCAACCTCTCCAGCCATCTTTTCAAATAAATGAACCATTTCACAGATCGCATGGCTTCTGGACTCAATCTCTCCCTGAACCTGTGAGACCTTATCCCGCACCTCCCGGAAGGCATCATGCAACGCCGCAAGCGTTTGGGAAATACTGGTTGTGGACTCTTTTGACTGCACAGCCAGATGCTTTACCTCACTTGCAACAACCGCGAATCCCTTTCCATAGCTTCCGGCATGAGCCGCTTCAATTGCTGCATTTATGGCAAGCAAATTTGTCTGGTTTGCAATGTCCGTAACTACCTTGATGATCTTTTCAATGCTGATCAGCTCTTCATGAATACGGGAAATCCCACTGTCCACCGACCCGGCTGCATCTGATATGGCGTCAATCCCTTCACGGCTCTGTGTTGCCAGCACCACTCCCTGCGATGACATCTCATGCGTTCTGGCAGATGTCTGGGCTACCTCCTGCACCTTCTCATTCATCCCGCAAAGCGCCTGCATGGCAGTATCTGCACTCATAACCATCTGCCTGACCTCATCCTGGACACTGACTGCCCGTTCAGATACGGCACTGGTGTAACAGGCAAGGGTCTCAGCCTGCCCTGAAACCGCTGCTATCTCCCGTTTAATCTCATCAGCCTCTTCAGTCAGCACATCTGCTGCATTTCTGAGCACCGTGATACTTTCAGATACCTGAACCCCGATATTGTCAAGCGAACTCCGGATGGTAGTGAAATCCCCCGTCACCTCAAGTTTTGAACTCATATGGGCGGTAAAGTCACCAGATGCATACCGGCTGCTTACCCGGTCAATCTCCCCGACAACAGCTGAACACCAGATCCCGATCGAATCCATGGACTCTTTCATACTGGCAAAATCTCCCGGATATGCAATCTTCTCATCCATCCGTGAGGAGAATTCACAGGCTGCAAAGGCCTTCGCAACCCGTTTCATCTCAAGAAGGGGCGTATTGAGTCTGACCAGCATCTGATTCATTCCTGCAATCATCGCCTGATAATACCCGGAAAGACCTGATGTTTCCCCTTTCATGGTAAGATTTCCCTCCATAACCGACATCGTGAAGGATTCAACAGTTGCAATCATGAGCTGCAGACTATCCAGTGCCCCGTTCAGATCCTGAATGATACCGGTAAACGGACCTTCCTCTGGTGCAGGTATGGAGAGCGGAATCCATCCTGAGTTCATCTGGGAGATTCCGTCAGTCAATGCCTGAAACTGCAGCTGTACCTGCTCCATCATGGTATTTACCGCCTGAATACCGGGCTTAAGATCCTCCGGACAGGATTCTATCTCCATCCGGTATGAGAAATTCCCTGCAAATATCGCTGATGCCAGCTGTTCCAGTGCAGAAGAAAGAGCAGAATTGTCAGGAGTATCTGCCTTATCATTAACCGGGGATATTAGTTCAGTTATGGTCAGAAACAGGACCGAACGCTTGAGAAGAACCACAGAACAGACCCGGACCGTAATCAGGTGTGACACCGCTGATCCGGTATGTTCGTGAATAAACCGAATCTCTGTCCCGGGATGATTGTGAATGTCCTGTATTGCAGGATGCTCTGAGAGAGCGTCCCACTTCAGGATGTTATTATTCAGAAGAACATCAGCCGGGATAGGAATTGAGGACCCGGAAGATATGGAGAGGATAGTCCCATCCATCTCGGCGAGGATCTCACAGGATTCAGAAAGAGACCTCCTGATCGTATCATATGAGGGAAAGTCCGGTGGATTGTCCGGCTTAATAAAGAACACCAGCATGACCGGAACAGACTGGCCTTCAGGCACCGTAGGAAGAGCACGAACCTCATAAAACCCTGCCCCTGTCGGAAAGACGACCTCCGCTATCCCTGATGTTATCCGTCCGGAGAGAGCAGCATCCCAGACCGACTCGCCGGAGAGAAGAGACACCGGGAGGTTTTTAAAATGCATCCCTTTCATTGTCTCATTCTGAAACCCGGAGATACTGAGGAAGGCTTCATTTGCATGTGAAATCGTCAGAGTGTGATCACAGAGGAGAACCGGAACCGGGAATGCATCAATGGAATCATCCCAGCATGAAAATGCATACGACCCCTGTGATATATGCTGAATAAACGAATCCGCCGCAGCACCTTGTCTTGAAACAACAGAATTATGAATCATCGGCATGCACCTGCCCTGCAAAAGAAGTGTGTAAAGCGTTCATCAGTTCCTCCCCTTTGTAAAACCGGTAACAACTCTTCGGAATACATATCTCAAACCTGGCACCTTTTCCATAGGTTCCATTCTCAGTAATGCTCATCCCGGTCATCCCCAGAATTTCCCGGGTGTAAAAAAGACCAAGACCTGAATTCCGGCCCACTCCCCGTTCAAAGATGACCTTCTTTTTATTATCCGGAATACCCATCCCGTCATCCTCAATGATGAGAAGGCCATTATCAATCCTCTCAACAAACCGAATTTGTATTGCAGAAACCCGGCTCCCGTGCATCAGGGCATTTTCAACAAGATTGATGACTATCTTTCCAAACATCGGGTCGGTATACACCTCAAGCGTCCCGGTGGAATGGAGGATGGAGACATTTCCAAATTCATGAGAATGTTTGATATTCTCGATTATACGCGAGATAGAAAGCCACTGGGGTTTTTGAATGCCTATCTTCTGGTATACATCAGAGAACATCAGGTGTTCCTGGATATTATTGAGAGAAATCCCCAATTCTTTCACATCAGGCGCAATCTCCGGATACTTGTGCGAAAGTTCAAGCAGATTATCATAATGAAAGAGCTGGGCGGTCAGTTCATTCCTGATATCGTGCCGGGTTATCGTATTGAGGATATCGAGTTTTTTATTCGTCCCAATCAGATTTTCCATCTCGTTATGCTCTTCCTGGAGGAGAAAGTGATGAAGAGCGTATGATATCTCCCGTGCAACATCCTGCACCATCGCCTGTTCGTCAGGATCCCGGGCATATTCAGGCTCGAGAGTCACAGATACAATGCCAAAGACCGTTCCTGCATGTTCCAGTCTGACCGTCAGGGTATGGGAATCATGATGACCTGAGTAGAGCGGGCATGATACGCAGGTCTCATCAGGAGCACAAATAACCGGCCCACTCCTGCTTTGCAGTGCCTTCTTGTAACAGGATGTCCGGTTCCCTGCCTGAAGATACGAGAGGAACCGGCCCATCTGCTCTTCAAGACCGGCATGATACACCCCGGTCACATTCCCATTTGCATCAAACAGGACGATACGCATGTTCTGATATCCGGGTTCAGAGGTAATCCTGCTGCAGAGACGGGCAAAAACCTCTTCTCTCCTTTCATTCCCATGAATGGTGTCAGACACCTCCCGAAGAACCTGAAATATCCGGGAGAGATGCCTGAGTTTTTGCTGATCCCGGTACTGCCGGTATGCCTTCATGACCTTATCAGATAGTTCAGCATACTGTGAACGAGGCTCTCCTCCCTTTTGTACGTAAAAGGTGGCTCCTGAATTGATTGCTGATACCGCAACACTTTCTCTTCCCCGGCCGGTAAAAAGAATAAAAGGAATATCACATCCATGACCTCTGATTGTTTGCAAAAGCTCAATTCCACTCATGTCCGGCATTTCATAGTCGGAGATGAAGACATCAACCGGATACACAGTCAGATGTTCAAATGCCTCCTGTACCGATGAACATGAACAGACCCGGATATGACCGGAGCGTTCAAGAAATGCCTTGGTGACCTCCAGAATATGGACATCATCATCGACATGGAGGACGTGGACTGGAAACAGGTGAGGTAATGAGTGGTACATTGGGATCACCCCAGTTTCCCGATCTTGTCTGCAAGTTCCTGGGCCAGATCCTGCTCTATGAACATGGCTGAAGCAAGACCAACCCATTTCGCCAGTTCCTTACAGTGTTCAGGGCCGATATCGGGAAAATTCAGACCCTGAAGATGAAACTTTGTCTGTCGTTCCAGGAGGGTGATTGCTGCAGGACCGAGATATTCAACCGCAATCTCAAGCACTGCATCAGAGGTTTTGCTCATAAAAATCCCCCGTCTACCAGTTACTCATGCTGGTAGTCCTGGTGCATCAGGATCTTCAGACTGGTAATCATCCGTTTGAATGATGAAGCAAGTTCTCCAATCTCATCGTTCCGATTAATTGAGATAGACACATTCGTATCCCCTCTGCTGATCTTATTTGCCGATTCTATCAGCATGTGAATGTCACGGATCATGGTCCGGGAGAATATGGCAATAATAAGTCCGGCACAGAGAATGCCAAGGAACAGAATCAGATAAATGGTCTGACCAACAAAGTCCATCCGGTTCTGTACAACCGCTGCATCCATATCCACACCAACAATACCAATAACCTCCCCCCTGGCATTCTTAATCGGTGCATACCCGGCAAGTACAGTCCCCCAGGGCCTCTCAACAAAGTCTTTTTCAACAGAGGGACCAGTAAATGCTGATATCATGGCAGGTGTCGGATTTGAGACGGGATTGCCAATTTTTACATCCCTTTTCCCGATATTATACCCGCTGTCTATGACATATTCCATCCCGTCACCCTGTTTTCTGGCGGTGAAAATCTTCACGATCTCATGATCAGCCTGGGACATATGGGCCAGTTGTTCAGCATTCATCAGATAGAGGATTTCAGCCTCCATTCCAGGTTTTAATTTGGCGATCTCATCTCCGTTCAGGTCTGCTGCAGTGAGAGAGGCAAGAGCCACCAGCTCCTGCTGAGTTGATTCCTGAATTTTATCAGTCGATGCACCGACGGTAAACAAAAATGTAAGTCCGGTAATAAGAATTACCAGAATAACAAAACCGGCGGTGAGTTTTGTCATAATTGAGTGCAGCATATCTGCCATAGAATAATTCTCTCCAAAAATTTCCGAATCACAGGCCGGAAAACATCCGGTCAGGTTCGGAATGTATGCATATGAGATCATGTGCCGGTTCGATAATGATTCGGCATAGAGTCTATTGGTTGATATAGTGAGAATAGAGAACTATAGAGACATCATATCCCTCATGAGTAACCATATCTCTCAATATTCTCTGTCGGAAACCGGGATAATACAGGGATGACAATGGATGGCGGGATTTATCATGTCTCATACAATGAAAACTCCGGTTCTCCGGATGGCAGGAATCATATTCCTGCTCTGTGCTGTCTTCTGTGCCACTGCCCCCGTTATGGCTGAAGAGACGACGTTAAGTATCTCAGGCTCAACAACCGTTCTTCCGATCGCCTCTGCATGTGCAGAAGCATTCATGGATGCCCACCCTGATGTTGATGTTCAGGTTAGTGGCGGGGGATCTGGTGCTGGTATCAAGGCAATAGGCGAAGGTGTTGTCAGCCTTGCAATGGCATCCCGTGAACTGAAAGACGAAGAGAAGACCAAATACCCCAATCTTCAGACCGTTGCAGTCGCAAAGGATGGTATTGCAGTCATTGTAAACCCTGAAAACGCCGTAGAAGCACTTACTCTGAAACAGATCAAGGACATCTACACCGGGACCATCACCGGATGGCAGGATGTTGGCGGAGAGACCGCAAAGATTGAGATCGTCGGTCGTGACAGTGCATCAGGAACCAGAGAGTTCTTCTTTGAGAGAGTCCTCAACAAGGAAGACTTCACCAAGTTCATGCTTGAAAAGAACTCCAATGGTGCGGTCCAGCAGTACGTATCCCAGACCCCGACCGCAATCGGATACGTCGGTATGGGCTTTGAAGATGGCGTAAAGGTCATTGAGATCACGGGCGACGATGGAAAGAATTCAAAACCATCAGTCGAGACCGTAAAGTCCGGTGCATACCCACTCTCCCGTGAATTATACTTCGTTACCGCCGGTGAGCCGGAAGGCCTTGCAAAAGAGTTCCTTGACTTTGTCCTGAGCGCTGAAGGACAGAAGATTGTCGAAGAACAGGGCTTTGTAAGCATCTAAAAGAATCATAAAGGATTACAATCCGAGGAGAGATAATTCTCTCCGTTCCTGTTCTTCAGTTCTTCTATTCTACATCCGGCGTTACATCGGTATCAATTCTTCCATCAACAAACCTGATGACCCGGTCAAAGTACTCCTCATGCCAGGGCTCATGGGAAACCATCACGATAGTTTGTCCATGCTCCCGGTTCAGACGTTGAAACAGGTCAAGAACCATTCGTGAAGAAGCAGTATCAAGATTGGCACACGGCTCATCGGCAAATACGATTGCAGGTTCATTCATCAGGGCTCGTGCAATCGCTACCCGTTGCTGCTGACCGCCGGAGAGCTCACGCTTCAGGTGATGAGCCCGGCCTGAAAGACCAACCTCTTCAGTAAGTCTCATAGCCCGATCCATCACCTGATAATAATCCATTCCCAGACCAAAACCCGGCACAGCGATATTTTCTACAACCGTCAGATCCTCTATGAGAGCATAGTCCTGAAAGACATACCCCATGGTTTCGAGTCGAAACCGGGATCGTTTTTCATTGGAAAGCAAAGAGACGTCTGTTCCGGAAATCAGAACCTTTCCTGAGCTCTGGGAGTCAAGCAATCCGATGAGATGGAGAAATGTGGACTTTCCACTTCCGGATGGCCCCATAACTCCCACAAACTCTCCTTTCTCTATCCTAACCGAAATCCCCCGTAATGCATGAACGCTGACATCACCCATCGCATAGGTTTTTCGAAGGTCGCAGGTCTCAATCATCGGTTCACCAGATCCAGAATATCTTCAGATGTTGCCTGCTTAGCAGGAATAAAACCGGCTATCAGGGAAACGAACCCAAGAACCATAAGAGAAGGAAGAAGGACAGTCAGATCAAACACCGGATACACTGCACCGGCCGGAAACTGAAGAGGAAAAGCCCTGAAATATTCACTCAGACACGTAAAGAGTGCCACCCCGCAGAGAGCACCACATCCATAGATGACGGCCACCTGAACCAGGTAGTCCCTGATTATATCCCGTTCAGGAATACCAATGGCCTTGAGAATGCCTATCTGTCTTCTTTGATGGGTTGTGTTAATGTATACTACAATAAATATGACAATGCTTGCAATAACGAGGGAAAAGACCAGCATGATTGAGTTCAGGAGGGAGAAACTCTTCAATGCGTCACCAATTATCCCTTCTCCTTTTTCGGTTACCGTCTTGATGTCATCATGAATTCCAAACTCCATAAGCCGTATCTTGGTCTCGGCAAGTGTCTCTGCACCAGATGAGCGGATAAGAATGAGAGAAGATTTGTCAGTCGCTCCAAGTACTGATTCCATCTCTTTTTGTGTGATGAATGCTTCATTATCAGCAGAGATGGAGCCTGTCTCAAATATCCCTGCCACGGTCATTTTCCTGACAATGCCGTTCTGAAATGTAACTTTTAGTGAATCACCGGCATGAACCCCGCCCAGCGATTCCATTTTATCCTTTTTTTCATCATCATGACCGGCAAGCACTGAACCGAGCAGAATCACATCAGTGTCTCCATCAGAGAGATACCGACCTTCAGTTATCTTCCCAAAGGTCTTTGTGACACGTTCTTCATCAGACGGGATAATTGCGACAACACCCCGTGATAGAATCTTTTTATCCGATTCCAACGAAGTACTGACGATCATATGTGACGAGGCTGCAGCGATACCGGGAGTCCGCTCGATGGTTCTGACCAGCATATGAGTATCTGATAGAACCTGATTATCATCATCCGGTTCGATAATCAGGTCAGCATACTGGTAATCACTGACCTGCTGATTATATGCCCCGGTAAGTCCTGCGGTAAGGGATGGCATAAAGACCATGAGAACAAAGGATAATGCCACGATCATGATAGTAAGGAGAAATGTCCCCTTATTCCCCCTTTGTATTGCACGAACAGCCAGATATACCGGAATATTAACCGTCTTCATACCGTAGGCTCCGACTGCCGGCGACGATATACCACGATACCACCACCGATGAGACACAGAATAATAACGGCCGGAATGAGCAGTGGATTTCCCCTGGGCGCAATAGTCAGCGAAAGAGTATCATCCATGACATATTCCGTCCCTTCATGCTCCATCCTGATCATTATCGGGATCTGATAATCCCCGGCGGGAGCTTCCTGAAGATAGAATACCGCAGGGCCGTCATTATCCGGTTCAATCTTCCCGACAAAGGCCTCTTTTGTCCCTTTTACCGGGGCATCGATTACTGCCCTGACTCCATTTGCATCCCCGGTCCCCGTGTTCTCAATCCGGACGATGAGCGAGAAGGGCATTCCTTCCGATATCCGGACCGGATCTGAAGTTACTGCTGCAATGGCAAGATCCGGTTTTCCGGAAATTTTAATCGGCACCTGTTCGGTCTGTGTCAGGATCGTCCCTCCTGCGGTACTATACCTGAGGGTGCAGACAAGGAGCGATATTCCCTCTGGTGTCTTCCGGCTCGTTGAGATCGTAAGAGGGATGCTCACATCCTCACCTGGTCCAAGGCGGGATATATGGGTTATAACCTTGCTGGCTACAGAGATTTCTGGGCTTGCCGGGCTGATATTCACAATAATTTCTGATGCAGCCGTATCACCGTCATTTTGGAGAATAAGAGTCCCTTCTGCATTTTCACCAGGTATTACCGAGTCAGGAATCTCTTTTGTTATCTGGAGAGCAGGATTCTTCTGTACCAGGCTGTCATCATTGACATTCACCGGTATCGGGTATTTCAGGCTCCTTCCTCCTTCGGTTGCGATATGCAGCTCTGGGAAGTAGATTCCTGATTGATGTGGAGCCTGCACCAGGAATGTCAGGGGTACTGACTGCCCAGGACCAACCTCTCCGACCCGGCGGTAATCTCCGGACTCCACCCGAAGCCCGTTTCCAAAGAGGGAGACATCTGATAGGTAGACATTAATATCCCTCGTCTCGGTTACCGACTGCCCAGTTGTCTGATCTCCACCGGTTTTCGTTACCGATGCACCTTTTGCCGTGTTTGATACCTGGACGGTAATGAGAGCAGAGCCTCCGGGCATGATCACGTCAGGTCTGACCTCATACGAGGAGATTACAATGGTCGGTTCACTTGCGGTCACAATTCCCGTAAGTCCGATCCCCGCCAGAATGATAAGGAAAGATATGAGGATGCAGACCGTTCGGTAATGAACAGTTTCTGTTTTTAGCCGGTATGAAAGGAGATATACCGGACATGCTGACAATTGCGTCATTTATAATAACATAAATGTCATTATATTGACATAAATGTTACTGACAAACATGTCATTATATTATCTCACAACCAACATTCTCCTATGCCTCGGGTAGTCCCGGAATATAAAAAAGAAGCAAAGAAACGAATACTGGAGGTTGCCACCCGGATAGTTTTTGAAAAAGGGTACCAGCATGTGCGGATGGATGATATTGCGAAGGAAGCAGGAATCTCCAGACCCACCCTCTACCTCTATTATGAAAATAAAGAAGCCCTCTTTCTTGAGATCATCAAATCCATCATCGCCGATGTCAGTTCTATGGCACAAGAGTCCATACAGTCAGGTGAGATCCAGTCCCTTGGAGATTTTTTTGCAGAGGCCAATAACCAGTATAGGAACCAGTTTGCGATGATCTTTGAGGTCATGGCAGGACTCCCAAAAAAACACCGGTTAATTTCAGAGATTGCCCTGCTTCATGACGAGATGATACATCAGATCGCTATGTACCTTTCGATGCGGTTTCCTGACCGGCCAGTGGAAATTGACCCGGAAATTATGGCAAATGCTATGCTTGCCCTGTTTATTGGTCTGCAGATAAGACAAAGACTCGGTCTTGATCCGGAGACGGCAGCACGAGTATGGGAAACAGTAATATCAGCCCCGTTTCAAATTAGCAGAACTTACCGAGTCTAAACCCCTACGAAGAGAACATGACCGACCAGGCCGATCTTATCCTTCGAACACTCACTCCCGGTGAGGATATCCCATATAATCTCCTCTTACTCGCTGATGAGACAAATTATGAAGATGCGATCTCCCGGAGTTATTATGCCTTGTATTATGCAGCCAAAGCTCTGCTCTCTTCAAAAGGGATTATTACAAAAACCCACAAAGGACTCATTACTCAAATCAGTGACCATTATGTGAACAATGGTCTTGTGGATCATCAGATCTGGCATACTCTGGCCTATACCGAATCCTTAAGAGAATCAGCAGATTATAGTACCGGAGAACAAATCACAGAGGAAATATCACTAGATGTTATCGAAGAGAGTAAAAAAAATTCATTCAGGTATGCGAAATTCTGGTTTTACGACAAAGATAAGTTTAACAATAAGTTCATGATCCCAGAAAAAAATAGGGGTGGGTATCAACAATACACTTTTACCTCCCCTATCCCCTCCTCTCCCCACCTTACGGATTACTCTCCACAAGCCGGACAGGATTCACTGCTTCAGTCGGCATCCGACCGCCAAACCCCCAGGGTCCCTTGTACACCCCGTCCGGAGCGAGATCCCTATCATGTTCCTTCAGCCAGTAAAACTGATGGTGGTATACATACACCCCTTTCGTGTTGGAATCCCTCCGCTCCACCAGCTCATGCCCGATAAGTTTCCCAAACTGTTGAAATTTCTTTCCCATCGTTTTCACCGGAAACCGGGAAGAAAGACTGATGTAGAGTGTTTTTCGAAGATACGAATAATTCAGTGGATTATCAAGCCAGGTAATCATAGTGGATTCTCCTTTTCATACAGATATTTCATTTCATCCAGGTGTTTCTGACAGACCTGGTTATACGGCCGGTCCGGGATCCAAAACATCGCTGATGACCGGGTTGAAGCGGTGCATCCCTTACATCTGCAGTATAATTCTGTTCGGTCCTCATCCGGAATAGGAACATATGCATGGACCGGAAGGTCAGGACTCATACCATGATATACAGCAAATTCCTGGAAGATGGTAAAGTCTGACAGGGCTCGCGATGTGTCTTCGTGGGCAGGCTGCACCAGACCATCTCCAGGCTTGGAAAATCTTTGTGCATCGCCACCAGTCGGTTTCGTAAACGATTCAATACCAGCCATTTCAGTTTGGAGAACCTGATATTCAGGGCCTCTCAGGCATTCCGGACAATCGGGGATCTCTCCACCAGACTCATCATAATAATACCGTTGCATAATCTCCAGCCATTTCCTTCTGTTTGGAATCTCCAGAGCCCGGATATTTTTTATCCCATGTGCAGTCTGAACCCGCTTCTGTCTGCTCACCATACCGATGCCTCCAAGAGCCCGGGAGACACTTTTTGAACTGCACTTCAGACCTTCGGTGATCATTTTGGAGGTAACCGCCTGAATTCGTCCTTCATAGTAATATTTACCAAATTCTGGATCGCTCATCAGGATTTCATCGCCCAATGCCAGGGAAAGAACATAATTGAACATAATACCTTCATACGATTCAGCTCGTGTCCGCTTGATCTCCTCCTGCCGGCTTTTGAGGTACCGTAAAAACCGCTCCTGCCCGTCAGGAAAGAGAGTCAGAATAATGGAGAGAGGTCGTGCCATCTGCTTGAGTCGTCCTTCTATTCCGTTTCCTATACAGGAGAGCATGCATTCTTCTGAAACGCGGGGCCAGTGCTCAAGAGTAAACCTGGCAATAAGAGCCCTTATTACCGCTACCTCCTCTGCATACGTGGATGGAAGTTCAGGAGGAATATCATCCCGTGTGGTCTCATCCGGAGAGAAGGAAAGACACCGCCCCTCGGTTGCGGTATCCTGAAACGGCTGTCTCATGGCGATGAGTTTGGGACCAAACGGATCAAAGAGATGAACCCTCGAAACGTCGTTTTTATCGGTCAGGATGAAGAAATTATCCTTTTCAAATCCGAGATTCAGGTACTTGATAAGCGGAGATGACTGATCACCTTTCAGATCTGATTCATCAATCAGAAGTGTTCCCATCCATTTCTCTTTAAATCGCATGATGCCGGAGATTGAAGACGCCCCTGATGCCCGGATTGGATAGAAACAAAGATCAGAGATAACTTTTAAAAACCGGCTCTTTCCTTTCCCGGTATCACCAAGGAACCGGAGATAGGGCGTGGTGCTGCATTTTGAGTAATACCAGGAGTACAGGATATAGTAGACAAATAACTCATAATCATGCTCGTCAGCATCCAGGTATCTGAACAAATGATCCCTGATTCGGGCATATAATGCTCCGGGTGTCAATAGTTCTGCCTTTTCCAAAAGATCGGTCCGTGGAATTCCGACAATATAGCTGGTCGTACCCCGATCCTGATGAACGGGGAGCTCCGGAGGCATCGTGACTATACCGGACGGATCGGTCTCTTCGCTTGAAAATACCACGGTGCCATCCTGCAGGTGAGCATATGAATACCGGACATCCGGACTGATACAGGTAAGGTAGAGGACCCCGTCTTTCTCAAAAAAGGGAATATGCCTGATTACCTCCTCTTCTTCCGGGGTATCAAACAATTTCACGGTTTTGATATAGGAATATGCCAGATCCTTGATCTCCGAAAGAGCCCCATAATCCAGTCGTTGATACTCTTTCAGCTTCTTATTCCGGTTCTGCAGGGTTTTAATAACTGCATCGGAGGGTTTTCGGTTGGAGAGCAGATAGACAGCAATATCCCAGAACTCCTGTCTCATATCTCCTTCTTCAGGAGGATCCATGGTGAAAAGGTATGCACCGGATTCTTTTACCTTTGAATAGGAGCGGTCTCCTGCCATACCTAAAGCTCTTCTCATCGTATCAGTGAAGGGGGAATGAATTGTCATTACTTCGGTCATGATCTCCTCCGTGATCTCTTCCAGGCAATCCGTTCTAAAAACCTGACTTCAGGCTTTTCCCGATCCAGCACCTCCAGATGCCGTCTCATCACATCCGAATCATATGTCCCGCCACAGGACATAATTCCCCGGCATATGGCATCCCAACCGGCTGCATCATACCCGGCAGCACACCGGAAACAGTAGACAACGCCTTTGTAAGGGTTCATCGCCACATTTCCTCCTGGTGACGTGCTCCCATGAACCGGATGCACTCCCCGGATCTCGCTTCCCGCTATCCTGGCATCCCGTGGGAGGTTGTCCATGACAGAGAGACCATACCGCTCGGTAATTGTCTTTCCTCTGCTTTGTACAGGGGCATGAGATTCCGGTTCAGGGATCGAATCAGCGAGAGCCGGGCTTATGATTCTGGCGATATTCTCAATTTCAGACCATCTGACGGTCATTATGGACGCATCAGGATCATATATTTCATACCGGTTCCCATTCGGATGCAGAGAGCCAGGTCCGATACACTGACCACCGGTTTTCTCCATTCCAGCCGGGAAGAAGAGTTCAACGATGGTCTGGTCCAGAACGTTACGGATCGAGAGTTTGTGCCCCCGGAAGTGAGCAGGGATATCCGGACAGGAGACGATGGCCCGGTATTTATGCCAGTCAGGCCATGCTGAATACCGGAATGTCTCCCTGACCAGATCCTTCCCGCCTGCTGCATGAAATGTCCCTCTATCATCCACGTCAAGAGAGAGGATATCTGAACCGGGAGCAGGATAATACCCATAATTCCCACCATGTTGCAGATGTACGGCCAGAATGGGATCATCAGACCGCCTCCCCTGTGATACCAGGTTCCAGCCCTTGTACGTCGGGCCCTTCTCCCCGGCCGGGACCATGACATAGAGCAGGTCTTCACGCTGCATCTGCCTGGGTATACCAGAGTCATGGGGTACAGAGGTTGTTGTTTTACTCATTGAGTCCCCCTCTGATCCCCACAGCATCAAGGATGTCATGAATCCAGTTCAAAGATAGTTCATCAGATCGTTTTTGATTAATACTGGGATCTTTCATTTTTTCTCAATCCTGTCGATATTAGCGTTTTCCCATAACGACGATCGTGGAAAAGAACACATGTGTGCTCATTTCTCTCTACTCTCGTTATCCGTGCTTCCATATAAGCATTGGTATTATAATACTATGTATTAATTCATAGCAATATATTCATAGTAATAAGTTCATACACATAGGTCATGACTGAAGGGAGAACGCGGGGTCAGGGGAATAATCCAGGGGTTACGAAACGAAAGATTATCGAGATTATCTTAAAGCAATCTGAACCTACCCCGGAACCATTGATTCGGGACAGTATTGCCAGCGATCTTGGGATAAAAGAACCAAAGAGTACAAAGATACAACTCGCCGCTGCAAAGGAAGAAGGGGTTCTCCTGAAAGATACAAGAAGCGGCGTAAATTACTGGGATATTGATTTTACTTCTGAAGCTCTTCTTGGATATGTCATTGACATCATCACCCTGATGCCGGGGAAGGATCGGGTCCCGTTCTTCTCCTCTTCATATGTTCTGGACCTGGTACTGAAAATGGCAGGGTTTTTGGCACGGACAAATCATCCAAAAACACGGGTCGGATATTACAGCACAAAATTATCTGAATACTGGGGCTTTTTGAAGAGTGAGCCGATTCATGAGACTTTGGATGAAGAATTACCAGATGACGTTCTCCGGGCCGTGCGGTTTTACCAATGGGTGGTAACCCGCTCGCCATCCTTTTTCCTGTATTCATTTCAGGATGCAGCCCAAATCGATCCGTTCCTCGAATCTATCCTTGCATCATACATACACAAGGCTGAATGGAGAGATTTTGATCTCCTCTATTTTGTCGGGACGATGGGGCTCATTATCGATTACAGCAGGGCAGATGAGCGATACCGGGATGAAATAGCAGCATTCCTGGGAGAGAATTCACGCGATATCTTCAATCACACATCCATAAAATATCCCGACCGGTTATTCCGGAATATGATACAGGCACATGAGATGATGCAAGAGAGGCATACCATTCCCACCACTCAAGGAGGTTCCCAGAAAGCATTTCGAACGAATTTGAATATGTTTGAGAAATTATAGGGATTTAACGAAAAGAAGGCAATGTAGCAGTTGTAACACTTGTAGCAGCTCTATGGAAAAGAGACCTGAATAGTTTTTCATCAGTATCTGATCTGAATCCGGGTCTGAACATGCAGAATATCTGGAAAATATGGACGGGTCTGAATTCATAGATTCAGACGAGCGATTAATAGACCATACCTGGATCGATTACAACCCCTTCTTTGAAAATGCCCTGATTACCTCTTCACAAACACCAAAGGCATCACGTTCTGATATCTGCATGTAATAATAATTATGTCCATGTTCGTTAATATTCGCTCGAAAACCCTGGCTATCCCAGTTTTGCTTAATACCCTCCCGAAACTCACCTGCCGGTAATGTATCGCTGGCACAGAGTTGTTGCAGGTGTCTGACTTCGTGAGCTACCGTTCCAATAAGGACAGCAGGATCTTTCCAAATCTCTGAATCAGGTCTTATGAGGATGGTCTTATCACTGTCAATAAAAGCTGCCTCCTCTCCAGGATTCAGTTCTTCTTCATCAGCAAACCGAACTTCATTGAGATATTCTTTGTCAAATTTAAGAGCTTCAATTATCGCATTCGCGATTATATTTGCAAATTCTTTCTTTTCTTTGAGGTCCCTTGGTTCATCCTTCCATGAATCTAATTTTTTTTGTACTTCGGGATCTTTTGTTATGGTATCATAGATTTTTTGAGCTACCCGGAGATGCTCACCTTCTGGAATAGGGGTTCCAAATATCGGATATGCACTCTCTATTTGCACACAGTTCCTATCCCAGTTATTTTTATCGGGATTTTTTTCAAAATATTGCACAGGTATTGGGTCATCGTCCGGATATCTCATAGAATATACGAAATTTCCATCTGGGCTTATAGACCAGTCATCTGGGTACTTATCAGAGCCCTTCAAATTTTTATTCAAAGATGAAATAACTGCATTTGCAGCGTTTTTCAATGAATTCTGTACATCCAGTCCCTTATTTTCTTCTTTTCTCTCTTTTTTATCAGCATTGTGTTCTATTTCAGGGGTTTTTTCAATATCTTCTTTTTTGTCAGGTTCAGCGGATTGTGTATTAGTATTTAAATAATAATTAAGAGAAATATCCATGTAAGACAGCTTTGTAGATTAATCCAGATCTTGAGGCATAATTTTTCAATAATTCTTATTACACTGTATGTCTTATCATGAAGATAGAGATACTTCTCTGATCCATTTCTTTAACCCAGACG
>Ga0228535_1001761_pt1 | contig 28216 bp, 26 predicted proteins | sample SJ1metagenome_FD_168457 | JGI IMG/M metagenome (GOLD analysis project Ga0228535, IMG submission 168457) | Enriched culture of PCE-dechlorinating microbial communities from Ithaca, New York, USA - SJ1 | ecosystem: Engineered > Modeled > Simulated communities (microbial... > Unclassified | place...
CGGGAGATCGCGCGACGGTACCGGGCGGGGGTATGATGAAGAGGGAAAGAGAAAGCGATGAACGATCCGAATGACGCCGAGATGATCATTGCCGATGCCGGACAGCCACCCCAGCGGCGCCTCGAGGCGCTGGCAGAAGTGGCGCGGGCGCTGGGCCGGCCCACGGGCCGCTCGGGCGAATCGAACAACCACATCCACACCTGCTACAGCTTCAGTCCGTACACGCCCGCCCGGGCGGCGCTCGCGGCGCGCGCGGCCGGCCTCGACGTGGCGGGTTCAGTGGACCACGACTCGTACGCGGCCGCGGACGAAATGCGCGCCGCCTGTGCGCTGCTCGGAATCGGCGCCGTCACCGGCTTTGAACTCAGAGTGTCGCTCGTAGCCGCGGCCCGCCGATTCCCCGAAAAAACCGCCCGGCTCCTGACCGGGCGCAAGCTCAACAACCCCGACTCGACCGGCATCATCTACATGACAATCCAGGGCGTGCCTGCCCCGGCGCGCCCGGAGGTCGAAACCTTCCTTGAGCCTGTGCGCCGCGCACGCTACGCCCGCACCGGGCGCATGGTGGAACGCGCGAACGCGCTCCTCTTCTCGCTCGGGCTTCCGGGCATCGACTTCGAGAAAGACGTCGTGGCCGCATCGAAGTTCGCCGAAGGCGGCACCATCACCGAGCGCCACCTCCTCGCCGCGGTGTCCCGCTCAATACTCACGACCGTGAGCCCGGGGCCGGCCCTCACCGCGTGGCTCGAAAGCCCCTTGGGCCTACAGCTCAGCAACTCCCAGCGCCGGACGCTCTCGGACCCGGCGAATCCCTACCTCATCTACGACCTCCTCGGCACCCTCAAGGCGGGCTTCCTCGACAAAATATTCATCCAGCCTGAGGAGGAATGCGTCGGCGTCACGGATGCCATCGAGTTTGCGTCGCGCATCGGCGCGATTCCCGCCTACGCGTACCTCGGGGACGTCGCAGAATCGCCCACCGGCGACAAGAAGGCGGAAAAATTCGAGGACGAGGTCCTGGACGAGCTCATGCCGGCGCTCAAAACTCTCGGTTTTCCCGCGATCACTTACATGCCGCCGCGCAACACTAAGGCCCAGCTTCTGCGCCTGCAGGGGCTCTGCGAGCGCTACGGTTTCATGGAGATATCGGGCGTCGACATCAATCAGCCCCGCCAGTCCTTCAACTGCCCCGAACTGCGGCAGCCGGAGTTCAGGCACCTCGACGACGCGACATGGGCGATGGTCGCCCACGAGGTCTTCAGCGCGGTCGACCGCCGCTTCGGCCTCTTCTCGAACGAAAATCCGCTCTCACGGCTTTCCATACGGCAGAGAATCGGGATTTTCGCCCGGGCGGGGCGGGAGACCGACTTCTCCGATCCCCGTTCGATCGAAGAAAGAGCGAATACCCTTCTCCAGGAGAAGAATGTATGAATGTCACCGTTTCTCCCAGCTCAATTGCTCCCATCCTGCGCGGATTGATCCTCTCCGAATCCTCGTTTTCCTGCATGGTGAAGTCCCGCGCCGAAGACGAGGCTCGCCCGAAGGAGAGCCTCAGGCTCGTGGTCGACGGCATCCTTCCGGATTCGGCGATCGACGATACAGAGCTTGCAGAGGCGTTGAGGAAGGCCCTGAGGTCCCAGGAGGCCCGGAGCATCAGCAACCGGCTCCGCAGCGGAGAGGTCTGCGTCGATATCGTGGGCGGGAACGGAGGAGTGCTCGCCCAATACCGCCTTCTGCCCCTTGCGGCACTCCAGGCTTCCGGCGACGGGAGCCCCCTTTCAAGCGCGGCGAGGGCTTCGGTGGTGAGAGGCAAGATCGCCTTCGTCACGGGCGGAGCTCAGGGCTTCGGGGCCGAGATTGCGCGGGGCCTCGCACAGTCGGGCGCGGTCGTGTGGATCGCGGACATCAACCTGCCGGCCGCGCAGAGCTTTGCCCGGAAGCTCACTGCGGAGACCGCGAGCCAGACCGTCTTCGCCGTCGACATCGATGTCGGCAGCGAGACCTCGGTCCAGCGCGCCTTCGAGCTTGTCGCCAGGACGACGGGCGGACTGGATCTCGTGGTCTCGAACGCGGGCATCCTGAAAGCCGGCTCCATCCTCGACCAGCCTGCCAGGGATTTCAGGCTCGTCAACGAGGTGAACTACGTGGGCTTTTTCAATGTGGCCCAGCATGCGGCGCGGCTCCTCAGACTGCAGTGGCTCGGAGATCCGGACTGGCACACCGACATCATCCAGATAAACTCCAAGTCCGGCCTGGAGGGCTCGAACAAGAACAGTGCCTATGCGGGCTCAAAATTCGGCAGCATAGGGCTGGTGCAGAGTTTCGCGCTCGAACTCGTCGAGTATCGCATCAAGGTCAACGCAATCTGCCCGGGGAATTTCTTCGACGGACCGCTCTGGTCCGATCCCCAGAGAGGGCTCTTCGTGCAGTACCTCAATTCGGGCAAGGTCCCCGGCGCAAAGACCCTGGAAGATGTGCGCAGGTACTACGAGGCGAAGATCCCGATGAAGCGGGGCTGCTATGGCCCCGATGTCCTCAAGGCGATATATTACCTCGTCGAGCAGGTCTACGAGACGGGACAGGCGCTGCCCGTGACGGGTGGACAAGTGATGCTGAATTGATGATTAGAATCGGCTGAGGGAGGCACCATGACCGATGCGATTGCGGTACTCGATATCGGAATGACGAATAAAAAGGTTGTGCTCTATTCCACCGAGCTCTCGATGATCGCGGAGAAAAGGCGGGTATTCCCCCCGCTCATGCGCGACGGGTTCGAGACGCACAATCTCGCTGCAATGGAGGAGTGGTTCCTTCAGGTACTGCGGGAATATTCGCGGGAATTTGCGATCAAGGCGATTGCGGTGAGCACTCACGGCGCCACCTTTGTCTGCACCGACGAAAGGGGCAATCCCGTCGCGCCGTGCATCTACTACACGCATGAACCGAGCCGCGAATTCCACGACAGATTTTTCGCGCTCGCCGGCGAGCGAAAGGCACTGCAGGCCACGACGGGCACACCGGATTTCTCCGCGCTGATCAACTCTGCAAAGGGTATCTTTTTCCTGCGGGAGCGATATCCCGAGGAATTCGCTTCAGTGCGCTGGGTCCTGCCCTATCCCCAGTACTGGGGCATGCGGCTTACGGGTAAACCCTCGGCCGAAGGCACCTACATCGGCTGCCACACCTTTTTCTTCGACTGGCGCAGAGAAGACTACTCCAGCGTCGCCGATGCGCTCGGCATCCGCGACAGACTGCCATCCCCCATCCGGCAGGCCTGGGATGTGCTCGGCATGCTCGACCCCGAAATCGCCGCGCGCACGGGCCTGTCTCCCCGCACCCTCGTCACCCTGGGCATCCACGATTCGAACGCTTCGCTCCTGCCGCACCTCGCCTCGAGCGGCGGCCGCGACTTTGTACTCAACTCGACGGGCACCTGGTGCGTTCTCATGCATCCGGTCGACCGATACGGCTTTGAGCCCGACGAGCTCGGCAAAGTCGTCTTCTTCAACCGGTCGGCGTGGAACACGCCGATCAAGACCGCCATCTTCCTCGGCGGCAAGGAATACGAGACCTGGATACAGCTCATTGCCAATCTCCAGGTCAGGACTCCCCGGGAACTCCCCCAGCCCGAGAGGGAAGACTACGGGCGCGTGCTCGGAGAGAAAAAATATTTCATACTGCCGGAGATCGTGTCCGGCTCGGGCCAGTTCCCGGGCTCGGCCGCACGCGCAGCCGGGGACGGAACACAGTACCCGCTCTCCGACATAGAAAGAGGGGAAAAAGTGCCTCCATTCCTGCGCGACCCAAAGACTGCCCAGGCAGTGCTCAATATCTCAATCGTTCTGCAGACCGAAGTCGCCCTCCGCAGAACCGGCCTCAAAAAAAATGCGGATATCCTCACGGAAGGCGGTTTCCGCAACAATACCGACTACAACAGGCTCCTGGCCTCTGCCTTCCCGGACAACGCGGTCTATCTCACCGACCTGCAGGAGGCGACGAGCTTCGGTGCCGCGATGACGGCACTCGCCGCGCTCAAGGGCATCGATCCTCTGGAATTGTCCCGGTTCATCCACATCGAAAAGGCGCTTGTGCCGCCGATGCTGCCGTCCACGATTCTGGACGCATACCGGGATGCCTGGCAGGCCCTAATTTAGTATATTAAATGTTATATAGGAGGTTTTGAATGAAAACCAAAGCGGTCCGAATATATGGCGTGAACGATCTGAGACTCGAGGAATTCGAGCTGCCACGCCTGAAGGACGACGAAATTCTTGCCCGCGTCGTGAGCGACTCCATCTGCATGTCGTCCCATAAGCTCTCCATGCAGGGCGATGCGCACAAGCGCGTCCGCGCGCCGCTCGCGCAGAATCCGGTCATCATCGGCCACGAATTCTGCGGCGAAATAGTCAAGGTCGGCAAGAAGTGGGCGTACAAATTCTCGCCCGGCATGCCCTTCGCGATCCAGCCGGCCCTCAACTACATGGGCACGCTCTGGGCGCCGGGCTATTCATATCAGTATATCGGCGGCGATGCAACCTATATCATCATCCCGAACGAAGTCATGGAGATGGACTGCCTCCTCGAGTACAAGGCCGACGCCTTCTTCATGGGCTCGCTCTCCGAGCCCGTGTCCTGCATCGTCGGCGCCTATCACGCCCAGTACCACACGAAGCCCGGCTCATATGTGCACGAGATGGGCATCCGCGGAGGGGGCTCGCTCGCCCTCCTCGCCTCGGTGGGGCCCATGGGCCTCGGGGCCATAGACTACGCGATCCACGGAGGAATAAAGCCGGCGCGCATCGTCGTCACCGACATCGACCAGGCTCGGCTCGACAGGGCACAGAAACTGATCCCCGTCGAATCGGCGCGCGCCGAGGGCATCGAGCTCATCTACGTCAACACAAAGGATATCGCCGATCCCGTCGCGGCCCTCCGCGAGCTCAACGGCGGAAAGCTCTTCGACGATGTCTTCGTCTTCGCGCCGGTCCGCAGCGTCGTCGAACTGGCCGACAAGCTCCTCGGGCACGACGGCTGCCTCAATTTCTTCGCGGGCCCGAACGACCCGAACTTTTCGGCGATGTTCAATTTCTACAACGTCCATTACGAGTCGCACCACATGGTGGGCACGTCGGGAGGCAACACCGACGACATCCGCGAATCGCTCGCCCTCATGGCGAAGGGGCTTCTGCGCCCCGAGGCGATGATCACGCATGTCGGCGGCCTGAACGCCGTCGCCGAGACGACGATCAACCTCGACAAGATTCCCGGCGGCAAGAAGCTCATCTACACCCACAAAAAGCTCGACCTCGTAGCGATCGCCGACTTCGCGGAGCGCGGGAAGACCGACCCATTCTACGCTGCCCTTGCGCAGATCACTGCAGAGCACGACGGACTCTGGTGCAAGGAGGCGGAAGACTACCTCCTCGCGCATGCGCCCGAGATATGACCAAGAGGACTACACCATGGATGATTTCGTATTTCAAAACCCGACAATGATTTATTTTGGGAAACATCACGAGGCCGAGGTGGGGCGCATCGCCTCGCAGTATGGCTCGCGCGTGCTCCTGCACTTCGGTGGCCAAAGCGCCGAGCGCTCGGGCCTTCTCTCTCTGATACGGAAGGAGCTTGCAGCCGCAGGACTAGTCTGCTTCGAGCTTGGCGGCGTCCAGCCGAACCCTCGACTCAGTCTGGTATACAAGGGCATCGAGCTCTGCCGCCAGAACAACATAGAGCTCGTCCTCGCCGTGGGCGGCGGAAGCGCCATCGATTCCGCAAAGGCGATCGCCGCGGGCGTGCCCTACTCAGGCGATGTATGGGATTTCTATACGGGAAAAGCGGTTCCAGAGAAAGCGCTCCCGGTCGGCACCGTCCTCACCATCCCCGCGGCGGGCAGCGAATCCAGCCCCGGCTCCGTCATCACGAAAGAGGAAGGCCTGCTCAAGCGCGCCGTCAACGCCGACTGCCTCTTCCCGCGCTTTTCGATCCTCAACCCGGCGCGGTGCTTCACCCTCCCTCCCGCACAGATCGCCAACGGCGTCACCGACATCATGTGCCACCTCATGGAGCGCTACTTCACGAACTCCAAACCCGTCGAGTTCACCGACAGGCTGATAGAGGCGACCCTCCGCACCGTCATCGCCGCCGCTCCGCGCGTGCTCGCGAATCCGGCCTCCTACGACGACTGGGCCGAGCTCATGTGGGCCGGCACGATCGCGCACAACAATCTCCTCAATACGGGGCGGAAAGGCGACTGGGCCTCGCACGACATAGAGCACGAACTGAGCGCGCTGTACGACATAGCGCACGGCGCCGGGCTCGCCATCGTCACTCCCGCATGGATGAAATATACGCTGAAGCATGATCTCGCGAGGTTCGCGCAGTACGCCGTGCGCGTCTGGGGCGTCGAGGACAATTATTTCGACCCCGAGCGCGTCGCGCGTGCCGGCATCGAGCGCCTTGAGGCATTCTGGCGCTCCGTCGGACAGAAGGTCCGCCTCTCCGAGATCGACATCGACGATTCGCGTTTTGCAGAGATGGCGCGCAAGTGCACCGACGGCGACACGCACAGCGTGGGCCATTTTGTGCCCCTGCAGTCCAGGGATATCGAAGCGATCTACAGGCTTGCGCTCTAGGGGCCGCCGTACGGGCGCCTAGCTAATCCCGCGGCGGGCTGTCCCACCCACAGGCCACGGGCCGGCCACCCGGAAATGCGCCTGAGCAGTAGTGAGGCCCGACGTTGGGCGGGCGGCCCGGGCGATTGAGGCCCGTCACTCAAGCGCGAGCCAGGCCCGCAGGCGTTCGATCTGTTCGCGCACGCGCAGGGGGGCGGGCCCCCCCGTCTGCATCCTCCGCGCGACACAGGCCTGCGGCTCGAGGTACTGCACCAGTTCAGGCGCAGCCACCCCCGCCCTCTCAAAAGCCTCATGGACGCTGAAGTCGGCCTGCGTGATGTCGCGCAGGTTCTTCTTTTCCTCAATACAGTGCCGGACGAGCAGTTTCGACGCCTGATAGGCGGTTCTGAAAGGCTCTCCGCGCTTTACGAGGAACTCCGCGACATCCGTCGCCTCGAGGTAGCCCTCATCGAGCGCCGACCGCATCCGGGCGGTATCCGGCTCAAGGCTCTTCACGAGCACGGAAAAGGCGCCGAGGGCGCCGTTCACCGTCTCCTCGACCTCAAAAAACAGGGCCTTGTCCTCCTGCAGATCGCGGTCGTAGGCATAGGGCGTGCCCTTCTCCATCACGAGAAGCGCCTGCAGGCTGCCGAATATTCTCCCTGCCTTTCCGCGGATGAGCTCCGCCGGATCGGGGTTGCGCTTCTGCGGCATGATGCTCGAGCCCGTGCTCGCGCGCGGCGAGAGCCTCACGAAGCCGTACTCCGACGAGGTCCACAGCACGATGTCTTCGCATGCGCGCGAGAGGTGGACCATGAGCGTCGCAGCGGCGGCCGCGTATTCGATCGCGGCATCGCGGTCGGCGACCGCATCCATCGTGTTCGCGGACACGCGCGCGAAGCCGATGAGCCCGGCCGTACGCTCCCTGTCGACGGACAGACCGCTTCCCGCCAGCGCGCCGGCGCCCAGAGGGCTCTCGTCGGCCCGGACCGCCGCATCGGCGAATCGACCTGCGTCGCGCTCCAGAGCCGCACACCAGGCGAGGAGATGGTGGGCCAGCGTGACCGGCTGCGCCCTCTGCAGATGAGTGTAGCCCGGCATGAGGGTGCCGACGTTCTCTTCCGCCACATCGAGGCAGGCGGCGATCGCCTTCCGCACGAGGCCGCGGGTACGCCGACATGCAGATCTCACGTGCAGCTTGAATGCGGCTGCGACTTGGTCGTTGCGGCTGCGGCCGGCATGGATGCTCCTGCCGACATCCCCGAGCCGCTTTGTCAGCTCGTCTTCGAGAAAGCTGTGGACATCCTCGGCGCCCGGATCGACCCGAAGCGAGCCCGCCTCCAGCTCCTTGCGTATCTTCGCGAGTTCGTCCACGAGCGCGGAGGCGTCCTGTCGGGGGATGATCCCCTGCTCGCCGAGCATGATCGCGTGCGCCTGCGAGCACTCGATATCTTCGAACACAAGGCGCGAGTCGACCTCTATGCTAGAAAGAAACTTCTCGACCGTCGGATCGAGGCCTTCACCGCTCCCTGCCTGCCAGAGTTTCGACATGGGATTTCAGTCTCCTGCGGGAGCAGTATATCCCGAGTTCCCCGGCTTTACGACGTCGGGGCCGGCCGCGATACCGAATTTTTTGAGTCGCTCGCCCAGGCGCGCGCGGACCTTCGTGGGAAGCCCGAACAGGTTGATGAAGCCCGTCGAGTCCTTGTGCGAGAACAGCGGCCCCGTGGTGAAGCTCGCGAGACTCGCATCGTACAGCGAATACGGCGACGTGGCGCCCGCGAAGATGAGGTTGCCCTTGTACAGCTTGAGCGTGACCTGGCCGGTCACGACATTCTGGGTCGAGTCGACGAAGGCGCAGAGCGCCCTGCACAGCGGACTGAACCATTCGCCCTCATAGAGGATCTCCGCAAAGCGCTGCGCCACGGTCATCTTGAACGAAAGCGCCTTTTTGTCGAGGCAGAGCTGTTCGAGCCTGTCGTGTGCCTCCATGATGATCGTGCCTCCCGGCGTTTCGTAGACGCCGCGGGACTTCATGCCGACCACGCGGTTTTCCACCAGATCGGCGATACCGATGCCGTTCGCGCCGCCGATCTTGTTCAGTGTGCGGACAATGGAGACGGGGTCGAGCTTTTTCCCGTTCACCGAGACAGGCACGCCGTTTTCAAAACCGATGCTCACGTATTCGGGCTTGTCGGGGGCCTTCTCCGGGGTGACGCACATCTTGAGCATCCCCTCGAAGTGCGGCTCGTTCGCCGGGTCTTCGAGGTCGAGACCCTCGTGGCTGATGTGCCAGAGATTGTCGTCGCGGCTGTAGGAGTCGGATTTTTTCATCGGCACGGGGATGCCGTGCGCCTCGAGGTAGGCTATCTCCTCGTCGCGGCTCTGGATGTCCCAGATCCGCCAGGGCGCGATCACTTCCATCTCGGGGGCGAACGCCTTCACGCCGAGCTCGAAGCGGACCTGATCGTTGCCCTTGCCCGTGCACCCGTGCGCGACCGCATCGGCACCCTCGGCGAGCGCCACCTCGGCGAGACCTTTTGCGAGGAGGGGACGGGCCGCGCTTGTGCCGAGCAGGTATTTTTTCTCGTAGGGCGTCCCCGCCTTCACGAGGGCCCAGAGATACTCTTTGACAAACGCTTCTTTCTGATCGAGCCTGATGAACTTCGAAGCGCCGGATGCGATGGCCCGCTTGCCGATCGCATCGAAATCGGCCTCCTGTCCGACATCGCCGCAGACGGCGATAACGTCACACTCATAGTTCTCCTTGAGCCAGGGAACGATCACCGTGGTATCGAGGCCGCCGGAATATGCAAGCACAATTTTCTTTTTCATGTATTTCTTTCTCCTATGAATAGATATGTGAGATATTATGTGGGCGTGGGGCGCACAGACCCTGCGCCGCAGAGCAAGGTTCATCGTCGACGGAGGCGAGCTTTGTGGAATATCAGAAAACGCCATATGAGGGAATGCATCTTCATACAATGAATATAGCATTATTTCTGATTTTATGCAACCGGTCTTGTATTAATATGTAATACTGTGCAGCGCTACAGCGCGGCGCATTCCGCCCCCCTCGTCACCAATAACCATGAGAGCACGGAGCGCCCTTCATTGCGCCGCCATTTTGTGCTACCTTTTCTTTATGTTTCAAAATAACGACATTTCGCGAACTGAGATATCTGCAGGCACTTTGTACAGCCCCTCCCGCAGCGATAAAAATCTCCGTTTTCTCTGCGTCTGTCTCAACCCGGTGATTCAGAAAACCCTGGTGTTCAAGGGTATCGATACGGGCGAAGTCAACCGGACTGCAGACTGGCGGGTGGATGCCGCAGGGAAGGGAATCATCCCCACGCGCATTCTGACACAGCTCGGCGAAAAGGCCGTGCACCTCACGCAGCTTGGAGGCCCGACCCGCGAATGGTTCCTTGCGATGTGCGCCGAAGACAATATCGCAATCGAATGGGTCGAATCCGGAGCCCCCATACGCTTCTGCACCACACTCATCGAAGAATCCACAGGCCGCGCCACCGAGCTTGTGGAGGAATCCCTGCCGGTCGCGCCAGGCACGAGCGACGCGCTCGTCGGGCGCTTCGCCCCCCTCGTCGACGCCCAAACCGCGACCCTCCTCTCCGGCACGGTCGCGACCGGCATCGCTCCGGGCACCATGGCCCAGTTCGCCCGGCTCGCGGCCGAGGCCGGCTCCCGCCTCTACCTCGACATAAAAAAGCAGGACCTCCTCGAATGCCTGAAGTTCCATCCCGTATGCGCGAAGCCGAACCTCGAAGAGCTCGCCCAGACGCTCGGCACTCCCTATGCCGAAGTCCGCGACGAAAAGCCTGCACGGGCACTCGTCGCCGAGACGGGCAGGCGGTTTTTCGAGGAGTATGGCACCTATCTCGTGGTGACGCGCGGGGCCAGGCCGACGCTCTACTGGGACGGCCGGATGCTCTGCGAAGAGCCCGTCCAGCCCGTAAAGGTCAAGAACCCCATCGGCTCGGGCGATGCGTTTGGGGCGGGGATCGCCCGCATACTCGAGCGCGGCGGCTCAATCTACGAGGCTGTCAGGGAGGGCACGCGCCTCGGCGGGCTCAATGCAGCCCAGCTCAAGCCGGGCACGATCCGCTGAAGACAAAAAGGGAGCGCCGTTCAGTAGGGCGCTTTCGCGGGCGCCCCACTGAAAAGTTAAACATTCCTCTGATGTTGCTTCCCTAGACTATTCTATTTCCATTTCGACATGTCGAGCTCTTTCTCGGTCTTGGCGACGATCGAGGAACCGACCATGTCTCCCGTCACGTTGAGGCATGTGCGCCCCATATCGAGGAGGGCGTCGATGCCGAGGATCATCGCGTACGCGGCGGCGACCGCGGAGCCCTCAACAACATTCAGCCCTACCGATTCGAGCACCATGATCAGCATGATCGCTCCGGCGCCCGGGACTCCCGCGGTGCCGATGCTCGCCAGCGTTGCGGTGATGATGACCGTCAGCTGCTGGTTCAGCGTAAGCGGCTGCCCCGTCGCAAAACCGATGAACATCGCGCAGACGCCGAGGTAGATTGCGGTGCCGTCCATATTGATGGTCGCACCGAGAGGCAGCGTAAAGGATCCTATCGTGCGGGGCACCCCAAGATTCTCTTCGCTGCAGCGCATGGTGACCGGCAGCGTACCGCTCGACGAACGCGTCACGAATGCGGTGATCATCGCCTCGTTCGCGCCTTTCAGAAATTTGCCGAATCCCAGCTTATAGACCGACAGAAGACCTCCATAGACGACCACAAGGTGGACAATGAGCCCGACGTACACGGTCAGCGTCACTATGAGCAGAGGGCCGATCGCCTTCGCGCCCTGCTGGGCGAACACCTGCGCGATGAGGACAAAAACGCCTATGGGCGCATACTGCATAATGCCGTGCACGACTTTGTACATCGTCTCGGCCGCCGCGTTGACGCCGCTGAGCAGTATCTCGCCGGATTTCGCGAGCGCCTGCTGCTTTGAATCCTTGATGTAGGAAAGAGCGATTCCGAATACCACGGCGAAGAAGATAATCGGAAGCACATCGCCCTTCATGATGGATTCAAAAGGATTGGTAGGCACAATATTGAGGAAAATCTGGGCGATGGTCGGCGGTGCGGCCTGGGAACCCTTCACCGCTGCATCCCCCACGACATTGAACCCCGCGCCGGGCTGGAAAATATTGGCGAAGATGAGGCCTATGACGACGGCGAAGGCGCTGGTCAACAGATAATAGACCAGGATTTTTATGCCTACCCTGCCCAGTCTCGCCGGCGCGATGCTCGCGGCCCCGGCGATGAGCGAAAACAGGATCACCGGCACCACAATCATCTTGAGCAGCCTGATGAACAGGTCGCCGAAGAATCTTGAATTGTCGACGAAAGGCTTGACCGAGTCGGGGAAAAATCCGAGGATGATGCCGACAATCGCGCCCAGGACAAGACCGATCAGTATTCGCGCCAGTAGATTGGTCTTGAAATACCAACCAAAGACGCCCCTTTTCTTTTCTTCCGCCATGCGGAACCTCCTTGCTTTACGAGTGCACGTGAAGCAGTAGTAATTATGAATCCATTTTTACCGGCCCGCAAGAGCAAAATTTTTCATATGCCAGTGAGGCCGCATCCCGAGCCGTATTTACAGAGTCCGCCGAAGGCATACATAATAGCGTCATGAAAAAGGGAGTTATCGGCGTTCTCGGCGGGATGGGTCCAGATGCGACGGCGGCCTTTTTTTCCATGCTGGTGAGACTCGACGTCGCCGCAACCGATCAGGATCACCTGCACATCATCGTGGAGTCCGACCCATCGATCCCCGACCGGACCAGACATCTTCTGGAAGGCGGTCCTGACCCCCTTCCGGCAATGCTCGCCTCCGCCCGGAGGCTGCTCGCTGCAGGCGCGGATATTGCGGGGATATCATGCATGACGGCACACGCATTTCTGCCCAGCCTTCGCCGCAATTGCACCCTGCCCTTCCTCTCTGCATTCGAGGAGACCATCAGGGCCCTCGACGCCTTCTCTCCGCCGATTCGAAGCCTGGGCATCCTCGCCACCCTGGGCACGCGGCGCGCCGGGCTCTTCGAAAAAGCCATGCCGGACAGAACCATACTCTGGCCAAGCGAAGAGGATCACCGCTCCCTGGTCATGGAAGCGATCTACGGCCCCCATGGCATCAAGGCAGGCAAGCTCGGCGAAGAACCCCACCGGCTCCTCGTCCGGGCGGCGCAGGCGCTCATCGGAGAGGGGGCAGAGGCGATTGTCGCGGGCTGCACGGAAGTGCCCCTCGTGCTCTCCCAGAAGGACTTCGATATCCCCTTCATAGATCCAATGTATTTCCTCGCGCGTGCCCTTGTGGCGGCTGCCAGGAAAGGAGTACCGGAATGATCATCAGAGCGAGTGAAAGAGTATTTGAAACCAGACACGAGATGAGAGGAGGAAAAGGCGACGTGAGCCTGGCACAGACCCCAGGCGACGCGCTTGCCCGGCACTTGCGCCTTCTCTCCGAGATCACCATTCCTCCCGGCGCAGGGATAGGCACCCACGCCCACAGCGGAGAAACTGAATATTTCTATATATTAGATGGAATTGGCACCGTAAACGATAATGGGACCACTGTGCAGGTACAGCCCGGCGACATAGTTGTCACAGGGGGCGGGGCGATTCATAATATTGAAAACTACACGAATGCGCCGCTGCGCCTTGTCGCCGTCATCGTCACTGAAGCATAGGTCTCTATGATTCCGAACCAATGGTATGTCGTCGCCTCTTCCAATGAAGTCGGCATCACGCCTGTCGGCTTGACCAGGTTTGGGGAAAAGATTGTGCTCTATCGGACATCCAGCCGTTTTCTCGTCTGCCTTTCCGATCAGTGCTGCCATCGCGGAGCCATGCTCTCGCTGGGCAAGGTCTGCAATGGCGACCAGATCCAGTGCCCCTTCCACGGGCTCGAGTACGACCCTTCCGGCAAATGCACCGTGATCCCGGCGAATGGCCGCTCGGCGCCTGTCCCCTCCAACTTCAAGGTAAAATCCTGGCCCGTGTATGAAGCTCATGGATTCATATGGGTCTGGTATGGGAGCGGGCTGCCGATGCCCGACATTCCTGAATTCTTCGACGATATCCCCGAGGGGGCCAGGTACGCCACCGTCATAGACCACTGGAAAACCCATTACTCCCGGGTCATTGAAAATCAGCTGGACTGCGTGCACCTGCCCTTCGTGCATCGCACGACGATAGGCCGGGGCAACCGGACCCTCGTCAACGGTCCCGCGGTCGAGTGGGTCTCCGACCACAAGTTCTTCATGTATGTCTACAATGAAGTCGATCAGGGCCAAAAGCCCAAAAAACCGAACGAAGTCCCTGTGCCTTCCCCCACTGGCTACAAGATCGAATTCCTCTATCCCAATCTCTGGGAAAACAGAATATCCGACAAAGTGCGCGTGGTGGCCGCCTTTGTCCCTGTCGACAATGAGAATACCCGCCTCTACCTCCGATTCTACCAGGCATTCGCCCGCATACCTGTTCTTGGAAATCTCGTTGCGGCGGCGGCAATGCCGTTCAATATCTATGTGGCGCACCAGGATCGCCGTGTGGTCCAAACAGAGCAGCCCAAGGTCTCGGCGCTCAAAATCGGAGAAAATCTCTTCCGGGGGGACTATCCCATCCTCGAATACCGCAGGAGGCGTCAGGAGCTGCAGGACAAGGGCCGCGGTTGATGCCCGTTTACTCGGGCAGCTTTTTCCCATATAGTAGAGAAGTTATGCTATTCCGAGATCGCTGTGATGGGACGCGTGTCAGGGGCCAGCTTGCCCTCAACGCACTGATGCCCTACATGATGCGGGGGCGGAACGAATCCGCGGTGTATTACGAAAAAGAGATAAACGTAGAGAATGCCCTCTCGTACCTAAAAAAGCTGAAAATGGCGCAGACGACAAAAGAGGACCAGGACCGTTTTACGCTCTTCAGCATCATCATTACGGCAGCCATGAAAACCATGGCGCTGTATCCCTGGCTCAATCGTTTCATTCACCGGAGGGCGATGTATCAGCGCAAATATCTGATCTTTTCGTTTATCGTGAAGCAGCACTTCGACCCCGAGGCCCCTGAAGTGAATGCCAGACTATTTCTCAACCCCGACGATTCATTTGAGACGGTGAGCACGAAAATCAGGTCAGCCATCCTCAGCGCGCGGACACTCGGCGAGGGGGACGGCGAACGGTTTGCGAACATCTTCCACAGGATTCCCGGCGGCAAGGCACTGCTCATCGGCATATATCGCCTCCTTGACCGCTTCAACCTTGCGCCCTGGAGCCTCATCAAGATGGACCCTTTCTATTCGAGCATCTACTTTGCAAACCTGGGTTCTCTCGGCCTCAATGCGCCCTACCACCACCTCTATGAATGGGGAAACACGAGCATTTTCCTGGTCATCGGCAAAATGTTCTCCAAGGAACTCTGGCACGGCGGTATCCGGACGAGGCAGCGGTACATCGACTTGAGAGTGACGCTCGACGAGCGCATCGCCGACGGCTACATCTTCGCCGAGACCGCGTCCGCCTTCTACCGGATGCTCTCGAACCCCGAGCTGCTTGAGTTGCCCCTCGATGCGCTGAGAAGCGCCCTCAGTTGAATTTGATCCTTAGCTTAGCTGGCCTTCTCCGACGTCCCGGCCGCCTCGGTGGAGCCGTGGCCTGCCTCATTGTCCGAGCCCTTGGAAGAGCCCGCACTGTCGGCTGATGCGCTGGACCTCTTCGTTCCTGTCGCTGCGGACTGGGCTTTTTTGGAGTCAGTGATATAGAAGCCTGAACCCTTAAATATTATGCCGCTGCCTCCGCCGATGAGCCGCTTCACTTTGCCGCCGCAGAGAGGACAGGTCTTGATCGGAGCATCGTTGATAGACTGAAATGCCTCAAATGTATAGCTGCATTTCCGGCATTCATATTCATATGTAGGCATTGCAATCACCTCGCAGAGAGAAAGTAACAATAAAGTAGAGCCAATTTCAAAAGTCGGTTCCTTTTGAAATTGGCTTTGCATTTGCTCCGGTTTCTTTGAAACCGTACGCAAATGCTGCAATAAAAGGTTGCTCTTTCAAAACTCGTCCGACTTTTGAAAGAGCCTCAGTATATAGAGAAAAAATACCAACAAAAGCCCGGAACGTAAAGAGGAGCGCCTAGATTACGCCCAGCCTCCTGCCGACCTTCCTGAAGGCCTCGACGGCCGCACGGATCTGTGCTTCCGAGTGGGCCGCCGACAGCTGCACGCGGATGCGCGCCTTGCCCTTCGGGACCACGGGGAAGGAGAAGCCTATGACATAGATGCCCTCGTCGAGCAGGTCATCCGCCATGCGGTGGGCGAGTTTTTCGTCATAGAGCATCACGGGGCAGATGGGGTGTTCCCCGGGCCGGATGTCAAAACCCGCTTCGGTCATCAGGCGGCGGAAAAGCTTTGTGTTTGCCTCGAGGCGGTCGCGCAGCTCCGTCGATCCGGTGAGGATCTGGAGCGCCTGCAGGGTTCCGCCTACAATCGCCGGCGCGAGCGTGTTCGAGAAGAGATAGGGGCGCCCCTTCTGTCGCATGTATTCGACGATCTCCTTCCGGGAGGCGATGATACCGCCCGACGCGCCGCCGAGCGCTTTCCCGAAGGTCGTCGTGATGATATCCACTCGGCCCGCGACACCGCAGTGCTCCCATGTGCCCCGCCCCCGTGCCCCCATGAAGCCGGTCGCGTGGGAGTCGTCCACCATTACGAGTGCACCGTACTTCTCCGCCAGACCGCAGATTGCACCCAGGTTCGCGATATCTCCGTCCATGGAGAATACGCCATCGGTCGCGATCATGATCGCGCGGCTCCCCTGGGCTTCTTTCAGACAGCGCTCAAGTCCTTTGAGAGATTTGCCCGTCTCCGGGTCGGTCTCTTCGACGTCGCGCATGTCGGCGTGCTTGTAGATCCAGCGCTTTGCCTTGCAGAGCCTCACGCCGTCGATGATCGACGCGTGGTTCAGGCTGTCCGTGATGATGGCGGAATCTTCGTCGAGCAGAGGCTCGAATACGGCGCCGTTCGCATCGAAGCAGGATGAAAAGAGGATCGCGTCCTCCGTCCCCAGAAAATCGGCCACTCTCCGCTCGAGCTCTTTGTGCTGGGACTGGGTGCCGCAGATGAAGCGAACCGAAGACAGGCCATAGCCATACTTCTGCATCGCTTCGACGGCCGCCGCCCGGATGCGCGCATCGTCCGACAGACCGAGATAATTGTTCGCGCAGAAGTTCAGCACTTCCTTGCCGTCCGAGACCCGGATCGACGCGCCCTGCGGCGTCACGATCACCCGCTCGTCCTTGTAGGTTCCGTCCGCGCGGATTGCATTCAGCTTCCGCGCCAGCTCATCCTTCAATGTATACATATTGCACCTCGCATTTATTTTTTTCGATAGAAACCAAGGATGCTGCCCACAAGACCACCGATGATGTGCGAAAACTGCGAGATATTGTCCTGCTTCGTGAGCGCGTCCCATACCTGGCCGCCGAGATACACGATCATCACCAGAATAAAGGTGAGCGGCACCTCGCCTTTGGAAAAATTCGTGATCGAAGCGAGCATTATCATCATGAACACCACGCCCGAGGCTCCGAGGAGCACGACATTCGGAAACAGAAATGCGTTCGAGAGTCCCGTCGCGAGGGCGGTGATCAGAATACTCAGAAGCAAAAAGCCCGAACCATACACGCTCTCCAGTATCGGCCCCAGAAGCAGTATCATGGTGAAATTGCCGATGAAGTGCTGGATGCTCTGGTGTCCGAGCACGTGGGTAAAAAGCTTTACATAATCGACAAAGACATTCGTCCGGAAAGGCGCCGGCGTTGAAAAGAGAGAGGGGATGATGCCGGGAGCGATGGTCTGGCTCAGCACAAGCACAATTGCGGCGAGCAACGTGAACGTAAGCGTCACCGGTGCATTATAGCGAATGCGCATGCAAAAACCTCCGAAACAGGCACTCTTCAGTCATAGGTCGAGAAAGAGCGACACAGGACAATGATCCGAGCCCGTGACATCGGAATGAATGTCCGCCGCCACGAGCGCAGGCGCAAATTCAGGATCCACGCAGTGATAGTCGAGACGCCACCCGACATTGTTCTCTCTGGCCCTGGGCGCCCGGTAGCTCCACCACGAATAATGCCCCGGCTCTTTGCAGAACCGGCGGAATGTGTCGATGTAGCCTGCGGAGGTGAATTGATCCATCCAGGCGCGCTCTTCGGGCAGATAGCCGGCATTCCCCTCGTTCTGATCGGGCCGGGCGAGGTCTATGGGAGTATGCGCGATATTGTAATCGCCCGCGACAATCACGTGTTTGCCCGCTGCCCGCTGCCGGTCGCAGAATTTCAGCATGGCATCGCAGAAGCGCAGCTTGTAATCGAGGCGCACGCCCGCCTCCTGGCTGTTCGGGAAATATGCGCTCACGAGCACAAAGCCGCCATAATCGGCGACCACTGTCCGCCCCTCGAGATCGAATTCGGGGATGCCCAGGCCCGTCACGGAGACCGGCTCGCGCAGGGCATAGAGGGCCGTCCCCGAATACCCCTTCCGCTCGGCAAAGGCCCAGAAACTCTGGTACCGCCTGCCGCTGCGCGCCAGAGGATGGCGGAGGTCTTCAGTCAGCTGGGTCTCCTGCAACTTGATCTCCTGCACACAGATAAAATCGGCATCCGAGGCTTCGATCCACTCCAGAAGGCCCTTCTGGGCGCAGGCGCGCAGGCCGTTGACGTTCCATGAATAGCTCTTTACCAATTGTGCTCCCTCACTCTTTCATAATCGAATCGATGAGCTTTTTCAGCTCGATGTCGATATCGCCCTTCTCCTCGACGCGGCTCATGTCGATCTGGAATACGCCGTCGCGGAACACGATCGGACCGCGCTCGGGCGGCAGGGGGATTTCTTCATCCTCCTGTTCCAGTTTCGCAAGAGCGTGCACGTAGCTGTCTTTTTCTTCATTCCGGGTATGCCTGTACCTATCCTCCGCGGGCAGCGAGCGCCACAGGGGCTGTACGTACCGGACTGCCCCAAACCGGAGGCCGTTGTTCTGTTCAGATTCCTGATTCATGAGAGACTATAGGATATACCCAGCGCTCCATATCCGCAACTACCTCATTTATCCGCCGGCTATGCTATACTGGCTCCATGGGCAAAAAGCACACAGCCGTGGTCGACGCAGGAACACGCTTTTCACTGGAGGCGCGGGGCAAGCTTCGGGATGCCATCCTCGGCATGGAGGGAAGGGAAGTCTTTGCAGTGGGCGCGCTCGATGCCGAAGGCGTCGTGCAGGCTCTCGAAATCGTGGCACGGGGGACAGAGGGCGCCGTAGCCGCCCCGTTCCGCTACAGAGAGCGCGCACAGGTGCTCATCCACAACCATCCTTCGGGGACCCTCTTCCCTTCGGACGCGGATATCGCCGTGGCCGCCGAAGCGGGGGCCGAGGGCATCGGCAGCTACATCGTGGACAATGAGGTGTCGCAGGTGCTGGTCGTCGCGGAACCCGCCCGCCCCAAGACGATCCGTCCGCTCAATGCCGACGAAATCGCGGCCGTCCTCGATGCGGGCGGAAAGCTCTCGCGTGGTATGCCCGAGTTCGAGCCGCGCCCGTCGCAGGTCGACATGGCCCACGATGTCACTGAAATCATCTCCGACGGCGGCATACTCGTCGCCGAGGCCGGCACGGGTGTCGGCAAATCCTTCGCGTATCTCATACCCGCCCTCGCCTGGGCCATCGGCAACGGCGAGCGCGTCGTCATCTCCACCGCGACGATCAATCTTCAGCAGCAAATCTTCAAAAAGGACTTCCCCATTGTGAGCTCGCTCTTCAAGAAGCCGGCAAAGGCCGCAGTCGTCAAGGGACGGGGGAACTATCTCTGCAGGCGCCGGCTCTACGAGGCGATCGAGGAAGATGCTCTGTTTTCGGATTCGTCCGTCAAACTAAGACAGATTCTGGAATGGGACAACAGTGGCGGAAGCGGAGACAAGGCCGATCTGGGCCTTCCCGACGACGATCCGATCTGGAGCCGCGTGTGTTCCGAGAGCGACTACTGTCTCTCTTCGCGCTGTCCGCACCACGACAAGTGCCACATCCTGCGCGTCAGGCTCGAGGCGGCGAGCGCGCAGATCATAATCGCGAACCACCACGTGCTGCTCGCTGACCTGGAGGCAAAACGGATCCGCGAAGGAAGCATGAACACCATTCTGCCTCCGTACCAGGCGCTGGTGCTCGACGAGGCACACGCGCTGGAAGGCAGCGCGACCGGCCTCTTTTCCGAGACATTTTCGAAGCGGTCCGTCCAGCGGCTTCTGGTGAGGCTCTTCAGGAGAAAAAAACGAGTGCAGGCGGGAATCCTCCCCGCCCTCTACAGGCTGCCGGACATCCCTTCCGGCCTCGTCGATGCGGCGCGCGCGCAGGCTGAAAAGACCGGCGCAGCCGTCGATGCCTTCAATGCGGCGGCGGTCGCATCGTTTCCGGAAAAAGAGTCGAGCTTCCTGGTGCGGAATCTCGACGGCCTTGGCCGCACGGCCTTTCTTTCGGCGCTGCAGAATCTCGAGCGCGACATCGCGATGCTCGTGACGCTCCTCGGAGAAATCGTCGAGGCGACACCTCCCGAACTCGAAGATGAAGAGAGCATGATCGACCTCAGGCTCACCATGCGCTCGGTCCAGGAGATTGCGGCCCTCGTGCCCCGGTTCAAAACCCCCGAGGCGGAACCGGCCACCATCTTCTGGCTCCAGATCGACCACAGGAACCCCAGGGAGACAATAGCCATCTGTACGGCGACGCCCCTGGAGGTGGCCCCCCTCCTCGCCGAGCGGCTGTTCAGCAAAGTGCGCTCCTGTGTCTGCACCAGCGCAACCCTGACGATCAACGGCTCATTTCAGTGGTGGCGGAGCCGCACAGGCCTTCCGGGCAGGCGGACCGAGGCGACATACCTCTCCGACGCGGCGTCTGAAGAGCTGAGCCTTCTCCAGAACACCCGCATCGTTGAAAAAAGCTATCCCTCGCCTTTCCCCTACTCGCGCCATGCGATGCTGGCCATCGATACCGGCGCCCCCCTGCCGGATGCGGCCCGGTTCCAGTCCTACCTGAATGAGGCGGTGGCGAAGCTCCTGCATGCCTCGCGGGGAAGGGCCCTGGTGCTGTTCACCAGCCACAAAGTGCTCCGTGACACCTACGATGCGGTCGCTCCCCTTCTCGAAAAAGAGGGCATTCTGGCGCTTCGGCAGGGGCAGAAGGATCGGTATTCGCTCCTGCACACCTTTGTTCACGACATTTCGAGCGTGCTCTTCGCCACGGAGTCGTTCTGGGAAGGCGTCGATGCGCCGGGAGAGACCCTCTCGCTCGTCATCATCACGAAGCTCCCCTTCCGCGTGCCCACGGACCCCATTCAGTCCTCCAGGGCCGTGGCCATCGACGCCCGGGGCGGCAACTCCTTTGTCGAGATGAGCATCCCTGAGGCCGTAATCCTTTTCAAACAGGGGTTTGGAAGGCTCATCCGCCACTCGAACGACAGGGGTGTCGTCGCGGTGCTCGATGTGCGGATCGCAAAGAAGACATACGGCAATCTGTTTGTCGCCAGCTTGCCCAAGTGCAGGCTGGAAACCGGCCCCCTGGATCAGATCTGCACCAGTGTGGCAGAATTCCTCGACGACGAAAGGTGAATGAAAGCATGAACAGAGACCAGAGACATTTGCCGTGCATTGCCCCTCTTGAAAATCCCGTCCAGCAGTACGCCTGGGGCAATACCCAAGGGATTCTGCCATTCATCGAGGCAAAGGGGGGACCCGACTACCCCATAGGCGAGGTGTGGATGGGCAGCCACAGGCTCGCCCCCTCAAAACTGCGGCTCGACGCCGGCCCACTCCCGCTCGATGAGCTCATCCGGCAGGCCCCTGAGCATTGGCTCGGAACACGCGTCGCCGACCAGTACCACGATCTGCCTTTTCTCTTTAAGGTGCTCGCCGCGGGCTCTCCCCTCTCCCTTCAGGTACATCCGACACTCGAAGAGGCGCGGGAGGGCTTTGCGAAGGAGGAGCGGGCCGGCATTCCTCTTTCGGCCTCCCAACGTATCTTCAAGGACTCCAACCACAAGCCGGAGCTCGCCGTAGCGCTCACCCCCTTCCGGGCGATGGCGGGTTTTCGCGAATCCTCAGAGATTTCGGACTTGCTCGGCCCGGAGCTCTGCAAGGTCTTCAATTTTAGGGGACAGAGGCCGGAAGAGCTCCGGAACTTTTTAAGACATGTATTTTCCAAAAAAGGAGATGCATACAAGATTCCCGAGGCGGGGCTCCGGGCGCGAGCGGAGGAGCTCCTCCGCTCGAATTCGGAGCGCGCGCGCGATGCCGGCGCGATGGCCCTCGATCTTCAGGCTCTGTACCCGCACGATCCCGGTCAGTTCGGTCCGCTCATCCTCAATATACTGAGCCTCGAACCGGGCGAGGGCCTCTTTGTGCCCGCCGGCGTCATCCACGCCTATGTCAGAGGGAGCATCCTCGAAATCATGGCGTGCTCCGACAATGTCATTCGGGCAGGGCTCACGATCAAGCACATCGATGTCGATCTTCTCTGCGACATACTCAAACCGGAGGTCAGGCCCGAGCCGATCAGGCCGAACCGCGAACATTTCGGCTGGGGAAGCCGCGTCGTCTACGCCGTGCCGGCCAGGGAATTCCGCCTCGAGTACCTCGACGCGAATCCGGAAGGGGCGGCCATTTCGTACGCCCCCGCAGGGCCTGAGATCCTTCTGTGTACCGAAGGCAGTTTTCGTGTCCGGGCCGAAGACGAACTGGTGCTGCCGGCGCGCGCATCCTGCTTTATCGCCGGTTCCTCCACAGCGGTCAGGCTCGAAGGCGCAGGAAGGCTGTGGCGCGCCACCAGCGGTGAACAGGCATCATGAGTACCGGTATGGACAAATCGCCCGACAGCCGCACGCTCACCATCTGGGCCGATGCCGATTCCCTTCCAAGAGATATTCGGCCTTTTCTGATAAAGCGCGCGCTGACCCCGCGCGACTATGAGGGCACAAGGGTCTCTGTGCTGTTCGTCGCCGCGCGTGCGCCCGCCGACATCCCCCGCGAGTTTCTCGTGCTTGTGGAGCCGGGAGAGGGCGCAGCCGACCGCTATATCGAGGCACACGCCGCCCCGTCCGATATTGTCGTCACGCGCGACATCCCCCTGGCGGAGCGCCTCGTGGGGCGCTCGGTGTACGCCGTGAACGACAGAGGGGATATTTTTACGGTGGAGAATATCGCGGAACGCCGCTCCATCCGGGACGCGATGGCATCGCTCCGCTCCGCAGGCATTGCGCCGCCCAGTCCGAAAAATCCACAGCGCACCAGGGCCGAGACAAAGCATTTTGCCGATGCCCTCGAGCGCCTGATTGTGCGCGCCGTGCGGGAGAGAGCGTAACAGCCAGGGCGCTGCGCCGTCACGGCAAGAGGTTGGGCGGCGTCTCGTCCTGCGGCAGCGCTTCCTGAGACGATGTCTCCTGGGATGCGGCATCCTCTGCGGGTGCCGCCCCATCGGTCGATGTCTCGGCCGCCGAGCTTTCTCCGCCTTCCTCAACCAACTCGGGAGAAGAGACATCCTCGGCGGTCGTGATGTCCGCGGACGGCTCCAGGCCGCCTGGAGGCGGATTTTCGGGGGGAAGTACCGTCGCGGCGATCGGCGCCACGTAGCGCTGCACCAGAAATTCATAGCGCTCCCGCAGTATCAGAGAGCGGTAGAGTGTATCGGGCCTGTACTTTATCGGCGAGGAGAGAAGCGCGATGAGCCTCGCGGCCTGGTCGACCTGAAGGCTTGCGATGCCTTTCCCGTAATAGAGCCGCGAGGCCCTCTCGATGCCGAAGATGCCTTTCCCCCACTCGGCGTAGCCAAAATACAGTTCGAGGATACGGTTTTTCGAAAGGATGAGCTCCATCTCCAGCGCCGCAATTACCTCGAGATATTTGCGGACATAGCTCTTGTCCGGCAAGAGAAAAAGCGTTCGCGCCACCTGCATCGTGATCGTACTGCCGCCATACATGGGCCTGCCGATTTTCTGATTCAGCTCCCGCGCCCTTTTGAATGCCTCCATATCGATGCCGTGGTGGTCGTAGAATTTGCCGTCTTCGACCGAAACGAGCATTCTGCGCACATAGGAAGGAGTCTGGGCAGTCTTGAGGGGAATGGGCTTTTGGACTTTCCAGTGGTTCACCAGCGAGCGGTAGATCATGAGGACCGTCGTCGGAGGATCTGCAAATTTATAGATGAAAATGAGGACGCCCGTGATGCCTATGTATGCCCCATGCGCAATGAGTATCGACAGCAGGAGAATACGCACGACACGCCAGACTGGATTCCTCGGTCTGCGTTTCTGTGCGTCGCCTGCGGCTGCCGAAGATCGAAGCTTCATACTATGGGGCATTATATGGAGAAAAAAGTCCGTCGGAAACCCCCGCCTTCCCGGGGGTTTCCCCGGGGGTCTATGTCAGCCCGAAACCGCCTTTTTGCCTTCTTCCACCGCAGCGATATTGAGAGAGATGAGGGAGCGTTTGTTCGACGAGAAGAAGCTCGGCAGGATACTTTCGAGCTTGTCGAGCTTCACGGCGCCGGTCACCTTGCAGAGGGCTCCCATCATCACCATGTTGGCGATGCGCACATCGCCGAGCTTGAGCGCGATGTCGTTGCAGGGCACATGGACGATCTTCGCGTCGGGGCGTGCGGGATCGGCCTTGATGAGGCTCGAGTTCACCAGGATCGTACCGCCCTTCCTGCACACTTTCTCTGCGATCTCCACGGAATCCTGATTCATGACGACGACGGAGTCGGCGCTCGTAACGATCGGGCTCTTGATTTCGTCGCTGGAGACAATGACGGAGGCGCGCGCGATGCCGCCACGCTTTTCCGCGCCATAGAAGGGGAAAAAGGTCACTTTCAACCCTTCCTTGATCGCGCTGTATACCCAGAGCTGCCCCAGTGAGATGATGCCCTGTCCGCCGAAGCCCGCCATAAATGTCTTTTCGGTCATGGGATGCTCCTTTCAGCGCGTCTGCGCGGAGGCGGCGGCGCTGAGGGTGTTCTTGATTTCGCCGAGCGGATAAAACGTGATCATGTTCTTCTCGAGCCACTCCACCGATTCCGCGGGGTTCATCTGCCAGTTTGTGGGGCACTGAGAGAGAATTTCCACCATCGTAAAGCCTTCGCCGCGCATCTGCGCCTCAAACGCCCTGCGGATGTAATTCTTCGTCTTCCGGATGTTGACCGCATTGTTGACGGCTCCGCGGGCGAGGTATCTCGTGCCTTCGAGGGTCGCAAGCAGCTCGCAGACCTTGATGGGATAGCCCATCCCCGCCCCGATGGGGTCGCGGCCCTCGGGCGCCGTCGTCGCGTACTGGCCGACCAGCGTCGTCGGGGCCATCTGGCCGCCGGTCATGCCGTAGATCGCGTTGTTTACAAAAATCGTCGTAAATTTTTCGCCCCGGTTCGCCGCATGGATGATCTCCGCGGTTCCGATCGCCGCGAGGTCTCCGTCCCCCTGGTAGCAGATCACGAGGTGATCGGGGAGCATGCGCTTGATCCCCGTCGACGCGGCCGGCGTTCTGCCGTGGGCCGGCTGCACGGAATCGAAATCGAAGTACAGGTCGGCCCAGATCGAGCAGCCGACGGGGTTGGTGATGATTGCCTTGGCCTGCAGATCCATCTCGTCGATGACTTCGGCGATGATTCTGTGGATCACTCCGTGGCCGCAGCCGGGGCAATACTTGGTCTGTATCGGTTTCAGGCTTTTGGGATGTCCATATGCAAGTTCCATACTCTGCCCCCTTCCTCATCTGCCCATGAGGCGCTTCACTTCGGCGAACACCTCTTCCTGGCTGGGAACATTCCCGCCGCAGCGGCCATAGAAGTCCACCGGCATTTTCCCGTTCACTGCCAGCCGCACATCCTCCACCATCTGTCCCATGCTCATCTCGATGCACAGGAAATGCTTGCCTCTCTCGGCGAGCCCGGCCAATCTGGCCGAAGGGAAGGGCCACAGCGTAATCGGTCTGAAAAGCCCCACCTTCATGCCTGCGGCGCGGGCCAGCTCCAGGGCCCCGTGGCAGACGCGGGCTGCGGTGCCGTACGCCACAAAGACGATGTCCGCATCGTCGACATCGATCTCCTCGTAGCGCACGAGTTCCTTTTTGATCCGGCCATAGCGCTCGAAGCGCAGGCGGTTGGCGGCCTCCAGAGCGTCGGGCACGAGGTTGAGGCTCGTCACGTGGATGTAGGGCCGGTGCATCTCTGCGGAATGACCGACAGCCCACTCCTTGCGAGGCAGCGCCGCGGGGTCGATCGGCTCGGGGAGCACGACGCCCTCCATCATCTGACCAATGAGGCCGTCCGCAAGGATGAGCACGGGAACGCGCCACTGTTCCGAGATCGAAAACGCTTCGTAGGTGAGATCGGCGGCCTCCTGCACTCCCTTCGGCGCGAGGACGATCGTGTAGTAATCGCCGTGTCCGCCGCCGCGGGTCGACTGGAAATAATCCCCCTGGCTCGGGGAAATGCCGCCGAGGCCCGGGCCTGAGCGCGCCACGTTGACGATCACCGCAGGCAGGTCCGCCCCGCAGAGATACGAGATGCCTTCCTGCTTGAGCGAGATGCCGGGGCTCGACGAGCTCGTCATCGCGCGGACGCCGGTCGAGGAGGCGCCGTAGACCATATTGACCGCCGCAACTTCCGATTCGGCCTGAATGAAGGTCCGGCCTTTGGCGAGCATCTGCCTCGCCATGTAGGCGGTCAGCTCGTTCTGCGGAGTGATGGGATAACCGAAATAGGCGCGGCATCCGGCGCGGACCGCCGCTTCACCGATCGCTTCGTTGCCTTTCATAAGGCGAATTTCTTCAGCCATATCCTTCCCCCTCAGAGCCTATAGACAGTGATCGCCACGTCCGGGCACACGGTGAAACAGTTGCCGCACGCGATACATTTATCGGCCGCGATCACCCTTGCGGGGAAATATCCCCAGGAGTTCGGCTCGGCATCGATGCCGAGAACCTTGGTCGGACAGGCGCGAGTGCACAGCTGGCAGCCCTTGCAGCGCTCCCTGTCGATTTCGACAGAACCTTTCATCGCCATTCGACTCTCCTTGTGTTCAGGCCCGAAGCTCCTTCTCTCCCAGGAGGGAGGCCAAGGCGATCGATGCCAGTTTGGTCTCTGCGGTGTCGGCGCGGCTTGTCAGCACCATGGGAACCGAAGCTCCCATGATCACGGCTGCCCCTTTCGCGCCGGCAAGGTCCAGAAGACATTTGTACAAAATGTTGCCAGCCTCTATGTCGGGCACGACGAGAATGTCCGCGTCGCCCGCGACTTCCGACTGTATTTTCTTGATGCGCGCGCTCTCGGCGCTGATCGCATTGTCGAGCGCGAGAGGGCCATCGACGATGCAGTTTTTGATCTGGCCGCGGCGGTTCATCTGGGTGAGGATCGAAGCGGTCACCGTGCAGGGCATCTTTTCGGGGTTGACCTTCTCGACCGCGGCGAGGAGCGCCACTTTGGGGGTCTTCACCTCGAGGGCGTTCGCAACCGTCACCGCCGAATTGATGATGTCGACAAAGGCGGAGAGGTCCGGCGCGATGTTGAGGGCCGCGTCGGTGATCACCAGGAGCTTGTGGTATGTCGCCACTTCCATGACCGCCACATGGCTCGCCAGCCTGCCGGCATTGAGGCCCGTCTCCTTGTTGAGCGCAGTCCTGAGCAGAAGGCTCGTATCGATGATGCCCTTCATCAGGACGTCGGCCTCTCCCGAGCGCACCAGCGCCACGGCCCTGGCTGCTGCGGCATTCAGGCTGGGCTCCACGACGATCCTGAAAGACGAAATGTCGACGCCACGGCCCTCGTTCGCCCCCGCCGCCGCAGCCTCTATTGCGCCGGGGTCGCCCACCAGAATGGGCTCGGCGATGCCCTCGCGGTATGCGTCGGCGACGGCTTCGAGCACCGCCGCCTCCTGTGCGGACGCCACCGCGAGCCTCCGCCTGCCGAGTGTTTTTGCTTTTTCTATAATCTCGGAAATACGATTCATGGCACATACTCCTTAATTTCCGTTTCGCCCGAAAGCGCCATATGGCCGGCAAGGGCCAGCGCCTCCAGTTCTCCTTCTCCCGGGTAGACCACTATGGGGGCGATGAACGACACCATCTCGGCGATACGGTCCGTGAGGTCCTTTGAGTGGGCGATGCCCCCTGTCAGAACGATGGCGTCGACCACACCGTGTGCCGCAGCGGCCGCAGCCCCTATGCTCTTGCCCACCTGATACGCGAAGGCCCTGTAGTAGAGGTCGGCTTCTTTATTGCCCTCTTCCCTCATGCGGCTGACTTCGCGCATGTCGTTCGTGCCGAGGAAACTGACCATGCCTCCCTTGCCGGTGATCATCCTGAGGACTTCCTGCAGAGAATACTGGCCCGAAAAACAGAGCTTCGCGAGGTCGCTCGCGGGCAGGGTGCCTGAGCGCTCGGGCGTGAAGGGGCCCTCGCCGCTGAGCGCCTGATTGACATCGACGACTCTTCCGTGCCTGTGGAAGCCGATCGAAACACCTCCGCCCA
>Ga0228535_1001762_pt1 | contig 28185 bp, 40 predicted proteins | sample SJ1metagenome_FD_168457 | JGI IMG/M metagenome (GOLD analysis project Ga0228535, IMG submission 168457) | Enriched culture of PCE-dechlorinating microbial communities from Ithaca, New York, USA - SJ1 | ecosystem: Engineered > Modeled > Simulated communities (microbial... > Unclassified | place...
GAAAAGGTCGAAAAGTTCATGAACATGGCAGTGGGTTGCCGTATTTTGCTTAGATACAGGAGCTAAAACCTCAATTCAAGCAGTGTAATGCAGTTTGATATCAACACTGTGCAAATACGGATTTTTATTTTATACTCCAAAGACAGTGAGTTTAATCATTTAAACACAGAAATAACCATTTCTCCAGTTATCATAAATCATAATACCCAACCTCAGGAAATAGTGCATATAAAGATGGCCGATTGATTTTAAACAGGGGACCTTTTTCTACTACAGACTTATGAGGAACGCGTTTTATGAGATGATCCATTGTGATATTTCCTTGATATAGCAATAAATCAAATTGTGCTGTAATTGGTCTCTGTGTATGTAAAACTCCTGTATATGTAAAATCTTCGAAAAGATTTGTTCTCACAGAAGTAGCGGACACCCAGAAAGTTTCCTTGTGTTTATGCAATAGATTCGAATGTAGCCGGCTAAGAGCCCAAACAGCAACGTCTCCAATACTATTATCATTACAATATTCTACCAGATAGTTTTCTTTCTCATCGATTCGGAAACTCAATCCTTGAGAATTGATGTTTTGTGTACTTACGGTGCAATAGAGTTTCTTATCAGGTCCGCGCATATAGCCGAAAGTGTCCAAGATTTGAGCAGAGCTTTTAAAAGGACTCAGATCCCAATCAGCGACACTTGCAAATAGATTGACGCGATTCTCGCGTCCTTTCTTATAGTCTCTAAAGGACTTAATCTCTATTCCCTTATAATCAGGATTTTTACTTGAATTAATCTCAATGCCAAGTAATGTTTCAAGAAGTCTTCCAATCATTGTATCTGCTCTCTCAGCTCTGATTGGGCATTGTTTCGCAATTGCTTTTAGCTTAGACAATAATTCATCCGCAGCTGAATTAGATACTGTAAGGTGATCAATTAGGTCCTTGAAAAAAGAATTTTGCTGATATAATTGACTCAAATCATTATTGGTAATATTAATGGCAACCAATGCATTGCCGGTAGGAATAAGAAGGATGATATCATTACAGTTTGCATGATTTGGAAGACCGGAGATCCAAATTCTCGGATCCCCCATCTTTGTATTTGGCCGATATAGTGAGGTCTTTGTCTTAAGCACTTTCTCGCCGTCAACTAGTATTGTCTTCAATATTTGCTTATGACCTGGCCCCTGAGATTGTGTTTCATAGTCATGCAAGCCTGTTTCTTTGAGAATCAGACGAACCGGGGTAGTTGCATCCATAATTGATTTCTTCAAGCCGGTAGCAGTTGGCTCGAGAAAGGTAAAGTTAATACCTCTCTTCGCAAGAAAAACTGAATTGCTCATCTCAAAATCAGTAAACTGTCTCATTTGATTTTCCTCAAAATTTGCATTGCAATCGCCCTTCCTAGCACAGGGGGAACGGCGTTTCCTACCAGTGTATACTGAGGAACTTCCTCTTTTCGCTTGTTTCCACCAGTCGATCGTTTCCCTTGGAATACGAAACTATCATCAAAAGATTGCAGTCTGGCCATCTCTCTAACAGTCAATGACCGTGGTACGCTATAATGAATATAGTCATCAGGCATGGTTACAACTGTTGGGCTGACCGAATTTGCATTCAGGACATTGTAATTGCGTTTTCCTGACTCCAGCCCCAATTCGCGCAGCTCTTCCTTGGCTTTTTCATAAGACTGATGTTTTTGAATGATAGCCAAACGCTTGATTACTTTCTCATTTTGATTGCTTGTCCGATGATTGTGTAATTCTTGTATATCGAATTTACCCTTATGGTAATCATCCAGAGATTTAACATAAACCGGCTTCTTGACGTTATACCATTGCGGTAGGCGTCCAGTACGAGACCATTCGGCGTAAGTCTTTGTTTCATCAGATGTTTCGACTTTTCCCGCGATGCTCCTGAGTGGGGAAGACAAGGCCCCATTATCATTCTTTATTGCTTTATATCTACGTACATTTTCCCCATTCCCCAAAAAATCTAGATCATGTAGGGCTTCATACACTCGCACAGGATTGTTGAATTCTATCGATTCAGGAATTTCTGTGATAAGTGTCTGATCTCTGCGACATCCAATAAACAACACTCTTTCACGATTCTGGGGGACTCCATACTTGGATGCATTAACAACTATAGGCTTATCAATTTGATACAAGTACAATTTTTCGAGTAATTTGGAAAATTCATCGTACATATCGATGCTTCTTAAAATTTCACTCAATTCTGCAATGCATTCCTTGAATGAATATGAGAATATTTCGAGTGCTCTTGCAATCTCTCTCGCCAGGTTTCCTTGACTAGAGCTACTAAGATAGGGATTAATTGCCTTGTTGATTTTTTGTATGATTACTTCTTCATCGAGCTCATCGATAAAACTATTGAATGTTTCTTCAAAATTATCATTATCAATGTATGCAAAGTCTTTTTCTACCTTCACGTGTCGTTTGAGCTTATTGATTTCACTGCTTCTCTTCAGCAACAAGAGCCCATGTCTGATGGTATTGATGTCTCTATCTGACTTGCTTGTTTTGTAATCCAGAGTACTTGTTGTAAATTTCCTGAATAATATCTCAAGCATATTTATGTATTGTGCAATCTTTTCATCCAAATCAGAATTTGCAAGAGATTCCATCTCTATCCTTGCTATATAATATGGCAATAAATCATAATCTTTGACCCTATGTTTGTTTTTTTGGATGGTTTCCCTTATAAATGTAATGAACTCTGAGATCTTCTCAGCATTGATGATCGAACGAATGCCGTCAATTATTAGTTCGCCTATCTTGCCATTTTCTTTAGTCAGTATTCCTTTGACATTTTCCATAACAAAATATTTCGGCTGAAATACTTTAATTACTTCGAGATAATGCGAGAACAAATCGTCCTTCTTATCATGCTTTCGTCTCTTGCCTGCAAGGCTGAAGCTCTGACAGGGAGGTCCCCCACAAATAACATCAACAGTTTTTGAGCCAACTTGGTTCTTCAACTCATGGATAAAATCAGGATCTGTTATGTCCTTTCGAAGAAAATTGGTATCCAACCCCAATTGATAATTATATCTTACAAGGTGGGTCAATTCACAATTTTCATTTATATCGCTAGCACATAAAAACTCAAACCTTTTGTCATCGATAAATGCTTGTAGAAAGCCTTCGCTGATACCACCAGCACCTGCAAACAAATCGATAAATGTTATGCATGAAGTCTTCTTCTCTTTCTCTTTTTGCTTCTGCTTATCTTTATCTGCTAATAATTTCTCGATTACTGGAAGTAAATATTGTGGAGGCGTACAGTCGCCATTCTCCCATCTCCTAACTGTCCTCTCAGTAATTCCCAATTCAATAGCAATTTCTTTTTGAGTATAATATTGTCTGAGCTTTATAATAGTTTGATTAAAATCGTTGGTATTCATAATCTGTTTCACCTTACCGGACATTATGTCCTATGGTCGGGTAAGTGTCAAATTGCAAAACTGTGATTATCTATTCGTTCAAGGTGTTTTTGTGATTTATTACTCAAAATTTTACATTAGGTACGAAGATTTGTTGCAATCCATAAAGCGCCCGATTTCCTTAAGGGTACTTTACATTGGAAATTTACCAAATAGATTATTACTGAAAAAGGATTTATCTATCGAGATGCATTATCATATAGCAGTTATGATTATCATTATCAATAAATCTTATTCAAGTAAAAAGTTGGTCTATCTGCGCGATAGTACTCGCATTCTGAAGCATCGTTTGAGTTTGAAACATTTATACATTTGAATTTGCAAAATACATACATGGATTCAATACCAAAACTTGTTTGGTAACCGTGATAGCGACAAAGATAACAATTTTTGATTTTTACTCCTTCCTCAAATGCAGCTTCCACACAAGCAATAAATGCTTCAGCACTCTCGCAATTGATTTCTGGCTCATGATAGTAGAACTAGGCTTTATGTTTGAGACGATAATATTACGGATTTTTCAAATCCTCCAATTAAACAGATTTGGCATTGGCGTGTACCATGAATACATTTTTCTGCCATATGGGTATACTTAATTAAGGGGTAACGACTCATGCCTTTAGGTAAAAAAATGTTTAGTGTCACTTGAACCGAAAAATAAGATTCAAATACGTTAATTGAATGCTCCAGGGAATACCTTCCCAAAAAAATAATCCATATGAGTCTGAATAGCAATTTCAATAATAATTGAGTTGTGCTTTTCACTATCTATTGGTTCAGCTAAATCCGGATTGAATGAATTGGCTTTGCTTCTGAGCATAGCTTCCCAGCGATCATAATTGGGTTGAAATCTCACTGGTTTCTTTGTTTGAGTCTTTGCTTCCTCTGTTGCATATTCTTTAAGCCATCTCTTGAAATCATCGAGTGAATGTTTCAGGTAACCTGATTCCAGTTCCTGACAAACGATTCCCTTTTCCTCCAGGCAGGTATATGAATTCGGATACGATTCATAGGGACCAATATTAAATGGACAGAATTCGCATTCATCTTCCTTTGCGTAGAACCATGATTGAGAGTAATGAAATTTCCTTGGACATTCCGCTACAATAGATTCTCCTAATTCATTTTGTCTTATTGGCCTGTATTTAATAGATTGAGCAATTTCATCATTGTGCTTAAACAGTTTCTTTTTTGTATATAGAATATATTTTCCATTATTTTTACTGTTTTCCCATTCTTTGATATTGTAGGGAACTGATTTTATTCTTGGATGATAAAGCCATTTTTTATTATCAGTTTCATTACACAGCAATGTTGTCAATTCACTCTCTGAGACCATCTCTTTCTTTTCGCTTAAGTCTATTTCGATAATTGAGATTCCAGCTTTTCGTAAATCTGCAATTTTATCGTCTGATACTTTATGGGTTACATATATTTCTACAGCATAAATACAACCTTTGCATTCGATCAGGATATCGGGGATTCTATTTTGTAATCGTACCTCTGCTGTTACTTTCGCTTCAGACAAATCTAATTGTATTGCCAGAGGATAGGATAAAAACACCTTTCTACCATCATTAACAAACGTACTAAAACAATTAACCTTGAAATACTTATCCGAAAGATTGGGCAACCGGAAAGACTTTTCCCGTAAGAGAATTTCTTTTGCGAGCAAATGTAATGCTGTCTGATAACCTGTTTGACAGTCTGTGACAGACTTGTGAGCAAAATGAGCTCGTCTTTTCTCACCCTTTCTTACAATGACAGCACTACGACACCCTGGGCATAAATATCCTTTCTCACCAGGTTTGGCTTTTTCTATTGGAACGATACTATCATCTTCTTTTATTGCGCATGGAAGTTGAATGGTTTTCTGCTTCATTTCAATTTGAAATATAAAGCAGGTATAGCCAGAACTCCAACACTAAATTCATACAATGGAAATTTAATCCAAGGATAGGTATCAAAACCAAGGAAATCCGATAGTAATGTATTAATGAATTGAAGAAGGATAGTTGTTTATCTTCCAACCACATAATGGTATAGACTTGGTTCCAAAATAATCAACGATATCAATCTTTCTTCATCCTGTCATTAAGAGTGTATCAACTTCAGCCAAAGCAATAGACTGATCACTACAGGTCTGAATGAGTGCATAACCTACGAGGTATACTCCATCATGATCTTGTATCCGTATGGCATTAGTAGGCGCAGTTTCATGTTCATCAACTGATTGTACATACCAGTTTTTACTCTGCTTCTGACTCTTGAGCTTCTTGATGTTGTCGATTTTACGTTGCACTCGAAAAGGGACCATATCATTAGCAGCTATTGAGAAAGAGACATAGTGTGCTACGTCGTTTTTACAGATACCCGCTCTGAAGCCTAGTGAATTGATGAGTGCAAGCACATCATGGGATAGTTGTTCCTTCTTTTGGACGAATGTTGCCCCATTCCCATACTTCTTAGACATACTGCCATCTGTATCCATCAATCCTTGCAGCAGAGCCAGCCGTTGTCCAACAGATGCTGCAAAGTAGATTGGTGGAATGTGCTTATTATGGAGAAGATTCTGCTTTCTCAATTGCTTGACTAAATTATAGACTGTTCTCGTTTGGAAAGGTGCTCGCGTAGGGCAGTGGCTTTCAGACAATTCGTAACCTTCTTGCCTGATTGATTCAAAAACCTCCTCATCAGGACCGCATACACGTCCACAGCTGTTATCCCCATCACCTAGCCAAGCTCTAAGTGTATAAGGTGCAATAGGTAAATCAACCGGGGAGCTGGAGTATCCTGTAACGGGAATATAAGGGTGCTTATGATTAGACATCAATTGAGAGGTTTGGTTATGAACAGATTCCCATCCGACTCTTTTCTCACCTTTTGCTCTTTTGGAATTCCATTTCATAACTTTCCATGAATGACTGGAACCACAGACAATCTCTTGATTCCCACGAAAACCTACTTTCATACAGTGAGAATCCGAATAATGCTTTGTCGCTATGACTTTTGACAATCCTTTGGGTGTGTACACAAAATCACCAACCTGTAGATTGCCGTGCTTTTTCCATCCAGCTTGTGTTAGTACAGGGGTATCACAAGCCAATGTATTGCTCCCAACGGTTGGTATTGAATCAATCTGCTTTCTAAAAGCCTTCTCTGTTGTTTTACCCTCTATATGATTTCCTGTATTGGTATTTTCCATCCCGATCTCCTTGTCCTAACCATACAGAAATGTGTCTACTGAAAATGGGTTTGAGGTAACGAGATATTATGTGGACGTATACATCTAATGGAGCTAGAGTATAGCCATGAGTGGTTATGCAACCGAGTTGCTTAACCAATCTTGAAGGTGGATGGTTAGGATGAAGGCATTAGCAGTGATTGGAATGATTATCGGGTTACTTTTGGTTATCACCTCAGTAGTAAATGGAATAACCTATTCAGATAGGATTGTCATGGGTGAGGTAGAATATTTGATAGGCGGCTTACTATTATTCTTCCTGTCTGCCTCATTATGGTCTTTACGTTCATTAAAAGATTCCATTGATTCAATGAAATCTTCCTTTGACAGCTTTAAGTCGAACCTCAATACCAATAAAATCGAACAGAATCAGACCGGAACACAACCCAAATATGCGCCGCATTATGTAGGAATCCCAAGAAAATCATGGGAAACACATGAAGAGTATCAAGAAAGGGTTGAAAAGGAAAAAGCCAAACAGAATCAGCCATATCCACGATGATCTATCCTAATAGTCCGGTCGAGGCCAATGCCTGGTTATTAAAACACCAGACAAATTGTATAAATGCTATCTTGCCACCATTGCTCAATCAGGCTTAACTATAAGTCTATATTTTTAAACTTTTGAGCAATATATGGTGGTAGAGGCCAGAATTTTCTGTAATACTACCAAGCCATCTATTTTAGCGGATTGAAATTCTCATTTGCACACATGATTACCCCTGCCTTAGCCGCCAATTGGTAAGCAGAGGGTGTGAAATTTGAATTTGTTATCACGCAAGCATGATCACAGTCATAAAAAATCTTGCCTGCAATGACCTCTTGAACAGCAGCATTGCCGACTTGTCCTGTATATGACTTGCATTGGATAGCATATCTCTTACCGTTGCGAGTTGCGATAATATCTACCCCTTGATCGCCTGTGATTGGAGTTAAAGATATTTCGTATCCAAGTTTTTCTAATATTTCTTTTACCCAGAATTCAAAACTCCTTCCAGCATCAGATGAATTTAATGTATTTTGACTCGAATCTTTTAAAAATTCGATAGTCGGCTTATCTATACTCGAGAACTCATCAAATTCAACTTCAGATTTCAGTTTACAATCAAATAGAAATGAACATAGCTCTACAACAGAATCATTCTTTAAACTTTTCAATAAGGTATCATTTAGCTCATGAATTTGTCCAATTTCGTAGTTTGGTTTAAGAATCAAGTTAAGGGTAACCCGATCATAATCTGATGATAATACTTTAAGTTTGGGTGATAAGGTATCAAAAGGAAGCTTTAGGTATACTAAAAAATCTGGGGCATCATTTAAATCTATTGCAACATTTAATGCAAAATATCGCAAAGTTTTTTGCCAAATTTCTTCATGGGTTACTCCCCACTCATCACGGTAAGTACCTCTTTTATATTTTGAGAGTAAAAGCCCCCATTTATTATCAATAGCATCATTTAGGGTTTGTATTAACTGTCTAATCTCCATATTTGCATGCATGATTTGAGCCAAGTACTCTTCTAGGATTGTTTCCTTGATAAATTTACGTATAGTCAGTTCTTCTTCCGTGAATAACTTACCATCAAGATAGGAGTGTTCAGGATAGAACCCCGCAGAAAAAGCATAATCACGGAAATCCAATATTCTCGATATTTCTCCGTCTTTAAAGTAATTCTTTTCCGTTTTGTTCGCACACTGCAAATGCTGAGTAACAATTATAGCCGGCTGAAGTGCATTGTAATTCCCATAAGGAAAGTAGCTTAATTGTTCCCTAAGTTTTTCGAGATATGAACCTGCATAACATTTCTGCAAAACTGGCTTGCTATTAGCACGTGTAGCAATTTCAACTCTTTCACGTATACCTTTCTCTGATTCAAGATAATTTTTTATGTTTTTTGCAACCTTCCGGTATTCTTCAGTTTGTGCAAAATAGGATTCAACAAATTCATATAAACACTGTTTATAATTAACTGAGTAATATGAATCCATTTCACCTACCATTCTATCTAGTATCCGAATTACTGATAGATGAGTTTTTTTATTGCTCCCAAATTCGTTTAAAAATATTTCTAAATTAATCGGGTCAAAAACACTATATGTGCGACTCACGGCAGATGCTATCGGGCTTGTCCATTTTTTGATTTCTGTTTCATATAATTCATGTATGGCTCTCTTTAATAGATTAGAGGTGTCTAATCGATATTCTACTTCCATATTATCCTCGGCGTTAAAACACTCAATCGTCGGATACATTCTAATTCGAATCACAGAAAAGCATATTATCTAGAAATACACGCGAGTCGCATCAAAATTTTTTTTATTGCTAATTCACCATTCAAGCTAAATCATACTTAGTATCATATACCCCATTTCTGGATGCAAGCAATTATATATCTATTCCGAAACTTTTGAGCAATGAATGGTGGTAGAGGTGGTATTCAATGTGCGTCCACCTTTTCATCCGTCGTCCCTACCTCTATGGAGTTATATTCTGCAAGCTCTCTACGGCGTCTTTCGATCTCAGCCTGTACTTTCGGTAGGTTGTAGAGCTTCGCTGCACTGCTGGTCACTGTAGAGCGTTTGCCTTTGCCCTTGTAACCACATTTGAGCATGGCTTCACGCTTGTTCCCACACTTCATGTATTCGTCGATGAACCGAAGCTGGTATTGGGTAAGCTCGGTGAGATTAAGATCCTTTTCTTCTTCCATCTCAGCCCTCCTGGATTAACCATAAAGAAAATCCCCTCATGAGAAGGGGATGGAGGTAACGAGATAGATTAATTATTGTTACTGAATGATTATTAGTGGCTAAATCTTTATACGTTAAACTGAAAACTATAAAAGTTCACGAGATAGCCAACCAATCTTGCCAGTGTGTTCTCCGTCCAATATGCGCACCTTAATCATATAGAGCGATTTAGTTTCCAAAACTTCTGCACTTGTATTGTCTTCTACGATGAAAGCTCTTCCACTAGCAGCCATTGTCATCATTTGACCGTTTTGTTTTCTTGCAGCAAGTGTAACAAGTTCATCCCAGTCTGCTTCAGTTGTTCCTAAGATCAAATAAGGGATTGTTACTGTTTCTCCAACTCTTACGCTTTTTGCATATGAAGACGATGATGAAGACGATGAAAATGCAGATGAACATAGGGAGCATGTAAAGAGACAAAATAAAAAAAATATTCCAATGACAAATAAATAAAGTGAAAGGGGTGGAGAATTCACTTCGCTTGGTTTTTTATCATCTTCAACCATTTATGATACTCCTTAAAAATCTAATGAATCTGATTACTCTGCTTACACTAGGCAAGAATATTTCTTATAACAATGCTGTACTACCAATTGAAGAGTAATCAATCCATGCAAAATGCATTCCAAAAGCTGTAATATATGTCAATTCGACCTTTAGCCCATCCTTAAGCCAGAAATAATGATATTCTGAATCCACACTACTAAACTCACTTTTTTTATCCGTTATTGTCCCATATTTCTGGGTTAACTGTAATCGAATGGTATCAACATCTTTTGTATCTTTCATGCTCTCGGTGGATAGCTCCATCCTAACAGTATGAAGCTTACCATTATCAAAGAAGAATCGAATATCAGCTCTTCTCCCACCACCTATATCTATATAACTAAGATTAGCCTCATTTCTAAGGTTAGTCCCAGTAACTTAATATTTCGGGTTACTTGGAGCTGCATTTGGAAATAACCTTTTTACTTGTTCTATTGTCATCCCAGAAGTAGCGCCATTCCAAAGTTCTGTCGCAAAAAGAACTGATCCCAATGCAATTAATACAATGAACACTACGACTTTTTTCATACCCTCTCCTCGGAAATTTGCTAATAGCGATAATTTGATTATTCAGTACCTAAGTACCGATTGCAAGCAAAAACACTATGTTTCGCCAAAACTTTTTCGCAATATTCACTGGTAGAGGAGGTATTCTACCCCCCGAACCCAATCCATCCGCCGCCCCCCCTGCCTCAATTTTGACCCCCACCCCCCTAGCCCAATTATGCACCAAATATGCAGGAATTAGGCCTGTATGCAGTCTGTATGCAATATTGTCTGGTATAAACCCGGTAAATTGGGAGACCGTATGCAATCAATATGCATTACTATACTATTGTATGTGTGAGGGCTGAAGGGTGTAATTAAGCTGGTATCTGAGCTGTATTAATAGGGCTATGTGCTTATACCTAATAGAATTGGGCTTGGTGGCCATAATTTGGCTTGGTGTGCTTTGGGTGTACAATTAGGTGCATACTCGTAGCGTGAACGTGCATAGTACCTAGTATCATGCTGTGAGTAGGATGGTATTGGAGTGTAGGAAGGGTATAGACAGGGTATTCCCCCCGAATTGAGTTTGTTTCCCTGCCTTGTTTCCCTCCCTGTTGGCTTCCTGTTGGTCCTGTTGTCCTGCAATCTTTCCAGTTAATCGCTTGTTTCCTGCATATCAGACTTTGGGGGAATATATATATTACCACTTGACGCAAGATAGAACCTTATAGCTTCTTTGATAGCTCCCTGTACACTACCCCCATTTTGTTTCACTGTATCGAGATAGGAAATAATATCCATATCATTGCTTTTCATTAAATACATACTATAATAGGATTTATTTTCTTTGTCCCATTGTTTTTTAGCTTCACTTCTCAATTTTTTTACCTCTATAAAATATTTTTTTCCTATCTATTTCATTATAGCATAAGTAGGTGTTACTAACAATAGTGTTACTAACCAAAAAAAGTTGAAATATTTTTAAAAATACTGCTTGACATTGGTGTTACTAACCTATAGTGTATGGGCATACGGTTAGTAACACTAACTCAAACCAAACCAAACAGGAGGTAACCAATAAAACTCACAGGGGAGCTAAACCCCAAACAAGTATCCACTAACCTTTCGGGGTTAACAGGTACAGACTAGAAACCTTTCGGGGTAGCTGGAAAGTAAGTGGATATAAGAAGAGAGCCGACGGTAGAAGGGACACTTCTGACAGAGTCGTTAAAAATGTGATTTTTTACAAAATGCATGTCTAGTCAACATGTTTACCAGTACGAACGGTTTCGGCTTTTCGTAAATGGAATTGAAAGGGAAGTATCCGCAAAACTTTGGGACTAACCGCTGTAAACCTTAAAAATAGCACGATTTAGCTGGGTTTCGGGGAACGACAAAGTAGGTACTATCCGATAGCGAACCACCATGCCCGAAATGGGAAGTGTGGGGGGACTGAAACTGTAGGCATACAGTGGAAACTCGGCGGTCAAAAAACTGTCAATAGCTGAATAATTCAAACGTTGCATTATTCCCTGTACTGCAGGTAATAACGGAACGCTTGAGCGTGCCATAAAACCAAACATGGGCACAAAATATGCCCTAGGAGTGAATCATGAACGCAACCACCACCAAGACCGCAGAAGCTATCGCAGAAGTCAAGAAAACCGCTCAGAACATCGGGAAAATCGACCAAGTTGCAAAGGCAGAAAGTGGGGATTTTGCCGCACAATTGCAACAGGCAAGCGATGCTTTGGCCCTTGCCTTGACATGGAGAATCGGCCTTGAAACCCACGTGGCAGTCCTGAAAGACGGTACTGTACGCAAGTACATCAAAGTGACCAAAGGCATGCCCAGGGATTTGGATGTCATTCTCGTAGAGGGCAAGGGGCATACCATCAAAGTCAAGACCTACAGCCGTGATGCACGCTATGAGTCCACCGAGAAGAAGGGTATCACCGCACAAGAGGCAGAATACAACGCCGCTATGGATTCATGGCAGAAAAAGTGTGACAAGGAATCACGTGACCGCCTTGATAAGGTCCTTTCTGATGCCAACACTTGGGATTCTTTGTGGGGATACGTGGCTCTCATCGAACGCAACAATGAGATTGCAAAGTCAGAGAAATATTTCGGCTAAGCCCTATCGATCCACCCTGTACAGGTGTCAAGGAGAGGTTCAATTCCTCTCACAGGGTTTATACCCCTCACAGGTTAAGTGTGGGCATTTTTATATCCAAGGAGTAAAAAAATGGATAAGGATTATTTTTTGATGTTTGGGTTCAGCTTGGAAGAGGCTGAGGAGAGAGCAGGGTACTCGTACGTGGCTGATATGAGTGAGGAGAGTTTCGAGGAGAGGTATCTCAGAGGCATGATGGAAGTGGCAAAAGCCAGAAAAGGAGGCTCAAAATGAGCATTTGGCACATGGAAAACAACTGTTTCTTGGAGCAGTTTGAGTCGGTGGAATTGGCTGTTGAGATGGGTGTTTCGGCAGATTCCCTGTACTACGTGGCAGGTGATGAATCGGGATTCGAAGTGTCCAGCGTCCAGTCATGGACCGTACAGCTCATCTAAGGAGGCATACAATGAGAACGGCTGATATTTTCTTGGTTGATGGGAAGTATACCGACAGGTATAAATTGGTCCAGATTGATGCAACGCATTTCTACCAGAAGCTTGTAAATCTGGATGGTTCTGACAACAGACCCGACACGAAGGGTATGGTCCAGCACGTGGCACAGATAGGCAACAACAAGCCTTTCTATGAAGCGGTGTGGGAGTGGCTTCAGGGCAAGCGTGACCTGCAGAACGTAGGTTTTGAGGTGGCATGATGGGAGAGAATCAAACAAAGATTTGGGAGCAGCTCTGCACGCTCACAGGCGAAGAAGTGGCACGACTGTTTACCGATTATCACGGCATGCAGTTGTTGGATGGAGGCTTTGAACTGCACATGCATTTCGAAGGGTATATGGGGTACGAAAAATGAGTTTATACGAAAAAGAGACAATTATGGTCAAGCTGGAAATGCATGTGCTCGCCCGAAAAGGAGATTGGGTACTGGCACAATACTTCACCGATCCAACCATAGCAGAGACCTTCCTTTACAACACGAAGGAAGATAAATGCTATGGCGGATATCTCGACATCGATGACGATGAGCTGACCGAGGATTGGTACAGGCTCACAGGAGAAACCAGAAATGAAGAATAGTCAGAGTGTTTATGAGATTGTCACGCAGAGGATCATTGACTATATCGAGCAGAACAATGAGCTTCCTTGGAGAAAATCATGGGCAACCGTAGAATCGGCTCAACAGAATTTCAAGAGCAGAAAGCCTTATCAAGGGATTAATGCAGTTCTCACAGGAATGAGCGGATTCTCAAGCCCTCTCTGGATGACTTTCAAACAGGCAAAAGAGCTTGGTGGTTGCGTCAAGAAAGGCGAGAAGTCAACGCCTGTCATTTTCTGGTCTACCATCGAAAGAAAGGTTAAGGATGATGTAACAGAAGACGATGAAACCACCAAGAAATTTGGTTTTTATCGCCTGTATTCCGTCTTCAATTCGTCTCAGATAGAGGGTATCGAATTCCCTGAAATCATCAAGCCTACGCAGAATTTCAACCCAATCACAGAGGCTGAAGAAGTCATCAGAAACATGCCAAATTGTCCACGCATCAGCAGGGATGGTAATGGAGCATATTATTCCCCTGTTTTCGATACAGTGATGATTCCAGACACGTTTTTCACACCAGAGGAATTGTACTCCGCTTTGTTCCATGAGCTTGTCCATAGCACAGGCCATCCGTCCAGGCTCAACAGGTTCAAGCAGGAAGGCGATGACCACAAATTCGGAAGTCAAACCTACTCAAGGGAAGAGTTGACCGCTGAGATGGGTTCATCATTCATTCTCAACACGCTTGGTATTGCAAACGAGAGCACCGACAAGAATTCGGCAGCATATATCAAGAGTTGGCTCAGAGCACTAAGAAATGACCCTCAGATGATCGTTACTGCAGCAAGCAAGGCAGGAAGAGCTGCCAATTTTATTATGAACAAGGAGGAAGGCCATGTATTGGGAAAATAGTGATGACGTACTGGATATTATTGCATCCGCTGGATCAATTGGCGGCACGAGAATGTAAAAGACGACCGTATTACTACGGTCGCCAAACCAAAAATGATTAGAGGGCCTGTCACTGCCATGATAGGCCTTCACTTATGGAGATTAACACAATGAAATACTTTGCACAACTTACAAGTGTAGAGCAACTAATGATTCTGGAGAGACTTGTAACAATTCTTAAGAAAAATATCGGTGATAATGGATCGGTTCATGAGGCTGTTGAACATGCAATAAACAGCAAGGTTGATGACTTGGAAGATATTGTAGAAATCAGGGTGTGCGATGAATGTGGAAAACTGATGGTTGAAGGCTATTGCATTGCTGGAGGAGAGGAATACTTCTGTTCTGATGAATGCCTTCATAAAAATTACACTCCCGATGAGTGGTTGGCTATTTATGCCGGGCTTGACAATACCGACCCTGCAGAGGTTGAAAGGGCGTCGAAATTGTCACAGACAGAGCTTGATGAGCTGAACGAAGAGAATGACTCACAGAGCTATCACACGGCTTGGGAGGTGTAAGCATGTACGAAGTAAAAAGCGTTAAAACATTCATGGGAACGGAAGGCTACGGTTACAACTGCAACCTGTATCGGGATGGGAAGAAGGTTGCTGAAGTAACTGATACTGCAGATGGTGGATCAGTCAACTTTTATTGGGAAGCCAAGGGAGAAGCTGAGGCGTTCAGACAGTATGCATTGGCCCTTCCCAAAATCGATATGTCGAAGTGGGGAATGGCTGACGTACCACAGGACATCGATACAGCAATAGGTGGTCTGGTGGATGAGTATGAGAACACCAAGCGGCTTAAGAGGCTCTGCTCATCGAATTGGGTGTACAAGTTCAAGAACCATAAGACTGATGAGATCGTGTGCTTCAAGAAGAACCATCCAGAGATCAGAAAAGTCATTGAGACGAAGTACGAAGACCAGATTGTTGAGTGCATCAACGACAGATTCCAAAAGGGGAATTGACCATGAGAATGAGAAGCGAAGTAGTGAAAAAATATGAGAATCTAAAAAAACACCAGCTTATTGATATTTTAGTGAGCATGGCTGTATCCGAGACTACATCAATAAACACGCCATCGGAGATTTACGACAGGCTTATTAAATGCATTCCGCTTGAAACTTTGTTCTACAATGAATATTTCTTCAGCATAACGTTGAATGGAGCACATCAGGTTATTGATGTTCATACCATAACCAAGGGTTTGGTAAATAGGGTATTGGTTCATCCAAGAGAAGTTTTTCGTCCAGTTTTATTGGATAATGCAACGGCTATCGTTGTCGCCCATAACCATCCAAGTGGCAATCTTGAGTCAAGCAGAGAGGACAAGGATATAACTAGTAGACTCAGAGAGGCCGGAGACTTGCTGGGTATCAGAGTTCTTGACCATCTCATCTTTTCCTCAAACGGATATCGCTCGATGCTGGAAAGCAATGAATTCTAACCGATGTTAAAAGCATACCGAATGAGGAATATTGAAATGAATATAGAAAAAACGACCTTTCCTATTTTGCTCAACTGCGAATTGTTGAATGAGCATAAACACTTGTCTTTCATCAAATTACCAACCAATCTAATTGAAGATAGCAAGCAAGCTTTTGCCATCGTAAATAATAAGTCCGGAGAAATCTACTATATCGCCATAAGTTGTGAGGCACTCCATGCAACTTGGAAAGAGCTGACAGGCATCTCGTATAAGACTTATGGTTTGCCTCCTTCTTTGGCAAGAAAAATGCAATTAGAATTGAGGGAAAAATTGCAAAAAGATGGTGTGAGAGAATCTGCCTTGAATCGCCGGGTAAGTCTCATATCTGAGTTTATAGCAGGGTACTTAAAGCCGTATATTGAGTTCATTAACAAGCTAGGCGATTTGTACGTAGAGCATCGGTCGGATGTCTCTGAAATGTGTGATATGTTCCTTAAAAGCGGAGTAATGCCCGATGTGCATATACGAGAGAGCAGATTCGTCAAAGGTACGCTCCCCGATGGCACAGAGCTTCTCTATGACACGCTGACCACCCATATCGAGTACAAGCCTGTTGATGGTGAATGGGAAGTTCTCAGTACCGATTATGAAGACTGAGGATTCATTTCTAACTACAAAGAGAACAAATATATGAGAGACAATACCGAGAAAATTAGCCACTACGAATGGATGGCTTGCTACTTCATCAACGATGATTTGAGCGGATATTCGATTGAAGAAATTGAAGCGATTAAGCGATTCGAGTGCCTATTGAAGGAACACTATGGAGACTCGGTCAGGGTTATGGATTGCTCCGAATGCATCGGATTTGGAACACCTGATTATGGTGGTTCGAAAGGTGATTTGTGTGAGTATTTGGTCGAGTACAAACCGCAGGATCTGCCGTCTGAACACTGGCAATCTCATAAGGAAGAGGCTTTGAAAAGTCGTTACTGGTAAGGAGTTTGATATGCCGAATTGGATTAAAAGTTTCATAAAACTGAAAGGAGAAAAGGATGAATTGGACAAGCTCCAAACGATGATGATTTTCCAGTACGGTGGAGTAAATCACTCAGCCGTTCAGACGTTCTTCAACAGGCTTGTACCGATGCCAAAAACACTTGATTATGTTGAGGTGTTCAAATGGCGGTACGAGCATTGGGGAACCAATTGTGAGGCACAGGAGCTTTGGTATTTCAGGAGCAGCTGCACGATGCTTGAGTTGTCATTTGAGACTGCCTGGTCAACACCGTTAGAGATTTTCAAGGCCATTCAAAAAGAGTTTCCATCGATCACGTTGGGCGGTTATTACGCTGATGAGAATTACGGGCATAACTGTGGTTTGATTGTTGGCAACAGTCATTGTGCCGAGATCTTAAGATTGGGAGACGAGAGCGATGCTGCAGTTGAATTCTCTGAAAAGGTTTGGGACATGATTGCCGATGAGGTTTATGTTGGTAAGAAGCTTGAGGCGTTTCTGAAAGGATCTGTTCCAACTGTTTTTGTTGAGGTTTGTTTAGTTGACGAAAAATGAGTTATCCACAGGTTATCCACAAGCTGAGTAACAAGTTATATTATCTTTTAAGATATAGGATGCTTATATTATATATTAAGCTTAATTAATATTAATATAGCATATTGGTCAATAAGCTTATTGGTCAATAATCAAAATTAAGCTTAATAGCCTAAATGCCAATTAAGCATTTTAGGCTAATTAAGCTTTGAATTAAGCTATTTACCAAATAGTCTTTTGATGGGAAATTTCGTGTTCGACAAGTTCACCGATCAGCTCAACAAAGTCTGTATCACACTTGGTGAGCAGGTATCCGATTTCCATGATTTTTTTGTTGTTGATAACTAATGCGTATTTCGCATCGATTGCATTCTTGTCCTCTCCAGTCATGAGCCAATGTGGGGTTACTCCAAAATAATCAGACGCAGCGATGAGAAAGTCTCCCCTTGGGATTGTGCCTCTACTGATTGAGACTGAAATATACGAGGTTGTTACGTTTAAAGCCTTAGCTAAATCCGTTTGAGTCATTCTGTGTATCGCTAGCAAGGCATTGATTCTATCCCAAAACATCATATCGGAATTCCTCCTGATACTGATAGTATACAAGAAAGAAGTTTGAAAAAGTAGATGACAAAAATAAAAAAAATGAAAAAAGTAGTTGACAAATGTAACATTTTACCCACAAATGTTAAGCACCAAGTGAATCGGAACATCCCTTGCAGAATATCCGATCCAGAAGAATGTAAACATTGAACCAGGTTTTAGCGGGTTAGTCTAACACCTGGTTGGAAGAATTATTAAACACTTCCTGCAATGTGGTGTCGCTATTAGGTGGAGTTGGTTAATCTCTGCTGTTATTCATCTTCCGTACTGACATGTTGCCAAATTTTCAAATGGTCCACGCTTTGATGGATGGTTTGTAAGGCAACGTTTCCGGGAATTTGATGGGGGTTGATTACATTCTCGGTGTATGAGCGTTTCAAACTGCTCTCCAAAAAAACGAACATAAATTTTTGCGATGATGGTTACCCGGGTTCGATTCCCGGACATCGCATACCTTCTCTACGGAAGGAAATTTACTAAAAGCCGCAAGGTTAATACGGCGAGGAGTATTTTATGACAGTGCTGGAACGGAGTTTGTTGGAGAGTCTGAATCTGGTTCAACCAGAGGTCGAGAAAATGGCTGGAGAGATTGAGGAGCTGACTGAGAAGCTTGAAAAGGTCACCGCCGACCAGACTTTCTGGTATGAGGCCTACTGCAGACAGCAGGTCAAGATAAAAGAGCTTGAAGCTGGGCTTGAAAATCTCAAGGAACAAAAAAAGGAGCAGGATGCTGGAACATCCGACTCCTTCAACAACCTCAAGGAGGTCATCTAATGTTGATCACCAACAAATATGGATTACCTGAACCTTACTACAGAAGTTGCCTTCATGACAATCATCCGAGATTCGGTTGGGATTCATTCTCAGTAACCGAGTTGATGAAGGGTACGAGAGAGATTGTCCTCAACAGACGCTTTTACGAAGAGCTTGAAATGGACTGTGTGGATATGATCTGGACCGTATTCGGTACTGCCGTTCACAGCGTCATGGAAGGCCATGAGAGCGAGAACGAGCTTGCTGAAGAGCGTATCTCGATGGAAATCCACTGCGGTGAGTACGGCATCCGCAAGGTGTCTGGCGGTTTTGACCTGTACAACGGCGACACCAAGATTCTCACCGACTACAAGACTACTGGAGTGTTCTCCTACCAGATGAAGCTTCAAGAGGGCAATGAGAGCGATTGGGCAAAGCAGTTGCGTGTCTATTGGCTGATTCTCCAGAAGGCTGGTTTCCCTGTGAAGGGTGTTCGCAACACTGTGTTTCTCAAGGATTGGTCAAAGACCCAAGCAAGGCGTGACCGTTCCTATCCTCAGAAGCCGATTTTGAACATCGATTATGACTTCGGTCCTGTTTTCCGCAGTGATGTTGCCGCTGATATGATGGCAGACCTGTCCTACAAGATTCAAGAGATTCTGCAGTACAAGGATGCTCTTGAGGAAGAAATTCCAATCTGTACTCCAGACCAACGTTGGGAACGTGATGAGTGCTGGGCAATCATGAAGACTGGCAGAAAGTCAGCAGTCAAACGCCACTTCAGAAAGTTCGATGCAGAACAGCATCTTGCAAGTCTCGGTGCAGGGCATTACATCGAGCATCGGCCGGGTGTTCCTGTGAAGTGCATGGATTATTGCAACTGTGCTGATAAGTGCAGTTTCTACAAAAACTACATGGCTTCCCTTGAAGCTCAAAGAGAGGAGACCATCAATGAGTAGCAATATCTATCAGGCGATGGCCGAGGTTATGAAGGACGTTGAGGCAATCGGCAAGGATCAACAGAACAAGTCGCAAGGCTTCAAATTCCGTGGCATTGACGATGTCTACAATGCTGTCCATCCAATCTTTGCAAAACATGGTGTGTTCACCGTTCCTACCGTTCTCGCTGAGAGGACGGAGGAGAGGCAGACCAGAGGTGGTGGGAATCTCATCTATCGCATCCTTACAATGAAGTACACCTTCTTTGCCTCTGATGGGTCCAGCGTTGAAGCTGTGGTCATTGGCGAGGGAATGGACAGCGGTGACAAGGGGGCGAACAAGGGCATGGCAATCGCTCACAAGTATGCCTTGCTCCAGACGCTCTGCATTCCAACCGAGGACATGGTTGATCCGGATTCAGAAACTCAAGAAACGAGTATCAGGAAATCCACTGGAACACCCTCCAATGCAGTAAGGCAAGATGTACAGCAAAAACAAGAGAAACAACCTAAGCCAGAACCAACAACTCCTCCGTACGAGCCTGGAAAGGCTTTCCTGCCGAAGGTGGAAAGTGCGACTAGGGCGGTTATCACTGATGCGAACCTAATTATTCCTGGGCTGTTTACGGTGAGAAGGGCTTGGAATCATATTCTTGAGATTTGCTCTGGAGATAAGCAGTTTGCCAAAGGCTTGTTCAAGCAATTCGGAGCACCTACTTCAGAGGAGATCACTTACGACATCTACAAGGCTGTGTTCAATGCTATCAAGAGTCCTGTTGGTGAGCCGGAAGGACCGGAGTGTTTCATTGATGACGAGATTCCCTTTGAAGCGAGTGGGGCGATTGCATGAAGCTGACGTTTGTGATTCACGGTGGGGGCTATCGGGTCCCCGCCGGATATGAGGCCAGATATGAGGCTGTTCTTGCAAAGGCTCTCAAGGGTGATGGGACGATCAAGGTGATTGTCGAGCCGAATTATCAGCAGAGAACCATGAGAGAGAATGCTTACTTCCATGTCTTGTGCAAGAGGCTTTCCGAGATGGCTGGAGGAACACCCGAGGATAGTAAGGAGATGGCAAAAGCTAAGGCTGTCTCGCTCGGCTATCCAGTGGATACCGATGAGCATGGCAATCCGGTCGAAGGCGAATATGGTGTAAAGGGTATACCTTCCAGCGATGCTAACGTTGGGGAGTGTGCATTGTTGATAGAGGCTGTTCATATGATGGCTTCAGAGAATGGCTATTTCTTGGAGGATTAACTATGGCTGATATGTGTTCAATCATGATTACAGGAAGGATCACTTCTGACAGTGAAATCAAATATGCAGGGCAGACCCCGATTCTAAAATTCAGCGTTGCTGTTGGACGATATGACAAAGGACAAACCACTTCTTCGTACTTTGATGTTGTCCAGTTCTCAAGAGCTGCTGAATCGCTTGTAGGAAAGCTCACAAGAGGCAAACCTGTGGTTGTTCGTGGTGAGATGAGACAGGAATTCTGGAATTCCAACGATGGCTCGAAGAGAAGTCGTTGGGTGTTGGTTGCTGACTCATTCGGTGTCCAGCCGCTTGGAGGATGTCAGGAAGAAAACCCAAGCCGTTTAAATCCATACGATGATGATGCTGAAATTCCTTTCTAATGGTTCTCGTTTGAAGGGTGAGCTTAGGAAAGAAGCAAGCTACTGAGGTTCATGTACATACTGTGTATTCTGAAGATTGGTTCGTATCAATACTGGATTAATGTTTTCCAAGCAGAGAGGTGTTGAAATTGTATCAACCAAAGCAAGTTGTTGCATTCGAGAGAAGAGAAACGTATGTTTTCAATTCCATTGCGGAAGCAGCTGTTGCATATAACGTAAACAAGAAGATTATCCTCGACCGAATTGATGATGGATGCACACTCAAGGATGGTTATACCACTCTTGATTGGTATTCTGGAGAAAGTGATACACTCAGTGAGTTTCGAGAAATGAGGCGGTATATCCCAGAAGTTCCTACTGGTTTGTATAGCACCAATGCCTCTGGATGCTGAACTGGAAGGCCTGCTGTCTTAGCCGTTTTCAAAATAATCATTACCATTCTAGTTTGCGACTACTTTATCAGTAAAAGCATCATATTACGTGATTGGTTTGCTCTCTGGTAGTGTATTATTGAAGATAATACTCGGCTAAGGGAGCGAGGCCATGCAGCAAGAAAACAACCCATTACCAAACACATTTGCATCTCCGATGTCCAGAAAGTGGATGCTGGCAGAACAGACTGCTGAAAGGCTTGAGAAAGAAGACGGGCTTGATCGAATCATTCTTGAAAAAGACGATGATTATACTTTTCTGACTCTGGATGAGTGTTTCAAGATGTTCTCTGAACATGATGGTCAGAAAGTTAAGAAAGAGCATATCGAGGAAGCTTTTTATCATTCAACGGACGGACTCCCTATCGATATGTTTTTTGATTACATACTGAGTGTGAAGTTGGATAGTGCGGAGTACTTCATCAGAGCATTGACGATGGTCAAGGGTAAATACTTCTATATGATGGATGTCGAGGATCAAATGGATAATGAAATCTTCAACATGCTTCAGAATAGGCTGGGTTCATGCTCAGATATGCTGTTTCTTACGTGCTACTTGAAGGAGCATGAGGCAAAGTTTGCACGACCCTTTATTATTGAGTAATTCCCTCTAAAAATATGATGCTTTTAGGACGCTTGGTCATACATGCGTCAGGAGTTAACCTGGTATGGTTGCTGTGAGTTTTTTACGTAGAATATGGGAATTTTGCTGATGCTTTTCGGTGCCTGAAGGATGCCGTACAGTACCGTTATAGCCATGTGAGCAATCTATATATAATAGGTAGAGGCTGAGAATTGACTTGTAAAGTGTAGACCTTCCAGCTTTTCAACGTCGGTAGACCTCTGGGGGGGGCTCCATATTCAAGGGGATTGTTGATGGCAACCAATCCCCAAGGATATGGGCAAACAGGGTATGTACTCAACTTGCTTTAGGCGGTAGTGCTTGGTCCCTTGCCTCCTCAAAGAGCATGTATCCCGGTTGATAGTTCATCTTCACATAATCAAGACGCCCGTCACGATTCTTTTGGATAAGCAGAAATGTTTCCTTGTCTGTACTTCTGTCTACTGTCGCATTTTGAATGTGGTAAACCATGATGGCAACATCGGCATCCCGTTCAATCTGCGTTGAATCAGAGAAATCGCTGAGTTGGGGTTGCTTGCCTTCTGCATCCCGCCGAAGCTGTGCTGCTGCAATTACAGGGACATCGAGTTCTCTTGCCAACTGCTTCAGACGCTTGGAAATTTCTGAGACCTGTTCATTCTTTGCCCGAGTCTGATCACCGTAGGTAATCAGCTGGATGTAGTCGATGAAGATTGCTTTGATCTTGTAGTACTTGTAGGCATCATGTGCTACCTGAATGAGCCTTCTCAACGAGATGTTGGGTTCATCATGGATGATCACGTAATCTCGCTGATACAATTCGTTGCTGGCTTGGACTACTTTCGCAGTATCGTTCTCCGTCAGGGTGCCATTGTAAAAATTCATGCTGTTGATTTTTTCTTGCTTGATGATCATTCGGTCTGCATATTCCCTCCTGCTGGACTCAGCAGAGAAAATGAGGCAGGGGACCTTAGAGTTTATTGCAATGTTCATCAGCAAGGTACTTTTACCCTGTGATGGTCTAGCCCCGATGTAATACAATCGACCCTTCTGTAACCCCCCAAAAGCGGTATCAAGCCTCCTGAACCCTGTCGTCAACCCGGGAAGGGATTTGCTTGATACCCGTTCCTCCAGTGCTTTGATGCTCTCATCGATGCATTGGGAAAGCGGATAGGGTTTGAAGATTTGTTGGATTCTTGCCTGTTCGGTTCCCGAGACAAACATATCCATCAACCTATCAGCAGGAAGCTCACTTGCGAGTATCTGCTCGCAAGTTTTCTTGATGGTCCTGATTCTGGATGCATCAATTATCTGCCTCTGATAATATTCCCAGGTTGACGGTATCACCTTGATGTCCTTGAAGGGAAGGATGGTCCCGAGTGACAACCCGGATTTCTTCGACACCGTCTGCTCATCGATTATGCTTCCTTCATCCACCAACGATTGCATTGATGAAAAAATGTGTTGCTCCTGCGTTGAGAGAAAATCGGATGGAGTCAGCACTGTCCTGCCTGCAATGGAAGGGTCCCAGAAAATCTGGCCGATAAAGTATTTCTCGATGCTCATCCAAGCCTCCTCAGATTTTCATACGGATCATATGACTGAGATGGTTTATCAGCTTTCACGGTTGAGTTTTTTTCCCAGGTTCGGATTGCAGCTTTCCAACTTTTCATTGGATTCTTCCCAATCTTCCAACCATTGGCCTCGTAGTAGTCATGAAAATGGATTGGGTCGATTTCATTCTCTCGTTCAATGCAATATGCTTCAATTTCTTCGATGGATGGTTCTGTGAATTTTCTTGGTTGTTTTCTCTTCCTATAACTATCATTTATTCTATTTATTTCTATTCTATTTATAGTAGACGTTTTGTTATTCAATTGCTTATCAATTGCATGGCAATTGTCAGGATCATTTTCTATTTCAAATGTATCTAAATCATTTTCCTGCTTGCTTATACAAAAATCTTGATTATGTCTTCTACTGCCAGCCTTGCTTCTCTCAACAGAGACATCAATAATATGATCTATGTGAGATAGGATCCTGTTGGACCAGAAGTCTGTCCCATCTGACTCGAATAGGTGGTATATCTCAATACAGTCGGACAGGAAGTTCCTCACAGCTCTCACATCTTCACCAATCGAAATCGAGATTACCTTATAGTTGAGCTCAGATCTTCCATTAGACGTGAATAGGTATTCGGCGATTTCCCAGAAAAGACCATATCCCCGAGCACCGTATTTCTCTCTCATTCTCAAAATTTTTGCATCCCTAGAGGCACTTTCGTCGTGACGGATGTATCGTTTAGTTATTTTTTTCCCCATAGTGATTTCTCCTCTTATGCGTTCTGCAGTGCAGCAAATAGTTGTGAATTGAATGAACCTATTCCCAATTGTTGGTTGCGGTGTTTATCAACCAAGACTTTAAGTATGATTGCAAGCAAAGGCCTCATATCATATCGAGTACGAGAATCCACTTCCCCGAATTTTCTTGAAAGGAAAAAGTCGACGATTTCTGTGGAAGTAGGATTTTGGGGATTCACAATCGCTGATGGTTGTGAGTGGATACCCGGTTCATTGGACCAGTTAGTTGTTCTCATGCTTTCTTGAACTCCTTAGGCGTTTTGCGATTTTTTGTTTCTCTTCATCAGTCAGGCCTGTTCGCTTCTGGAATGGGTTCCTTCCCAGTCTGAAGGGATAGAGGGTGCAGCTCTTCGCTGGACAATGCCTGACCTCCTTCTTCGATTCGCAGCAGCACCAGAGGCAGTGCTGCCGAATACTATTCAACGGAGTAATCTTCTTCTTTGTCTCAGATGCATTATTTTGCTCGATAATTTGAGTGACTTGACTCACGCTTTGCCTCCATTGAAGAGGACCGATGCTTCCCTTGTAGTTTCAAACCGCTGGGGCAAACCGTCTCGAATATGTATCGCAAGAGTAATTTTCCCGTGGTCCGGAGCCTGTTCGAACATCGATACTAATTGATCGTAAAGTTCCGAAAGACATGAAAGTGGGATTTTATCGCGCTTCATACCGAGCCTCCGAGTTTGGTGTTCTCAAGCTGGTCGAGTATGGATGTTGAGATCAGGACCCTATTCCCTAGCTTTCTGTACGGTACGATGCCCTGTTTCATATACCGGTGGAGCGTAGTCCTTCCGATTCTTGCCTCCTCGCAGAATTCCTTGATGGTGAGGAACCTTTTTTTCTTATTGCTCTCAGGCATTCTCTTCCTCCATTGAGCAGTCCTGAGAATCCTTTGGGCTGCAGTGGGAAATGACGCATGTTGGATCAACCAAAGTGGACTTGATGTACTGATCAATCATTGCCTGCGTGAAGCGGACGTTAGCTCCGATCTTTAGGTGCGGGAACTTCTTGAGAGAAACCCATTGTCTAAGAGTCTGCGGGTGAATACGAAGGATCTCCGCTGCTTCTTCGTATGTGAGTAATGTTGTCCGTTCTGTTCTTGTGGCCATGAACTATCTCCTAAAATTTGATGTTTGGATAACGTGCGCTACCCTTACAATCGTGAAGATAACGGAGAATAAGTCTGTCCTAGAAATGACTGGGACAGGGTGGAATAATTTCTTTTTGATGAGATATAAAGTATTAATATATATAAAAATGGAAGGAAATATGAATCTAAATTATCTGGGACATTTTGACAAAAAAACCGGCCCATGATGACCGGAATAAAAAAAGTCTAAAATTTTTATTGCATTGATCGAATTGTCCTTAGAACTGTTAAATTGAAAGTTCTGGGTGGTCCTTTTTTTTTCCCCCTCTTGCGCTGTGCTGCCTTTCGTATGGCGTCCAACTTGAAGTCGATTCCCTCACTGTTGGTAAAATGATTTTCAATGAGGTTGTAGGTCTTTCCCGCAGTTTGAGTATCAGCCTTTTTTCCAAAAGGAACGACACTGGTTATATTGAATTCCACAAGGCACTCAATCATTCTGAGCAGGTTTTCAAGGGAGCTGTACCATCTGATTTTCGGTGCAAGGGTTGTTCGATTGTTCTTTGAATGTTTGTCAACAAGTTGGAAATGACCATTTAGGAAATCCTGGAACCCTGTGTTTTCAACATATTCATGCTCAGTAAGTACCTCCCATAATGCTTGAAGGTTTTCTTCTCCTCGCAGCCAAGGAATCAGCTTTGCAGACCTTGGGTCTGCTTTCTTGGTTTGTGGCTTCTTTTCGAGACTCTGCTGGTGAAGAAGTTCAGCTTCCTCCTGAAGTTCCAAGGCTTTCTCGATATCAAGAGTCATGAAAGTTTCCACGGAGATGGCTTTCTGTTGCAGTACTTGCTGTAGGTATTGCTCCTTCATATATTGGCTTTCATCGATGTTCCTGATATGGTCCTGAAGTATCGCATACCATTTTATCGCAAGTACTGGCCCCCACTCAGAACCAGAGGCTCCCTTGCCCTTCGGAAAGTTAGGATAGGTCGATAACATGGATGCTAGATTGACTTGACTGTATTGTTCCACGATTTTCATGATGCTCAATGCAAACAAATCGGCCGGGTGGTTTTGGTACTGGTCCTCTGTGAATCTGAGGATTTGATCCTCCATTTCATTGAGGGCCTTATTCACTGCATCGATTAAATTGCTTGGTATAGGCTTAAACGTGAATGGCATAAGCAGCTTTCGATATCCCTTGAGCCAACTTTCACTTATCTTGAATGGCGGTGTGTTTGGGTATTGATCCCAGCATCCTTGGTCAAGAGCGGATTTGATACTGTCGGTAATTTTCGTTAGTTCCTCTTTGGATGTGGTTCTGTATAGCTTTTGGTGAACCAGAAGTGGGAGAACCATTCCTTTGAAATTCTCTCCGCACGCTCTTCCCAGACTTTCCTCAGCTTTTGCAACCAATTGCTGGATTTGGCTGGATGCAAGTCTTGGGAAAAGGCTGCAATATCGTTTTGAAATCAGTGTTCCTTCGATAAGGGGTGTGTTGATATCTACGGTTTCGATTTCTCCATAGACCATTTTTACAGCTTCCTCGTAAGTCTTGAAATCTGTTGGATAGATAGGTTTTGCATGCATTAATGAGTCCTCCAAAGTTGATATAAAAAATTATGCCGGACTATGAGGAACTACACATGAATGCAGGTAACGAGATGGGTGATAGACTTTCGAAGGTGGCAAAGATGCGCCGAAAGGGTATGAAAATCATGCAAATTTTAAGATTTTGGTACACTTTTTTGGTACAGTTAGAAATGGAAATAATGTAATTGTAAATTATATAAGTAAATATAATACTATACCCGCGGAATGGCTTTCCGTGGATTCAGTTATAATCGATATGAATTATCCAAGTAGATGCTTGTAACTAATTGTTAATTCATGAGACCGTAAGCTAGCTGATAAATGCCGTAAAGACCTTTATCCTTGTGTTGCTATGAAGCCCTAGCTTCCATACCGTTCACTGATTTTCTTACAATTTCTATCATAGGTTTGAATATACGATCCTGCTTGCACGAGAAATGTTGTTCCAGACGCACCTTTGACTATCTTATTTGAAGCTGACATATCCTTGATTTTCTTGCACTTCTCGTCATATGTTTCGATCCAGCCATTATGTAATACAACAAAGAAATCTAACGCGATGCCTCGCACTTCTTTTCTGGACGCAG
>Ga0228535_1001765_pt1 | contig 28111 bp, 26 predicted proteins | sample SJ1metagenome_FD_168457 | JGI IMG/M metagenome (GOLD analysis project Ga0228535, IMG submission 168457) | Enriched culture of PCE-dechlorinating microbial communities from Ithaca, New York, USA - SJ1 | ecosystem: Engineered > Modeled > Simulated communities (microbial... > Unclassified | place...
CTTCACCTTCCTTGGTAGTTTGTTGGTTTTGGTCGACTTTCATTTTACCAAAGAAGAGAAGTCTCTTTATATTTTTTTCCTACAATTATTTTACACTAAGATTTTATTGACGGTGTCAATTTGTTGAAATTGGTTTTAGAGTAAAAAATACCGGTTAAAATTTTAACCGGTATTATGATTCAACTGAGTTATATTGCGGTTTCGCCTTGTTCCCCGGTACGGATGCGGATGGCGTTTTCAATTGGGTAGACGAAAATCTTACCGTCTCCGATTTCACCGGAGCGGGCATTATCACGTATAATTTTAATGATGTCATCCACGCATTTATCCGGTGCAACGATTTCAATTTTTATTTTCGGTAAAAGATGAATGTCGTATGTTGTGCCGCGATAAACCTCGCGCCGTCCTTTCTGCAGACCGCAGCCCATGACCTGGGTCACGGTCATCCCCTGAATGCCATATTCACTAAGGGCGCTGTTTACTTCATCTAATTTAGTTGGCCGGATGATACATTCTATCTTTTTCATATGCATTTCTCCTCTTTTTAAATTATACCGCTAAATTATACCACCGGAATCTTCATGGCAAAGCCGGAGTAAGCTTCCATGCCATGTTCGCCGATATCCAGACCTATTACTTCTTCCTCTGAGTTTACACGCAAACCGATCGTAGCTTTAATGACATTGAACAGGATAAAAGCAGTCAGTGAAGTCCAGACAAATACGGAAGCGATACCTGTCAACTGAGTGACCAGCAAAGAGGAACCACCGCCATAGAACAAACCTCCGTCTACAGCCAGCAGGCCAACCGCGGCAGTTCCATAGGCGCCGCAAACACCATGTACGGAAATAGCGCCGACGGGGTCATCGATTTTCAGCGCTTTATCTATGATCTCAACGGAGAAGACAACGACTACACCGGCGCCCAGTCCGATTATAACGGCGCCTGTTGCGCTAACAGAGGCGCAGCCTGCAGTAATAGCGACTAGGCCGGCCAGAGCGCCGTTTAGAGTAAGGGACACATCAGGCTTTTTGTATTTTATCCAGCTGATTATCATAGTTGCAAAAGCTCCGGCCGCTGCCGCAAGGTTGGTTGTTACTGCAATCAGGGCGATATCAGGATCGGCGCCGGAGAGAGTACTGCCGGGGTTGAATCCAAACCAGCCAAACCAGAGAATGAAGACACCCAGGGCGCCGAGTGTTATGTTATGGCCGGGAATGGCGTTGGGTTTGCCGTCTTTGTTGTACTTCCCTATACGGGGGCCCAGAAGATAAGCGCCGATGAGCGCTGCCCATCCGCCGACTGAGTGTACTACAGTAGAACCGGCAAAGTCAATCATGCCTTTTTCGGTCAGCCAGCCGCCGCCCCAAATCCAGTGTCCAACGACCGGATAGATAATAGCGGTGATGATAATACTGTAAATCAGGTAAGATGTGAATTTAGTCCTTTCAGCCATCGCCCCTGAAACAATGGTGGCGGCAGTAGCTGCGAAGACTGTCTGGAAGATCAGAAAAGCCCAGATAGGAATTGATAATTCCAGGTGTTCAAAACTATCTGTGACCATAAAACCGGTGGTGCCGAATAGTCCGGCCCTGTCTGTACCAAACATGATGGCAAACCCAATCATCCAGTAAACCAGAGAACCGGCAGAGAAATCCATCAGGTTTTTCATGATGATATTACCGGCGTTTTTAGCCCTTGTGAAACCGGCTTCCACCATGGCAAACCCGGCTTGCATAAAGAAGACCAGGAAGGCGGCGATCAGGACCCAGACGGTGTCAATACTTGCAATAATCTCCGAAACAGCAGTTTCTTCTGCTGCCAGCAGGAGGGAGCATGGCATTAATCCTGCCATCAGTAACAGTGGTAAGGCAATTATTTTCTTTTTCATGATGATAATCCTCCCTATTGTAGTATTGAAGTTTGATATTGTGCTTTTATATATTGAAGGCGTTCTCGGCTCTGTCTCTTTCCGTATTTCGGGTATCGAAAGCCAAGAACGCGCTGTCGTAAGCATCTTCACCGTGCTGGGTGAGGTCCAGACCGGCTTCTTCATCATTCGGGCTTACCCGCAAGTTTCCACAGACAATGCTGACAATTCTAAGAATGATGTAAGTCATTAAGCCGGCGAAAACAACGGTAGCCAAAACTGCCAGGATTTGTACGATAACAAGCTGGGGATTACCAAAAATCAGCCCGTCAGCGCCTGCCCGGTTAACGGCGCTCGAGGCGAAAATTCCTGTCGCAATAGCGCCCCAGGTACCGCCGACGCCGTGTATCCCGAAGGCATCAAGGGCGTCATCGTAACCCAGTTTGTTTTTAACTACTGCTACGAAATAGTAGCAAATCACGCCCGACATGAGTCCGATAGTAATTGCAGGCAAAGGGCCTACAAAGCCTGCTCCCGGCGTAATGGCCACCAGTCCTGCTATAGCTCCGCTGGCAGCTCCCAGGGCTGTGGCTTTGCCGTGAAGGTACATTTCACAGATAGCCCAGGAGATTGCTCCGGCCGCAGCAGCGGTATTGGTAACAAGAAATGCGCTTGCTGCCAGGCTGCCGGCAGTTAAGGCGCTTCCCGCGTTGAATCCAAACCAGCCAAACCAGAGAAGCCCTGCACCCAGGACGGTCATAGGGATGTTGTGAGGAACCAGTGATTCAGTACCCAGACCTTTGCGCTTGCCGAGTACAAAAGCGGCTACCAGTCCGGAAACGCCGGAACTGATATGTACGACAGTCCCGCCGGCAAAGTCAAGAGCCCCCATATTTCTTAGCCAGCCGTCTACTCCCCATACCCAATGCGCGAGAGGGTCGTAAACGAAGGTCGCCCATAATAAGGTGAACAGCAGGAAGGCTGAAAATTTCATGCGTTCTGCGAAGGCACCGGTAATAAGAGCAGGCGTAATAATGGCAAACATCAGCTGGAAGACGGCGAAAGCATGCTGCGGAATCGTTGCCGCATAATCAGGGTTGGGATCGATACCGACTCCCTGAAATCCCCACCAGTCCAAACCGCCGATCAGGTGAGCTTTATCCGGTCCGAATGCCAGGGTATAGCCGATTAACACCCATTGAACCGATATGATAGCAATAATGATAAAACTTTGCAGGATCGTACCCAGGACATTTTTTTTGCGGACCATTCCACCGTAAAAGAGAGCGAGGCCCGGCGTCATCAACATAACAAGAGCTGCTGAAATAAGAATGAATGTTGTGTCTCCTGTGTCAATGGCAGCATCGTCCGCCAAAGCCAAACCGGGAAAAATCAATAGGACCGGAAGAGATAACAGTACTACTAAAAAGATTTTCTTTTTCACAAAAATTTCTCCCTTCAAAAGTAGTGAATTAAAAAAGGCGTTCTTAGACCTGCAGTCATGTCAAGCCCAGAACGCCTTTGTTCAAAATATAAACGTCCATGAACAAACTTTTGTATTTGTTCATGGACGCCTTTGTCCTTGTAAAGATACTTCATTGTATCATGTTCATATGATATGACAACGTTATTTAGATTGCAAGTGTCTTCAGTTAATAATATTGTATATCTGAGTCATCAGCCGTGAGGAGGCGGCATTAATATCAAAGCGAATTTTTTAGCTCATCGTTTAGTATAATTGCTTCCGCCAGGTTTTTCATGGAAATGCCTTTGTCCATGCTTTGTTTCTGTAAAAGCCGGAAGGCTTCAGGTTCTGAAAGGTTTAAATTCTTCATCAGGATGTGCTTGGCTCGTTCCACCAGTTTCCTGGTCTCCAGGGTATCTTTCAGTTTATTGATTTCCGACTCCATCTGCTCCATTTTACGAAAGTTGGCGAGGGCTGTATGGACTGCCGATTCCAGTGACCACCTGTCGACAGGTTTGATGCAATAGGACATAACATAGTGTTCATTGATGGCATCGATGACATTTTGTTGATACGGAGCCACAATCAGTATGACAGGACCCAGTTTCTCTTTAGCGATGATCGTGGCTGTTTCCATTTCGTTATAATCATAGTGTTCGATATCAATGACAATAAGCCGGGGATGGGAGGAGCGGGCCAGGCGCAGAGCCTGTGGCGCATCCGCCGTCTCCGCGACTACGGTTAAACCGATAGACTGCAAGAGGGAGGTGATCTTATTGCGTCTTCTGGTGTCGGAACAGTGTACTAAAACCGTAATGACCATTAGGCGCCCTCCCCACGTCAATTTTTTAAAATATTTTAGATATACTTAAATATAGGGAATATGTCAGGGAGTGTCAAGGGGCTTTAATAATCATATCCGGTCCGGACAGCGGGAGAGCGGACAATAGTTACAGAACTTCCCGTTTTGGCAGGCCTTCGTTCTGTGGGGTATAAGATAACTGCGTTCCACAGGGATTTTACTCCAGCCGATAGCCGCGGTAATGGATTTAACGGGCTGGAGCAGGAAGTGGGAAGTGCAGGTAAGACTTATATTGCTTGCTTCTACCGAATCTAAAAAGGGTTTTTGCCAGGAAAGCAGCCAGTCACCATATCCGGGGCTGAAACGGGCAGTGGGGAAAAAACCCTGGCGGGTAATTTCCCGGGAGATCAGGGAATCAAGCTGTTCGGCTGCATGTTCCACAGCGGCGGAAGCTATGCCGTCAAAGATAAGGGCATGGGCGGGTTCTTTATGGCTGATCTCATCCAAACTTGTTTCTACCCGGTTGCCGATAGTAACGGCGAAAAGGCTTACCCTTTCACTCGTTATGAAATGGCTGACAGTGTTAGTGCCTTCTATTAGCAGCGGTGACTCCCGGAGGGAGATTCGGCAGTCATTGATTTCGCTGACCGAAAAAGTACTCCAGATACCCCTGGATTGGGCTAACAGTACAACTTTGCTCAAATATCGTCTTATTAGTTCCGATATTTCCGCCGGGATGTTGTCCTGCGGTATTCCCAGGTAAGGATAGGTGTCTTGGGGGGTAAGGTTTAAGGGGAGGCTAAGTATGTTACTGACCATTTCATTATTCCTCCAGCAGGGACTGTACAAGCCTGACCGCTTCCACGGCATCTTTGCCGTAACCGTCGGCGCCTATTTGACGGGCAAAGTCAGCTGTAACAACAGCGCCTCCGACAATTACTTTAACCTTGCTGTTTTCCTGTTTAATAAGTTTTATGACCGGACCCATCTCAACCATGGTAGTTGTCATCAGCGCGCTTAAGCCCAGTATCTGAGCCTTTTCTTCCCTTACTGACCGCAAAAAGGTTTCGGCTGCCACGTTTTTTCCGAGGTCGATTACCCTGTAACCGTGGTTTTCCAACAGGGCTGCCGTTATATTCTTGCCAATGTCATGGATATCTCCTTTGACGGTTCCGATAACAATGGTCCCTTTTTGTGTGCCGGAAGTACCCGGCATGTTTTCTTTCAGATAAGTAAAAGCCCGTCTGGCCGCATCGCCCGACATCATCAGCTGCGGCAGATAAGATTCTCCCCTGGCAAACTGTTCGCCGACTTTTTCGAGGGGAGGGATAATACCTTCATTGATGACGGTAAGGAGGTCGTATTCTTCCAGGAGTTTTTGCAGCAGCGGGATAATCAGTTCCTGCTGACCGTGCAGGATGAGGGTTTTCAGCGCTTCCAGAGAAATTTCCTGGTTCACTGGCGCCTGGGGCAGGGAGGATGCGGCATTTCCTGCAACTGACAGGTAGTTCCTGGCGCCTTCGTCCCGGTCTGCCAGCAGGGAAGCGGCAGCCAGGGTCTCTTTAATCCTGCTGTCGGCGGGATTGGCTATCGCGGCATCAAGTCCCGCCCCAAGGGCCAGGGCGAGGAAAGCGGAATTCAGCCAGGAACGCTGTGGCAGCCCGTGGGATACGTTGCTTAAGCCTAAGACGGTAGTTACATTGAGCCGTTCTTTTACCAGGGAGATGGCGCGGACGGTTTCCATGGCCAGCCTGGGTGAGGCCGCCGCCGTCAGGACCAGGCAGTCAATTAAGATATCTTCACGTGGTATACCGTATTCCAAGGCGCGCTGAACAATTTTTTCAGCTACTGCAAGTCTTTGCCCGGCTGTTTCCGGGATACCCTCTTCATTAAGGGTCAGCCCCAAGACGGCAGCTCCGTATTTTTTAGCCAGCGGCAGGATGGCATCGAGGCTTTTGTCTTCTCCGTTCACAGAATTAATGAGAGCTTTTCCCTGATACTCTTGCAGGCCTTTTTCCAGAGCGACAGGAGAAGTGCAGTCCAGTACCAGGGGTATGTCCAGGGCCATCTGGAGGTGGTGGACCCCTTCAGACAGGAGGTATCCTTCGTCCAGACCCGGCACTCCGACGTTAAGATCAAGCAGGCAGGCGCCTGCTTCAACCTGGGCGTGTCCTTCCTGTATTACGGTATCCCAGTTTTCATCACGAAAAGATTGGGCAATTATTTTCCGGGCGGTGGGATTTATTCTTTCGCCGATAATTACGGGAAGACGGGAAGTTCCCAGGGACACAACCCTGGAACGGCTCGCCAGGCGTGTGAATGCAGTGTTTGAATGAGGGGACGGGTAAACAGGGTCCCGTGAAACAAAGGCCTCCGACATGGCCCGGAGGTGCTCGGGTGTACTGCCGCAGCAAGCCCCGATCAGGTTCACTCCTGCTATTCGGAACAGTTCAACAAAGGACGCCATGTTTTGCGGGGATTCCCGGTAGACGGTTTCCCCGTTTACCAGTTCCGGCATCCCGGCATTGGGCTCAGCCAGCAGGGGAAGGTCAGTGGCCTGGCGGTAGGCCTTCATAACGTCCAGCAGTTCCCCGGGACCTGTGGAACAGTTTGCCCCGATGAGGTCGGCTCCCAGGGAGGACAGCACAACTGCCGCAACCTCCGGACTTGTCCCGGTCAGGGTCCGCGCTTTGGTGTAGGTAAGGGAACAGGCTGCCGGCAGGGAGGTGTAGTTTTTGACGGCATAAAGCGCCGCCCTGATTTCTCCCAGGTCCGAGAAGGTTTCCAGGAAGATAAAATCAACGCCGCCCTCTTCCAGGGCCCGGGCTTGTTCCGCAAATATCTCGACCAGTCCGGTCCAGGGGATATCTCCCAGGGGAGAAGGGAAATGTCCCGTGGGTCCGATTATACCCGCGACGAAGGCTTTGCTGCCGACAACTTCCCTGGTCAGACGGGCCGCTGTTTTATTTATTTCTTCCACCCGGGAAGAAGCATGGTATTCTTGAAGTTTAAGCCTGTTTGCTCCGAAGGTGTTGGTCTGGATCACCTGTGATCCGGCATCCAGGTAAGCCTGGTGTACCATTTGGATTTTTTCGGGATGGGATAACATCCACAGTTCAGGGTTTTCACCCCTGGGCAGCCCGTTTTTGGCCAGCATGGTACCCATGGCGCCGTCACCTAAGAGGACCTGTTTTTTTAGTGTATTGAGAAAATGGGACATGAAAGACACCTCCGGTTTCAAACAATTCTTATTTCACCATTTTAAACCATTTAAACTATTCTAGCCGTATATTTTTTGTAAGTCAATCATCTTTAAAGGGTAGCAGGCATATTATTTTAACTGGGACAATATATTTTAGGTAAAAAGTGTTTAGAAGGTGATTTCATGGGGAAATTATGGGAACCGGGCGAGCGCTATTATTCATCCCGCATCTCTAACAGGCGCAAATTACCTTATGACAGGAATAAAGGATTACGTCCCTGGCGAAAAGTTTTGTGGCAGGTAGCGGCTTCTTTATTCATATTTATTATGGTTTGGGGGATCTTTCAGTTTGATTCACCTGTGATAAAACCAGTTCAGGGGAAAATAAGGAGTTGGTTTACTGAAGATTACAATATTGAACCGGTTTTAAAATTTTTTTCGGATGTGGGCTTATGGGGAGATACTTTCGACAGGGCCGCTTTTGAAGCCTCCAAGTATCCTCCGGCTGCAGACCCCTTGACGATTCCCGTGTCCGGACAGATTATAAAGCCCTTTGGCTGGATTGTTGGCGGAAGCACAGATCAGGTCCAGACTTTTCATGATGGAATAGTTATTGCCGCGCCTGAAGGAACACCCATTAAAGCTTCCCTGCCGGGGGTTGTTACCCGGATCGCCAACGAAGAAACGCTGGGACGGGTAGTGGATATCACCGGTGAAAACGGAATGATATCAAGTTATGGACACTGCAGTGAGATACTGGTCAATCTTAATGATAATATACTGGCAGGACAGGTTATTGCCAAGGTGGGAAAAACAGGGACAGCCGCACACGCCCAGCTTTACTTCAGGGTTGTCAATAAGGGAGAGCCGCTCGACCCTGCCAGGTTGTTCATGCCGGCAGCGGATAAAACCTGATGTTTTGAAAACTGTCGGTAAAGGAAAACTTACCACAAGAGAGTCTTAGCAGCGTATAAGGCTCTATCTTTATGCCCTGCGGAGAAAATGTGGATTTACTGTATAACGTTGCCATGTGTAAGAAAGAATTGTATATTATATGTATACTATTAAGGGAAGTTGATCCGCAGGCGAGAAAATTTACTCAGGTTCTTAAGGAGGCAGACGGCATATTGGATCAAATAAAAGATGTTTTAGAGCATGAAGTACTGCCCGGGGTATTAAAACCCCTGCGCTATATCGGCAGCGAATATAATGTGGTGAAAAAAGACTGGGATGCCGTTAAATTACGCACACTCTTTGCTTTTCCCGACCTCTATGAAGTCGGGATGTCTCACCTGGGCCTGCGGATTCTGTACCATTTGGTCAATGACCGGGAATATTTTTTGATGGAGCGGGTCTTTAGCCCCTGGACGGATATGGAGCAGGCCCTGCGGGAAAGAAAGATCCCTTTATTCAGCCTGGAATCATGGCGGCCGATCAGGGATTTTGACTGCATCGGTTTTACCCTCCAGTACGAAATGAGTTATACTAATATCCTGAATATGCTTGATCTGGGGGGGATACCGGTAAAATCAGCAGACCGGGATGATTCCTACCCCTTGATAATGGCGGGAGGGCCCTGTGCGTACAACCCTGAGCCCCTGGCCGACTTTATCGATTTTTTTGTTATCGGGGAAGGTGAAGAAGTCATCCTGGAAATATTCGATGTTATGGCACAACACCGTGAAAAAAGGCAGGGGAAACAGGAGAAGGGTGTCCTGCTGAAAGAACTCGCCGGGATAACGGGGGTTTATGTTCCCGCCTTCTATGAGCCTGTATATGGTGATGAAAGTAGTGTCCTGAAGGAAATCCGGCCCGTAGGGGGCGCGTTGCCAAGGGTGGTCAGGAGAGTGGTCCGGGACCTGGATGCTTCATATTTCCCGCTTAAACCTATCGTACCGTATATGGAAGTGGTGCATGACAGGATCATGCTCGAGGTCCTGCGGGGTTGTACGAGGGGATGCCGGTTCTGCCAGGCGGGAATGATCTACCGGCCGGTCCGGGAAAGAGATCCTGAACTGTTGCTGGAACAAGCCCAAAAACTGGTGGCCAATACAGGCTATAATGAAATATCGCTTACTTCTCTTTCCAGTAGTGATTACACCTGTATTGAACCGCTGGTAACAAGTCTTCTTGACAGGTATCATCAGCAGAAGGTAGGGGTATCTCTGCCTTCACTGCGGGTCGATTCCTTTTCGGTAAACCTGGCCGGACAAGTACAGCGTGTGAGAAAAACCGGGCTCACATTTGCCCCCGAAGCCGGGACCCAGCGCCTGCGCGATGTTATCAACAAGGGCGTCACGGAAGAAAACCTGATGGAAGTGGCGTCAGCGGCTTTTGAGGCGGGATGGACCCAGCTTAAGCTTTATTTTATGATCGGACTTCCTACCGAGACTTTTGAGGACCTGGACGGTATTGCAGATTTGGCCTACAAAGTCCTTCATATAGGACTGCAGGCGCTGCGTGACCGCAAGCTTTCCAAACAGCCCAGGATAACAATCAGCGTATCGTCTTTTGTTCCCAAGGCGCATACCCCTTTCCAGTGGGAAGCGCAGGATACAACCGAGCTTTTAAAGCAGAAACAGGAATACCTGAGATCCAAAATAAAAGACAGGCGCATCACATATAACTATCACGATGCTGATTTAAGTTTTTTGGAGGCTGTGTTTGCCAGGGGTGGGCGCAAGACCGGCCTGGCGCTGCTGAAAGCATGGGAAAAGGGCGCCAAGTTTGACAGCTGGACGGAACATTTCCGGTTTTCGACGTGGAGGGCAGCCTTTGAGGAAGCAGGCATAGATGCTTCTCAAATTGCCAGCGCCGGGAGGCGCTGTACTGACGTATTACCCTGGGACCATATTGATATGGGAGTGACAAAGGAATATCTTTGGTTGGAAAGGGAAAAGGCTTACCATACTGCCACAACCGGTGACTGCCGTTTTGAAGACTGCGCTGTGTGCGGCATATGCCAGGCCCTTGGTGTAAAAACAGTTTTAAAGGAGGGGAACAGGGCTGATGCTGCTGCGCATAAAATATAGTAAAACTCCGGCCGGCCGGTTCCTTTCCCATCTTGATCTGCTGAGGTCGATGGAAAGGGCTTTTCGACGTGCGCATCTCCCGCTGGCCTTTTCCGAAGGCTTTAACCCGCACCCCAGGATTTCCTACGGGTCTGCTTTAGCTGTAGGTGTGACCAGTGACGGGGAATATCTTGATGTAATGCTGCGGGAGAAAGTTTCTCCTGAAGAATTGAAAAAAAGGCTGGAAGAAGCCATGCCGCCTGCCTTAAAGGTCCTTGAATTCAAAGAAATAAATCCGGGTGGAGACAGCCTTACCGCTCTTATCAACATGGCGCGCTACAGGGTCAGGGCCCCGCTGTTACAGCCGTTCGAACCCCGGGAATTGGAGCCGCTGATATCAAGGGTTATGGCTAAGACTTGCTTTTATGTGAACCGCCAGGGAAAGAAGGGCATACGACAGGTCGATATAAGAGAAGGAATTTATGAACTGCGGGGATATATTGAGGAAAACATACTCGTGCTGGAGATGGTTGTGAAGACGGGGAGCCAGGGTAATGTCAGACCTGAAGAAGTGGTGGCAATGCTTGAGAAAGAGGGACCGGTCAGCCTGGCCCAAGGTCTGCAAATTCACAGGGAGGGGCTTTTTGTCAGTGATGGCGATACAATCAAGTCACCCATGGAACTGTAAGGACGATGCGGTTAGATAAGGAGTGAGGCAGAAATGTACAGGGAAATACTGGTACAGGTTGCGGATGAAGAAACCAAAGTGGCTGTCTTAGAGGATGGCCAGCTTGTGGAGATATACGTGGAAAGGGCTCCGGACCAGCGGCTGGTGGGAAATATCTATAAGGGTATTGTTAAAAATGTTTTACCGGGGATGCAGGCTGCTTTTATTGATATCGGCCTGGAAAAAAACGTGTTTTTATACGTTGATGATGCCCTCTCCTTATCAGCCTGGCAGGATGATGAAAACGCCGATTTTAAGGTGAATATAAAGCCCAATATCTGTGACATAGTTAAAGAGGGGCAAGAAATAGTGGTCCAGATTGTCAAAGAACCGGTGGGGACCAAAGGAGCCCGTGTAACCACCCAGCTTACGATGCCTGGACGTTACCTGGTGCTTATACCGACTGTGGAATATATAGGTATTTCCCGGCGTATTGAAGATGATCTAGAAAGAGAGCGGTTAAGGGATATTGCCGAAGAGATAAAACCTGACAATATGGGTGTTATCATACGGACAGTGGCTGAAGGGGCTGCGGCCGAAGAGCTTAAGCAGGATATAGATAACTTGCAAAAAATCTGGCGGCGTATTAAGCAAAGGGCCCGGAATACCACCGGCCCTGCTTTGATTCATAAGGATTTGGAACTTGTGCAGCGTATTTTAAGGGATATTTTCAGTGAGGACGTTCAAAAATTAAACGTTAATTCGAGGGCTGTGCTGGAAAGGGTTATAGAATTCCTGGATGTAACCGATCCCAGCCTTAAAAGCAAAGTGTTTTTAAGCGATACAGCCAATCTTTTTGCCAGGTATGCTGTTGATCGTGAAATAGAACAGGCTTTAAACAGAAAGGTATGGCTAAAAAGCGGGGGATACCTGATTATTGATGAGATGGAGGCCCTGACGGCAGTTGATGTTAACACCGGTAAATACGTGGGCAGCACAAATTTGGCAGATACGGTGTTAAAAACGAACTGCGAGGCTGCCCGGGAGATAGCCCACCAGCTGCGTCTGAGAAATATTGGCGGAATCATTATCATAGATTTTATCGATATGAAGGACGAAGACGACAAGGCGCGAGTTTTAAAAGTCCTGGAAGACGAGCTTAAAAAGGATAAGGTAAAGGCTCACATCCTTGGGATCACGCCGCTAGGCCTGGTTGAAATGACCAGAAAAAAGGTCAGGAACTCGTTAAGCACTACCCTGGAGAAGGCCTGTCCCTGCTGTGAAGGTAAAGGGAGGGTTTTGTCCGAAGAAACCGTCTATCTTGCTCTTAAAAAGGAACTGCAAGAGGTGGCAGCTTATACATCTGCCGATACCCTGGTAGTTAAAGCTCATCCCCAGGTGGCCGCGCTTTTAATCGGACCGGGAGGCGCCAGCCAGCGGGACCTGGAAAAAGAACTGGGGATTAACCTGATTATAAAAGGAAAAGAAACCCTCTTATGGGACAAATATGAGATCAAACCCGTGTTTAACTTTATCGAACAGTACAATCCAGACCTGCCGGTGGAAGAGGGGCAGATAATCAAGACAAAGATAGAAAAGACTCATGTCAGTAACCCGCAGGACGGCGTTATCCGACTGGATGGCTATGTAATTCAGGTTGAAAACGGAGAAAAGTGGATAGGGCAGACAGTCTGTCTGGAAATTATCAAGGTTTTTCGTACTTATGCCAAGGCCAGGGTTATAACGGAGCAAATGCTTTGACGGGATGTCATTTCGGTTGTATTACTGAAAAACATAAAAATTATCTTATCTTGATATGCCTGACATATGCCCTAAAAAAGGCGTAGAATGGCAAGGAGTTGGTCTGATGCTTTTACAACAACAAAGAGAATGTGTGATTAAAACAGCTCTTAGAGCCCGCGACATGGGTCTGATTGTTTTAACCTTCGGCAACTTCAGTCTGCGGGACCCCAAGACCGGTTACGTTTGTCTCACCCCCTCAGGGATGGATTATGCGGACCTGTGTCCAGAAGACGTGGTGGTAATGGATGTAGAAGGTAACATCATTGACGGCCGGCGCAAACCTTCCGTAGAGGCGCCGATGCATTATCTGATCTACCAAAAAAGGCCTGATGTCTGCGGCATCTGTCATACCCATTCGGTCTTCGCCACGGCCTGGGCTTGTATCGATGCAAAACTTCCGGTTGCAGTGGCAGAAGTAGCCGCCCTGGTGGGGGAGACTGTGCCGACCGCGCCGTACCGGCCGATGGGCACGATGGAACTGGCCGAGGTCGCAGCGGAAACGCTGCGGGACAAACAAGCCGTGCTGCTGGCCAATCATGGTCAATTGGCTGTGGGCCCCGACCTTGCCACGGCATTAACTAATGCGGTAATCGTCGAGGAAGGCGCTAAGATCACGTATTACGCTAAAAGTCTGGGCCGGCTCAACATCATCCCCACCGAAGAATGTCTCTCAATCCGGCAGTGGGCCTTAAAAAGATACGGCCAAAAATAACAGATAACACATAAGGGATAACACAGGAAGGTCAAAGACAGTTACGACAGGAGTTCTTGACAACGATAGTTTATTGTGATAAATTTTTCTATTGTAGGCGTCATGTGCCTGCCGAACCGCTCAACCCGGGTCATAAACACGCGACAGCAGTAATGGAGACTGCTCAAAAACCCGAAGGTCAAGGCCGCTGAAAGTAAGGAGCGGAGCGTACTTAAACGTACGTGAGCATTCGAGCTTGAAGCATCAACGCCGTCGCTTCCCGCCGTCCTGGCTCCAGCGACACTAGGTCATCCTGACCGTCGGTGGGATTCTAAGCAGTCGAAAAGCGTTACCTTGGAGATGGCGAGTCTAGTGTCAGGGAGGTGTAAACAAATCATGTATGCAGTTATTGAGACCGGCGGGAAGCAGTACAAAGTAAAGGAAGGCGACATTATCAAGATTGAAAAGCTGAATGCTGATCAGGGTGAAGTCGTCGAAGTCGAAAAAGTCCTGGCAGTCGTAAAAGACTGTGAGACTGTATTCGGTAAGCCGGTCATAGAAGGCGCAAAAGCGGTCCTGAAGGTACTGGAACACGGAAAAGGCGATAAAATCTTAGTATTCAAATACAAGCCCAAGAAAAAATACCGCAAGACCCAGGGCCACCGCCAGCCTTATACACAGGTTGTAGTTGAAAAAATTGAAGTGCAATGATTAACGCCATGATTTATCATGATGACCCCATCAGGGATAATGTGTACAGCGATAATGGGGTTAGTAAAAAGGGAATAATCCGGGGTTATATTATTGAAGGGCATGCCTGTATGGCCAATCCCGGTTATGACCTGGTTTGTGCCAGCGTTTCCGTTTTGGCCCAGACAGCGCTATTAGGGTTAGACGCCTATCTGAGCAAAGATTTAACCTGGAAAATAAAAGAAGAAGGTTATATGGAGTGCTGGCTGCCGGATGGACTATCGGATGAGGAAATGGAAAAAGCCCAGGTGATTTTAAATACCATGGAACTTGGGCTCTTGAGTATTGAAGAAAGTTACGGACAGTATCTTAAAGTCAGCAAGAGGAGGTGGACTGAATGCTGTTCAAGATGAATCTGCAGTTGTTTGCCCATAAAAAAGGTGTGGGCAGTTCAAGAAACGGAAGGGATAGTGAAGCCAAACGTCTTGGCGTCAAACGTTCCGACGGCCAGTTTGTAAACGCGGGCAACATCCTGGTAAGGCAAAGGGGAACAAAAATCCATCCCGGTGAAAATGTAGGGATAGGTAAAGATGATACATTGTTTGCCTTAATCAGCGGACACGTTAAATTCGAACGGAAAGATAAAGAAAGAAAACAAGTCAGTGTTTATGCCTGAAAAATAGGAACGATTATGGTCCCGGTCGAATTTCCGGGGCCTTTTTGTACTTGACAAAGGGTGTGAAAAGATGGAAGAAATACTGCAGAAAACGCTAGAGGCGCACAGGTTGATGAGACATGACTTCATGAATCACCTGCAGGTCATCTCCGGTTATCTCCAACTGGGCCAGCCGGATAAGGTCAGGGAATACATAAAAAAAGTGAGCGGAGCGCTGGAACGCTTCAAATATCTGGGCAGAATCGAAGCGCCTTATTTGCAGTCGCTTCTTGTTTACTGTCTTTCAACCTTTGGAGAGGATTGCTGTTTTAATTTGGAGGTTACAGAAAAGATAACTTTAACGGAGGAAGATGACCGGGGTTTGACACTGCTGGTCTGGGGAGTCATTTGCCCGGTTTATGAAAGCATCTTAAAAAATGAATTGGAATGCGGTATAAATATAAAAAAGCCGTCAGTAATTGAGATCGGCTTCGCCGGACAAAACTGTATTAATGAAAGACACAACATGATGAAACTTTTTGACGGCTTGGGGAAAAGCTATCCACGTTACTCACTTGCAGTGACAGAAGAAGATGAGAACAAAGGCTTTCGTCTTTTGATTGCAGGGAAAGAATAAACCGATATAAGTATTCCTTCAGGCAGTCTGCTTATAGGGCAAGCTATACGTGTATCTGATATTTAATAAGGTATGGTGGAAATTATGTTTTATGATTATGCTAAAATTTATGTTAAAGGCGGCGACGGTGGAAACGGCATGGTGTCTTTTCGCCGTGAGAAGTATGTGCCGGAAGGAGGGCCATCCGGCGGTGACGGCGGAAACGGCGGCAGCGTTATATTTACAGCTGATGAAGGGCTTCGAACCTTGGTGGATTTCCGTTATAAGAGACATTTTAAAGCAGAAAAGGGCGAAAACGGGAAAAGCAAAAACATGCATGGCGCCAACGGTAAAGACCTGTTTGTCCGGGTTCCCGTGGGTACCGTTATAAGGCAGGAAAAGAACAGGGATATTATTGCCGACCTGCTTGTACACGGGCAGGAATACGTTGTGGCAAAGGGTGGGCGCGGCGGCAGGGGAAATGCGCGTTTCGTCTCCCCGGTAAACCGCGCGCCGGAAATAGCCGAAAACGGAGACCCCGGAGAAGAAGGCTGGTTCGAGCTTGAATTAAAACTGCTTGCCGACGTGGGCCTGATCGGTTTCCCCAATGTAGGCAAATCAACAATAATATCGCAGGTCTCGGCGGCAAAACCCAAGATTGCCGATTATCATTTTACTACGATCGATCCCAATTTGGGCGTAGTACGACTGGAAGAAGGAAAAAGCTTTGTCCTGGTAGACATACCCGGTCTTATAGAGGGCGCCAGTGAAGGGGTGGGGCTTGGACACCGGTTTTTGCGCCATGTCGAACGCACCCGCCTTCTTATGCATGTCCTGGATGCTGCGGGTTCGGAAGGACGGGATCCCCTGGAAGATTTTGAGCAGGTAAATAAGGAGCTAACCCTGTACAACCCTGTGTTGAAAGCGCGTCCCCAGGTGATAGTCGCCAACAAGATGGATTTACCGGAGGCAGGGGAAAATTTGAAACGCCTGCAAGAGATACTGGGGGACAGCTATGAGATATATCCCGTTTCTGCTGTTGCCGGGAAGGGACTGCAGGAACTAATGTTTCGCGCCGCGCAACTCCTGGATGAGCTGCCGGCTGCACCACCCCCGGCAGAAGAGAAAGTGATGCGTGTGACCAAAGTGGAAAAAGAAGAACCTTTCCGGGTCGATTTGATTAACGACGTATGGGAGGTTACCGGGCCGCAGATCGAACGGCTGTTGAGAAAGTCTAATTTGGACAATGAAGCGGCAGTAAAAAGACTTCTGCTGATCTTTCGGAAAATGGGTGTGGAGAGAATGCTAAGGGAAAAAGGAGCCAAGGACGGTGATGTCGTTCGAATCTATGAATTGGAATTTGACTTTATGGACTAACCGTAATAATCTATAATTAAATGATATTAACGAATTGGAGGTTAATCTAGAAACACCATGGAGTGTTTGGAGTGCGGAAACTGCAAAGGAGAAGAACTGACATATTACTGTACCGCCAGGAATGAGTTTGTGATCAAAGATACTGATCAAATCAGGGAAAAGAAACGTTCCACGGATGTATGGAAAAAGGGAGATCCCCGCTATGAAACCAGAAGAAGGAGCTGCAAGGGGGAGACAATAAAAACAGGATAATCAGGATAATATGGTTAGTAAGCCTATCTGTAGTTTGAGGATAGGCTTTTGTTTTTGCTAACAAGTACCAGTCAATTTCTTTGAAACTGCATGATATAATGGCTACGTGTATTTATAAAGCGGCAGTTGTTACATATGTTATGCCAGAAGGAGCGTATTATGGACCCAGTAACACATGCAGTAATCGGGATGATGATTGGAAGCAAGGCAGGCGGCGCTATCAGTCTGGCTAACGGCGCGCTGGTGGCATCCACTCTTGGAGCGGTAGCGCCGGATTTGGATATTGTCGCCAGGCTGTGGGGCGATTATGCCTATATCAGACAGCACCGCGGTTTTTCACATTCTTTACCGGGACAGGCTTTTGTATCTTTGACCCTTGCTGCGGTCCTGGCGCCTCTTTATCCCGAGGCAGGTTTTGCCACACTGGCCCTGTGGTCATTTTTAGGCGTATTTTCTCACAGCTTTGCCGATTTATTTAATTCTTACGGGGTCAATATATTGTGGCCTTTTAGCAAAAAGAAGTGGACTATCAATCTCTTGATGATTTTTGACCCTGTACTTTTTGCTCTGATCGTTTCCTTACTATTTGCGGGAACTGATCCTTTCTATAACAAGCTGGCCGTGGCAGGAACTGTATTCTATCTGGCGTTGCGTTTTTTAATGCGCCGCAGGGCTTATTTCATTGTCAAAACGCGTCTGGGCAGGAAATATCCCGGTGTACGGGTAGTTGTGCTGCCGTCAATGCGTAATTTTTTCAAATGGGATTTTGTTGCCCGCTTACCGCAGAGAAATATCGTAGGGACAGTAAGCCTTATAAAAAGAAGGTTCAGAATTGTACGCCGCCTTCGCTGTATCAATGAAAAAATTGCGCAGGAGCTCTCAGAATCGGTACTGGGTAAAGTATTTCGCGAATTTACCCCTCTTTATCATATTGACTGTGAAATGGTTGAAGATATGCTGGTTGGAAGGTTTATAGACCTCCGCTATTTTATCGGCGGGAAATTCTTGCACAACGGCACGCTTGTGATGGATAGTGAAAAGAAAGTAAAAGAAGCTGTATTTCAGCCCTTTCACCAGTCCCGCCGGAATTACCTGAAAGTATCATGAGTATATTAATGACAGTATAAAATATCGAAGCTGCCCGTATCAGGGCAGTTTTCTTGTTTTAAAAGGCGTTAATCCGGTCAAACTGGTAACAGGGGGTTTTAAAATGAATTTGAGATGGCTGAATTTAAGTAAAAGAATAAAGAAAATAGTAGCTGAATGGAAGGCCCGAAAATTGATCAGAGACTATTGTATGGGCGAAAGCGGTAAAAAGCCGGGCCCCAAATATTTGAATTACCTGCTTGCGTTCCTTGTTTTTGGCGTTTTCGCCTTTTGGATGGCCTCGGGTTACGGCGAAATGTTTCGAAATCTCCTGCTGGTAACTGCCGCCTTGTTTGTAACTGCTTATATTTTCAATAAAAAAGAGTACACTCGGGTTGTTGAAGAATGCAGAAACAAACTGGCGGAACGTGAATTTAACAAGAGGCTTGACAAAACGACAGGGGAGGATGTACTTAGAATTCTTCGCGATAAGATAACTGATGCTTACCCGGCAGTACGGGACCTGGAACTCAAAGAGGATATGTTGACAGGTTTATATGAAAATGAGGCTCTGGCCGTAATTTACAGGTATGTGGACGATGAAGAGACTGTAGGGACCAGAGATGTACTATACCTGCTTCATGAGTGCCGCCGGCAGGGGATAAAAGAGGTGAGAATATTTACCAACGGCGAATTTGGCAAAAAGGCCGGTCTGCTCGGCGAACGTTATAATATAAATTTAAGACTGTATAATGGCTTTACTCTTAAAAGGTTTATAAAAGGGAGCGACATTTATCCCTCAAACAGCGAAATTGAGACGCTGCTCAAAAGAGAAAGCGAAAAAAGGGAGAGGAAAATAGCCCTAATTAAAAAAGAAATACTACAAAGGAATAAATTCAAAAATTATCTTATCTACAGTATTGTACTGTTTATGCTGGCCCGGTTTGGGATTGGGAACTTTTACTGGAATGTTTCTTTCGGCCTTCTCCTCCTGATCATGGGAGTTTCTTCGCTGCTGCTGTACCGGGAAAAAAAAGAAGAAGAGATAGTTTTTTGAAACTAAAAACAGAGTAAGGGAATAATCCCTTACTCTATTTTGGTTTGGTTCATATTATTTTGTTGGTTCTGCTGCTCGTTGCCCTGTTGTATGGCATTTTGGAAAACCTTGTACTGGGGTTCCTGCTGCTCAATATAGTTTATCCTGCCACTGAGTCCATGACAGATCGAATCCAACTGCTGTGCGAACTGGCTGAACATACTCTTAGCTGCCTTGTCTTCAGTCTCCAAGGCAAAGGTCTTCATTTCGGCTGTTGCCGCCTCCAGGCTTGCCAGTGTCTGGTGCATTTTAGTGCCTACTGTCATGCTTTTTCCTCCCCAGTTTAATAGTTTGCAGTTAGTAGTATCCTGCATTTGATTAAATATTATTAACGGTAAAAAATAGTAAAAGAATATTTATATTTTATGTAATCCAATGAAAATTAAAGCAACACCACATAGGATAATAAACATTTTAGCGGGAGGGACCTTATCCGCAATTCCCATTACACCCAGGGAAGTAACGACGACCAGGACCGTTGGGCCGATTACGGCAAGCAATGCGTTGATTTTAACGGCAGTTTCGACCTTGTTAAAATAAATCATCAGACAGGCGGAGAGTACTTCTATGGAGCCGGAGATCAATCTGATTATTCCCATGGCCAGGGCTATTGTTAAATTTGGCAAAGTAAACACCTCCCTGAGGAAATTTATGCATGCCCAAGGAATTTTACGACTGCTTTAACAAATGATGTCTTTTAATAGAAAGTTATATCTCATTTGGACCAGGCATACATTAAATTAGTCTTTAATATCTGTTTTGACGGGGGTTTTAGCATGGGGGGAGAAGGTATACTGCTTATCTTAATCATTATCGGGCTCGTAGGAAAAGCTCCTCTAATTGCTGCTTCTGCCTGTATACTTTTAGTTTTAAAATTAACCAGTTTGACTCATTATTTTCCTCTCATTGAACGCAGGGGCCTGGAACTGGGGCTGCTATTTTTGATGCTTTCGGTGCTGATACCTTTTGCCGGGGGGACAATAACATTCAAAGAACTGCGCAGCAGCCTGTTTTCCCTTCCGGGCATCCTGGCGCTCGCAGGAGGAGCATTAGCGACTTATATGAACGGCGACGGACTGCGTATGTTGAAAGACCAGCCTGAATTGCTGATAGGACTTGTGGCAGGTTCAATTATAGGTATAGTTTTTCTGAAAGGCATCCCCGTTGGGCCGTTAATGGCTGCAGGATTGACTGCCTTTTTTCTTAAATTGTTCAAAATATTTAGTTGAATAAAGTGAGTATCTTCAAAGATATTACGGTTAAACTAAATGGAACGATGGGTTTTAAGGCGGTGTATTTCTTTTTGAAAAACAAGCCAATTACTCTGGCTACCCTTTCTGCGGTTCCTTTTATTATGGTTTTGGGCAACTCCATGTTAATCCCTGTCCTGCCGCAAATGAAACAGGCCCTTAACATCTCGCAGTTTAAAGTCAGCCTGGCTATTACCCTGTTTTCAATACCGGCAGGATTGACAATACCTCTTGCGGGTTTTTTTTCGGACAGGACCAACAGAAAACTGATCATAGCTATAGCTCTGACCGTCTATGGGTTAGGAGGATTACTGGCGGGAACGGCTGCCGTTGTCTTGAAGGAACAGGCTTATTATCTGATCATGGCCGGGCGGATTTTCCAGGGAATAGGCGCGGCAGGGACTGCGCCTATTGCCATAGCTCTTGGCGGAGATATATTTACCAGCAGTGAGAGAAGTAAAGTGTTGGGACTCTTGGAAGCAGCCAACGGACTGGGCAAAGTGACAAGCCCGATCCTCGGTTCTCTTGTCGGGCTCCTGGTCTGGTGGGGTGTGTTTTTTCTTTTTCCCATCCTTTGTGTGCCGGTTGTCCTTGGTATCCTGTTTTTGGTACAGGGACCCAAGAGTAATACGGAGCCCAAACCTTTCAGGCAGTATAGTGAGGCAGTGCGGTCTATCTTCAGGAACAAAGGGATATCTTTGGCAACCGCGTTTTTGGCCGGTTCTACAGTCTTGTTTATCCTTTTCGGGGTCTTGTTTTACCTGTCGGATTACCTGGAAACAAAGTATAAAATTGAAGGTGTGCTAAAAGGAATAATAATTGCCGTCCCTGTATTGGCGATGGCCCTGACTTCGTATCTGACAGGTGTTGTGACCCAAAAAAAGCCAGGTATTTTAAAACTGCTCGTTGTTTGGGGACTTATCATTCAGGCGGCTTCGCTTGCTATTGTACCGTTTTTTCAGGACAGCGCTTACATTTTGCTGGGAGCGTTAATTTTTGCAGGTATAGGAACAGGAGCCGTTTTACCGTGTCTTAATACCTTAATAACCGGTTCGTGTCAAATTGATGAAAGGGGTATGATTACTGCATTATATGGGGGCGTGCGTTTTTTCGGTGTGGCGGGAGGCCCCCCGCTGTTTGGTTATCTGATGGACAAGAGTATCCTGTTGACTTTTATTGCTCCTGCCGTCCTGGGAGGAAGTGTCGGGCTGCTTAATTTATTCCTTCTTAAACAACAGGTCTTAAGCAAATCAAGATAAAAAGAAAAATTGTTGCACAAATAATGCTGCAAGGCAGGAATTGTCTTACCTGTGTAGAAGTAAAAAATCCGTGCCAAGTTTTTTATTATTTTACTATCAGGGGATACGGAGGCAACAATGGGTAATACTGAAAGTATTGAAAGAGTAAAAGAAAAAAAGATATATACTATGAGTAAACCACCTACCCCGGAAGATCCCTATCTTCATCCTGCCAGACACAGCAGAATAATTAGACAGTTCAGACGAGAGAGAAATGCCACTCATACTTTGAATTCAGGAGGAGAGGTCGATTTCTACCTGCTTTTGGATATTGAGGATGATATTGAGGAATTGACGGATTCGAGTGAAGAGTTTGGGTTGGATATCAGAAGCAGGGAATGGGTTGACCTGGAAATATATTATCGGGATGAGATACTGGGCACCTTTCATTTTGATTTTGACAATCCGATGGATTGCCAGAGTCTTAAGTATTTGTTGGACAAGAAACATGTAAATATTTATTATATAAACACAGACGGCGATGAATATATTTGTTCCGGCTTTAAAACTGTGTATTTACCCAGGATGCTTTGCTATGATATTCGCCGCCATCTCGAAGGCAGAAAACCGCTGCTGCTTCCCACCTTTGGCGAAGATTATGTTTCAGATGAATATATTACGACAGATGTTTTAATGAGAGATGCATGGGGATTTTACCTTGATTTTACGGCCTTGCTCAATAGGATAGGAAGATTGGAGGAGGCAGAAGAAATCGTGACCCGACACATCCTCCACGGAGTAGCCCGCCTGCAGCGCGCGAGGAGGCAAAACATTAAAAATGACAGGCTGATGTTATGGGTCGGGCGCAGAGTAACAATTAACAGAGCTGACGGACCGGGCGAATATTACAGCATTTACCTGTCAGGCGAATTGTTTTGCGGTAACAAAAGTAAAGATACGGCAGCTAAAATTATAGAGGAAATACTGGCTGAGCTGCCGGAATTCGAAAAATCTACCTGGGTTTCCCCTCTGGCAGAGGAGGCCATACCTCTTGTAGTCCTGGTTAACAGCCATCTTTACAGGATAAATCTCACTAACCGGTTTTATTCGCTCAGTGATAATATTTTTAAACAAAAATATCTTCCCCACGAGGAATACAAGAGTTATTATCAGAGGGTCCTTGCGTCTAACAAAGCGAACAGGAAAGGGACAAAAGTTTACGATTTTTTTGAAAAAAGAAGAAAGAAGTATTACGAATCAGGACAAAAAATGTCATCGCAGGACCTGTTAAATCTGATAAGGCGGGGGAATGAGAAAGATTTGCCCTGGATATTTGAGAACCTTGAGCGCATCAAGGCCAGGGACATGGATGAAATACTGGTCAGCCTGTGTGAAAAATACAAGAAAAAGATAGAACCTTTTCTTTTACCCTTTCTCAATTCGACCCGGCATCCTTTAAAGGCTGTAGCAATCCTTGGTCTTGGCATGATAGAAAGCGTGAAGGCTATACCTCCACTGGTGGATAATGTTAAGGGCGCAAGAAGGGAGGCGTCTCTTGCCAAGTACGCTTTGGCTCTTATTGGCGAACCTGCTCTGCCGCTTTTAATGCCCCTTCTGACTGATAAAAAAGCGGAAATACGGGTGCGTGGAATAGAAACACTCGCTCTTTTAGGTACTCCCAGCGCTATTTCGGCCATTCGGGATATGAAAAAAGACCGCAGCATAAAAGTTGAACAGGCTAAAATACGTGCGATGCAAAAAAACACAGAGCATTAGAGCCATCACCAGGATACCAGGATACCAGGATAAATATTATATAGCTTGAGAAGCTAAGTTCTGGGAGGTTTTCCCCTTGAACAAAAATTTAAAAATTTATCATTATGTAAGTATTATCGCTATTTTGGCTCTTATCCCGACTTTAATTCTTGGATTTATCCTGTCATATGATTTTTTTAAAAAAGGAGAGGACTTAAAAAGGCAGCATCTTATGCTTGCGACTCAGATTTCCAATGAGGTCCGGTCTTTTTTGGACCTCTATCTGGTAGCCATAGATACTCTTGCCAAACAGACGGGAGAAATGAGAGTATCTTCTGCGGAACTAAAAGAAATAATAACAGAAGTGACAAAGCATTATCCCGGATTTACTGAAATTTATTTAGACAGCAACAATTATCAGATAAGTTCTAAAATTCCTTTTATAGATACGAAATACAGAGAGGATAAGCGACAGCTGCTGTTTTCCAATATTAGTGAACTTGATTTTGTTTCACAGAGTAAACCTTTTATCAGTCCCCTGGTGACGGGCGAACAGGGGGAGGATTCAGTGTTTATTGCCATCCCGATATACAAAGCCGGCAGCAGTAATAACGGTTTTATTATGGGAAGTCTGGATTTAAACTATCTGCACAGCAGCCTGGAAAAGTACAGGATATACCGGTCGGGATACACCGTATTGGTTGACAGTAGGGGCAATATCATTGACCATCCCGGCGAAAAACCATATGATACAACCAAGATACCTGTATTAAAGGCATTGCATGAAGTGACAAGCGGTTCACTTGAATACTTCTCTCCGTTGTATAAACGCCGGGAAATAGCAGATTTTCTGACAGTCGCAGATTATGGATGGGGAGTCTGGGTGGCTGCTCCTCAGTATGAGGTCCTGCTGCCGCTCTACAGGGCAGCAGGTTTGTCACTGAGTCTGATTTTATTAAGTGTCACTGTTATACTGGTCATTAGATATTTGTTGGTATTAAATATCTCACTGCCGCTTACCAGGCTGAACAAGGCCTGTCAGGAATTTTCAGCGGGGAACCTCTCATTCAGGGTTCAGCTTAAAGAAAATCACAATTTGCCGGCTGAAATCATAACACTGGGTGAAAAATTTAACGAGATGGCGGCCAATATGCAGCACACCAACACCCTGTTGAAAATACACAGCGATGAACTTGAAAACCGTGTAAGAGAACGCACCCTCGAGCTGGTCGTGAGAAATAAGGAATTATCCGCCCTTTATGCAGTAACATCTTCTGTCAGCAGCACCAATAACTTAACAGAAGTGTTGGCAGATGTTTTAAACGAGATAATGGGCTTGTTCGAAGTCGGGGTTGCAGCAATAATGGTGACTAAAGATGATGGTGATAATTTAACTGAGAACATCTGCAGGATAGAATGCCAGGAAGATGTGAAGAGCATATATACCGAATACCTGAGAGCTTATTGCGAAGAAGTGGTTTATGGAGGACTGCCGGTAGTCGTGGCAAACCTGGATGAAAAGGATAATATGATTAAAGGTTATCCGGCGGGACTAAAATCACTAATCTGTGTTCCCGTTATTTATAATAATACGATCTTAGGCGCGATTGCCATGGCCGATTGTGATATTAATCGTTTTGGCAAGCAGGAATTGCTGATGCTGCAGGCTATCTGCAACCAGGTTGGTGTAGTTATCAGCAATGTCTCGCTTTTTAATAAAATAATTGAAGAACATAACACCCTTCTTGCAGTCATGAACAGCATAAATGAAGGATTGATACTCTTTAATTCAAAAGCTAAGATCATTTATGCAAACCCGGTGTTTTTAAAGATATTCAATGTCGAGGCATATGCCTGGCAGGGCTCAACTTTTCAGGGATTAAAAGGTTATTTGTACGCTCGCGGCTTTAAGCTGCCTTATGACGAATTGTGGGACGATTTTGTCAATAAAAGAGTTTTTCAGCAGAGAGAGGCACAAATTACGTACCGGGACAAAGCTTATCATTACCTGATATTAGGTTTCCCAGTGCTGTCGGAGGACAGTTTCATCGGGTATGTCTATATTTTCAGGAATGTCACGCGCGAAAAAGAGATCGATTCACTTAAAAACTCTATTTTGTCTACTGTTTCCCATGAATTAAGGACACCTCTGACTACTATCCGCGGGAGCGCCGAATCTTTACTGCGTAAAGACGTTAACTGGGATGCGGGCGAAAAAGAGGAGTTTCTTAAAGCTATAGTTGATGAAAGCAAACGTTTGAGGGAGCTAATTGAAAATATTATGGATATGTCAAAAATTGAAGCGGGCGCGCTGAATTTAGACATCCATTCGACTGATATCAGGAAGGTGATTAAACGGGTAGCGGCTCAATTCAAACAAAGTTTTCCGACCGCGCAATTTAACGAGGATCACCGTGATGAGCTGCCGTTTGTTAAGATTGATGAAAGAAGGATTGAACAGGTTTTATGCAACCTGGTTGAAAACGGGCTCAAGTATTCGACCTTAACTCCCTATATTGAGGTGCGAACAGAGCATCTGATAAAGGACAAAATGGTAATGGTCAGTGTGACTGACCGCGGAATAGGCATAGAGCCGAAGTATCACAAAGCGATTTTTGAGAGGTTTTACCGTATTGATAATTCTATGGCCAAGAAGATTGGGGGAAGCGGTGTGGGATTATCAATATCAAAAGGCATTGTTGAAGCGCATGGCGGTAAAATCTGGGTCAGCAGCGCTGCCGGGCAGGGTAGCCGGTTTAGTTTTACCATACCTTGTGAAGAGTGGAGGGGTTATTAAAAAATGAAAAGACCTGTTGCCCTGGTGGTAGATGATGAGTCGAATATTCTGCGGTTTGTAAGGGCTAATTTACGTGCAGGCGGTTATGAAGTAGCTTCGGCAATGACGGGAACCGAAGCTCTGGCCCAGTTTGAAGCGGCGAACCCCAATGTGATAGTTTTGGATATCATGCTGCCGGAGATTGACGGGCTGGAAGTGTGCAGGCGCATCCGGAATGTATCTGATGTCCCTATAATCATTGTTACGGCGAAGGATGATATTCAGGACGCGGTAGAAGGATTAAATGCGGGAGCGGATGATTACATAACGAAACCCTTTGCTGTCGAAGAACTCCTGGCCAGGATAAATGCTGTGATGAGAAGGGCTAAAAGTAATGTTATACAGATGCCTGCCGATAAAATTCGTCTTGGCAATTTGCTTATTGATTTATCTCAAAGACAGGTGGTCGTTGGTGGACAGACAGTACATTTAACTCCCACGGAGTTTAAACTTTTAACGATTCTTGCTTCTAACCCCGAGAAAGTGGTGTCCCATGAGGAGCTGCTTTTAACCACCTGGGGACATGAGTATAAGGACTGTACCCATTACCTCAGGGTGAGTATTGGAAGATTAAGGCAGAAAATCGAAAGCGACCCGGGTAATCCCGAGGTTATTGTGACCTGCAGCGGAGTAGGTTACATGATCAGAAGTGTGAAATAAGGGCCGCTCCTTGCCATCCATGGCACCGCGGCACTAGGCCATCCGTGGCCGTCGGAGGTGAAAAGAAATGGAAAGAGAAAGAGAAAAAGTGGGTATTCTGGCAGAGTGGTGGAAGGAGGCCACTTACCGGGTGGTGTTGACCGGTGCAGGGATGAGTACGGAATCGGGTCTGCCCGACTTTAGATCTCCTCAGGGGCTCTGGAAAGGGCAGGACCCCAGGAGGCTTGCTTCGATATCTGCCCTGTATTCGAATACCAGAGAATTTTATGATTTCTACAGGATGCGCCTGTCCCATCTGGGCAAGGCTCAACCTCATCAGGGACATAAGATCTTAGGGGATCTGCAAAAAGAAATGCTGTTAAATGCGATCATTACCCAGAATGTGGATGGTTTGCATCAAAGCGCAGGCGCAACCAGAGTTATAGAGCTCCATGGCAATTTACGCGAGGCGAAGTGCTTATCCTGCGGCAGGGTTTATCCGATACAGGTCCTTGAAGAGCAGGAACTTCCTACCTGTAAGGATTGTGGCAGCCTGTTAAAACCGGGTGTCATACTTTTCGGGGAAAACCTGCCCGGTGAAGCTTTAAGACAAGCCGAGATGGAGACAAAAAGAGCGCATTTGTTTGTGGTCATTGGTTCTTCCCTGGAAGTATCCCCTGCAAATTATTTCCCCTTGCAGGCCCGTGATAACGGCGCTAAGCTGGTTATACTCAACATGGAGACTACGGCGATGGACAATGAAGCACACCTGATCATCCGGGGACGGGCCGGAGAAATATTGTCCGATCTTTATCAAAGGCTTAAAGAATAAACATATAACATATAAAATAGCGCCTTCCAAACGGCGCTATTTTTATGGCAGGAATTGATGCAGGTAATAAATGTTTGACGTGAAGTGATACCTCTTCTATAATTGAAGGAAATCCCCGTTAAAAACACGAATAAAAACCAATAGAAAAAGGGACTCCGTAAAGTTAAAATGAAAAACTAGCACAATGAATCGCAGCATAGCTCAAAATTCCGCAAAAAAGAAGATAAATGCTTTTCTGCGGATTGTCAAGGGTAAAATGAACAGGCTAACGCCTGCCC
>Ga0228535_1001766_pt1 | contig 28095 bp, 32 predicted proteins | sample SJ1metagenome_FD_168457 | JGI IMG/M metagenome (GOLD analysis project Ga0228535, IMG submission 168457) | Enriched culture of PCE-dechlorinating microbial communities from Ithaca, New York, USA - SJ1 | ecosystem: Engineered > Modeled > Simulated communities (microbial... > Unclassified | place...
CTCTGATATCTGATTTCCTGAGTTCTGCTGTCATTGAATCTTTATCTTTCATTTGCTTTCTCCTTCCCGCCCTTAGAGTCTAAACTATTGGGTAGAAAGTGTCTCACTTATATTGGCACAGAGGGCTATGGTGGGGTTATAAATTGGGAATCGCTTCTATCTGCCTACTGCATACTCTTTGCTATCACTATGAGCCATGAGCTATGAGTGTTTTTGCTACTCTCAGCTCTCCGCTCTTTGCTCTTAGCTCAAACTTGGTGGGGGAAAATTCTTGCAGCAGAAAATTGACAATAAAAGACCTAACTCCAAATACCAAATACAATACTGACTAAAAATACACTATTAAACACATATTTTGGATTTGACAGACAGGGCTGATCATAGAAGGTTTAAATTATGAGTTTGAAATTATTAAAACTAGGCAAAGCTTATTCATCTGATTCTCACGATATCTTACATGAATTTTATATACCAGTCCTCGGGGCATCTGTTGAGTATAGTCGTCTTGCTGGTTTCTTTTCATCGAAAGCATTAGCGGTCGCCGCAAGTGGTATAACAGAATTTTTAAAAAATAAAGGTGTTATAAAAATGGTCGTTTCTCCTCGTTTCAGTCGAGATGATGTACACACTATATCAAATTCTATGGAACACCCTGAGGAGTATACCTCAAGAAAAATGTTAGAAGAAATTAATAATATAGAAGAAGATTTTATAAGAGACCATCTACAAGCTTTAGGGTGGATGCTAGTGAATAATCTTTTAGAAATTAAAGTTGCTATACCTTTAAATAATTCAGGTATGCCTCTTAATCAATGAAACCAACAAATTATCGGAATATAGTACAGAGAACCTGCCCCCAAAAAATTGTACACCACAAAATGTTAGTTTTCTGGCAAAATAGAGAAGGAGGTTTTTGTCATGAAGACATCGAAGTTCACCGAGGAGCAGATCGCGTTCACCCGTTGTCATATCAGATGTTTTGTGTCCATTTTCATGTCCTTTTTCTATTAAAGCTTAATCCTTCCGCTAAGAACATAATCCATCAGACTGATATTCTTTACTATTTCAATGTATTGCATTAATATAGATTTAAATGAACAACGTATAGCAAAAAAGGCGATGATCCGTGACGGCTTCATCGTCGGTTTGTTTTAGACGTTAACAAAGAGGAGAATATGCAAAAAACCGCGCAGACAAAGAAACGTTCTTCATTGGTAGATGCAATAGTATCGTCATTGAAAAAAACAGAAATATTGTCAGATACTGTTAGCAGAAAGAGCTTTACCGAAGCCCAAATCCAAACATCATTATTTGCTCACTTGCAAAAGAAACTCCCGTATATTCTCGGAAAGCATTTCAACTATTCGCAAAAAAAAGTAGAAAAAATTGTTGAGAAAGATTTTAAATTTGAGAAAAAAAGGACTACGACAGTTCCAAGCTTCAATGTCTTCGAAACAAACCACCATCCTGATGCCGTACTGGAGATTAACAAGGGCCTCAGAATTGCCATAGAGTTAAAAGCGGGGGATACCGGCCAAGATATACGGGCTGGAATTGGTCAGTCACTTGTCTATTCGACGCAATTCAACTTCACAATCTATCTATTTGTAGACACAACGCCTGGCTACGATATTGAAGGCTCTGTCACGGGAAAGAAAGAAAAAGCCCTCATAAATTCTTTATGGAAAAACTACAATGTTAAATTCATTGTAGTATGAGCATTTTTTAAATATCCTGAAACATTAATGGCGTAAAGAACCCGTGGGGGACGTCCTTCAGTATTTCAATTCGGTACTTCACATTCTTGCTATTGAGCAATTGAAGAACGTCCCCCTGCTCCTGTGTTAGACTTACTGGAAGCGTTTTCTTCTGTTGGGCTGAGGGGACGTTTTTTACATATTTACTTTCGTCAATCGTCTTGCGCCTGCCGCAGGTTTCAAAAAGTATTTGAAACTGTAATATAAAAAGGTTACAATTGTAATACGAAAAGGTTACAACAATGGATATAGCGAAATTGTTCAGATCAAAGGCGCGGAAAGCGCTCTTTCAGCTCTATTTCACCAATCCGGAAGGCTCTTATTATTTGCGCGAGCTCGAAAGAATATTCGATATCCCTGTCAGCATTATCAGAAAAGAGCTCATGCGGCTTGAAGAAGAAGGGGTGTTTATTTCAGAGAAGAAGGGCAACCTTCTGTTTTACCGGTTGAATCAAGCATACCCACTCTTCGAAGAGCTGAAGAACATTGTGCACAAGACCATAGGCATAGAGGGGCTTTTAAAGGACGCCATAGATGATATTGAGGGTATAGCGGCTGCATTTATATACGGTTCTTTTGCGAAAGGCAAAGAGAAAGCAGCAAGCGATGTGGATCTGTGCATCATAGGGTCCATCGATGAAGACAATTTGATCGCGAAGCTCAATGCCATAGAGAGATCCATCAAAAGGGAGATCAATTATACCCTTTTTACAATGGGAGAATTCAAAAAGAAAAAGAAGAGCAAGGATGGGTTTATCCAGGACCTTATCGACAACAAGAAGATAATGCTGAATGGAAAAGAAGATGACCTTCGATAAATTTGTAAGCGAATACCTTTCAAGGGGATTGATGCAGAAGCAGAAAGGATCTGCGGCAGATGTTGAAAAACTTCTTGTCCGAAGTACAAAAGATCTGAAAACAGCGAAAGCCAACTTAAAGATCGATGAGGGAATAGCATATTCGGTTGCCTATCTTGCTATGTTGAGAGCGGGAAGGGCATTCATGCTCTTGAAAGGTTTCAGGCCGTCTGACGGGTACCAGCATAAAACGGTAGTGGAATTTGTGCACCAGGTGCTCGGCGATGAATATGGTACGATCATCGGGCACTTTGACAGGATGCGCAGGAAACGCAATCTGTTCACTTATGAAATTGACATTTCGGTATCTTTTAAAGAGGCTGAAAATGCCCTTCATTCTGCGGAAACCTTCGTCAATGTGATAGTGGAATACGTCAAGAGGGAAGATCCGCAAGGACGTTTTAAGTTTTAAAGACATGGGTCAACGGAATCAGCCCTTGACATTTGACAAATCTTGAGAACCCTCTGCTATCAGGCATTGTAATCCGACTAATAACAGAATAATTTTCCTTCCCTTGGCAGCGTCGAATACGTAGCATATTGTAGTATAAGGGGATGCATCGAGCATGGGATCAGCCCTGTCGGTAAGCCTGTCCAAACATCGGGCGGGGTTGCATCTTCAAATGTCAATTGTTATGACCTCATCGATATCAGGAGGGGAAAAAGCAATCACTTCATCGGATCTATCCGGAAAGGAAGTTATCATGAGATTGAACGAACAGGAGATAAATAACTATCTGCAGCCTTTCTTCGGGCAGCACGAAGATGGTTTTCAGCAGGCCTGGCTGGAAATACTTGAACGTGATCCGCAAACATTAGAGGAGATCGCTCCCATTGTCAGGAAGATCAGGAACAGGGCTATAAAACAGTATCTTATTAGAAAATACAAGGAGGATAGCCTGTACAAACCCATTGGAAAGAATGGTGATGAAAGCTTTACCCTTGAATCGATACTGGCAAGCCCTGCGGGTGATGTTGCTGAAGAATATAGCGGGAGGGATGGTTTTTACAAAAAGATAGTGGACTTTTTGATCGGGGAGTACCTGAGCCAGAAGAACGAGAATCTTGCATTAAAAATAAAAGAGATCGACCTTAAAACAGAAAGGTTGCGATTACGTTCATCAGGGCCGTGCTCACAGAGGATTTTAGCCGGTTCTGGGACAGCTACTACGCCGACTATATGGACACCCTTCGCCATTGGACTATGGCAGGCGGGTTTCAAGGAGGCACGTCAGACTTGTTTGAAGACTTTTGGAAGGACTTGGAAGAGCGGCTAAGCAGACAGGAGTTCATTCTTCGTACTGCAGAAGCGTGTTGGGTTGAGGCATAACCATGGTATGCAGCGGATCCGCATGGAACGCCTCTCGTTGACGCTGTTGTTCGACACACCCTACGACTATCTCGACCCGGAGAAAAAGTCCCTCGTCCAAGCATTTCTCAGACAGCAGCCTTACCAGCAGATCCTCTTGGTGCATGAAAACCAATTCTCAGAGAAGGATGAAAAATGCATACGTATTTAAAATTCGGTAGGGGTCTAAGAGTAGCACACCGGGAAGAAAGCATATGATCATCGATGGTGATCTTCCCAAAGATTTTTCTTGACTCAAGGCCATATGGGGTCTACAATATAAACAGCATTAGGAGTAACCCGAAAGGGTTCGGCAACCGAGCGACAGAGAGCTGCGGTGCCTTGGATGGTGAGAGCCATCCGATGCGTGGGAGAAATCCCAAAAAGATCTCTGGACATAGCTTCGCCGAATTGAGCCGTCCTAATGTGGACGGCTTTTTTGTTCCCTCCTGATGACTATCAAATGAGGAGGTTTCAAATGGAACAAAACAACAAAACCAAAGAAGAGCAACAGAACGAGGGGAACAATGGACATGGGCAGACTCCATTAGACGAGCTGCTCAAAAAAGCGGGGGAGCGGGGCAGTGGGGCAGTGGTGAGACCCACTGCTGTCCAAGATAATCCATTTCCCAAACCTCTTTCTTTATAGAACAACGGTTTAGGACAGGTATATCCTCCATGCTAAAACCAGGTTGCCCTATCTCACTGTCACTGGATGGTGTTATGCTGTCCAGCATATCAGAACTCCAATACAAGCTGTTCTCCTGTCGGTATAAGAGGCGGCACCTCAAAGGGACTGTCTATCCATGCCCACAGATCGCGGTACGTGAACAGGTTATAGCGGAGCATGGCGATAAGGTTTGACAGCGACCAGCCGAACCGGGAGCGGAACATGAGGTACTTGAGAAGAAGAATGGTGATAAGTGCCGTCCAGATCTGGATCATGACCGCGTTCGCGGAAGTTCCGACAAAGGTCTTTATCCTCAGGTTCTGCTTTATCGTCTTGAAGAAGATCTCGATCTGCCAGCGGTCTTTATAGATAGCCGCGATCGTCGTCGCACCGAAGGTGAGATGGTTGGTGATAAAGACGATCCGTTCCTTCTTCTTGTCATCCCATACCTCGATGCGCCGCAGGGGATGGGGATACTGTTTCCGGGAATAGAACCAAGTAAGCCTGATGAGCTGATCCTTTAGGACGGACCTGTTCCGGGGCACTGGCCTGTCCTCGATGACCGCATATTTCGCATTCGTTCTCTGCCTGCTCACGAAAAAGACGCCTTCATCCCGCCATCGGGCAAAGAGATCGTAGCCGACATATCCCCGGTCTATGACGACAATCGATCCTTTGGGGAAGGACAGCTCCCGCGCGACCCTCATCTCGTGGGTAAGCCCGTCGGTGATCCGGGCAAAGACGGGGAAGTACCCGTCGTGGTCGAGAAGCAGGTGGAGCTTGACCGCCCCTTTTGTCTGGTGGTAGGTTGCCCAGTCGAAGAGGGACAGGCAAAGCTCGATAAGGGTGGCGTCGAGGCTGAAGAGCTTGTTCCTGAAGCGGAACTTCCTCTTCCCCGGGGCTGTCGTCCGGACCTTCTCGAGGAGCTGGTAAAAGATCGCTTCATACAGCTTCCAGGATCTCTTTGTGTTGGCATACGACAGGGTAGAGCGTGACGGGGCTGAGTGTATACCGAGATGCCTTACCTTTCCCAGACAGCTTGCCAGACCCCCCGATATCTCCCGTAAGGAACGGGCCTGCCCCAGATGACAGAAGAGCATGGCCACGAACTGGTCCCAGCAGGAAAAACCCTTTGCTCCCTTTTCCGCCTTTGTCTCCTTCACTGCCGAATAAAACTCCTTTTTTGAGAATATGTGTAGCACCTGGCCGAACATACTGCTAAACTTATTCATGGGAGCCCCCTCAGGTTTATTTGGTTGTCGCGAATTAAGTTTACCTGTTCGGGGTTCCCCCTTCAAACTTATTTTGGACAGATGTGGGTGAGACCCAATGCCAACAAGCACATAACCGTGCAGTTCAACCCGTCCCCATTGCTGGTAAAAAAGGAGGAGGATACATATCAAGAAAAGTTGGAAACGGAAAAAGACTGGTATATAAAGGGGCAACAATTGTTGAAAGATGCAGAATATGAGGATGCAATAGAGGCTTTTAGCAGAGCCATAGAGCTAAACCCTGAATATGTGAAAGCCTATAATAGCCGTGGAGTTGCTTACGATGAGATTGGCGACTACCAGCAGGCAATCAGAGATTATGACAGAGCCATAGAGTTGAACCCTGAATATGCAACGGCCTACAATAATCGAGGGATGGTATATGATGGCTTAGGCGACTCCCAGCGGGCAATTTGTGACTATGATAAAGCCATAGAGCTGAAACCTGAAAGCGTTGTAGTTTATAACAATCGTGGAGTTGCCTATAGGAACCTTGGCGACTACCAGCGGGCAATTGAGAATTACGACAAAGCATTAGAACTCAACCCTCAATATACTGCAGCTTATTTCAACCGTGGGCTTGCCCATGGCAACTTTGGCAACCATCAAGAGGCAATTAAGGATTTTGGCAGAGCCATAGAGCTCAACCCTCGGTTTGCATTGGCTTATTATGACCGTGGGGTTACTTACGCTCAGCTTGGTGACTACCAGCAGGCAATTTGTGATTATGGTAAGACTATAGAGTTGGACCCTGAATATGCAGCGGTTTATTGCAACATTGGGGCTGCTTATGCCCAACTTGGTAACTACCATCAGGCAATCAAGTATTATGATAAGTCCATAGCGTTGAACCCCGAATCTGCGAAAGATTACAACAACCGCGGGCACGCTTATGCAGAAATCGGCAACGATAAAAAAGCGATTGAAGATTACAAAGTTGCTGCGATATTAGGTCATAAAAAAGCACAGGACTTTTTGAGAAAAGAAGGGATTGATTGGCAAGGAGAGTTGGGGTTAGGGGGTGAAGTACTCAATGGAAAATAAAAAATGGCAAGGTACAGAAGAAGAAAGGGCGCTGGTACGGGAAATGGCAGAGTATGCCGAGGAACTTGTGAAGGAGTTTCCTGAAGTCACGCTGCGGTCGTGGGACTTTAATGCCGAATCGAAGAATGGGCGGTGGTTGCCGTTGGGTATATGTCTTTATGTGACCGGGCCCAAGTTAGCGGTGGAGGCATTTCTGACAAGGATAGCGGTTGTCTTTAACGTTGACGGTTATCCTATTTATTGGCCCATAGAATATGATGAGGCAGGCAATGTACTCGATAAGCCTATAAAGGACTTTACGGCGAGGATGAGGCCGTCCGCAGTGTAATGATAGGGGGAATAACCGGCAGGATTATCGGCGGCGGAACAGTGGGAGGTCTTCATTAAAGAAGAAAAAGGAGGAGTGATCATGGACTGTGACCGGTTTCGCTTTGTAGGGGCATGGCGGGAAGTGAAACGGTACAAGATAATCATGCGGGCATCAGGGACAAATTTAACGTGGAAGGAAGGCGAAGCGAGCATTGAGAAGATTAGGAAAAACATAGATAAGTATCCGAAGATGGCTACATTCACGTTTTACTATAATACCGGGGAGTGTATTATTGAGGTACCGATGTATATGTGAAATGAACAATTACATTGGATTATGCGAAGGCTACTAAAAATAAACACCATATATCGCCTATTACGGGCGCGAGATAGGAGGTCAAAAATATGCCAGAGACATCAACAGGCAAAAGAGACGTACGGAAGATATTGGACGAAGCACACGAAGAAACCAGGAGATGGGGGAAGGAGAAAGGGGTCAACGTCCGTATCACCGAGAACAAGAGCCCAGTGGTAATATTCAACCCCCCGAGGAGCCTTGCGGAGAAGGTGAAGAGGATAAAACAAGAAACCAAAAAGGAGACTGATTAATTAAAATGATAGGGGGAATAGCCGGCGATATCATCGGTTCGGTGTATGAAGGGCACAATATCAAGAGGACGGACTTCCCCCTCTTCGGCCCATGGAACCGCTTCACCGACGATACGGTCCTTACCGTCGCTATTGCCGATGCCATCCTTACAAGGTCGGATTACGGGAGTAAGCTCAGGGAGTGGTATCAGCTTTACCCGGACAGGGGGTACGGTGCAGGCTTCAGGAAATGGGCGGCATCAAGGGAGATAAGGCCAAGGTCAAGCTGGGGCAACGGCTCAGCGATGCGGGTGAGCCCCGTAGGGTTTGCCTTCAATACCCTCGATGAGGTCCTTGATGAAGCCAGAAAGAGCGCCGAGCCAAGCCATAACCACCCGGAGGGGATCAAGGGTGCCCAGGCAATAGCGGCCTCAGTATTCCTTGCACGGAAGGGATGCAGTAAGGAATACATCAAGGACTATATCGCCGGCGCTTTCTCCTATGACCTTGACAGGACCGTTGAGTACATAAGACCGAAATACAGGTTCGATGTGAGCTGCCAGGGCTCCGTGCCGGAGGCGATCATCGCCTTCCTGGAGAGCACAGATTTCGAAAGCGCCGTACGCTTTGCCGTCTCTCTGGGAGGTGACTCAGACACCATTGCATGCATGACAGGCGGCATGGCTGAGGCTTACTACGGGGGTATTCCTGAAGAGATAAGTTCACAGGTATTGAAGATGCTGGATGATCGGCAGAAATCCATCGTAAACATGTTTATAGAATAATTTTTATAACTATTCAATTATAGCTACCTTCTCCTCCCTCCCCCATAAACCGGTCAGACCATAATTATTTCTTTCCTGAAACAAATAGAAGTAAATATTCTTAGGGCATGATTGCTTTCATGTGGTAGTTCATATTTTTCAAGTGAAACGGTAACCCTGCGGGGCGGAAGATGCTTCAAATCGACGGTATGGCATTATTTCTCTTTCTCACATAGAATTGCACATAGCAAAGGTTTACAAGACATATCAGAGCCAAACAGAGAAACATTATCGGGTACCCTGTAAACGGAATGATAATGCCCGCGATTACCGGTCCAAGAGCCATACCCAAATCCATGAACGCGTTAAAGGTCCCCACGGCAGAACCACTGGAAGAACCTGCATATTCAAAGGCATACGCCATTGCTGCAGGGAAAAAGAATGCGCCTCCCGCTCCATAGAGTAGTCCTACAAAAATGAACATGGGAAGAGTTTTTGAAAAAGAAAGGATAATCATAGCTATCATAGACAAAAAAATGAAGAGGAGAATCATCTTTTCTTTATTATAAGCGTCGAGTATTCCCCCTCCAAATGCTCGTCCCACGATGATCGCCACAGCGTTAGCGGTAAAGAAAAGTCCCGGGTTGGTTATCCCACATTGAAGCGCATACAAGGGAACGAAAGCTGCGAGGGCTCCAAAAACAAACATTTGCATGAAACTCGTGATACCAGGAGGAACGACTTTCCGTTCAAAGAGAAAACCGCTGCGAGCGGGGGTGTTCTGCTCGGGCGTAATACTTGATGTCCGCTCTTTCACCTTCCATGAGAGGAATAAAGAAAGCAAAGACAGACTGATGCAGGTCAGGAAGAAAATCGTGAAACCGTATCGGTTGGCGAGAAACATACCAGAGGGAGCGGCAAATGCCATAGCGAGGCTTGGTGCCAGCATGAAATAGGCGATGCCCTGGCCCCTATAAACCACCGGGACGATGTTGATCGTATATGCGAAGGCGGCTGTGTGCAATGATGCAAAGGCAATTCCTTGAAAGACCCGTATTAGTAAAAAGGGCCAAAAGGGGCGAAATATAATAGAGGCCAGGAAGGTGAGCGCAAAGAGTAGTGCCCCAACCACCATAACCCTTTTTTCCGAATACCTTGTCAGTGCCCCTCCGACAAAAAACCTGGAAACAAGAGCTGCTACCCCCATAACCCCAACGAGGACACCGACCTGTCTTTCGTTGGAGCCTAATTTTGTGAGATAGACCGGAAGAGCGGGTATAAGGGCATGATTGGCCGATACGAAAGCGAAGAACGCAATAAAAACGAGAATGAAATCCCGGGTGAATAATTTCCAGATTGTATTTTGAGGAATGTTTCCTTCATCACGCATGGTGCTTTAATGTCGCACGAGCGAAAAGGTGATGTCAACTTATCCGAAATATTGCTATCCACCGCTTTTGTGAAATTGTTCCTGAAAAATTTACTGATGTCTTCCTCCTACCATGAGTCCCCTTTTCTCTTCTTGCTGCCTCATTACAACCTGTAATACCGGAGGCGCCTTCATCCAAAGAAGCTGACACCCCTTGCACCATCGTTGGCAGGTACCGTGAACCATGAAATAACAATATCCTTGCAAAACCTCTACAACCTGCATACTATTTTGTATGGCACAGACAAGATTCGTAATGGAATAAAGATGAGAAACAGGGGGAAGACACCATGAAAAGGCTTCTGCTCGTTATGGTAACCGCGGCGCTTCTGGTGGTGTACTCCTCCTCGGGAGAGGCATGGGAAGTAAAGGTCAAGAACTCCTGCCATGCAGATGTTGAGATCTTTGTCAAAGGGCAGGACTTAACCTACTTTGATTCTGTTGACTGCAAGGTGAAGGTGGCGAGTGGCGAGACGGGAATCTGCAGACTGCCCGGGGGCTATGCTCAAGCAAGATCTCCGGACATTATTATGTGAAAGATTCTTCTGGGAAAACCTATGAAGAAAAGCTTGACCCCATCTTCTGCACTACCCCCAACGTTTTTTTTAAAACTGCCACGTGCTGCTGGAATGTGAATGCGGAGGTCACCACGTCAGGTCATTGTCGTCTTGAACTGCGTTAGGCGACCCTTCGCTGGCAATATGGATCGACAGTTGCTTCATAGGGGGAAAGGAAACGCAGTAATCTCTTTCTCTCCATAATCATTCATTCCCTCTCGGGTGCCCCCCATTCGCTTGAAGGTGACAATTCACACCTGTAATTGGCATTCATCGTTCATCCCCCGCTATGCATCCTTGTAATAATTTCCTGCAGAATCAAAGAACCGGCGTTCTCCGGGTTATAGTCGACGCTCGCCGGCAAAAGAGGCCTCAGATCATTGATAAATCCCGGATGCTTCAGCTTGTCCAGTACGTTTGCTTTCAGGCTTCTCCCGTCGATCAAATTGCCCTCGTGTTCCATGTATCGGGTAAAGATGCGGACGATCTCCTGCGTGTCTGCTTGTCCTTCGGTTATGCCCAGCCATAGGTCAAAAAGGTCCCTGCCTTTCCTTCGTTGATAAAGCGCTCTCAGTTTGGTCGCAAGGAGTTCCTCAAGGGAAAAGGTAGTAATGTTGCATGTGCCGTTGAACCATCGCGAGCGGACCTCAAAAGGCCTCTTTTGCAACCCCGATACGGCAAAATGCTCACGAGTGTTGATCTCTATTTTTACTCGGAGAGGGATAACGGGCGGACCCTCAGACTCTATCCTGTACATGAGCGTCACGGCATCTGCGGACTGCTTCCGCCTTGGCGCCCCGAGAAAAGGATTGACAACCTTCTGCACCGTATCGAAGATTATCCCGATCGGTTCCGGGACAACCTGCACCAGGTCGATGTCCTCTGAGTATCGTCTTGACGGTCTGAAATAGAGCTTATGAAGCGCGGTTCCGCCTCTGAAAGCGAGTCTGTCGGCAAGGTATTGATCTTTATAGAGCGTGACGAGCACCCTGCTTATAATCAGGTCCTGCTCGACCTGTGCATCGGCTACCCATGGCGCCATATGCCGCCAGGCAACGATGTCCGCCCTTGGGATCACGATTCACCCTCTACTGTCGTATTGACGATCACCCTCCACCTGCTGTCAGTTTTTGCCCCTTTAACCGACAGGGACGCCTCAAGTTTTGCAGGAAAAGGTTTCTTCTCGGCAATCCAGTTGCCGAGCGGTCCGGTGATCTTTGAAAACCCGGCTTCATCCAGAAGCCACCCCAATCGCTGGGCATTGGCAATATTCCCATCCTGCTGAACGCCTTCGACGAGCTTTTCCGGCTCCAACCGTTCCCCGAGTTCTTGCAGTACTGAAAACACCGTGTCCAGCCCTCCAATAGCGCGTGCATAGCGGACGAGATCGATAGCGGTTGCTTCAGGGGAAGAGACGGTAATGTATCCGGTCTGTACCTTTATCCGTTGAACAGAAGTGGCGGAGACCTTCTTTTTCACAAAGAACCTGATGGCAAGATCCTTCAACCGTGCTTCCCGCAGCGATCTGACGGTCACCACCTGGTATTGCTGAGGCTGCTGGTGAGCAGCGCCATACAGTGAGGCAGCGCTTAAAAGGCCGACATAGTATGGTTGTTCGAGATAGCGCATGAGATCGTCGATGAACCATTCCGGAGGGAGCACCCCGCGTGCTGCATATTCGAGGGGGACTACAATATAAAAATCATTATGAACGCGAACGATCCTATTTTTTATCGCAAGCCGGGAGACGGATTTCCTGAATGCTGCCTCAGAAATCTTCAGCTCCCTGTAAGTCTCCTCACTGGTAAAGAAATACTTTCCCTGTGATTGCTTCAGGTCTACCCACTTCGATAGGACTGATGGCTCTTTCTGTTGCACCATTAGGATAACCTGCTTTCCATAGTTAAGCTATTATTTGCAGATTGTGACATAAAACGTCATTATTTGCAAACAATAACTTTCCATACTATTGACCAGCAACTTGGCACGGGGACACCGGAAACGATATCGGCGGGTGGCTTAAAAGGCCGGAAGACTAACATTATGGCATGTACAGTTTTTGGGGTACACCCATTTGGTTGAGAAACTAACTTTGGAGGTGGTACAATAAATGGGGGCAGGCCAGGAGGGCTGTGCCGTAAACGATTTATAGAGGAAGGATCATTATGAAAAATATACCTAAAGAAATAGCCCTTGCCATGAAGTCCCTTAAGGCTAATGGTTTTAATGTGCACTTTGTGCAAACCAAACTTGAAGGTCGAGAAATAATGCTTAAAATGAACCGCAAAATGGATTGATAGGTGTCGCAGATTCTGTAACTCTGAGGCAAATAGGTATTCTTGAGGCGCTTGCACAGAGAGGCAATGAGATTATCAATCCTTTCGTGCCTGAAATGACCGAGGGGATAAAAAAAGACCAAGACAAACGCAGAGAATTTATAAACATGATGAGAAAGACTTTCGCAAGCGATGTATTTATCACGGGCACCAATGCCGTTACTGTTGACGGGAATATCGTCAATATTGATCGTAACGGCAACAGAGTCGCCGGTATAATTTATGCAGCACCCAGAGTGATTTTAGCAGTCGGCCGGAACAAGATTGTAAAGGATGTCAGTGCAGCTATCGATCGTATCAGAAACGTTTTGGCTCCGGCACATGCGAAACAAAAGGGGTATAAAACACCCTGTGCTGAAAAGGGTAAATGCTATGATTGCAATAGCCCTGATAGACTGTGCAATATTACCCTTATCCTTGAAAAGAAACCCCTCAGCACCGATATTTCTGTGGTTCTTATCAACGAAGATCTGGGATTAGGCTGGGACCCTGGATGGGATGAGACGCGCATTGCCGGGATCAGAGATGATTATTACCGGTATAGTTGGCCGTTTTAGGATTACTTATATCTGATGAGATTACTCTGATTTATTCACCAACATCTTTGCTAATAGCTTGTTCTTCCAACAGCATCATTATATTTAGTAGCAGGTGCACTGGTCACCCTTTCCTTCCTCCTACCATGAAACACACGAAACCGCATCTTTGACAACTATACTAACTTATACATAGTAATCCTTTAGGCACACAGTGCCTGTGAGAAAGTAAGTCAATGTTGTCCGTCTTCGACATGTCTTCGGCAAGGTTTAATTGTTCGGGCAACAGGAATCCTGAATTTGTATTCATTACTCGTATCAGACGTTACCTGTCTTAAGAATCTATTTAGGATAAAGGTTCTTGACCCCTATCTTTGGTAGGTGCTAATCTACACTGACATTATGCTGACTGAATATTCATTTATACTACTGGGGTGCTACTGGGATGATTAAGGACCATCTCGATACTAAAGGTTTTTTTATACTGGTTGTTCTGACCATGCTGTGGGGGTTGAACTACCCTGCAATCAAAATTGCTAACCTGGGATTTTCACCCGTCTTCAACTCCTTTCTCCGGTCGGCAATCGCCTCGGCCTTTGGCATCGTCTATTGCATCTCCATCAAAGAGCCCTTGTTTCATAAGGACATACGCCTTTTTCACGGATTCATAGTAGGTCTCCTCTTCGGTCTGGAATTCGTCTGCATTTATTGGGGTATGCGGTATACAGATGCTGCCCGGGCTATAATCCTCGTCAACTGTTCCCCTTTCGTAGTGGTCCTCGGTGCTTACCTCTTCCTGAAGGAGAAACTAACCTTCACGAAAATTGCAGGTCTTCTCCTTGCCTTTGCCGGACTGTACCTCGTGTTTCGGGGCAAGCCGAGCTCGTGGACCCCGTCGATGTTCTTCGGAGACATTCTGCAGCTCGGGGCTGCCGTGTTCTGGGGTGCTACTACCGTGTACATAAAAAAATATCTGGCGGATCGGGTCCACCCCATCCATACATTTCTGTATCAGCTTGTCTTCTCCGTTCCGGTGACTTTTGTCTGCGCACTTTTTCTTGAGCCGAAATGGGTCTTGAACGTAAGCGGCGCCGTGACAACGGCGGTGATCTATTCTTCCGTGATTGTCGCTTTCGCATCGTATCTTGTGTGGTTCAAGCTCATCCATGTATACCCCGTATCTGAGCTTGCCATCTTCACATTCCTTTCTCCCGTATTCGGTGTGGCTGCGGGTGCTATCTTGCTACGAGAGCAGTTGACCACGGGGTTGATCCTTGGACTCATTCTCGTGAGTGTCGGCATCTATGTGACGAATCGCAGGCCAAAGCCGGCTTAGGAAAACAGCTCAGTCTTGATTTCACATGCTGCTGCGTACTTCGACCGGTAATTGTTGACTCTCGCCGTATACTCGTTGCAAGACTCGTAGGTGATATACGTAACACTGAATTCGCCCCGTTCTTCCACTGTCCGTAATGTTTCAGATTTTACATTTCAACATGGTTCAGCCCCTTTATCTATACCTCCCCGTATCAAACGCCCCGCCTTTCTGGAAGTCATATATGCTGTAATCCTCCATGGTGGTCTCCCCCGCAAGCAGCCTCATGCCGCGGTATATCCTCTCCTCCATGTCGTTGAGGGATACGACGCCAGCCGACACGGGGAAATAATCGTCACTTTCCTTGTAGATGAGCATGAGGGAGGGGACGTTCTCCACGTTGAACCGCGAGGCCACACGGGGGCTTTCGTTCACGTTGATCTTCTTCGTCTCCCACCCATACCTGTCGATGAAGTACTTCAGTATGTTGCCCTGTTCCGTGCAGTACCCGCAGGCATCCGCATAGAAATAGACGAGCCCGTAGTCATGCCTCCCGCCTGCGATCCTGTCCGTAATCTCCCTGCCGGTCTCACGGATGTACGCGCTCCTGCCCGGCGCCGCAACAGGGTAATCGCTCCCCACGTTGAGCTCGGGGTGCTTCTGCATCATGGCCATCTGGACGTTCGTCACGGCGAGGGCCTTCCTCCGCGCGATGTCATACACCACCAGGTACTCATACATGTTCTCTTCGGTCGGCTTCATGACGGCCTTCTTGTGGAAGTCATCAAGGAGCTTCCGGAAGTCGTCGGGGTGCATGTTCCAGAGCTCCCCGGTCGTGTAGTCCTTCAGGCTGGGGAGCTTCCGGGCCAGGGCCTTTTCTTCCTTTCCCACTTTCTCCTCTTTTGTTTCCTTCGGTTTCTCAGGGGCCTTCTCATACCAGTACCACCCGCGCTTCAGGTCGTCGTAGTATTTCTTCTGTTCAGGCTGTGCGGATACAGTCTCCCCGGCGCCCAGCACATATGCCGGAAGGCAAAGCGAAAAGCAAAGCTGAAGGCAAAGCGACAGGCAAAGGAGAAGGCAAAGCGACAGGCAAAGAAGAAAGCAAAAGCGAAGGCAAGAGCGAAGGCAAGAGCGAAGGTTTAAAACCCTCCACAGTTCAGAAAACGGGATGAGCGATCTTGATGACATCTTCCTTCCTCAGGAATCCAAAGTATCTTGAATCATAGCTGTCAGGCGAATCCCCTACCACGAAAAGCGCACCATCCGGGACCTTCCCGCTGAAGCGGAAGGCCTCCACCGGTTCCCCCTTTTTGCTTCTGTCCTTCGCCTGTCCCATATACATGCCGTTGCAGTAGTAATGTTTTTCCCACTTCACCGAAAGAACATCTCCAGCGGCGCAGCCGACCCTTTTGATGGTCCGCAGGGGCTTGCCGTTCCCGATATACGGTGTAGACAGCATGAACATCACGTAGTCGCCCTGTGCGATCCTTGTTTCCCGTGACGCTTCCGAAAGGAAGAACACCCTCTTGTCGAGGGACGGGGTCAGGGTGACGGAGATCCTTCCCGGAATCATCATGCCGGCTGCTGCGGCGACCATCACAGCGATCAGGGAATATACGACCTTACGGTTCAACAGTTTCTGCATGTTCGCCCACCACAACGTCAGCGGTTATCATGACTACGTTCTTCGGCATGGATTTGATCCTGTGCTCCATGGCGTCGAGATTCGCCTTCAGCTGCTCGTCGTTTATCTTCCTTGAGACATAAAGGTCGCGCTGTCTCTCTATGAAGCCTTTTATATCAACGGCGACCACCCTGGGGGCCATGTACCTGTCATAGAGGTAGAGCAGCCCCGAGGTCAGGACAAGGTTGATTACTGCCACGGTAACGAAAAGACTTACCAGTCCGGGTTTCCCTGATTTTTCAGGTTCCCCTGGTGTCCCCGGCGAGGCTTCCGCCGGTAGTTCCGTTTCAATGATTTCAGTCGTTTGTGTTCCCATCTGTGTTCTCCTTGTAAAATCCCCTTCCCAAAGCGGAAAGAAGCCCCCTGATCGAGGCGCTTTCCGTCTCTTCGTGGAACCTTTCCAGGACGTGGTCCAGCCCCGCGTCTCCGGAAAGCCTGTAATAACCGGATACGGATGCGTTCCCGTCGAGTCCCTCGCTCATCTCTGCGTCCGTCACCTTCACGCCCCTCGCGTAGACGAAGGAGGGGACCCTCTCGATGCCGTATTTCGCGAACAGGAGGGGGTCCACCATGACGTTGATCCCCATCATCCCGCATTTGCCCGTGGAGAGATCGCAGGACTCGTCCCTTTTCATGACTTGGGCGACGAAGTTTATCGTCGGCACCATGTATTTAGCGCCGTTGATGAACCCCCGCATGACGAAGACTATGTTCTTGTCCCGGAGCCTGCCGGCGGAGACGGTGTAGTTCCTGATGGCATGGACCGGCATGGAGGATGATATGAAGATGTAGAGCCGCTCATCGCTTTCGAGGGAAGGTCTTGACCGGTCCCTGTAGTCGCTGTACCAGGGCGTTTTTTTCTCAGGCCCTGTGTGGTACCCTTCAACGCCGAGGCGTTTCCTGAGCCTTGCGGTCTCCGCCTCAAGCTTCGCCTGGAATTCGCTGGAACCGTAGAAGGTGTCGGTATCCTTCGCCAACGATTCCGCCTTCGCCAACGATTCCGCCTTTTCCCTGTGGATATTGCCGGGGACTTCAAGGGTCTTTTCCTCCTGACTTGCCTTTGCCTTGAACCTGAGGACATCATCCATGTCGAAGGCATCCACCTTCTGCCTTTTCAGGAAGATCCCGTTCAGGTACACGGACGCTTCACTAATCCCGTCCTTTACCTGTGCCTTTATCAACCCTGACGGATGAGCGCAGCCATCCTCCGCCTCCGTGAGGTATATCCTGTCGTCCTCAACCCTGTCCAGTCTTGCGCAGGGACCAGGCGCGACGATGGAGACCGTCCCGGAGAGGCAGAAGGAGGGCAGGGCAAGGAACACCGCAACGGCCATAAGAAAAGGTCTCAGCAAAAGAGGCTTCAGCAGAAAAGGTCTCAGCAAAAGAGGCTTCAGCAGAAAAGGCTTCAGTATATTCAAGACTGTTTCCTCCAGGTTTTATTACTTCAAACGCCGCCCGTCACAACGAATAGCCTACGCAGCAGACCCTTTTTCTGAACAGCATCCAGTCGAAGTTGTCGGGCGCGTTCGACGACGATCCACCCGGAGGGTTCTTCATCGTCGCCCATATGAGGCCGCTCCTGCCCACGGGGTGGCAGGTGTGGTCCCTCGCGGGCTTCATGATGTGCATGCGGTAGTTTTCCTTAACCCATATGGGCATCATCACGGCGCCGCATTCGTTGAGGCCCGTGTCCCACAGGAGAAGCTCCCTGGACATCTTGTATATCATCCGCGCGGCGAGCGCGGCGTTGTCCTGGACGTAGCTGTCGTTGTTGATGTGTCCAGTAAGGGGGTACGCGGACCCCCAGCTTCCCATGCACCAGAAGAGGGGACTTATGGGGACGCCGACGGTCGATGCGATGCTGTCGGCCATGCATGCAAGCTGGGTTACGGGGTTGGCGAACAGGAGTGCCTCGGGGTTGAGCATGAAGCCGAGGACGTCGTCGTTCCACGTTGGGTCTATCTCGGTCATGTACGCTATGTCGAACCCCCCGGTTTCCGTACAGGGCATGTCAACGAAAAGGTCGAGCATCGCCCACAGGGGGAAGAGATACCAGTGGGCCTGCTGGAAGGTGTTCGGAGCGGTAGTGTCCTGCCTGTATCCGCCGGCGAGGAACCCCTCCGACGGATTGGAAAGGGGAACACCGATAAGGTTGAAGCAGTAGGGATCCTTCACCGTTTCAACGACCCTTGCCGGTTCCCACAGGCTGGCGGTCAGTCCCAGGGTGGTCCCGCAGAGGCAGACGGGGTTTGAGATATGGTCAGAGGGGGTGTCTATGTCCGTGCCGACCATGGTTATGCCGCCTATCCTGACGGGGAAGACGCAGTGCCAGCAGACATCGGCAATCGGGTTGAAAAAGCTGGCCCTGCATTCGGCGGAAGCGGTCCCCGCCATAACGGCGGAAAGAAGCAACAGGACGTAAGCGATAATGACAGTTGCGATAGAACCGCTAATCGTGGTAAAGCGCCTTGCGGCAGAGCCGCTAATCGTGGTAAAGCGCCTTGTGGTAAAACCGCTAATCGCAGCGAAACCGCTGATCGCAGCGAAACCGCTGATCCCTGCACCGTTAATTCCTTGTGACCGCAATCTCCTTCACCTCCAGCATGGAGCCTTTCTGTTGTATTACCGAGGGGACCGCCTTCAGGCCGAACCTTTCAACGATGGCGCTGTTCGCGTAGAAGACCTGCCGTCTCAGCTTCTGTCCCAGGCGGTGGTATGAGCCGTCCGTTATGAGAAGCAGGGTGTTGATGTCCCTTGAGTATCCGGAGTTCTCGAACCACCCGACCTGCCTTTTGTCCGCGCCGTTTATCACCACTATCGTCCTTGCGTACCTGACGTAGTCCAGCGGGTTGAAGGTGTAGCCCTTCGGATAGACGATCCTGCCCTTGCCGTCGGTTATATCGAATCCGAGGGACCAGGTGAGGTCAACAGTGAAGGACCTGTCGGCGGTAGCTGTTTTCAGAACGGGAAGGTTTTCAGGTCTGAAGTCTTTCGCCTTTCTTTCAAGCTTCGCCCTGCTCCTTTTCAGATCCATGGATTTAGCCTTTTCCCGGATCTCCTGGAGTGCGTCGGGCTCTGCTACAGGGTAGGTATTTCCCACAACACCGAGATCCCTGGCGGCTGCGGGAACGCATAGCGACAGGGAAACAATGAGCGCCGTGACAAGTGCTCCAGCTATCATATAGAGTTGTATTACCAGAAAAGCCGGGAAATGGAGAAAGATGAGATGCGGGCGTCATAATGCGCTGCAAGTATGGTGTTGACAGGAACTCTCGTCTTTCAGGCGTGGAGAACGCCAGCAAAGGTCGCTGCCTTTTCAGCCGTGGGAAGCATCAACCGGTGGAGCGCGATTAATTCCTCAAAAAAAACCTTGACAAAAAATCCCTGGTTTTGATAATAAGATTTCAAGGGTTGTATGCTCAAGGGGGCATAGAAAATATCTCCTGTCCGCACACGTAAAAAATAGCAGAAGTTCTCTTTGATGCCTCTTTTTGTTCCCATTGAAAGGAGTTCAGCATGCATTCTTTCAAATCAAGAGGTTTTCGCCGTTTTACTTGGTTTCTGATCGTCGTATTTTCACTCTTTTCCACGCCCCATGCAGGGTCTTGCCTTTCCCTCGCAGCAGATCTATTTGTGTCCTCCGCCTATGCTGCCGAACAGTCAAAGGCACAACAGCCTGCTGCACAAGAAGCCGTTGAAAGGACCGACGAGGCAGAAGCAAAAGCCCCTCCACGGGCGATGATGATGTCGGTCCCGGGAGGAGCCGGGGACGGTATTGCAGGCGCCCTCTCCCCTTCGATCAACGTCTCCCGGTTTGCCGGGGCAGCAACGGCGAAGATACCCATCGAGGTCCCTCCGGGAAGAAAAGGTGTTGCTCCCCAGCTTGCCCTCACCTATAGCAGCCAGCAGGGCAGCGGGTGGATCGGGATGGGATGGATGATCGACCTGGGCGCGATCCAGCGGTCAACAAAGCGGGGAGTGAGCTATTCCACGAACAACTACGTGGCGGCGATCAACGGCTCTTCCGCAGAGCTCGTCCCCCGGGCCGACTGGGGCACGAACTACTACGGGGCACGGATAGAAGGGACGCTTTCCAAATACTATTACAATACCGCAACCGGCGGATGGGAGGTGACCTCAAAGGACGGGACGAGGTACTACTATGGGACAACTGCCGCTTCCCGGCAGGACTTTACAAGCGGCGCGAAAATCTTCAAGTGGTGCCTCGACAAGGTCATCGACACGAACGGCAACTACATGACCGTCTCCTATACAAAGGACCAGGGGGAGATCTATCCTGACAGGATCGACTATGCGGGCAATACCGCCGCAGGCTTAAGTCAGACGAACTACGTGAAGTTCTACCTTGAGCCGCGGACGGATGTCCCGGTCATGTTTACCACCAACTATCAGGTAAAGACCGCAAAGAGGCTGAAGACGATCGAGGTGAGATCGAGTGGCGCCATGGTCAGGGCGTACCGCCTCACCTATGTGACAAGCGCAAGCACCTGGCGGTCGCTCCTCAAGACGGTAACGCTCTTCGGGAGCAATACTACGCTCGATGCATCAGGAACGATCACTGCGGGAGATGCCCTCCCATCTGTGACGCTTGGGTGGGATGAGCAAAAAACCAATTCGTTCTATGACGGCAGCGAGATCGTCGTCCAGGATATATACAGTTGGGATCCGTCGTACTGGTGGTACGGCGACTTTAACGGAGACGGCAGGACGGATGTCTGCTACTACACGTCCAGCGGCTACCGCAAGATCAAGCTCAGCAAGGGCGACGGCACGTACGATGACAAGCCGCCTTTTTCCGTCCCCGACATATACAGCTGGTCCCAATCGTACTAGTGGTACGGAGACTTTGACGGCGACGGGAAGACCGACATCAACTACTACCCCACGCCGTCCGACACGAGCAGGAAGGTAAAGATCTCCAACGGCGACGGCACCTTCACCGACAAACCCCGGTTCCTTGTCCCTGACATATACAGCTGGGATTCAGGTTACTGGTGGTATGGTGACTTTAACGGAGACGGCATGACGGACATCTGCTACTACACGTCCAGCGGCTATCGAAAGATAAAGTTCAGCAACGGCGACGGCACCTTCACCGACGGACCGCCATTTTCCGTGCCCGACATATACAGCTGGTCCTCATCATTCTGGACGTATGGTGATTTTAACGGAGACGGCAGGACGGACATCATTTACTACGCCACACCTTCTGACGGAAGCTGGAAGGTCAAGTTCAGCAACGGCGACGGCACCTTTACCGACGGACCCCGGTTCAACGTACCTGACAGATATAGCTCGGATCCGGGTTATTGGGACTATGGCGATTTCAACGGAGACGGCAGGACCGATATCAATTACTATACGACCACCGGTAACCGGAAGGTCAAGTTCGCTGACTCCGGCGGCGACCTCCTCGTGTCCATCACAAACGGCATCGGCGGCACCACCTCCCTCACCTACACCCCTTCCTCCTCTTACCAGAACACCTACCTGCCCTTTATCGTCTGGACCGTCTCGCAGATAACGCACAGCGACGGCAGGGGGCAGTCGTATACCACGAAGTATGCCTACACCGGAGGATTGTTCGATCCCATCGAGCGGGAGTTCATGGGCTTCCGGTACGCCGCCTCCTACCAGATGCGGGACGCCTCCACCTATGAATCGGTGACAGAGACCTGGTACCACCAGGACCTCACCGTAAAAGGTTCCATCGAGGTGGAGCGCACCACCTCCTTCGAGGGACACACGAGGCAGGTGAACAACACTTGGTTGATCGGGACCATGGCAGGCGGCGTCACGTATCCCTACCTCCAGACCGTGCAATCAACCGCCACCGATAGCGGCTATGCCCCCTATACCTACTCCATCGACTATGTCTACAATCATACCTACCTGAACGTTATCCGTGAGTATAAGAGCGGCGCAACCGAGGACGAGGACGTGGACACCTCCTTCACCTATACGAACTACACCACCCCCTGGATCATAAGCAAGCCGACAGAGGTGAAGGTCAAGGATCACTCGGGGAACATAAAAAGCGCCAAATGGATGACCTACCATTCCACCACCGGGAACCTCCTGACTGAAGAGGTCTGCAAGAGCGACACCCCCGCTTCAACGTGTATCAGCAGTAACCCCACCCAGAACTCCGTTGTCACTTACCAGTACGCCACCGAAGGCAACCTCTCCTCTGTCACCGATTCCCTGAACCATACCACCACCTATACCTACGACGCCACGAAGACCTTCGTCTATGAGACGGTAAACGCCGTAAGCCACGTAACAAGGACCGTCTATAACCCCGGCACCGGCAAGCTCCTCTCCCTTACCCCTCCCCACCTCTACGGCACAGGCTATGCCATTACCTCCCAGTACGATGTCTTCGGGAGGCTGATACGGGAGGATCGTCCTGACGGGGGATACACGACGTATCTCTACGCGAACTTAGGCAACCCTACTGCTCAGTTCGTGGAGAAGAAAGAGCACATCACCGGAGGGGCCTCTCCCACTGCTGTCCAAGATAATCCATTTCCCAAACCTCTTTCTTTATAGAACAACGGTTTAGGACAGGTATATCCTCCATGCTAAAACCAGGTTGCCCTATCTCACTGTCACTGGATGGTGTTATGCTGTCCAGCATATCAGAACTCCAATACAAGCTGTTCTCCTGTCGGTATAAGAGGCGGCACCTCAAAGGGACTGTCTATCCATGCCCACAGATCGCGGTACGTGAACAGGTTATAGCGGAGCATGGCGATAAGGTTTGACAGCGACCAGCCGAACCGGGAGCGGAACATGAGGTACTTGAGAAGAAGAATGGTGATAAGTGCCGTCCAGATCTGGATCATGACCGCGTTCGCGGAAGTTCCGACAAAGGTCTTTATCCTCAGGTTCTGCTTTATCGTCTTGAAGAAGATCTCGATCTGCCAGCGGTCTTTATAGATAGCCGCGATCGTCGTCGCACCGAAGGTGAGATGGTTGGTGATAAAGACGATCCGTTCCTTCTTCTTGTCATCCCATACCTCGATGCGCCGCAGGGGATGGGGATACTGTTTCCGGGAATAGAACCAAGTAAGCCTGATGAGCTGATCCTTTAGGACGGACCTGTTCCGGGGCACTGGCCTGTCCTCGATGACCGCATATTTCGCATTCGTTCTCTGCCTGCTCACGAAAAAGACGCCTTCATCCCGCCATCGGGCAAAGAGATCGTAGCCGACATATCCCCGGTCTATGACGACAATCGATCCTTTGGGGAAGGACAGCTCCCGCGCGACCCTCATCTCGTGGGTAAGCCCGTCGGTGATCCGGGCAAAGACGGGGAAGTACCCGTCGTGGTCGAGAAGCAGGTGGAGCTTGACCGCCCCTTTTGTCTGGTGGTAGGTTGCCCAGTCGAAGAGGGACAGGCAAAGCTCGATAAGGGTGGCGTCGAGGCTGAAGAGCTTGTTCCTGAAGCGGAACTTCCTCTTCCCCGGGGCTGTCGTCCGGACCTTCTCGAGGAGCTGGTAAAAGATCGCTTCATACAGCTTCCAGGATCTCTTTGTGTTGGCATACGACAGGGTAGAGCGTGACGGGGCTGAGTGTATACCGAGATGCCTTACCTTTCCCAGACAGCTTGCCAGACCCCCCGATATCTCCCGTAAGGAACGGGCCTGCCCCAGATGACAGAAGAGCATGGCCACGAACTGGTCCCAGCAGGAAAAACCCTTTGCTCCCTTTTCCGCCTTTGTCTCCTTCACTGCCGAATAAAACTCCTTTTTTGAGAATATGTGTAGCACCTGGCCGAACATACTGCTAAACTTATTCATGGGAGCCCCCTCAGGTTTATTTGGTTGTCGCGAATTAAGTTTACCTGTTCGGGGTTCCCCCTTCAAACTTATTTTGGACAGATGTGGGGCCTCTCCCATCGACCATTACTCGGATGCCTTCTTCGACGGTCTCGGCAGGACCTACCGGGTATGGTCAAATGGCCCTGAGGGTAAGACGATCGCCCTCGATACCCATTATGATGTGATAGGAAGGGTCTCCCACAGATCGAACCCCTATTATGCAGGCATCGACACCCCGGTCTACACGAGCTTCCAGTACGACGGCCTCTCACGCATCACCCATACCACCTCCCCTGACGGGGGACAGGTCATCACCTCCTACCAGGGCTTAACGAAGCAGGTAAGGGACCAGATGAACCACTGGAGCGTCTCCACCTATGACGTCCACAACCGCTTGCGGTCAACCCAGGACCCCTACGGCATCACCACCCTCTACACCTACGACACGCTCGGCAACCTGATCCAGGTCGTAGCCGCCTACGGACGTACGGAACAGAACGTGTGACCACTATGACCTATGACTCCATGGGGAAGAAGCGCTCCATGACCGACCCTGACATGGGATACTGGACCTACTCCTACGACAAGGCAGGGAACCTTACCTCCCAGACGGACGCGAAGGGACAGCCGATCGCCTTCACCTATGATGCATTAAACCGTCTCATAAGTAAGGTCTACCCCACCCATACGGTCACCTTCACCTATGACGACCCGACCATCCCCTATTCTAAGGGCATGCTCACCGCCACCACCGATCCTTCGGGAGGGGAGAATAAGATCGACCGCGTCCTTGCCTTTGACCTCATGCAGCGGGCAACACAGAGCCAGAAGACCATAGGGGCTGCCTCCCTCACCATCAGCAAGACCTACGACACCGCAGGCAGAACGCTCACCATGACCTATGGGACGAACCCCCAGAAGTCCTACGGCTACGTCTACGACGTTGCCGGCAATACGGCGGGCCTGTGGGACTACACCCTGAACACCTACCACGTGCAGTACTCGGGCCACACCCCATCCGGCCAGTCCACGGTCGCGACCTTCCCTAAACCCAATAACATCTCCATCCGCACCCTCTATACCTATGACCCCTACACGATGCGGCTCGATACCCTCGTTACAGAAAAGCTCCAGGGACAAAACCCCATCGCCACCCTCCAGAACCTCTCCTATGACTATGACCTGAAGGGCAACATCACCACCCTCACCGATACGGTGAACACGATCACCCACACCTATGCCTACGACGCCCTCGACCGGCTCACGACCGCGAACGGAACAGGCAGCACCCCCTACTCCCACACCTATGCCTATGATGTGATCGGGAACATCACCTCCAAATCCGATGTGGGGAGCTACACCTACCTCTACGGCAACAAGCCCCATGCGGTGCGTCAGGCAGGGAACCTCTCCTTCCAGTATGACGCAAACGGCAACATGACCCAGCGATACGACGGGGGAACATCCGTTACCTTAGACCTTGCCTGGAACCATGACAACAAGCCCTCGGTCATCTCAAGGAGAGTAGGAGGGGGCGCATCCCAGCCCTATCTCACCTTCACCTATGACGGCAAAAGCCAGAGGGTGAAGAAGTATAACCACTTCACCGGCGCAACCACCCTCTACTTCGGGGAGGTCTATGAGGTACGGAATGAAGAACCCATAATCCATCTCTTCGCCAATACCCGGAGGGTAGCCTCGATCCATGAAGACGGGAGGATGCAGTACTACCACGGCAACCACCTCCACTCCGCCTCTGTCGTAACCGACGGATACGGGAATACGAAAGAGACCATAGAATACCATCCCTACGGCACCTACCGTCTCAGGACAGACCTCGATGCCTCCTTCCCCAACGTGAACCATACCTTCACGGACCAGGAAGAGGATGACGAGGCAGGGCTCTATAACTACAAGGCCCGTCTCTACGATCCCCTCTTAGGCAGGTTCATCTCCGCCGACTCCATCGTCCCCGAACCGGGCAACCTCCAGGCCTATAACAGGTATAGCTATTGCCTCAATAATCCGGTAGTATATACTGATCCGTCGGGACAGTTCAGCCTGGGGGATGTATTCAATGCCTTTATTACCGGGGTGGTGGCAGCGGTAGTATTTTGGGCTACAGGAGGTACCGGAACTCCGGGTATAACCACGTTCATCGCCGGTATCACCGCGGGCGCCGCAGGAGGAGCTACCGCCTCTGCATTAAGCGGGGGCAACCTCCAGGGCATCCTCCAGGGGGCAGTGATGGGGGCTGCCATAGGAGGTCTAACGGGTGGACTCTATAATGCCGGTGTCCCCGGTTCCGTCCTTCTTGCAGCAGGAGCGGGAACTGCCGCAGCCACGAATGGCCTCGACGGTCTTGCGTATTATGCGGCAGGGATGCTGGGGGCAATGGCAGGGGGGTATGGGGCACAGTATGTGAAGGAGAACTGGTTCAATAATCCAAAACAATCTGTTCAAACAAGCTTACCACAGCAAATAGAAAAGAAGTTGTCTATGGGATTAATCGTGGACGTTGCGGCAGAAAGCGAACTACGCTCCCTGAACCCAGAAGGTGTTCCGACCAATGAATACGTGGCTCGCTATGAACTGGACAGCGAAGTTCAGATAGGGGTTTCTACTTCAAAGGGCACGGTCGTGGTCGGATGCGTTGGTACGTACAAACTTGAAGGGACATACATCAAGTCCACTTATCCTAGTGGAACCACTATTTGGAACCGCTTTCAGTACACAGGTCCAATAGAAAAAACTATGTTTTTCAATTCAAGGTACGTACCGAATTACAAAGGATGCTGGTTGCCGCCAATCAAACTTATGCCCATTCCACCATACATATCAGCTGGGAAGCCATTATGAAAGAATGGTTCATCATGACAGAATCTTGCTTAAAGGGGTTGAGATGAACAGGAAGATTATTACAATGCTTTTGCCCATTATTATATTATTAATTTGTGTGAGCTGCCAGGCACATGACAGACCTGATTGGCCCAAATATGTTTTCGACAGTATACCAATCCCTCCGCAAGCCCGGAATTTGCGTTATGTTTTCTACGCCGATAGCTATTACGTTACGTACAGCGTAGATGCATGCTATCCTCCTAATAGTGTGATAAATAGCGTTGCAGCTTTGATGAAACAAAAAGGCTTTGAACGCTTATTGAATGACCCACTAAACCCTGGGCAAAAACTTAGTGTAGCTATCACGCCTATGGGCATGTCATATGTGAGCCATCCTTGGCAAGATTACTGGCGGGATGTCTCAGGAAACATAGTGTATTACAACTACCAATATGAAATAGGCAGACTCCCTATCCAATCTTACGTGAGAGAACTTGAAAAATCGTGTCTTCTTCAAGGTACGGTTATTTTTTCTCCAGCTGATGTGTTCAGGAGAGATCAGGAAGAGATGCAGAGAACTTTAAAAAAATGAACAAATGGATGACAAAGTGGGAATGCGAAAGAACAAGGGCACGTTCATAAAATTATAAATTACCTATCACTATGCTCCATCCCATTATATCTTCCTCCCCCTACCTCTACGGCAACAAACCACATGCGGTGCGCCAGGCAGGGAACCTCTCCTTCCAGTATGATCCGAACGGCAACATGACCCAGAGATACGACGGGGGGACATCCGTTACCTTGGACCTTGTCTGGAACCATGACAACAAGCCCTCGGTCATCTCAAGGAGAGTAGGAGGGGGCGCATCCCAGCCCTATCTCACCTTCACCTATGACGGCAAAAGCCAGAGGGTGAAGAAGTATAACCACTTCACCGGC
>Ga0228535_1001767_pt1 | contig 28086 bp, 25 predicted proteins | sample SJ1metagenome_FD_168457 | JGI IMG/M metagenome (GOLD analysis project Ga0228535, IMG submission 168457) | Enriched culture of PCE-dechlorinating microbial communities from Ithaca, New York, USA - SJ1 | ecosystem: Engineered > Modeled > Simulated communities (microbial... > Unclassified | place...
GGTACATATTTTTATCCCCGATGATATATAATTAGGAAATTTTTGACGTCAAGAAAGGGAGACAGCATGGCGGCTGCAGCAGAAAAGACGGCTGACATCGCGCAGCTCAAGGAGCAGGCGCGAAGGCTCAGGGTCAAAATCGTGAAGATGCTTGCCGAGTCGGGGTCAGGCCACACCGGAGGGTCCCTCTCGGCTGCAGATATGGTTACAGCACTCTATTTTTACAAGATGCGCCATCGTGCCGATGATCCGAAATGGCCGGAACGCGACCGGTTTATTCTGTCCAAAGGACATGCGGCGCCGGTTCTTTACGCGGCGCTTGCGCTCGCCGGATATATCGACAGATCGCTGCTCGGCAATCTCCGGAAGATCGGCTGTCCGCTGCAGGGGCATCCGTCCTCCAAGCAGCTGGAAGGGGTTGAGGTATCGACCGGTTCGCTCGGACAGGGGCTTTCGATAGCCAACGGCATCGCGCTCGGCCTGCGGCTTGACAGGACACCCGCCCGCGTGTACTGCCTGATGGGCGACGGCGAGACACAGGAGGGCCAGATCTGGGAAGCGGCCATGTCCGCAGGGCATTATCGGCTCGACAACCTCTGTGCTCTGGTGGACCTGAATAGTCTCCAGATCGACGGACGGTGCGAAGATGTCATGCGAATCGATCCGGTGGCCGCCAAATGGCAGGCATTCGGCTGGCACACCATCGAAATCGATGGCCATGACATGCAGGAAATTGTTGCTGCGCTGGATGCAGCTGAGGCATATCAGGGAAAGCCGACGGTCATTCTCGCCCGGACGATCAAAGGCAAGGGCGTCTCGATTTTCGAGGACAAGGTGCAGTTTCATGGCGTCACGCCGAACAAGGATGAACTCGCCATCGCATTACAGGAACTGGGAGAATAAATGGGCAGCAGAGAAGAAGCCAAACCACAGACCACCACCGATTTCTGCGGACAGCATGTGGCAACGCGCGATGCCTACGGCGCAACGCTTGCCGAGCTGGGTGCGGAGAATGAAAAAATCGTCGTGCTTGATGCCGATCTTTCCGGCTCCACCAAAACGGCAAAGTTTGCCAAGCTGTTTCCCGAACGGTTCTTCAACATGGGCATCGCGGAGCAGGACATGGTCGGCACGGCTGCCGGGCTGTCGCTGACCGGCAAGATTCCGTTTGCCTCGACCTTTGCGGTGTTCGAGACCGGACGCGCGTGGGAACAGATCCGCCAGACGATCTGCTACTCGCACCTGAACGTCAAGCTCTGCGCTTCGCACAGCGGTCTTACGGTAGGAGAAGACGGCGCTTCGCATCAGGCGCTCGAGGACATTGCTCTCATGCGGGTTCTGCCCGGCATGACGGTCATTGTCCCTTCCGACGGGTATGAAACCCGCCAGGTCGTTCAGGCCGCTGCGGCGTTTGACGGGCCGGTCTATGTCCGTCTGGGCCGCGCGAAGGTTCCTGCATGTCTGCCCCAGGAGTACCGGTTTCAGATCGGCAAGGGGTATGCATTCAATATCGGCAAGGATGTGAACATTATTGCGATCGGCATCATGCTGCCGATGGCGCTGAAGGCGAAGGAAATGCTCGCAGCGGACGGCATCGATGCCGGAGTGATCAACATGGCTTCGGTGAAGCCGCTCGACAAGGAACTGGTTCTGAAAGCGGCCCAGGCATCGAAGTTTATCGTCACCTGCGAAGAGCATTCGGTGCTCGGCGGTCTCGGCAGTGCGGTTGCCGAGTATCTCTCGGAGACCTGTCCGGTCCTGATCAAAAAGATCGGCGTGCAGGACACCTTCGGCTGTTCGGGGCCTGCGGATGAACTGCTGAAGCTCTTCGGCCTGACCCCCGAGGCGATTGTGGAAACCGTGAAGGCCGGAGTCGCACAAAAATAAGGATGCCCATGATCGAGTTCAAAAATGTTGCGAAGTATTACGACGGACAGTCGGTGCTCAGAAATATCAATCTCAAGATTGAAAAGGGAGAGCTCGTCTATATTACCGGCCACAGCGGTGCCGGAAAATCGACGTTCCTGAAACTGATCTACGCCGCCGAGATGCCGGAAGAAGGGGAAATCACCATCGGCGATTTCCATTTCCCGACCATGAAGGAGCGGGAAATCCCTGAACTCAGGCGGTCGGTCGGCATCGTGTTTCAGGACTTCAAGCTCAAAAACGACCTGACGGTATTTGAGAATGTCGCGCTCCCGCTCCAGATCCGCGGGATGCCGGAAAAAGAGGTCAAGTCGACGGTGCACGAGGCGCTTCGCAAAGTGCACCTGCGCCACAAGGTGGACGCTTTCCCCAAGACGCTCTCCGGCGGCGAGCAGCAGCGGGTTGTTATCGCGCGCGCGGTAGTCGCCAACCCGCTGGTTGTTCTTGCTGATGAGCCGACCGGCAATCTGGACGAAGAAATCGCCCAGGACATCATGGCGATTTTCCGCGACATTCATCTGCAGGGAACAACGGTGGTTATCGCAACGCATTTTCAGGACATGTTTCGCCGGTCCGGCCGACGGGTTATCCGGCTGGATGCCGGAAACATCATCGGCGAGGAGGTGGGATGATGCGGATACCCTATCCCATGCATGTAGCTCTCCAGAGCATCTGGCGCGAAAAATGGATCAATCTGTTGACCATTTTTGCGGTCGCAGCGAGCCTGCTGATGGTTACGCTTATGTACTTCGCGCTGTTCAATCTGGACCGCTTTGCCGGCAAGCTGCCGGAGCGTTTTTCGATCGCCGCGTATCTGAAAGACGGCATAACGCCTCAGGAAACCGATGAGCTGATTGCCCGCGTCAAAAAACAGGAGTATGTTGCCGAAGTAAAATTCATTTCCAGGGAACAGGCGCTGGCGGATCTCAAAAAAGCGATTGCCGACATCGGTTCGGTGCTCGATGGCATGCAGGAGAATCCGCTTTCATCCTCACTGGAAATCAGGCTGAAACAGGAGTACGTTTCCGCTTCCTCAGTCAAGAAGATTGCTGCGGAGCTCAAATCCCTGCCGGGCGTCGACTCGATTTACGAAGGGGAAAAGATTGCGGAAACCATCGCCCATGTGAAGCATTCGGTAATGGTCGCCGGAATAGCGCTTTTTTCGATTCTTTCGTTCGGCGTTGTCTTTGTCATTTACAGCAGTGTGAAGAATCTGTTTTACCGCAAGCGGGACGATATTGAAATCCTCAAGCTGCTCGGTGCAACTGCGTGGTTCATTCGTTGGCCGTTCCTCATGGAGGGCGGTGTCATCGGCCTGTTCGGCGGGGTGTTCGGCCTGCTGGGCGCCTATGCCTGTTTTTTCCTGCTGACAACACAGCTGAGCGCTGAGCTGCCGATACTCCGGCTGCTGGAGTTTCCCCATGCCATTGTGGTGGCCTTGCCGCTGATCGGCCTGGCATTCGGTATTTTCGGAGCGATTGTTGCGATCGGGCGTATCCGGTTTTCCTGAGATGAAAGCTCCATGCTCCATGATGCCGCGGAACTCCTCCGCTGCGCTGTTTTCCCTGCTGATGCTCGCCGGTCTCGTTGTTTTTTCGGCGTTCGCGGTGTCTGATGCTTCTGCAGAAAGCGCAAAAGAAAAGTACAAGAAAGTTGACCGGGAGCTCCGCCAGCAGAAAAAGAAACTTGAGCAGACGAAAAAAGTCGAGGCATCGGTCGTTGATGAGCTGAAAAAGGTTGCGGAAGATCTGCGCGAGGTGAATGCGCAGCACAAGAAACAGCAGGCGAAGATCCGGTCCATCCAGGAGAAGATCGCCGAGGTCGAAAAGCAGATCGGCGAGTCGGGAGCAGCAATGGAGGCGCAGCGCGAGTATCTGAAAAAACGTCTGCGGGCGCTCCAGAAGGTGAACAGCCAGAGCGATGCACTCATCATCCTCCTGACCACAGAGGATATCGGCAAATCAATGCGGCTGCTCCGGTATCTGCGGGACATATCGGCACATGACAAGGCGGTTATCCAGAAGTATCAGGGAGATCTCCAGCAGCTTGCCGAGGAGCAGGAAAAGCTGAAACAGCTGCGTATTTCCCTTCAGGCGGAAGAGCGTCAGCTTGCCAAGGTTGAGGAGTCGCTCAAGGAAAAGCAGCGGCGGCGTGAGGCGCTGCTGGCTCAGGTCCGTAAGGACAAGGCAACATACGAGCATCTCATTCAGAGCCTGAAAGAAGACCAGAACCGACTTTCGCGCATCATGCAGGAGCTTGAGCGGAAAGACCGCGAAAAGCGCAAGGCTGCGGGGACCCCTCCGGCAAAGAGCAGGACGCGCGATGAGGTTTACGAAGACAGTACTTTCACCCGCATGAAGGGCAAGCTTCCCTGGCCGGTGTCGGGGAGTGTCGCGGTCAGCTACGGCAGCCAGGTCGATCCCATCTTCAACCTGCCGGTTTTCCGGAGCGGTATTACCATCAAGGCAAGCTCCGGGGCAGCGGCCAAAGCAGTAGCCGAAGGCAAGGTCGTGTACGCCGACGCATTCAAGGGATATGGACAACTCGTGATCCTGAGTCATGGCGGTGGATATCATACCCTGTATGGTAATCTTTCCAGGATTTTTTCACAGAACGGCGCTATAATAAAAGAAAATCAGGCCGTTGGCGAGGTCGGCGAATCGCAGGCAATCGGAAGCAGCGGGCTCTATTTCGAGCTTCGCTACAAAGGAAAGCCGCTCGATCCGCTCCAATGGCTTGGTCGAAGATAACGGGAGGATTTGCATGTTTTCACGGAAAAAACTGATTCTCATCCCCGCGGTACTGTTGATTCTCTTCGGCGGTATCGTGATGGGCAGATGGGGTATACAGGCGGTCAGCGCCCAGAGCAGCTATGAGGATCTCCGGCTCTTTACCGAAGTCATGTCCATGATCAAGAAGAACTATGTGGATGATGTCAAGACGAAGGATCTGGTGACCGGGGCGATCAAGGGTATGCTGTCGTCGCTCGACCCGCACTCAGGGTATATGACGGCGGAACAGTTCAAGGAGTTTCAGGCCGATACCAAGGGCGAGTTCGGCGGACTCGGCATTCAGATCGCGATCAAGGACAGTGTGGTGACCGTTATCGCGCCGATCGAGGACACCCCTGCCTATCGCGCCGGGCTCAAGGCAGGCGACAAGATCATGAAGATCGCCGGGGAGTCGACCAAGGACATGTCGATTCACGATGCGGTAACCCGCATGCGCGGACCCAAGGGAAAGCCGGTCACGCTCAGCATCTTCCGCGATGGCTGGAAGGAGACGAAGGACTTCACGATCGTCCGGGACATTATCAAGATCAAGAGCGTCAAATCGAAGATGATCCGTGACGATGTCGGCTATGTCAAACTGACCCAGTTCCAGGAGACAACAGCAAGTGATCTCTCAAAAGCGCTTGCTGCGCTCCACAAATCGGGCATGAAATCGCTCGTGCTCGATCTGCGGAATAATCCCGGAGGCCTGCTGAACGCGGCGGTTGAAGTTACCGAGCAATTCCTGCCGGCCAAGAAGCTGGTTGTCTTCATCAAGGGAAGAACTGGTGAAAAAATGGAGTATTTTACGGAAGACGAGTTCAAGACGTATGAACAGATACCGATCGTCGTGCTGGTCAATCAGGGAAGCGCCAGTGCATCGGAGATCGTCGCCGGGGCACTGAAAGACTGGAACCGTGCGGTGGTTCTCGGCGTGCAGACCTTCGGCAAGGGATCGGTCCAGAGCCTGGTGCCGCTGACCGACGGATCCGGCCTGCGTCTGACGACCGCAAAGTACTATACGCCGAAGGGCACCAGCATCCAGAGCGTTGGCATTACGCCTGATATCGTCGTGAAGCTTGAGGCAAAGGAAGGCAAAGAAAGCAAGGAGGTCACGGTGGTGCGTGAGCGCGACCTGGACCGCCATCTGAAAAATGAAAAGAATGAGCCGTCCAGAAATGAGAAGGGCGAGGAAAAGGCTGTCTATGAGGTTGACGAAAAAGATGACACCCAGCTGCTTCGCGCCATCGATATCCTGAAAACCTGGAAGGTTATCGAGCATCTGCCGAAGCCCGCTGCATGAAGACCATCGTCAGCAAATGCGTGATGGCTAATCAGTAAGGAACACCAAAGGAGAAAAGCATGCCCTGAATTTTTAGGGCATGCTTTTTTATCCCAAAAAAGTCATTGGATTCGATCACAAGCGTTCAGAGCCGAGCTGGGCTGGCAACAGAGCGGATTTATTCGGTGAAGCGGCACATACAGGAGGTATGTGCGAGGCGAATACCTCGGAGGACGGCTGGATGCCGTCCGAGAATGAGCGGCGTTGCCTGCCCTGCCGGCCTAATGACAATTCCAGGTTTATTGATACCGGTAAAGCGGGGGAGATGGAGTCATGAAACGGGTGATTTTTGACATAGAGACGGTCGGGTGCAGGTTTGAAGACCTCGACGAGTCGCAGCGCGAATATCTGCTCCGCTACGCGGAGAGCGATGAAGAGGCCGAAAAGGTCAAGGACAGCCTCTCCCTGTATCCGATTACTGCCGAGATCATTACCATCGGCATGCTCGATCCCGACACCAATCGCGGTTCGGTCTATTTTCAGACGCCGGGAGACATGCTCCTTCCCTTCGAGGAAGACGGCATCATGTACGAGTGCGGCACGGAAGCCGAAATCCTCCAGAAATTCTGGAAAGCGATCGCATCGTGCGGACAGTTTGTGACCTTCAACGGCCGTACGTTCGACTGCCCGTTTATCCTGATTCGCTCAGCAGTCAACCGCATCAAGCCGTCACGGGATCTCATGCCGAACCGTTACTATGCAACCCATATCGACCTGTGCGACCAGCTCACCTTTTACGGAGCGGTGAAACGCCGCTTCAGCCTCGATATGTGGTGCCGGGCATTCGCTATCAAGAGCTCCAAGGAAGAGGGCATATCCGGGGCAGATGTGAAGGATTTGTTTCAAGCAGGCAGGCATATCGATATTGCCCGGTACTGTGCCCGCGACATCCGTGCAACGCGGGAGCTGTTCAGTGTCTGGGAGCAGTATATCAAGTCACCGAAATCGTCTGATTATTAACCCAAAAAATTTATTGGATTTGACCCAATAACGCTCCGAGCCTGGCAGAACTGGCAACAGAGCGGATCTATTCGGCGAAGCGGCACATTTCCGTTTGCAGAACCGTCGATCGCTATATTTCGATGCCGGTCATTCCCGCAACCTGCTTTTTGATCTCTTCCAGCGCTTTCCCGTCGATGCCGAGAACGGTACAAATCTGCGCTTCATCAACTTCCGGGGCGCCTTCGCTGCCGATCCCGGCATCGAGAACCAGTTTGTCGGCCAGACGAACCAGCAGGCAGAGCGCTTCCGACTCCCTGATCTCTGCCGGAATCCCTTCGTCGTGATGGTGTTCCAGCACAAAGCGATAGATCGGCGGGAAATGCCATCGTTCGGCAAGCATGGCGCCGACCGAACAGTGGGTAAAACCGAGCGACTCCAGCTCTGCACCAGCAAGCGGCACGCCCGTTGCAGTGACGCGGTTTCTGAGCGCCTGATATTCTCCCGGCAGACGATCAAGCAGGACCATGATGCCAATATCGTGCAGCAAGCCGGCAACAACAGCAACCTCACGGCGGACCCGGAGTTTTTTCGTCTGTTCCGCGAGCAATGCCGCTGCGGAAGAAACGGCAAGAAGATGGCGGATGATATCGCGATCGAGTCTCCCGGCCGCGCACTGATGGGTGAGCGAGGCGATCGAGACGAGCGTCACCAGATTGCCCATGCCGATGAACATGATGGTATCGGCAACTGAACTCACCGGCTTGCCGGATCTGCCGGATTGATAATAGGGGGCATTGACGATCTTGAGCACCTCGGCAGTAAGTGCGGGATCCCTCAGGATCACCTCTTCCAGTTTTGTGACCGAACACAGATCATCTTCCAGTGCTGCGATGATCTGGGCGGTCGTATCCGGCAATCCCGGAATCTGGACATCGTCAAGGGAAATTTTTTTCTGCAATGCATCCATGTGCAACTCCTCTGAAAAAGCTCTTCATGAAATCATGAATGACGGCGGATGTCACTCAAGCGTTGCGCCGAAACTCTTCTGATAACGCTGGGCGAAATCTGCCCAGCCGAAGCGATGCTCCTGGGTTCCGTAGTTTTCAATCGCATATGCCGAGGCGACCGCTCCCATCCGGGCGGCAACGTCAAGCGGTTTTTTCATGATGATGCCCTTGATCAGTCCGGCGCGGTATGCGTCTCCTGCCCCTGTGGGATCAACGACCGTGGTGACCGGAGACACCGGCACAGAAACTTCGCCATCCCGAGTGATGATGACAGAGCCTTTTTCTCCGAGCGTGGTAATGATCGCCCCAGTGTGCTCAAGCAGTTCCGGGCGCGTCATCCCGGTCATCTTCATGACCAGCTCAAGCTCATAGTCGTTGGTGATCAGGATTGCGGCCCCCGCAATCCACTGCCTGAGGGCATTGCCGTCCCACGCAGTAAGCGACTGGCCCGGATCGCAGATGAACGGAATTCCGCGCTCCCGATAAATCGCTGCATACTCCGCCATGTCCTGGAGGTTGCCGGCAGCAATGATGCCGATTGACTGTTTCGGATCAACCGCCGAAAAGTCGTAGCGTGCCCGGTACTTCATAGCTCCGGGGTTGAATCCGGTTATCTGGTTGTCGGACTGGTCGGTTGTGATATATGCCCCCGCGGTAAACTCTTCCGGCACGATCGTGAGGCTGTCGGTAGCAATGCCGTTCTGGTCCAGCCAGGCAAAATAGGTTGCATAATCCTTTCCGATCGTGGCGACCAGTGTCGGTTTTTCGCCCAGCAATGCGAGCGTATAGGCTATATTCCCCGCCGTCCCGCCGAGTTTTTCCTGCATGCCGTTGACCGTAAAACAGACATTCAGGATATGGATTTTATCCGGCATGATGTGATCGGAAAAGCGGCCCGGGAAATCCATGATTCGGTCATACGCCATGGAGCCGGATACAAAAATATTCATCTATGCATTCTCCTTGCGGTTGAGTTCGTTCAGGATGCGCTCGGCAAGAGCCCGGTTGATGCCCCTGATCTTCATAATATCATCTCTCGACGCTTTTCGGATATTGTCGAGCCCGCCGAATTGACGGAGCAGGTCCAGTCTTCGCTGCCTGCCGACGCCCGGTATCTGCTCCAGCAGCGACTCGGTCAGCCGTTTGTCCCGCAACTTCCGATGATACGTGATCGCGAAACGGTGCACTTCGTCCCGGATCTTGCGCACAAACAGGGAAGACCTCGACGCATCCGTGACATCGATCGATCTGCCGCTGGTCAGAAATACCCGGTCCGGCTTTTTTGCTAGACTGATCAGGTCGCGATCGATTCCGAGGTCTTGGAGCACACGGCGGGCGATATCGAGCTGCCCAGGGCCCCCATCAATCATGATAAGATCCGGAATTTTCTCATCAAGGTTCAGGAGGGTGCGCTCGACGGTCTCCCGCATCATCGCATAGTCGTCAACGCCCGGCACCCCCCTGATTTTGAGGTGCCGGTAGTATTCTTTCCTGAAGTCTCCATGTTCGGCATAGACAAACGCCCCGACCGATTCGCTCCCCTGAATGGTCGAGACGTCGAACGCGCCGATGCTCTGGGGAGCGTTCATGAGCCCAAAGCGTTCCTGCAGTTCGATGGGGAGGTTGTCGGCCATTTTCCGCGCCTTCCTCCGGAGCGCGAGGCGCGCGTTTTCGGTGGCCATCCCGACGAGTTCCTTTATTTTCCCGTCCTTCGGAGTCTGAATGAGCACACGCTCTCCCCGGAGACCGGCGAGCCACCTGGTCAGCACCTTGTGGCTGTCGGGCAAGGCAGGGGTGACGATGCGCGGGGGCGGCAGGATATCCTTGGCGTAAAAGCCCTGGATGATGTCGCGGAGAATATCCGCCGCGCGGATGCTGATGGGATTGTCGAGCACATACTCGCGCATGCCGATCAGCACACCGTTGCGGACAAACAGGATCGCAACGGCGATTTTTGCTGCCGCTTCCGCATCGCCTGCCTGCAGGCCGATCACATCGAGATCGCCCAGCTCGGGCGCAATCACTTTCTGTGCCTCAAATGCCTTGTGCAGCAGGGTGAGCCGGTCACGCAGCTTTGCTGCTTCCTCAAACTGCAGGTCGGCAGCAAGCCGGTGCATCCGCTCTTCGATACGCTCCAGCAACCCCTGCCGCTCTCCCTGCAGAAAGAGGATGACCTCATCGACAATTTTCCGGTATGATTCCTGATCGATCAATCCAGCGCACGGAGCGGAGCATCGCTTGATCTGGTGCTGGATGCAGGGCCGCATCGGTCTGTCGAGAGGCTGCCGGCACGCCCTGATTGCAAAGGTGCGGCGGATGAAGTCGATCGCCTCCCACATCGCCTGTGCCGGGACATACGGGCCGAAATACCGGTTGCCGTCCTTCCTGATGCGACGGACGACCTGCACGGTCGGCCACTCTTCGCTTGTGGTGATCATGATGTAGGGGTAGCTTTTGTCGTCGCGCAGCACGATGTTGTACGGAGGTTTGTGCTGCTTGATGAGCGTTGCTTCGAGAATGAAAGCCTCAAGTTCATTTCCGGTGACGATAAACGAAAAATCGCGGATCATCTTCACCATGCGCGATTTCCGCCGGTCAAGATCGGCTGACTGCTGGAAATAACTGCGCAGGCGGTTCCTCAGGTTTTTTGCCTTGCCGACATAGAGGACCTTCTCCTTGCGGTCCTTGAAGATATAGACGCCGGGATTGGCCGGCACGCTGGTGAGGTCTGGCTGCATTCTTTACTATAGCAAAAGGTACTGAGCGGAGGGATCAAATCCTGATCGCGCTCCGCACCCCGTTCAGCAGCCATCCGGCTCAGCATGCAGGCCGCTCCTGCTATAATAACGCATGTCGTTGTTCACGAATTGGAAAGTGCTGCTGCTTCTGTCAGTTCTCGGCGTGCTGCTTGGCATTGGTGCCGGGCTGGTGTATTGGTCGATGTCCGATCTCCCCGAGATCAGAACGCTGGAGTCGTACCGGCCGATTGAATCCTCCCGGGTCTATTCTTCAGACAACAAAGTGATTGCCGAGTTTTTTTATGAGCGGCGCAACTATATTCCGCATCATCAGATTCCGCTGCGCGTAAAACAGGCTTTTGTGGCAATCGAGGATCAGCGGTTCTATTTACATCCCGGTATTGACGTCATCGGTATTGTGAGGGCCTTATACAAAGATATCGCAGCGGGGAAAATCGTTGAGGGCGGCAGCACGATTACCCAGCAGCTGACGAAGATGCTGTTCCTCCGGCCCGAAAAAAGCATCGCCCGCAAGCTCAAGGAAGTCGTGCTTGCGATGCAGATCGAAAAACGCTACACCAAGGATGAAATCCTCGGCATGTACATGAACCAGGCGTATTTCGGCACGCGTGCTTACGGCATCGAGGCGGCTGCGCAGACCTACTTCGGCAAGTCCGTCAGCGAGTTGTCGCTCAGCGAGGCCGCGTTGATTGCCGGCCTGCCCAAAGCACCCTCACTGCACTCCCCGTTCCGTAATCCGGAAAAAGCGAAGATCCGTCGTAATCTTGTGCTGCACAGCATGTTTGAACTTGGCTACATAAAAAAAGAGGACTATGACAAGGCAATTGCCGATCCCCTTCCACCGAAGCCGCATTACCGGAAATATGAGGCGCCGTATTTTGTGGAGTATCTCCGGAATCAGCTTGAAGGAAAGTATGGAGACAAGATCTATGTTTCGGGGATGAAAATATACTCGACGATCGACGCCGACCTCCAGAAGCATGCCGAGCATGCAGTGCGGCACGGAATCGCCGAGATGGAAAAGCGGGTCAAAAAGGGAGTGCAGGCCGCGCTGGTCGCCATCGATTACCGCACCGGACGGATTCGGGCCATGGTCGGCGGCACGGATTACTGGGAGACCCAGTTCAACCGGGCAACCCAGGCGATGCGTCAGTCCGGCTCCGCGTTCAAGCCATTCGTCTATGGGGCTGCCATCGAGCATGGCATGGGGCCGGATGATACAATCCTGGATGCCCCGATTTCGTTCCCCGGCGGCAAGCAGGGGAGTCTCTGGTCTCCGAAAAACTATGACGGTGAGTTCCGTGGGGAAGTGCCGCTCAGACGGGCCATTGCGCTTTCCCTGAACGTGGCAACCGTGCGTCTGGCGAGTCAGCTCGGGATAAAAAACGTTATCGAGTTTGCGGAGAATTGCGGTTACCGTAGCAAACTGCAGCCGTATCTGCCGACAGCGCTCGGCGCCTCCGATGTCACCCCGCTTGATCTGACGCTCGCCTATTCGGTTTTTGCCACGGGGAGAAAGGTCGAGCCGATTACCTATGATCGCGTAATAAGCCGGGAGGGTATTGCTCTGGAGGAAGTGCAGCCCCAGACCTGGCAGGTGCTGCCACCCGAGACGGTCGAAAACATGCGCGAACTGCTGCGCGGGGTTGTCGAGGCCGGAACCGGCGTGCGTGCCAAGGAGTTGAAGCGTCCGGTATACGGCAAGACCGGAACGACCAATGATTTCACCGACGCCTGGTTTGTCGGTTTTGACGACCGGCTCGTTGTGGGGGTCTGGGTCGGTCGCGACAACCATAAACCGCTCGGCCCCAAAGAGGCCGGCGCGCGGGCGGCATTGCCGATCTGGATCGAGTTCATGAAGCACGTGCAGTAAAAGGCTCGGGAATCGGCTTCGGGGAGGGAAAGGATGGTGCCGAAGGCGGGACTCGAACCCGCACAGGTTGCCCCACACGCCCCTCAAACGTGCGTGTCTACCAATTCCACCACTTCGGCGACCAGAAATGTGAGATATCAATATAACAATTTTTGGAAAAAGTTTTCAAGCCTGCCGGTCACTCCGCCGCGCGGTTGACTTCGCCGTCCTGCCGTACGTAATCTACGAGGTACATTTTCCTGCCGTGCACGCAAACATCCAAGGGGAGGGATCGCCGTGAAACGCAGAAATCATGGTATCGGTACGTCTTTTTTCGTCTTTCTCGTCGTTGTCTCTGTTGTATTCTTGTCCGTTTCCCGCAGTGCAGCTTCCGGGTTCGCCCTGATAGAGCAGAGCGTGTCGGGCCTGGGCAATGCCTATGCAGGCGGAGCCGCAGGCGCTGAAGATGCGGCCACCATCTATTACAACCCGGCGGGCATGACCCGACTCAAAGGATCGCAAGTACTGCTGGGCGGTCATTTGATCATCCCGTCGGCGAAGTTCAACAACCAGGGCTCCACGCGGCGCAACGGGACCTCTCTCGGACTCGATAATGGCGATAACGCCGGAGTCACGGCACTGGTGCCGAACTTCTATCTCAGCCACAATCTGAACAATAACATTGTCGTCGGTCTCGGCATCAACTCGCCGTTCGGCCTTATTACCGACTATGGGAATACCTGGGTAGGCCGCTACCATGCAACCAAAACCGATATGCTGAGCATCAACATCAATCCGTCCATTGCGTACAAGGCAAACGAGCATCTCAGTTTTGGCGCCGGGGTCAGCGCACAGTATATCAAGGTTCAATACGACAGTATGATCGATAATCTTCTGGTCGGTGGCAGGACGGACGGGTCAGTGAACCACAAGGGCGACAGCTGGGGCTTCGGATTCAATGCAGGCGCGCTCATCGAAGTTACGAAAGATGCCCGTATCGGGCTCGCATACCGCTCTTCCGTCAAGCAATTGCTGAGCGGCACTGCCGATTTCACCAACCTTGCGCTGCCCCTCATTGCTCTTGGGTACGTTGACACCAGGATTACTGCCGAGCTTACCATGCCGGACACCGTGTCGTTGAGCGGCTATTACGCATTCAACGACCACTGGAGCATCATGGGAGATGTTACCTGGACCAACTGGAGCGATTTCAAAGAGGTTCGCATCAAATATACCAGCGGCGCGCCCGACGGATTGACGACCACCGACTGGAAGGACTCCTGGCGCTATTCGCTCGGACTGACATACCGGCCCGACCCTGCGTGGGCAATCCGCACCGGGATTGCCCTTGACAAGTCTCCAGTCCGCAATGCGGAGCATCGCACGCCACGAATCCCTGATGCCGACCGCCTCTGGCTCGCCTGCGGAGTAAGCTATGCCGCGTCCAAGACCGTGAATTTCGATCTTGGCTATGTCCATATCTTTGTCAATGATCCGCAGGTAAATCTCATTGCCACTGCAACCAATGAGAATCGTCTGCGCGGGAACCTCCGCGGCACAATTGACGCGCAGGTCAATATTGTCAGTGCGCAGCTGCGATTGACCTTCTAGCGGGGTTCGCGTGCTGCACCACGAGTTTGTGAAAACCGCAAAAAAGGCCGGCAGCAGGCTGGCCTGGGTCGACTGCTCGACCGACAAGCGCATGAGTTATGAGCAGATGCTGATCGCATCGCTCATTCTTGCGGAGAAATTGAAACGCTTTGACAAGGAACGCATCGGCATACTGCTGCCGACGTCCGCTGGCTGTGCGCTCAGCGTCATAGCTGCCCTTATGAGCGACCGTACGCCGGTCATGATCAATTACTCGACGGGTGCCGCGCGGAATACGGTGACCGCGCAGAACCGTTGCGGTTTTTCGACCGTTGTTACCTCAAAAACACTCCTCGAAAAAATCGATTGTCCGTTTGTGCAGGGAATGGTTTTCCTTGAGGATTTGATCGCTGCGATTACTCCTGCGGACAAACTGATTGCTGTCGGCAAGGCAAAGCTTCCCACATCGCTGCTGCTGCCGCTCCTCGGCAGCGCGGACGAACAGGATGACGCTGTTCTGCTCTTCACCAGCGGCAGCGAGCGCGAACCGCGAATTGTGCAGCTCTCGCACCGGAACATCAAATCGAACATTGCTGCGTTCAGCAAGCTCGTGAACCTTGCCTGTGACGATGTGATTTTATCAATGCTGCCGTTTTTCCATGTCTTCGGACTGACCATCAATCTCTGAACTCCATTGCTGATCGGGATGAGAGCGGTTTCGTATGCGAACCCGCTCGACTACCGGAACATCTGTACCATCATTCGTGATGAGCGTCCGACCATCATGGCCGGTACACCGGCGTTTCTTGCCGGATATCTGAAAAAATCGGAACCGGGAGATTTTGCGAGCATGCGGCTGGTGGTATCGGGGGCCGATCGCTGCCCCGAGACGCTCCGGGAAGGTTTCCTGCACAAGCATGGTATTACGATCATTGAGGGCTATGGCGCGACTGAGACCTCGCCGGTCATTTCCGCCAATCCTCCTGAGCAAAACCGGCCCGGCAGTGTCGGCAAGCCGATCGATGGCGTAACCGTCAAGATAGAGAACTACGAAACGGGTCGCGAATGCGCGGCGGGAGAAATCGGCCGCATTCTCGTCAAAGGAGACCTGGTGATGAAGGGGTACCTCGACGATATCGAAGAAACCTCCATGCATATTCGCGGCGGTTGGTATGACACCGGCGATCTCGGGTATCTCGATGCGGATGGTTTCCTCTGGATTTCGGGGCGCCTGCGCCGGTTTGTGAAGATCGGCGGGGAGATGATTTCCCTTGTGCGGGTGGAGCATGAACTCGAAAAACTCCTGCCCGACGGCGTTGTCTGCTGCGTTATCGACCTGCCGGATCAGAAAAAAGGCGCCCGGATCGTTGCAACACTGACCGATTCGATTGACGAAAAGCATGTGCTCAAAGAGCTGGCGAAGCATCTGCCGCAGATAGCGCTTCCGAAGGAGTTTATCGTGCTTCCCGAGATGCCGAAGATGGGAAGCGGCAAGATCGATTTCCGGGGCGTGACCCAACTGGTCGCTGCCATGCACGCAGAGAAAAAATAGGCGGGCTGCAGCGTCTGCCGCAGCCCGGGATTGATCTATCTTTGATGGTTGTTACTTCTTGACCGGTGCGGAAGGAGCGGTCGCCGCTGCCTTGCCTGCATCACCTGCATCTGCCTTTTTCTCGGTTTTCTTCTCGGCCTTTGCCTTTTTTGCACCGTTCTTTTTTGCAGCCTTCTTCTTGGTGTCCTTCTTGACATCCGTTGCCTTGTCGGCATCCTTCGTCTTTGCCTTCTCAGCATCAACCTTTGCTGCCGGCTGCGTGTTCTTGACGTCGGTCTTTGCCGCGCCGGCATCGGTCGATGCTGCGAGTGCGGGTGCGACTGCGAGCATGAATGTTACGCCTGCTGCTACGATGGTGGTGATGATCTTTTTCATGGTACTGCCTCCGTTTTTTGTCTGGTGTGTGTGAAGCAATGCCTCACGACCATCGATAGTGCATCAGCCGTGCCAGGTTGTGACAGGCCGATAAAAATCTCAATGAATCAGAGAGATGGATGGAATACGGTCCTTGCGTCTCGCAGAGGGTTCATCCTGCAAGGAGCAAGCTATTTCCTTTTTGGGGAAATTCAGACGGTCCGAACCGGCAAATGATCCAATCAATGGCAACCTGACAGTATATGCAATGGAGCGGTTGTATTCGGCGAAGCGGCATATACAGGACGTATGTGCGAGGGAATATCTCGGAGGACGGCTGGACGCCGTCCGGGAAGCGGAGCCACTCCGAAAATGTCGATGACTTTTCGGGGTGACAGTTGAGCGGCGTTGCCTGTCCTGCCGGTCTCATGACAATTCCAGATTAAAAGGGCAGCCCGGTCATCGGGCCGCCCTCTCTTAAATTCTTCAATCTCTATTCAACAATCTGCAATCTTTCTTACCACTTCAGCTGCTTGTTCATCAGCTTCTGGTACATCTTGGGCGGCATGAAACACTGATGGTGGATTTCGTCGCTGTAGTAGGCGGTATCAATGGCATACTCGCGGCGCATTTCGCGCGGGCTGAGCTTCTTTGAGCCGACCGAGAAGGTCCACCAGTTACCGGCATAGGTAGCAATCGGCGCGGTGAAGAGATCGACCACCGGGAAGATCTTTTTCATCTCTTCCTGCACCTCGATCACCATCTCCTTATGGAAGTGCAGTGACTCCGAAAGACTGACGAACAGACCGTCTTCCGTGAGGCAGTCCTTGCAGGTCTTGAAGAACTCGACCGTGAAAAGGCTCTTGGCAAAACCGATGATGTCGGTAGAGTCGACGAGAATGGCGTCGATGTCGCCCTTGCGGGACTTCACGAACTCCGCGCCGTCCATGCACTTGATCTCGACGCGCGGATCATCCACGCCACAGGCTACCCCCGGGAAGTATTTGCGGGAGACATTGATGACCTCTTCATCGATCTCGATGAAATAGATCTTTTCAACCGATTTATGCTTCAGCACCTCGCGCACAATGCCGCCGTCGCCGCCGCCGATAACGATAACCTGCTTCGGGTTCGGATGGGCATGGAGCACCACATGCGTCAGCATTTCATGATAGAAAAGCTCGTCGCGTTCAGTAATCTGCACAACACCGTCCAGGATCAGCATCTTGCCGAAGTGCGGGTTCTCGATCACCATGATCTCCTGAAACGGACTCTTGCTGTGGTGAAGTATGTTGCTTACTTCGTACACATACTGAATCGGTGCATACGGGTCTTTCTCGAAAAACTTGATCATCATGTCCCTCCCAAAAAAGTGATTCGTGGTCAGTAATGGGGAACACTACCGGCACATCATCACAAAATGATTTCCTTGAAAACCGTGATGCGTGATAAGTGATGAGTAATGGGTAAAGACAAAACAGCGTCTCAGCACTCACACCATATCATTCACAACGTATGACAGATTCACCTCACTTGCCGTTGCCGTTACTCATCACTGATTACGCTTTACTGTTTTTTGGCCGTTACCGATTACTCATTACTCATTACCCATTACGCATCACTGCCGTTAAATGAGGATCACTTTCGGTATCGAAAAACCGTTGAACTCGGACGCATACGAAATCGTATAGGCACCGGCCGACGGGATGAGAATACGATTGCCAACCTCCGGCTCCGGCAATTCTGCTTCCTTGTCGATAACATCCATGCTGTCGCAGCTCGGCCCGCACACGGTCCAGCTCCTGGCCTCGCCGCGGGCGCCGACAATATAGTTGTATTTAATGCCGCCGACACTCTCCATCAGGCCGTTAAAGACGCCGACATCGATGTACAGCCAGTTCTCATCGCCGCTGCGTTTTGTCTTGCCGATGACCGTGCCGACAAATACGCCCGAGTCGCCGACAACCGCACGCCCCGGTTCGATGAATATCTCGACATCCTCAGCGAATCTCTGGCGTAAGGCCTTGTCGATCTTCTTTTCGATCGTCTCTATTTCGACAACATTTTTTGTATAGCGGATCGGATAGCCGCCGCCGATATCAAGCATTCTCAGTTGTATGCCCGCTTCCGCAGCTGTCTCCCAGAGCTCGCGCGCCTTGTCAACCGCAGACTGCCAGTTATACGGATTGTTGCACTGCGATCCGACATGAAACGTGATGCCGACCGGATTCAGCCCCTTGTCGCGCGCGTAGATGAGCAGTTCGGCAGCCTCTTCGATTTCGACACCGAATTTTTTGCTCAGCGGCCATTCGCTGCCTTCGTTCGGAACCACCAGGCGGACATACACATTGGCTCCCGGAGCATAGCGGGCCATCTTGTCGACCTCAGGCCTGGTATCATAGGCAAAATAGTTCACGCCATAGGCAACCGCCTCTTCCATAAACCGGAAGGTCTTCATCGGGTTGCTCGTGATAATGCGTTCCGGAGCCACGCCAATCTCGGCGAGGATACGCAGTTCCCCTTCCGACGCGATCTCAAAGCCGAGCCCCTGCTCCGCAAGAAACCGGCAGACTTCGATATCCGGATTCGCCTTCACCGCATAAAAAACCTTCGCGTTCCGGATCGTCCTGCCGATCTGGCCTACTTTCTCGCGAATGACCTCTTTGTCCATCAGCAGATACGGGGGCGGCTCATCGCTCATCGCAATGTAGTCGAGCACCTTGTTCCACGTTGATTTCTTGATACCTTCCGGAACGATCTCCATACCCACTCCTCAGAAATAATAGAGGGTTATTATAGCGTAACTATTGATTAATTATACAGAAAAAATGCGCCTATCCTATTGGGTTTTCGTGAAACCAGCACCCGGGGTCTTTCCGGAACGGATCGCCCGTTATGGCATGGGAAAGACACCGGAGTCCCCCCCGGCAGGCTTGAGCATAAAAGCAGGTTCTGCACTCTGCAGGGACGGCATCATCACTCCTGAGTCTCCTGAGCAGCGGGCTTTCCTCGTAAATGGTTTCGAGCGACTGCTGAAACACGTTGCCGACTGAAACCGGCAAGCGGCGGCAGGGGTAGACATCCCCGTTCGGCATAACGGCGAGGAGGTTCCGGCCTGCCTGGCACGAATACGGCCTGCCTCCGGCAATCAGAAACTGAAGCGCCCGATGCATCGCAACTTCGGTTTTCGGAACGATGCAGCCGGCACCTTTTCTGCGCACTGTATCCATAATGGTAAAGAAGGCTCTGGTCTCTCCACGATTCAATACGCCATAGCCGGTGGCCGCGCCTCCCAACGGCAACCAGCGATCCGACCACACCCGCATCGCTCCGCACTCCTGCCCCGCCTGCACCACAGCCGGAAACTCCCGATAGTTGCCTTGATGCGCGGTAAACGAAACCATCGTCCGCACACCGGCCTTGCGGAGATTCTGCAGGGCCTTGATAACTCGCTGATAATCTCCTGCTCCCCGAATCGAGTCATGTGTTGCCTCGCTGCCCTCAAGGCTGACCTGAATGAAATCGCAATGGATGCCTGAGAGCCATTCAGCAGTCGCCGGATCAATGAGGGAACCGTTCGTAAGGAGCGCCCTGTGCAGGTGACGATACTCAGTGCGGATACTGCTCAAGAGCGCTCGAACGGCAGGATACAGCAGCGGCTCGCCGCCGGTGATCGTCAGCTGGCCCGAGATGATTCGATCCGGCTGCTGCGACTGCCGCACTGCAAGAAAGCGGCTGAACTTTCCCGCTACTTCAAGCAGCCGATCGACCGGAAGCTCCGCACTGTCAAAACGTTCCTGATAACAATGCGCACACCGATGATCGCATCGATGAGTAATATGCCATTGCAGGACAAACCGGGCTCGATGCGGCCGGGCTTCCCGCTGGCGGGCGATCAGTTGGCGAAGCATCTTCACTCAATCTCCGCCACACCCTCCACAACCACCGCATCCTCCACCACCGCATCCTCCACCACCGCCGCTGCAGCCGGACGAATTCGAAAAATTCCTGCTGTTGAGGTATTGAGCAAATGCAGTACCACTCAGCATGGATGCACCGAATACCGCAACCCCGAAGGCAGGATGAAAGGAAGCGTCCTTGCCCGTTTTCTGCATCCAGGCAAACCGTTCGGCGAGAGACTTCAAATAGTCGGCTCCCAGCTGCGTCTGGAGCCTGCCAGGCTGGACCAGAAAGATAAACGCCACAATGGATGCAATCAGCAGCGCCACCAGAAAAACCACCGGCTTGCCGTAATAGACTCCCAGTGCCAGCTTGGAAGCCCCAATGCCGACCATAATCATCAAAAATAGCATGCTGATCAGTTTTGAGCGGGACCGCTCCCCAGGAGACCTGACCAGACGCGCCTCCTGCATCTGGGCCAGGACTCCGGCCATGAGGCTCTGGATACGTGCTATCAGACTCTTGTCATTTGTCAGATCAGCGCCTCCTTCACTGTACGTGACCCTGTCCAGAACAGCCTTCTCAATCTCATTCAGGTCGCCGCTCGCACGCATGTTGACCGCCAACGAAACGCCCGTTCCGAGAAACTTCTTCTCTTCGGTTACCACAAGATACCCATAGTGATGGAGCGCAAACAGCGCGGCCTGAATGACCGCCGGAATGCCTCCACGAAGACACGCAACTGCATAGGGACCGAATCGCCCGGCCTCAGGCATCCGACTGTCACGGGAATTGTCGGAAGCGGCGATCATGCGAGCTGCAAAAATACAGATTGCGGCAACGCAGCCATAGAGAACGAGAAAGACCGGTCCGGGAATACTGCGGATGGACTCAAGCATGCTTCGTCCCCTTAACCGGCATGCGGCTGAACAGCCCTCTCCCGCTCCCAACGAACGCAACGCTCAACCACAATGCTATACCTTGAACCTGTCAACAATGCTCTTCAGCTTCGCGGAAAGATGCGCCAGTTCCGACGACGCGTGCGCAATGTCTTCTGCGCCGGTCGATATTTCCCGCGCTCCACCTGCCACGGCCTGAATATCGCCGCTGATCGCTTCAGAGGTGCTCGACATTTCCTCTGTCGCAGAGGCGATCTGCTGGATCATGTTCTGGAGCGAGGAGACACTCGAAACAATCGACTCAAGCTGCTCTCCCGCTTCCACGGAATAGCGGAGACCGACATCAACCTGTTTGTTCGTCTGATTCATGGCGTTCACCGCATTGTCAACCTCTCCCTGAATGGCCCCGATCATCTGGCTGATCTCGGCAGTAGCCTTCGCCGTGCGCTCCGCCAGCTTGCGCACTTCGTCGGCAACAACCGCGAAGCCCCTTCCCTGTTCGCCGGCACGCGCTGCTTCAATGGCCGCATTGAGCGCCAGCAGATTGGTCTGATCAGCGATGTCGTTGATGACCGCAACGATCTCGCCGATTTGGGTCGATTTCTCGCCGAGGGTCTGCATTACCACTGCCGATTTATTGACCGTTTCCGCAACAGTTTTGGTTTCCGCCACGGATTGCGAAACAATGGTCGATCCCTTGTGTGCAATAGCCGACGTATCGGCAGACGATTGGGCAATGCTTGAGGCATTTTTTGCGATGTCGATGACGGTCTGTGACATCTCCTCGGCGGCTGTCGCGATCTGCGACGAACGGTTGGTCTGGTCATGCATGGTTCTCGAAATCTCTTCCGAGCTGGCGCTCAGCCGCTCGCTTCCTGCGGCAACCTGCGCGGAAGCCTCCCGGATATCGACAATAACTCCCTTGAGTTTGTCTACCATGGTCTTCATGGCGCTGAGCAGTTGTCCGGTTTCGCTTGTTCCACCCTCCTGCAGCTGTACCGTGAGATCGCCCGCTGCAATACGGTTTGCCGTTTCAACCGCTTCGTGGAGCGGCCGGGTGATGCTCCGGATAATCCAGAGAACAACAAACAGGGAGAGTACAATATTGATGACGCTCGCAGCGATAATGATCCAGCGGTTCCTGATCGCCGAGGCCTCAGCATCCTCTGCAGCCTGCATGGAAACCTGCCGGTAATACTCAACCATATTCTCAACCGACTTCAGATAGGCAGCCTGAAGCGGCTCGTATTTTTCGAGCAGCAGAACCGCTTCTTTTTTATTTCCCTCTTGCAGGGCCTTCACGATCTGGTTGCGCATGTCGGCATTCGGTTTCCGCGCATCAACCATCGCCTGATACAGGGCTTTGCCTTTTTCTGTCTGGACAAGCACTTTCAGCTTGTCGAATGCATCGGTGATTCCTTTGCGCGTCTTGAGCATGCTCTCGATCGCCTTGTCAAGATCGGCGCGATTATCCACAAGAAAGGCTTTCTGCAAATGCGTCGTTGCAACAAGAATGTTTTCGGTCAGATCGCCAAGAATGATAATCTGGGGAAGACGCCGCTTCCCCAAATCCTGCACGTCATTGGAAAGCGCAGAGATTGCCACATAAGAACTCAGCCCTATACCGACGGCAAGCAGAATCACTATCCCGAACCCCAGAATCAGCCGTGTTTTGATCTTCATGTCGCTCGCCATGGCGTGACCTCCTGATGATGGATATTTTCAACGGGTATGCTTTCATTGTAGCAAGAGGAAGCCAGGGCTGCAATCCCGCAGGAAACGCTCCGAGAAATGATCCTGATTGGCAGGAAAATGCTGCTGATCAAGGGGTTACCTGGCGTAACCGGATTATGAATGCGTTTTGTTCCGTCTGAACAGTCCGCTCTTGCCGCCCTGCTTCTCGACCAGCATGATTTCGGTGATGACCATTTCCTTATCGACCGCCTTGCACATATCGTAAATGGCCAATGCAGCAACGGAAACAGCGGTCATCGCCTCCATCTCCACGCCGGTCTGTCCCGCAACCTTGACGGTCGCCGTGATCCCGACACAACGTTTCCTCGTATTCAGCCGGAAATCGATCGTAACCGAGGTGATGGCGAGCGGGTGGCACATCGGGATCAGATCGGCGGTTTTTTTTGCCGCCATGATGCCGGCAATACGGGCGACACCGAGCACATCGCCTTTTTCCGCCCTTCCTTCCCGAATGATCCTGAGCGTTTCCGGCTTCATTACGATCGATCCGGTTGCAACCGCAACCCGCTGGGTTACCGCCTTTTCAGTGACATCGACCATTCTGGCCTTTCCACGATCATCAAAATGGGTCAGTTTCATGCGTTTCTCCTCAGGCGGTTTTGCGATCGAGCGAGCGGTACTGAATCGCCTCGGCTATGTGCCCGGCCTCAATCGTGTCGGCGTCCGCCAGATCGGCGATGGTGCGCGCCACTTTCAGGATGCGGGAATAGGCGCGGGCGCTCAGGCCCAGACGATGCATGGCGGTGTCGAACAGTGTATGCGCCTCATCCGTCAGTACACAGTATTTCTTGATATGGCGGGTCTTCATCTGGCCGTTCGCGTAAATGCGACCGTTCCTGAATCGTGCAAGTTGCCGCTCTCTCGCTGCAATGACACGCTCGCGAATATCGGCGGATGACTCGCAGGCATGTTCGCCGGTCAGCTCTTTATACGGAACTGCCGGCACATCCACATGCAGGTCGATGCGATCGAGCAGCGGACCCGACACCCGTGACCGATACCGGTTGATCATGTTCGGCGTACAGGTGCACTGGTGTGTGCTATCGCCGGAATACCCGCAGGGACAGGGGTTCATTGCGGCGACAAGGACAAACTGCGCCGGGTAGGCGACTGATGCCGAAGCGCGTGAGACCGAGACGGAGCCGTTTTCGAGCGGCTGGCGGAGCACTTCAAGGGCGTTGCGCTTGAACTCCGGGAGTTCATCCAGGAACAGAATGCCGTGATGCGCAAGGGAAACCTCTCCGGGACGGGGGATTTGGCCGCCCCCAATAAGAGCGATATCGCTGATGGTGTGATGAGGCGACCGATACGGCCGGGTGGCTATGAGCGACTGCCCCTCGCCGAGCAGTCCGGCAACGCTGTGGATCTTTGTCGTTTCGAGCGCCTCCTCAAGCGTCAGTGGCGGAAGAATCGACGGCAGGCGCCGCGCTAGCATGGTCTTGCCGCTGCCGGGCGGGCCGATCATCAAAATATTATGCGAACCGGCGGCGGCAACCTCAAGGGCGCGCTTGGCATGCTCCTGACCCTTCACCTCGGCAAAGTCCTCTTCATATGCGCCAAACTGCATCATGGCGGCCTGCAGGTCGATCGTTACCGGGGCAGGACGTCCGTCACTGCCGTCAAGAAACGAGATGACCGCCGGAATGCTCTCGATGCCGAAAACATCGATCCCTTCAACCACTGCGGCTTCCGGTGCATTCTCCTTTGGCAGAATCACCCCCCGGAGGCCAAGCCGTTTGGCTGCAAGCGCCAGCGGCAGCGCACCGCGAACCGGCTTCACCTGCCCATCGAGCGACAGTTCTCCCGCAATCAGATAGTGCAGCAACGGCTCCGGCGGGATCACTCCTTCCGCAGCAGCAACTCCCAGCGCAATGGGAAGGTCAAAGAGCGACCCCTCCTTCTTCATGTCTGCAGGAGCGAGATTGACGGTGATCTGTTTCAGGGGAAATGCAAAGCCGACGTTTTTGAGCGCAGCACGAATGCGATCCTTGGACTCTTTTACGGAAGCGTCGGGCAGGCCGACAATCGAAAAATGCGGAAGGCCCCGTGCGGAGATATCGACTTCCACCTCGACCGGGTGCGCATCAATGCCGATGACATAAGCACTTCGAGCCTTGGAAAGCATTGCGTTCGATAAACCTCGGTTCTATCTCGCGTATGATCTGCTGCCGCGACCGGTCCCACCTCGGTGCGATGAGAATGTCGTCGGGCGCAGTGGCAAAAAGCCGTTGCAGGACAATGTCCGGCCTCAGACGTTCGATAAAGTCTACCAGAAAATCGAGGTATTCAGTATAGCCAAATGTATAAAAAGGTTTTTTTGCATACGACTCGGCAAGAATCGTATCGGCAACGACCTGCAGCTGATGGATTTTCAGGAATCCGAGCGGCAGTCGCGACATCTCGTCCGCCATGGCAAGCATCTCTTCGCGGGTTTCTGTCGGCATCCCCACAATCAGATGCGCCCCCATTTCGATACCGCGGTTTTTCGTCATATCGAGCGCACGGAGAAAGGCCTGATAGTTGTGCCCCCGACGGATATACTCCAGTGATTTGTCGTAAATCGACTGAATGCCGTATTCGACGAGAATGAAGTGCTCGCGGGCAAGGGTCTCAAGCAGGGCAATTTTGGCCTCATCTACACAGTCAGGCCGCGTGCCGATTGCAAGCCCGATCACCTCCGGAAACGAGAGCGCCTCGCGGTAGAGCGCTTCCAGCTCCTCAACCGGGGCATAGGTATTTGTAAATGGCTGAAAATAAACGAGAAATCGCTTTGCTTGGTATCGGCCTGCCAGATAACGCATCCCATTGCGGATCTGTTCGCGCAGGGGAAGGTCGGGCTTGCAGCGCGAAGGCCGGAAGCTGTCGTTGTTGCAGTAGATGCAACCCCGTTCGCCGAGCGTACCGTCCCGGTTCGGGCAGGTGAATCCCGCATCGACGTTTACTTTGTACACAATGGTTCCGAAGCGCTGCTTCAGCCAGGGACCGAACATGTTGTAACGGGTGGTCATCTTTATATTATTGAGTTTGCGGTATATTTCTGTCAAAACCCGCGTCCTTCAAGAGCACCGCGTTGAACTGATTCCGAAGGGAATTTTCCCAGGGATTTTTCCCTTTGCAATGCGAAATGCCCGGCGCTATAATCATCACATCAGCCCATTGGATCGTTGCATATACCCGGAGGAGGACTCATATGGCAGAACCGATCAATTTTCAGGCGTTGCTTGCTGCAATCCCGCAGACCGTGATCCGCGTCATCACCAAACCGGCTGAATTCTTCCGCGAAATGCCGAAGACCGGCGGCTATTTTGATCCGCTCGTCTTTGTTGTGGTCCTCGGCACGGTCGCGGGAATTATCCAGACGGTGGTCAATACCATCCTCTATTTCTCTGTTATGGGAGTGACCGCCATCCTCGGCTCGCTCATTTTCATGCCGATCATGATCGCCCTTTTCAGTTTTGTCGGAGCCGGCATCCTTTTTCTCATCTGGAAACTCATGGGATCGCAGGAAAACTACGAGGTGGCATATCGCGGCGCCGCCTATCTTGCGGCCCTCTCGCCGATCACCACCGTTATCGGCTTGATCCCATACCTCGGCACGGTGATATCCCTTGTCATCGGGCTGTATTACCTTGTGATCGTCAGTACGGAAGTCCACGGGATTCCTTCCAAAAAAGCATGGATGGTCTTCGGTATTATCGCAGCAGTTATCGGTCTGCTTTCGCTGAGCGCAACGTATTCCGCACGCAAGTTCTCCCGCGAAATGGGTATCCGCAGCCAGCAGATGGAAGATGCAAGCAGGGCTCTCCAGAAACAGGCAGAGCTCATGCAGCGGCAGGCTGAACAGGCGCAGCGCTCCCAACAGGCAGCTCAGTCTGCCAACCAGCAAAAGCAGATTCAGGACATGCAGAAAATGATCGAAGACCTCCAGCGGCAGCAGAAGCGATAATCGTCATGACAGCCGGAAAATACTCTGATCATGACCGGCCTGGACATGCCAGCCGTTGCCGGTTTGACAATCCGGGAGGGTTGGTATAAAGTAACAATTACCTGGGGGTGGCCGTCGGCCTGAGAGATTCCCGCTTCGCGGGAGCGACCCTTTGAACCTGATCCGGATAATACCGGCGAAGGGAATGGGCCAGATCAAACATGTGCTCCTGTCTCCCCCTCAGGGACAGGAGCTTTTCATTTTGGGAGGTATCAGATGGAAGACCAGTTGATTATTCGTGGTATCGAGTTTCAGTCCCGGCTCTGGGTCGGAACCGGCAAGTACAAGGATTTTGATGAAACAGCACGGGCAATTGAGGCATCTGGGGCTGATATGGTCACCGTTGCAGTACGCCGCGTAAACATTATCGATCGAAACTCCCCGAACCTGCTCGATTATCTCGATCCGAAAAAATACAAAATCCTGCCGAATACTGCCGGATGCTATACCGTCGAAGATGCGCTCCGTTATTCGCGTCTCGCTCGTGAAGCCGGGGTTTCCGATCTGATCAAGCTGGAGGTCATTGCCGACGACAAGACCCTGTTCCCCGATGTGATCGGACTGCTCAAGGCGACCGAGATTCTTGCAAAAGAAGGCTTTATCGTCTTTCCATACACCAATGACGACCCCGTCATGTGCCGCCGCCTCGAAGACGCCGGCGCTGCCGCAGTCATGCCGCTCGGCGCGCCCATCGGCTCAGGGCTTGGCCTGCGCAATCCGTACAACATCAAGATCATTCTGGAGCACTCCAAGGTTCCGGTCATCGTGGATGCCGGAGTGGGCACCGCTTCTGACGCAACCATCGCCATGGAACTCGGCTGCGATGCGGTCCTGATCAACACCGCAATCGCGGGAGCCAAAGACCCGATCGCCATGGCCGCAGCCATGAAGCACGCGACCATTGCGGGCCGCCTCTCTTACAAGGCAGGCCGCATCGGCAAAAAACTCTACGCAACCGCCAGCAGTCCGCTGGAAGGTATGCTGTTGTAAGTCCGGAACAGACCGTAAGAAATCGCGAGGGGAGCGGTGTCGGCCGCTCCCCTTGTCAGTTTCCTCTGTATCAGTGCCCAGGGGTTATCTTCCAGATCTTTTCGCAGTATTCCCGGATCGAGCGGTCTGACGAGAAGAATCCCATGCGCGCAACGTTCAGAATCGACATTTCAGTCCATCTGGCTTTATCCTGGTATGCCGCGCCGACGCGATCCTGACATTCGATATATGCCTGATAATCGGCCAGCACCAGAAATGGATCATGGTACAGCAGGGAATCGGTAAGCGGAAGAAAAAGATGCCGGTTTCCGTCCGAAAAATACCCCGAGGCGATCTGGTCGATCGCCATGCGAAGTTCCGGATTCCCCTCATAATATGCCCTCGGTTGATATCCGGTATTTTTCAGATCAAAAACCTCCTGCGCCGTCAGCCCGAACAGGAAAAAGTTGTCTGCGCCGACCG
>Ga0228535_1001769_pt1 | contig 28065 bp, 26 predicted proteins | sample SJ1metagenome_FD_168457 | JGI IMG/M metagenome (GOLD analysis project Ga0228535, IMG submission 168457) | Enriched culture of PCE-dechlorinating microbial communities from Ithaca, New York, USA - SJ1 | ecosystem: Engineered > Modeled > Simulated communities (microbial... > Unclassified | place...
TTTACATGGTTATCCAAAACACTAGAATGACCGGCACTCAAAAGGTCTATCGGAATGCGGTGGAAGCTTCTTACGGAGGAACGGACGTAGTATTGAAGGAGGTTCTGCCTCGGTTTTTTATTGGAGAATCGACCGCTGATATCCTAGCGGCTTTTCCCGAGGACATGAATATGGAGTTCACTAGCAACATTGACGGCACCTGTTTCAGGGATAAACTCAACAAGATTCCCGGTCAATGGAACCTGAACTGTCCCGCTGAGTCCACAAACATGGATCCTCGCATCGCCCCCGATGTCAGATTTGAAGTGAGGGGAACGTCTAATCAAAGATTCGTGGTTTTTTCCAAGATCGTAGACACTTCTCCCGGTACCCCCTATATCAATCCGGAGGGGACTGAACTGCTCGGACTTGGAGTCACTGCTTCCAGCGGCTCCGGAGCGTCAAAAGGCAAGCATTACGTGTATCGCGTGGAAGTAGCGGGGCAGTTGTTGGACAATGCCGGAGAACGTGGACATCTGTCGGTACTTTATGAATATTGAGTTACCCATAATGAACATGGGTTATATTCGAAACTGAACCGGCCATTATCGAACAAAGACCTGTACTATCGTTTTGTCGGCTGCAGGCATATGGCTCGGAAATTCATAGGGAGATTTCTTTTTTTATGTTTTGGAAACAATTATTGTCAACTAGCAAAATTATCTTGACATTTGTCTAAATTGTTGTAAATTCCTTCAAAATTCCTTTTTGTTAGGATCGTTTATATGAAGCACCAGAATAACGTAAGGAAAATACGAGAGGAAAGGTTGATGAGCAAGATGGAACTGGCACGGCTGGCTGGGGTCTCCGCCGCCACTATTGACCGGATTGAGCGCGGGGAGTTATGCCGCATGGAAACTAAAAGGAAGATAATTTTCGCCCTTGGCTATACTCTCGCGGACAAGGACAAAGTCTTTGCCGATTAAAGGGAACAGGACTGGCCATGCTCTTCATGAAAAGCAGGGAAATAGTTGGTATTGACATCGGATCTAGTTCGGTAAAGCTGGTGCAACTTGCCGAAAATAAAGGTACTTATCAGTTAAAGAGCTTGGGCATCTTGCCTTTGCCCAGTGAGGCAATCGTTGACAACAGTCTGATGGATACCACGTCCATTGTCGAGACCATAAAAGATCTACTGAAAAGCCTCAACTGTAAAGCTAAAGAAGCGGTATGCTCGATTTCAGGTAACTCGGTCATTATCCGGAAAATAACACTTCCGGCCATGACACACGAGGAACTTGAGGATCAGATCGTGTGGGAAGCTGAGCAATATATCCCGTTCGATATAAATGATGTCGATTTGGATTTTGAGATTCTGGATACAGATCTTTCCTCGACTGGAAAGATGACGGTTCTCCTTGTTGCGAGCAAGAAAGAAATCATCAAGGAATATGTCGCCGTTTTCAACGAGGCCGGACTCAAATTGGTCGTTGTTGATGTCGATTCCTTCGCTGTTCAGAATATATTTGAGCAGAATTATACACTCTCGGATAATGAGGTAGTGGCACTGATTAATATTGGTGCCAGTATAATGAATCTTAATGTGGTAAAAGGAGGTACTTCCTTATTTACCCGTGACGTGCAAATGGGTGGAAATCTTTATACCGAAGAGATTCAGAGGCAGTTTTCATTGAGTAGTGAGGATGCAGAGCGGGCAAAAGTCACCGGCGAATTTTCAGATAAAGCACGTCTAGAGGATACGATTTTGCGCATCAATGAAACCATTGCGATTGAGGTTCTTCGTTCTCTTGATTTTTATAACTCTACTGCTGAAGATCAGAAAATTAGCAGGATATACCTAAGCGGCGGTTGCTCAAAAGTTTCCATGTTACCGGATGCGGTTGCTCGGAGGTTGGGACTGCCGGTGGAGATTCTTAATCCCTTACGAAATATTCCCTATAGTGAAAAAGAGTTTGACCCTGAATACCTTCAGGAAATAGGCCCTCTGGTTGCTGTCGCCGCGGGGCTGGCGATGAGGAGGTTAGGGGATAAATGATAAAGATCAATCTGTTACCAGTCAGGGCAGCAAAGAGAAAGGAAACAGCTAGGCAGCAGATCATTATCTCTGTAGGCTCATTGGTGGTAGTTGGGGTGATTGGCCTGTCATTATACTCGTATCTCATGATGAAGGTCAGTGCCACTAAGGATGAGATTGCTCGCTCAGAGCATGAGATTGTGGAGCTTAAAGCCAAGATTGGCAAAATCAACGACCTTGAGAAGTTGAAGGCTGATGTAACCAAAAAACTTGATGTGCTTGATCATTTGAGAAAGGGAAAGACCGGGCCGGCTCACAGATTGCTTACACTCAGTCAGTCAGCTCCAGACAAGTTATGGCTTACGGATTACGAGGAAAAGGACACAAGCGTTAAGGTCGCAGGAGTAGCTTTTAATGAGGAACTGATAGCTTCGCTTATGCGAAGTCTCGAAGTCTCCCCTAATTTTATGAATGTTGAGCTTTTGATAGCAGAGCAGGTTGAAATGGCAGGCCTAAAATTAAAAAAATTTGAATTGAAATTTAATATCGAGGGTCAAACCAAGATTGATACAGATACTTCGAAGGCTACTGGCAAGGCCACCTCGCAGAAAAGTACTAAAGGCACTTCCAAACATTAGACTCACGGCACAGTTGCTAAATTTTGATGGCAAGGATTGATTTATGGACCTTGGGGCTGAAAGATTAGCGAAACTTTCGAATAAGCAGAAAATTGCGCTGCTGACAATTCTGCTTCTTTTAATTGGTGCAGTGTTGTACTTCTTGCTGATTCGGCCAAAAATGAATGAATTGAAAGCCCTGTCCAGTAAGCTGAATTCTTTACAGACTCAGATTCAAAAAGATAGGGCCACCGCAGCCAAGCTACCGATTTTACAGAAAGAGTATGAAGGGTTGAATAGGCTTCTGGTAGCAGCCTTGACTGAGCTTCCCAATCAAAAAGAGATACCCGCGCTTTTGACCAGCGTTACTGACGAGGGACGAAGGGCCGGGCTGGACTTCCTTGTATTCAAGCCTAAACCTGAAGTTCCCAGGGATTTCTATGCAGAGGTTCCAGTAGATATAACCGTTTCGGGATCTTTTCGAAGCGTTGGGAACTTTTTCAATGCCGTTGGTAATTTGCCGCGCATTATGAATATTAGCAATGTTGTCTTTTCAAAGCTGAAAAGCGATGACACGCAGGCTAACTTAAAAGTAACCTGTCTAGCAACCACCTTCCGCTTCCTTGATAAGAACGAATTGAATAAAGAACAAAAAACGGCGAAAGAAAAGAAAAAATGAAAAAAAAGGCCATTAGGACTCATGTTCTTGTATTTCTTCTTATATTCGGTTCACTCTGCTTCACAGGGTGCGAAAAGAAGAAAGAAATACAGCCTCAAAAACAAACAAAGTCGAAACAGCCGGTTAAGCCAACGGTACCTGTTCAGAAACAAGTATCCACAGCTATATCTCCTTCTGTGACTGGAACACTGATAGATTTCGCAAACCAGAAAGATCCGTTCAGGCCAATTGTCGTTGCCTCAAAGAAGGCTCCTGCTGCAAAAAAAAATCGTTTTGGGCAGGTAATCCCTATACTGAATTACGAGGTTCCACAGTTTAAAATTTCCGGGATCATTATTGGCATGAAGGAAAGCACTGCCATGGTGGTTGACCCGAGCGGCAAGCCCTACGTAGTAAAGGTTGGTACTGAAATTGGCCGGAATAATGGACGCATAACGAAAATTGCGCCAAATTATATTGAGGTTTTTGAGCAATATCGAGATGAAAACGGTAAGCTGATTAAAAAAACAATCAGGCTAACATTGCCAAAGAAAGAATAAGGAGAGTTTCGGATGAGAGCCTTCACTGCGGTATTTAGCGTTAAGCTTCTGGCGGTTTTCAGCCTCTTCCTGGTGTTCGGCTGTGCGCAAAACTCCTATGCTGTCAGGGAGAATGACGCCGGCATAGGTGAAATCGCGACGCTTAAAGATATCACGGTTACTGGAGAAGGGAACACTTCCAGGATTGAGATTTTGGCAGACAAACCCTTGACTTATACCTACTATTCTCTCAAGGAACCATTTCGAACCGTCATAGACCTCTCACAGACTGACCCCGGAACTGTGAAGGCTCCAGTTCTAGACGGTTCGTTAATTATTAAAAAGGTTCATATTGAGAAAAATGAACTTTCGTCTGGCTCCTTGGTCAGGATTACCATTGAAACTGATGGGGAGGTCTCTGTTGCCTCTGCTCCTGATTCTTCGGATAATTCAAAACTTCTTTTTAATGTTATTGCTCCTCAAAACATCGTGTCTTCACAGGGGTTTGAGGCAGTTTCTCAACCAGATGCAGACCTGATTGTCAATAACACAATTACTCCGGCTGAAAAACAAGCTACAACCGGAACATCGCCTGATGCTGTAAATTCGTCAGCAGTTACCAAGCCTTTAGCGGAGTCTGTCGCTTCAGTGAACACGCCCACTTATTTTCAGTCAAAATCTCCTGTACCTCCACTGAGCAGCAATGATGGCAATGTGGCCAGCCGACATGCGCCTCTCTCTATTACACGCCTTGACGTGGTTACAGATGGTGTTGTCATACAAGCAGATGGCCCTTTAACAAATTACAAGTATTTCACTCTTACTACCCCCCCGCGACTCGCAATTGACATATTTAAGGCCAAGAGCGCCCTTTCCTCCAAGACGATCACTCTAAACAGTAATGGGATTGCTTCTGCTCGTATCGGAACATATCCGGACAAGGTCAGGATCGTCTTTGATTCTCCCCAAATGACATTCCCGTCATATAAGCTGGTAAAGGTTGAAAGCGGGCTCAAACTAGTCTTGTCGAGCCCGGGAGACAACTCTCTTCATGCGGCATATCAAGAGAAATCCGACTCAGTTGTATCTTCCGCACCCATCATAACGGACAATCCCGGGAATTCGTCCACTGTGGAAGCAATTGATTTCAAAATTGTTGACGGTTATTCGCGAATTTCGGTAACGACCAGCGGAGATTGTGTCCTGTCTGGCCCCGCCAAGACCGCTGATGGGCTGGTGATAACCTTTGCCAGATGCTCTCTCCCGAAGAGATTGCAGAGGCCGTTCGATACGAGTGCATTTGCCAGTGTCGTGAAAAAGCTCACCCCTTATCAGACTAGAGTTAAGGGAAGACAGGACGTAAAAATACTCATCGCACTAAGAGAGGATACACCATTTACCCTGAAAAGAGATGGTGAGGTTGTAAATCTTGACATAAAAAATCCTGAAATACCTGCCTCACCCCAATTGATTTCCGGCAATGAGGGCTATCCGGTTGCCGCGGTCACGCACCAGCCTACCACGGTAAAGCAAAACAGCGTCCCGGAAAAAGGGAAGACCCTGAATGCCGTGGTAGAGAAAAAGCTTGAAAAAAAGGTCTATACGGGCAGACGGGTTACCCTTGAGTTTGTCGATGCCGATATTCGCAAAATCTTTCAATTGATCGCCGAGGTCAGTAACTATAACATTCTGGTTGGCGACGATGTGACCGGGACAATCAGCATCAAGCTGGTCAATGTTCCGTGGGACCAAGCCTTGGACGTCATACTTGACACGAAGGGGCTTGGTATGAAGCGAAAGGATAACATCATCGTTATTCGTCCCTTGGGCAAGATTACGTCTCTTGCCGATGAAGAGCTTGCGGCGCAGAAGGCATATGAAAAAACGTTGGAGCTTCGTACCAGGGTTTTCGACGTCAATTACGCATCAGTTTCGGATATTGCCGCACAGTTCAATACCTATAAAAGCGAACGTGGAACTATTTCAGTTGATGCCCGCACAAACAGAGTAATTGTGAATGATATCTCGCCACGTCTCGAGAGGATGGCAGACCTTCTGAAACATCTTGACATACCCGAAAAACAGGTTTTGATTGAAGCAAGAATTGTGGAAGCGACTTCCTCTTTTACCCAGGACCTTGGAATTCAATGGGGGATCCACTATAGAGATGGTTCAGCGTCTTTACTGGGTATAAACAGCCTTGATTCCAGTTTTGGGGGAATCATTACCAACATTCCACCGACCTCAGGATTCCAACCGGCCACTTCTGCCGGAGGATCTTTAGGGCTGTCCTTCGGCAAGCTTACCAGCAATGTGCAGATTGACCTCAGGCTTTCCGCAGCCGCTGAAACCGGCGAGGTGAAGATAATATCAACACCCAAGGTTGTAACATTGAACAACAAGGCCGCAAAGATTTCCCAAGGGCAGATGATACCCTATTCTACTGTTTCCGCTGAAGGGACCAAGACAGAGTTTATAGAGGCTGCATTAACACTTGAAGTTACACCGCATATTACCGCCAGCGGCGCCGTTTCCATGAAGATAAAAGCATCCAACAATTCCGCCGGGAGCGCCCCGACCGGTGTAGCTCCGCCTATCAACAAGAAGGAGGCCACGACTGAACTGTTAGTTCAGAACGGTGAAACAACAGTCATCGGCGGCATCTATGTGGACTCAGATTCCACAACCGACAGTGGAGTCCCTTATCTGAAGGATATCCCGCTTTTGGGATGGCTTTTCAAATCCCAAAACCAGCAGAAGACAAAAACAGAATTGCTTATTTTTATTACGCCCAAAATTGTAACTTAGTATTATAAGGGGAGGAATTAACAATGCGTAGAGTCATAAATCTGATTATGGTGTGTTGTGTGCTAGCCTTAGCGGGGTGTGGTGGTGGCAATGACGGTTCCGGTGGGCTGACAGGTACAGTGAGTGTTACATCAACCCAGACCGCCAGCGACTTTTCCAGTACGGTTTCATTTACAATATCATATACAAATCCATATAGGACCTCTGTCGGTGGTGTTCCCATAAATTATACGGTGACGGTAGATAACGTTATTATAGACCATGTTGCAACCAATTTTAATGATAATGGAACCAATACCTCAAGCTTTACTGTAAGCTACATTATTCCTAAGACAGGTTCAGAACAAAGGGTTAAATGTGTAGCCAATTCCGCGAATCTGGTCAGCTCTTCCATCCAGGCGGTTGAACCCCTTGACACACTGAATGTCACGCCGGCAACACAGGAATTCTCTGCAACCGACCTAGTCGGCTCGACCAAGACCTACGCCATTAGTGGTGGCAGCGGAAACTACATTGTATCGTCTTCGAGTACATCTTTAGTAAGCGTCGCACCATCCGGGAGTACGGTCATTGCAACCAGAGAGAGTGCAAATTCAGGTACTGTGACCATTACGGTCACTGATACCGGGACTGGTGCGAGTGTCGCTGTCCAAGCCACCCTGGTTGCCATACCTCCTCCAGACTAGAGGAGCAATAGGAAACAAGGGGCGACTTTTTCGGCACGAGGATAGCCGCCACGCATTGGACTGAATAAGACAAAAATATTTCGATCGTTCAATATAAATGATCTATACTGCTAAATGCCAGGGGATACCCTGGCATTTGTGCAAGTGGGCAAAAAAGCACTGAATGGAGTGTGAACATGTTGCGCTATCTTACCGCCGGAGAATCTCACGGGCCGCAGCTTACGGCGATAGTAGAGGGACTTCCTGCCGGGCTTAAGATCTCGGAGGATTTGATAAACCAGGACCTGGAGCGCAGGCAGGGGGGGTATGGCCGCGGTGGAAGGATGCAGATCGAGAAGGACGCGATCGACATGCTCTCCGGAGTGAGGTGGGGAGAGACCATCGGTTCACCGGTTACCCTTGTCGTGAGAAACCGCGACTGGGAGAACTGGCAGGAGAAGATGTCTCCCAAGGAATCATACAGGGACGAAAAGATTCGCGTCACCCGCTCCCGCCCCGGTCATGCCGATCTGCCGGGAGTGATGAAATACGGACACAGGGATGTACGGAACATTCTGGAGCGATCCAGCGCGAGGGAGACGGCTGTCAGGGTGGCGGTAGGCGCGCTTGCCAAGGCTTTGCTTGCCGAATTCGGTATTGCCGTGTTCGGGTATGTCGTTGAGCTGGGGGGAATTGCGGCCGAGCGCCCCGCCGCGTCCTATGAAAGACTGCGAGACATGGTTTCAACATCGGAGTTCTACACCTTTGATGCGGCTGCCAATGCCAGGATGAAGATCCTGGTCGACCGGGCCCGCGAATCAGGGGATTCGGTGGGCGGTGTTATCGAGGTTACTGCAACCGGCCTGCCCCCGGGTTTGGGCAGTCACGTTCAATGGGACAGGAAGCTCGACGCCCGGCTCGCCATGGCCGTCATGAGCATTCAGGCGATAAAGGGCGTGGAGATGGGAATGGGTTTTGGTGCGGCCGCCAGGCCGGGATCCCAGGTTCACGATGAAATCTATTACGACTCCGCGCGTCTCGCCAAGGGGGGACGTACCGGCTATTACCGCAAGACCAATAACGCCGGCGGGATCGAAGGCGGGATAACCAACGGCGAGGACGTGGTCGTTCGTGCGGCCATGAAGCCTATTCCTACGCTCTACAAGCCTTTGATGTCTGTCGATATTTCATCAAGGGAGCCGGTTGAGGCCACGGTGGAGAGGTCGGACGTCTGCGCCGTCCCTGCTGCGACGGTAGTGGTGGAAGGGGTGGTGGCGTTGGAACTTGCCAATGCTTTTCTCGAGAAATTCGGCGGTGACTCGATTGCTGAGATCCGTCGTAATTTTGACGGCTATATCGAGTACCTGAAGAGCATCTGAGAATGAGGAATATTATTCTGACCGGTTTTATGGGAACCGGCAAGACGAGCGTCGGCAAACTGCTCGCCGCGAGACTCGGCTACAGGTTCCGGGACGTTGACGGACTTATTGTTGCACAGGAAAGAAGGTCGATCAACGATATCTTTACCGACAGCGGCGAGGCCTATTTCAGGCAGGTGGAAACTGACGTACTCGCGCGGGTGCTTCAAGGACGCCTGCTTGTGGTTTCGACCGGCGGAGGCGCGGTTGTTTCCGGGCACAACCGCCGGCTGATGCGAGGCTCGGGCGTTGTGGTAAACCTGACGGCTTCACCGGCCGTGGTCCTGGAAAGACTCGCAGGCGATGATGCACGACCCCTGTTGAAAGATGAAAAGGGACTGGAGAAGATTATCGCGATGTTGGCCGAGCGGGAGCCGTTTTACGCCGATGCGGACATTAGAATTGACACAACCGGGAAAAATGTGGAAGATGTGGTCCGGGAAATACTCATGATGCTTGAACGAGGTGTCTGATTTTGGATGAACTCACGGTGCGGCTCGGAGAGAGGAGCTACCGGATACGCTTCGGCAGCGGCATCCTCTCGACTCTGGGTTCCATGTGTCGCGAACTGGAACTCGGCGGCAAGGTTGCCGTGGTAACAAACCCGACTGTCGAAAAATACTACCTCGAGCCGGTCCGCGCGTCTCTGGCCGCGGCGGGTTTCGAGGTGCATCCGGTTGAAATACCTGATGGCGAGAACCACAAGAGCGGCCGAACCCTTGACCGGATATATGACGCACTGATCGAGGGGGGCCTGAACCGCCAATCTTTCATCGTCGCGCTCGGCGGAGGTGTCGTAGGGGATATGGCCGGATACGCTGCCGCCACATATCTGCGCGGGATTCCGTTTGTTCAGGTCCCGACGACTTTGCTTGCCCAGGTGGACAGCAGCGTCGGAGGGAAGACCGGCATTAACCACCCGCTGGGTAAGAACCTTATCGGTGTCTTCCACCAACCGCGCCTGGTAGTGATTGACCCCAAGACCCTCGATACCCTGCCGGAGCGGGAGTACCTGAGCGGGATGGCCGAGGTGGTCAAGTACGGGGCTGTCTGCGGTGCCCCATTCTTCGATTTTCTGACAGCGGAGAGCTCGAGGCTGCTTGCCAGGGATAAGGACATTCTCTTGTCGGCCATCCGTACGTCATGCGCGCTCAAGGCTGCCGTGGTCGAACGCGATGAAAGGGAAGGGGGGCACCGCGCCGTGCTAAACTACGGTCATACCTTTGCCCATGCGGTGGAAAGCCTGACCGGTTATTCAAAGTACCTCCACGGGGAAGCCGTTGCCATGGGTATGGCACGTGCCGCCAGACTGTCCGAGGCAAGAGGATACGCCCGACCTGAAGACACGGAACGTATCATCGGACTGCTCGCATCCCTGCGCCTTCCCACCGAGCTTCCCGCTTTTCAGGCCGATGAGTACCGCCAGGCCATGCTCAGGGACAAGAAGGTGCGTGACGGCGGCATCAATTTCGTTTTCAACAACGGGATAGGAGATTCCATAGTCGAAAAGGTCTCCGACTGGGGTTTTCTCCTCCGCGACATTCCGCGGTGAGGCGTGAAATGGAAAAGGATTCAACCTCTTTCTGGGCGGATATAAAAAAATATGAGGATACCCTTGCCAGGGACCCGAAGTCGTACTGTTTTGCCCCATTATCAGAGGTATACAGGAAGCTCGGGCTGCTGGACGATGCCATCGCTACCGCCAAGCGTGGGGTGGAGATTCATCCCGAGTATGTAGGCGGCTACATGGCCCTGGGCCGCGCCTACTACGAAAAGGGGATGAGGCAGGAAGCCAGGGAGTCCCTTGAAAGAGTGGCCAGGGCGACCCCCGAGAACCTGCTTGCACAGAAGCTGCTCAGCCATATATTCCAGGAGGAGGGAAACATCCCGGCAGCGGAACAGGCCTTGCGGATCTTGGTCTCATTCAATCCCGAAGACACTGAAAGCCGGCTTGCCCTGGAGGCGCTGCAACGAACCAGATCCACCCGGGGTGAAGCGGGTCCCGTGGAGGGAGACGACGAGGGGGGCGAGGCAGAGGAGACGACTCCGGTCTCAGCGGGAGAAGCCATCGGGGCTGGAGTCGTGCCCCGGGAAGCTCACGCCGCGTCCGCTCCAACGGAGTATCCGCAAGATGACGGACATGGTGGAGAGGTTTTTGCTTTGGACGAAGAGGGCGACTCGTCCGGGCCTGGACCCGGTGAGGACGCCACCGACGCGGTGCCGCTGTCTACCATTACCCTGGCCGAATTGTACGAGGCTCAGGGTTATAACGATCGGGCACTGGCGGTCTACCAGGAGCTGTTGCTGAATGACCCGGGTAGTGAGGAAATCAGGCGGCGTGTTGAGACTCTGCGGAGCCTTGTGGAAGTTGAAAAGAGGGAATTGTCTGCCGTTGCGGGGCTTGACGGAGAGGAGGGCTTGCTTCAACGGCATGCCCCGGAAGCGACGGTCTTGCCTGACGTAGCATGTGCGGAGAGCGGAGAAGACGCGTTCCGTACAATCGGACGTGAGGACGAGACTGTCAAGACGCTGGAGAAATGGCTCGATTCAATCAGGAGGGAGAGGGCATGTCGATCAAGGAAGCTCTGAAGGAACTGGTGGAGAATGTCGATGGCGGCCTTGGCGCAATTGTTATAGGTTATGACGGCATTCCCATAGATGAACACATAATTGATGACTCTCCCCTGGACCTGCAGTTGCTGGCGGTCGAGTACGCAACTGTGCTCAAGGAGGTAAAGAAAGCCGTGGAAGTTCTCAATTCGGGAATGATGGAGGAAATTTCCATCAATACGGCTGTCTCCAGGGTGATAATCCGGGTTATCGATGAAGACCTTTTCGTGGTGTTCGCGCTTTCGTCCGACGGCAACTACGGCAAGGGGAGATACTTCCTGAAGCGCCAGGTTCCAAGGCTGAAAGAGCTTCTCCACTGACGGTCCATGTCCTTTGAGATGCCTGAACACGCCGGTATGCTGTCAAACCCGGCAATGCAGCCGATCCGTTAACGGACAAACCTTCCTTTCTCTCCCATCGCGACAAATCCATTACAACACCATGCACGAACGGGAGCATTATGAAAATCCTTGTACTCCACGGTCCTAACCTCAACCTTCTGGGAACCCGTGAGCCGGAGATTTACGGCGGGCTGACCCTGGACAGGATCAATGCCGAACTTGCGGATCTGGCGGCAGAGTTGGGTTGCCGTCTGACCATCGTCCAGTCCAATTCAGAAGGAGAGATCATCGATGCCATCCAGGCTGCCATGGGCACGTTCCAGGGCATCCTCATCAACCCTGCCGGCTACACCCATACAAGTGTCGCAATCCGTGACGCGCTTGCCGCAGCAGGATTACCGGTTGTCGAGGTCCATCTTTCGAACATCCACAAGCGCGAGGAGTTCCGGCGGCACAGTTATGTCGCGCCGGTGGCTGTCGGACAGGTCTGCGGTTTCGGCGCCGACAGCTATTATCTCGGCATGCGCGCACTTGTCAGCCACATCGGAAAATCCCGGGCATAGCGGAACCACAGGATATCGATGCATATTGATTACTCGTAATTTCAATGTGTTAGGGTGTGGGAGCCGATGATTGGCAGGGGGAAAAATGTTGTAATACGGGGTGGCTTGTGCTAATAAACAGGGTCACCGCTGCCAGGAAATTTCTGCAGCGGTTTGATGTAGATGCCATCATTTATTCGAATCTCAAGGACATAAGATATCTGTCCGGCTTTACCGGCAGCGAGGGACTTCTGCTGTTGGGCGGGGCGGAAATCTATCTCCTTACAGACTCACGTTATACGACCCAGGCCAGGGAAGAAGCGGCCGGATGCAGCGTGGTGGAGTTTCGCGAGCGAATGCCGACCCTGGCTGCTCTGGTGAACGGCATGGGTGCGGTAAGGGTAGGGTTTCAGGCCGACGCCGTGTCGGTCTCCCTGCATAACGAGTTGATCCGTTCCCTTCCCGATACCGGCCTGGTTCCACTGGGCGTTGAGCTTGGGGGGTTACGGATCATCAAGGACCCCCTGGAAGTTGACCGCCTGGAGAAGACTGCCGCGCTTGCGTCGGATGCGCTTCTCGGTATGCTCTCCTCGGTAAGACCCGGAATGGCGGAGAGGGAGCTTGCCCTTGGGCTGGAGTTTGCCATGCGGAACGCCGGGGCCGACGACAAGGCTTTCGATTTTATCGTGGCATCCGGAGAGCGGGGAGCCCTTCCCCACGGCCGGGCAAGCACAAAGGCCATACGTTCCGGCGAGCTGGTGACTATCGACTTCGGGGCGGTGATGGACGGTTACAACTCCGATGAGACGGTAACCGTTTCGGTTGGCGAACCGGATGCCAGGCAACTGGAGGTCTACCGGATTGTCAAGGCCGCCCACGACAAGGCAATCGAAGCGGTCCGTCCCGGAGTGGCGCTGAAGGCACTGGACGCTGTTGCCAGGGACCATATCGCTGAAAACGGCTTTGGTGATTTTTTCGGTCACGGTCTCGGTCACGGCGTGGGACTTGATGTCCATGAAAAGCCGGTAGTATCTTTCCGGAGTGAAGACGAGGCGCGCGAGGGGATGGTATTCACCATCGAGCCAGGCATCTACATTCCCGGATGGGGAGGTGTACGAATCGAGGATACCGTGTACGTAACCGCCGACGGCTGCCGATTGCTGACACGTGTCCCCAAGGATCTGATGGTCCTTTAGCAGCCTGCTGGAGACAATCTGCGGGAGACCGCTTCACGTCATGCGTTAATGTGCCGGACTCAGGGGCGATCCGCTCAAAGGAGAAACCGATGGATATAAAGGATCTCAAGACCCTCATAAAGATGATCACCGAAACCGATATTACCGAGTTCGAACTGGAAACAAACGGGGAAAAGGTGAGGATTCAAAGGGGGAGACCGGCTGAAGCCGTGAGCTATGCACTCCCCCAGCCGGTCGCCGTAGCGCAACCGGTCGCACTTCCCGTTTCCGCTCCGGCCCAGGAAAAACCTGCGGCAACGGCTGTTTCGGCCGAAGCGGAGAAGTCGCAGACAATAACCTCCCCCATCGTGGGCACCATGTACCGCGCACCGGCGCCCGATGCGCCTCCCTTCGTAGAGGTGGGCCAGACCGTGGAAAAGGGGCAGATCCTCTGTATTGTCGAAGCAATGAAGCTCATGAATGAGATTGAGGCGGAATACCGATGCAGGATAGTCAGGATCTGTAAGGAAAACGCCCAGCCTGTCGAGTACGGAGAGGCGCTGTTCCTGGTCGAGCCGTTGTAATAACGTTACCTGTGAAGTAGCGCATTCCGGAAGCCGGCCAGGCCTTCCGTTAGTCCTGATTGGAGATTGAACGGATGTTCCATAAAATACTCATAGCGAACCGCGGCGAGATAGCCCTCAGGATCATCAGGGCCTGCAAGGAACTGGGCATCAGGACGGTCGCCGTTTATTCCACCGCGGACAGTGAGTCTCTCCACGTCAAGCTGGCCGATGAAAGCGTCTGTATCGGCCCGCCTTCGAGTCTCCAGAGTTACCTGAACGTCAATGCGATTATCAGCGCTGCCGAATTGACCGACGCCGAGGCGATTCATCCCGGTTATGGTTTCCTGGCCGAAAATGCCGCCTTCGCGGAAATATGCGAAAACTGCGGCATAACCTTCATCGGTCCCGCATCGGACTGCATGCGCCTGATGGGGGACAAGATAAGCGCCCGCCAGGCGATGATCAGGGAGGGCGTCCCCATCCTGCCCGGCACCAAGGAAGGGGTGCAGGATGTCAACGAGGCCATCAGGGTCGCACGGAAAGTCGGCTTTCCTGTCATCATCAAGGCCACGGCCGGTGGAGGCGGCCGGGGGATGAAGATAGTACATTCCCCCGCAGCGCTCCCCACCGCGTTTGCCACGGCCAGGGCCGAGGCCCAGGCGGGCTTCGGCAATCCCGAGGTCTATATCGAGAAATACTGTCAGCATCCGCGCCACGTCGAGATACAGGTCCTTGGAGACAGACACGGCAACGTCGTCCACCTCGGCGAAAGGGATTGCTCGATCCAGCGCCGGCACCAGAAGCTGATAGAGGAATCCCCCTGTACCCTGCTCACCCCGGAACTTCGCAGGGATATGGGTGAGGCCGCGGTCCGCGCCGCCAAATCCGTCGGCTACAACAGTGCCGGCACTATAGAATTTCTCGTGGACGCGGACAACAACTTCTATTTCATGGAGATGAACACCCGTATCCAGGTGGAGCATCCGGTCACCGAAATGGTCACCGGAATCGACATCATCAGGGAGCAGATCCGTTCTGCGGCCGGCCTCAAGCTCCGCCACAAGCAGAGCGACATCAAAATACGGGGCCATGCCATAGAGTGTCGCATCAATGCGGAGGATCCGGTAAGGTTCACCCCCTGTCCCGGCAGGATAACCTCATACCACACCCCCGGCGGGTTCGGGGTGCGGGTGGATTCGTTCGTCTACGACCAGTATGTGGTACTGCCCCACTATGATTCCCTCATCTCCAAGCTCATCGTTCATGCGGATACCCGTGAGGATGCGATTAAAAGAATGATTCGGGCACTTGACGAATACATCGTTGAGGGTATAAAGACAACCATCCCCTTCCACAAGAGGATCATGACGAACAAGGACTTCATCGAAGGCAATTTTGACACCGGTTTCCTTGAAAGGATGGTGCTGGAGTAGCATGGATCTGCCTGAAGAGCTGAAATACAGCAAGGAACATATCTGGGTCAGGGTCGAAGGGGGAAGGGCTGTCATCGGCATTACCGATTACGCCCAGGAGGAACTCGGCAGGGTGACCTCCGTGGAACTCCCCGAGGTGGGCGACGAACTGGAACAGGAGGACTCCTTCGGCTCCATCGAGGCGAGGAAGACCGTGGCCGACCTGTATGCGCCCATCAGCGGGCCGATTCTCGAAATCAACGAAGAGCTGCTCGAGAATCCTTCGCTTCTGAATGAAGACCCGTACGACAGTGCCTGGCTTGCCGTCATCGAAATCGTTGATCCCGAAGAGTTGAACCTGCTTCTTTCGGCGGACGAATACGCCGATTCCCTGGGCGACTTCGACTGAAGCCTGGCCGTGCCGACCACTTCTCACCGGGGCTGCGTCCCGCCGCTGGGAGGGCAAGGATGTCGAACAATGACCCTGCGCATCGGAGAGATTGATTACGCCAACTGCACCCCGATTTTTTCCGCACTGCGGCGGAATTATGATTGCAGCGCGTACCGCTTCATCAAGGGGGTCCCATCCCACCTGAACCGGATGCTTTCCAACGGCGAGATTGACCTCTGTCCGTCTTCCTCCATCGAATACGGCAGGTCCGCCGGGAGCTACCTCCTCCTGCCCGATCTCTCAATCAGCTCCGTGGGACCCGTAAAGAGCGTCGTCCTTTTTTCCACCACCCCTCTGGAGGAACTCGACAGTGCCACTATCGGCCTCACCAGTGACTCTGCCACCTCAGTTGCCCTCCTGCGGATCATTCTCAAGAAGTATTATAATTTTTCCAATCGTTTTGTCGTCATGCATGCTTCAAATCCCGCGGATGCGCTTGGGACCTGTCGAGCCGTCCTTCTTATCGGCGATAATGCGCTGAAAAGCAGGGATTCCTCTGCCGGGCTCTATCAATACGACATGGGAGAACTCTGGTATTCCCTGACCGGGCGCCCTTTCATATTCGCACTCTGGATGATTCGGGCCGAGAGCGTGGAGGCCGTGCCTGAAGAGTGCTCGTTGATAAACGCCAGGCTCAGGGGTGCCAAGCGTGAGGCCCTGGCGACGCTGGATCAACTGGCGGTGGAATGCTCCGAAATGAACTGGATGGGTCGGGATGCTTTGATCTCGTACTGGAGAACCATCTCCTATGACCTGACTCCCCAGCATTTTGAAGGGGTCAAGCTGTTTTTTCGTTATGCCGCCGAGATGGGGATTCTGGAAGAGGAGCCGGTCCTCCGGTTCTTGTCGTAGCAAGAACCCGCCGGCCGTGAGGTTGAGGGACACGTTTGAAGTAGTTGTCCGCCGGGGTCTACGTGGTGCAGGAAGCACAAAAAGGGGAGGACACCGTCCTCCCCTTCGTATGTGGCAGCATTCTCTGAAAGATGTTATTTTTTCTTGCCGGCAGCCTTCTTGGAGGCCTTGAGGGGGTTGATCTTCAATTCTTCGCTCTTGATATCGACCTTCACGTGGGTTGCGAAGTTGCAGATGCCTGACGTCCATTTCTTCATCGGGGCGGGATATGCGCTGCAGACCTTGCCAATCGTTCCATCGACGATTCTCTCACAGCCTTCGCAACTCTCCACGATGGTCTGGCATGAGCCTCCGCTGAAAATACAACCCTGTTTACCCCAGAAAGTACACTCGGTACCTGGGAGTACCGTTTGACACTGCATTTCACATCCTCCTCTGTTTTCGTCCGTAATTGTGTTGTGTAAGTTACTGTAGCAATTTCAAAAGAATAATGTCAATAATAAAAAAACGGGTGCAAAGTCCTTTCCCTTGACTCTCCGGTGTCAGATATATTACCCTGAATCGAATAGGCCGTCACACCCCCGGTTCACTGCGGGGCCGGATTTTTCCCGGTCTTTCAGGTGCGTCCATGGCTGTACTGCATCTCACCATGACCATCGCCGAAGCGTCTGTTTTGTCAAATCCGCACGAACTGCTACTATTGAATTTCATGGGAGGATGCATGGATCATATTGCCTTCGGCACATCGGGGTGGCGCGGGATCCTGTGCGAGGAATTCACCTTCGCCAACGTAAGAACGGTCATCCGGGCGATTGCCGAGCATGTGCTCGCCGTGGGAGACGGCCCCAAGGGGCTCATAGTGGGTTATGACACCCGCTTCATGGGAAAACGCTTTGCTCTGGAGGCGGCCAAGGTGCTGGCGGACGCGGGGATAAAGGCCTATCTCTGTGATCGCGATACGCCGACGCCGGTCATTTCCCACGCGATCCTTGAAAAGAAGACTGCCGGCGCGGTAAACTTCACCGCCAGTCACAATCCGTACAACTACAACGGCATCAAGTTCTCCCCTTCCTGGGGAGGCCCGGCCCTGCCGGAGACCACACGCGACATCGAACAGCGCGCAAACGAACTCCTGGCCCGGACCGGCGGCAAAGGGTACTGCATAACCGGGACGCCGCAGACCGGACTCATGAGTGAAATCAATCCCCGGGACTCCTATCTCAAGGCACTGGAAGGAAAGGTTGATTTCGAGGCCGTCGCCGGGATGGGCTGCATTGCCGTGAACCCGCTGTTCGGGACAGGTCGAGGGTACCTGGATGTGGCCCTGCTGCGGCGCAACGCGACGGTGCGGGTGATCAACGGCCACCCGGATCCCTATTTCGGCGGCTATCCGCCCGAGCCCGCAGAGCTTTACATCAAGGACTTCATTTCCCTGGTCAAGAGCGACCCGGAGATAAGGCTTGGGCTTGCCACCGACGGTGATGCCGACAGGTTCGGTATCGTGGATGGTGACGGCAGCTATATCGAGCCGAACTATATCATCGCCCTGCTTCTGGACTACCTGGTCAGGGTAAAGGGGATCAGCGGGGGCGTAGCCAGGAGCGTGGCCACTTCCCACTTGGTGGATGCGGTCGCGGCCAGGCACGGGGTTCAGGTCTACGAGACACCGGTCGGTTTCAAATACGTCGGGGAGCTCATCAGCCAGGACAGGATCATCATCGGCGGCGAGGAGAGCGCCGGGCTTTCCATCCGGGGGCACGTGCCCGAGAAGGACGGCATACTTGCCTGCCTCCTGGTGGCGGAAATGGTCGCCCGCGAGGGTCGTTCCCTGCGCGAGCTGCTCGAACGCCTCTACTCCCAGGTCGGACGTTTTGTTACCAGGCGCGAGAACATAACCCTGTCGCCGGAGCTGGACGCAGGGTTCTCTGACAGGATGAAGTCAATTCCTGCCGAATTCGCGGGCCTGAAAGTCGCCCGCATCGTCACCGTGGACGGCACCAAATGTATCCTGGAGGACGGCGGCTGGCTCCTGTTCCGCAAATCCGGCACCGAGCCGGTGGTTCGGCTGTACGGCGAGGCGTCGTCCGAGGAAAAGCTTAATGCGATCATGGGGGCCGGTAAGGGGTTTATTTTAGCATAGCGGTTTTTTGTCATCCCGGAACGCCTCAGGCGGTCCTGTGCCGCATGGGATGCGGCAGGCTGCCTGGCGGCGCATATATCAATAATAAATACGACCTGTTGGAGGTTTGCATGTGGGAATATACGGACAAGGTAAGAGAACACTTCCTCAACCCTAAAAATGTCGGTGAAATACCGGATGCGGATGCGGTCGGCGAGGTGGGGAGCCTGGCCTGTGGCGACGCCCTGAAGCTCTATCTCAAGCTCGATGAACAGAAGGAACGCATCGTGGACGCAAAGTTCCAGACTTTCGGCTGTGCCAGCGCTATTGCGTCGTCATCGGCATTGACGGAGATGCTCAAGGGAAAGACCCTGGATGAGGCGCTCAACATCTCCAACCAGGAGATCGCCGAGTTCCTGGGCGGGCTGCCCGAAGAGAAGATGCACTGTTCGGTCATGGGACAGGAGGCCCTGGAAGTGGCCATCGCCAAGTATCGCGGCGGGCCGGTCCCGGGACACGAGCACGTCCAGCCCGAAATGGCGGGTGAGGTGGTCTGTAAGTGCTTCGGCATAACCGACGAGTTTCTCAAGAAGGTGATACGGGAGAATAAGCTTCACACCGCCGAGCAGGTGACCCACTTCACCAAGGCGGGCGGCGGCTGCGGCGGCTGCGTCCCGCAGATCAACGCCCTGATCGCCGAGGTCATGGGAGAGCAGCCCAAAGAGGAGCAGAAGAAGCCCGGCAAGCTTTCCAACCTGCGCAAGATGCAGCTTATCCAGGAGATCCTGGAGAACGAGGTGCGGCCGCTTCTCTGGGCGGACGGCGGCGACCTGGAACTGATCGACATCGCCGGCAGCACGGTGCAGATCGCCTTCCGCAAGGCATGCGCCGGCTGCGTATCCTCGGGGTATACCGCGAAGTTCGTGGAACAGAAGCTGCGTGATGCCGTTGCCGACGACATCAGGGTAGAGGAGGTGGAGGGGTGAAGGAGATCTACGCTGACAACAACGCTACCACCAGGGTGGACGAGGCGGTTTTCGAGGAGATGCGGCCGTATTTCTGCGAGTTGTACGGTAATCCCAGCTCCATGCATTTTTTCGGCGGACAGGTGCAGAGGAAGATCAACGAGGCCAGAAACCGTACTGCGGCCCTGCTCGGCGCCCATCCGGAGGAAATCATCTTCAACGCCTGCGGCACCGAGGGCAACAACACCGCCATACGCTCGGCCCTGGAGGCGTTTCCTGAAAGGCGTCACATCATCACCACCAGGGTGGAGCACCCGGCTGTACTGACCCCCTGTCGCAATCTGGCGAAAAAAGGATACCGGGTGACGGAGTTGTCGGTTGACGGGGAAGGCAGGCTCAGCCTCGATGAACTTCGCGCTGCCGTCGACGAGGATACCGCCATCGTCTCGATCATGTATGCAAACAACGAGACCGGCGTGGTCTTCCCCATCGAGGAGATCGGCGCAATCGTCAAGGAGAAAGGCGCCCTGTTCCATACCGACGCGGTTCAGGCCGTCGGCAAGATACCGCTCAACATGGCCGAATCCACGGTGGATATGCTGTCGCTCTCCGGCCACAAGCTCCATGCGTCCAAGGGTGTCGGGGCGTTGTACGTTCGCAAGGGGGTTCCGTTCCGGCCTTTCATGGTCGGGGGTCACCAGGAGCGGAGCCGCCGGGCCGGGACCGAGAACACCGCCGGTATCATCGCGCTCGGTAAGGCCTGCGAGCTGGCCGGCCAGTACCTGGAAGACGAAAACAGCCGGGTCAGGGCCATGCGGGACAGGCTGGAAGCCGAAATCCTCCGGCTGATTCCCAACGTGAGGGTCAACGGCGGAGCCGCCCAACGCCTGCCGAACACCTGTTCGGTGGCATTCGAGTACGTGGAAGGCGAGGCTATTCTCCTGCTCATGAGCGAGAAGGGGATCTGCGCCTCGTCGGGGAGCGCCTGCACCTCCGGTTCGCTGGAGCCCTCCCACGTGCTGAGGGCAATGGGGGTTCCGTTCACCTGCGCCCACGGCTCCATACGGTTCTCGTTGTCGCGCTACACCACCGACCAGGACATCGATACCATCATCCGTGAGATCGTCCCCATCATCCAGCATCTGCGTGAGCTCTCCCCCTTCGGCCGGGAGTTCCTGGCAAAGGGGTGATGCGGACAACGGCGGAACCTTCGACTCTGGCGTCAGGTCGCAGCGTATTCAGTGGGTGGGTTTTCCCGCCCCCGCAGTCTTACCGGGTCTCAAGACAGGCCACAGTCAGTCCAATTATGAAAGAATGCCGCCCCGGGTTTTCCGGGTGCAACGTGCCAACATTATGATGCGAAGAACCGCGGCCGCGGTCCAGATACTCATCGTCCTGCTCATTGTCGGTTACGGAACCTACCACCTGTTCCTCGGCAACTTCATGCAGAGCTACGCCACCCTGCCGTTCCTGATTGGCTACTATCTGCTCATCCTTGCCTGGCAGCGGAAGGTGCGGGAGCGCGAAAGGGAAAAGGATGGCGAGCCCCCAAGGGGGCACTGAACTCCCGATTGGAGCCGGGGCAGGCTTCCCAATGGTGTCTCTCAGGGACCGGACCGTGTTGCCGGGGCAGCCGATGAAGAAATCGGACGTGCTATCAAACTGTCATCGGGGTGGGCCTGGTGGGATATGGAAATCTTCAGGAATGTGTTCGGGACCTTGAGCGCCGGGGCGATCTGATCCGCATCGACCGAGAGCTTGATCCCGCACTCGAGATCGGCGCCGTGCAGCGACGCGTCTACCGGGCCGGCGGTCCGGCTCTCCTGTTCACCAGGGTCAGGGGCTGTTCCTTTCCCATGCTCGCCAACCTGTTCGGCACCGGAGAGCGGATCCATTACATCTTCCGGGACACTCTGAGGACGCTGGAGTGCCTGGCCGAACTGAAACGCGACCCGTTCCGGGTACTGCGACATCCTTTCTCCGCATTATCCCTTCCGTTTCATGCCCGTCATATCTTTCCCAGGATGGTCACGAACGGTCCGGTGCTGGCCAACAGGACTACGGTCAGCCGTCTCCCGCAGTTGAAATCGTGGCCGGCCGACGGCGGCGCCTTCATCACCCTCCCCCAGGTCTACACGGAAAGCCCGCAAAATCCCGGATGGCGACGCTCCAATCTGGGGATGTACCGGGTGCAGCTCTCTGGAGGGAGCTATCTGCCGGATGAGGAACTGGGGATCCACTACCAGATCCATCGCGGCATCGCGGCCCATCATGCCGAGGCGATACGGCTGGGTAAGCCCCTCAAGGTCAACATCTTCGTGGGAGGTCCGCCTGCCCTGACCATGGCCGCGGTCATGCCGCTCCCCGAGGGGATGCCCGAGATCGCCTTCGCCGGACTCCTGGGGGGACGGAGGGTGAGCATGGTCCGGCATCCCGGGACGCTCCCCATGCCGGCAGAGGCGGATTTCTGCATCACCGGTGTCATGGACCCGTCGCGGACCCTGCCGGAAGGGCCGTTCGGCGACCATATCGGCTATTACAGCCTGAGCCACGAATTTCCGGTCATCCGGGTCGAGAACGTATTCCACCGGGACAGCGCGATCTGGCCCTTCACCACCGTGGGGAGGCCACCCCAGGAGGATTCGGAGCTCGGGGCCTTTATCCACGAGCTGACCGGGCCGGTGATTCCGTCGGTCATCCCTGGGGTCAAGCGGGTCCACGCCGTGGACGCGTCCGGGGTTCACGCCCTGCTCCTGGCCGTGGGGAGCGAGCGCTACGTCCCCTACAGCCGGGAACGCCGCCCCATGGAGCTCCTGACCCTGGCCAACGCCATCCTGGGACAGGGCCAGCTCTCCCTCTCCAAGTACCTCTTCATCGTTGCCGGAGAGGACAACCCGGGGCTGGACCCGCACGACGTCCCCGCCTTCCTCGGCCACCTGCTGGAGCGGGTTGACTGGCAGCGGGACCTGCACTTCCAGACCTGCACCACCATCGACACCCTCGACTATACCGGCGGCGCCCTCAACCAGGGTTCCAAGCTGGTCGTGGCCGCGGCCGGAGAGCCGGTCCGCCAACTCCCCGACGAGATCCCGGGCGACCTCCGCCTGCCGGAAGGCTTCTGCGATCCCCGGGTTTGCCTGCCGGGAGTCCTGGCCGTGCGCGGGCCTGCCTGCCTGGAGTACCGCGAGTGTGCCGGCATCGACATGGCAGCCTTCTGCACCTTCTACGGCGAAAACGATCCCATCTCCCGTTTCCCCCTGGTGGTGGTCGTGGACGACAGCGACTTCACCTCCCGCACCCTCGACAACTTCCTCTGGGTGACCTTCACCCGCTCCAACCCGGCGGCCGACCTGTACGGCATCGGCGCCTTCCAGCACTGCAAGCACTGGGGATGCCGCAGCTCCCTGGTCATCGACGCCCGTATCAAGCCCCACCACGCCCCGGCGCTCGAAGACGATCCCGACGTGGAAAAACGGGTTGACGCCCTCGGCGCACCCGGCGGTCCGCTGCACGGGATCATCTGAGAATCCTGCCTCCCATCTGCGATCGATTCCGGGTCTGTATGAGCCCATATTCGTTGACGTATGCTTAATGTGCGTTATAATGCGCTGACTTCCCTGGAATAATCCCTCTGCGTTACCCACCAAAATGAGGAGGCAAAAAATGACCATCGAAAACAAATCCATCGGCATCGCACTGTCCGGCGGCGGTTACAGGGCAACCCTGTTCGGACTCGGGAGCCTCTGGCGCCTCAATGAGGTCGGTCTGCTCGGCAGGCTTGACCGCATTACCAGCGTATCGGGCGGCTCCATCCTGGCCGGCGTGCTGGCCAGCAACTGGAAGAAGCTCGAATTCTCCGAAGGCCGGGCGGGCAACTTCCGTGAGCTGGTGGCCGAGCCGGTGCAGGAGTTCTGCGACAAGACCATCGATGTCGGGGCCGGGCTGAAAGGGATGTTGATACCGTTCAAAACCGCCGGGGACTTTCTGTCGGACCGCTACGCGAAAGAACTGTTCGGTCACGCGATGCTCAGGGATCTGCCCGATGCGGGCAAGGGCGAGGGTCCCAAGTTCATTTTCTACGCCACGAACATGCAGACCGGCCGCAGCTTCCGCTTCAGACAGGACATGGTGGCCGACTATGTGCTCGGGATATCGCGCACCGTGGAGGTCTCTCTGGCGGACGTGGTGGCGGCCTCCAGCGCCTTTCCGCCCATCTTCTCGCCCATCGTGCTCGAAACAGACCCCGGCGCCTGGGAGTCGCCGGCCAGGGACCTGCCCAACCTTGCCAGGCTGCGCAGCCGCATCGTGCTGGCCGACGGCGGGGTATACGACAATATGGGCCTTGAGTCGCTGGTGGACAACGTGGACATCGTTCTGGTGAGCGACGCCGGCGCGCCGTTCGAGATAGACGAGTCCCCCTTTGAGGACAACCTGCTTCAACTGGGCCGGGTGCGCGACATCCTCATCGATCAGACCCGTGCGTTGCGCAAGCGCTGGCTGATAAGCGACCTGGAGGCCGGACGCAAGCGGGGCGCCTACTGGGGTATCGGCACCGGGATCGACGACTACCACGCGCCCGGCGCGCTGACCTCCGACAACACGGTCACGGCCGGACTGGAGGGGATTCCAACCCGGCTGTGTCGTTTCGAGCCCGAGGTACGGGGCCGCCTCATCAACTGGGGTTATGCCCTGACCGACGCCGCGTTGCGAACCCGCGCCAGGCTCGAACCCGGGCCGGCCACGATCTGGCCGCTGCCCGACTACCGCCTGAACTGAGCATGGCCGCATCAATCAAGGGAGGTGCCATGGATCGACAGAGCCTTGCCGCATGGAGTCTCGACTTAAACTGCGAGGATTATTCGAGGGCGCTTGCGGCGCTGGGCGTGCTTGAGGCTGCCCGGAGCAGTCGCAAGGCACCCGTTCCGGCCTTGCTCGACGAGCTGGCCCAGGCCCGGCGCCAATTACAGCCGGGGATACTGGCCAGGCTGTTTCAGGCCCGGCGCCAGGTCGACGGCACGCTTGCCTGGCGCTATCCGTCTTCGGTGCCCCGAAAGCGGGCAGCTTCAGCCGAGTGGCCTTCCGCGCGGATCATGGCCGAGGGGTGGCAACAGTTCCTGGGTATTACCGGGCCGTGCCTGCGCCTGTCGATCATGAGCCGGGGGACCGGCCTGGACCTGCTGCTGGGTTGCATGAGGATGCTTCGGCATTCTTCCGTTGGTGTCAGGAGTGTGTTCGTGGGCGACCTGTTCAAATCCGACGGTCTGATCGATTGGCGATGGCCGTTCACTTTCGCCGTGCTTCCGGGCGACCGCCTTGCCGATGCATTCAGGGAGGAGCAGACAAGGCTGCCCGAGCCGTGGCCCTACCGGTTCGTTACGGTCGACCGTGAACACCCGCGCAGCGAGATCCTGGTTTGCAGCGAATCGCTGCCCGACGCACTGGCCCGTGTGGTACGGGGACGATCGAGGCACCGAACCTCCCTGGTCATGGTGCTGGGCGGAATGGGCGAGTCCCGCGCCCCGGCGGAGCATCTGCTGCAGACCCTGGCGTCGGAGCTGTCCGTGGAAGGAGCGGCACTATTGGAACCGCCCCTATGTCCGGCCGAGGCCATGCAGGCCCTGCGTTACTTCGGGGATGCGCTGACGCATAATTTCCAGCTCGATATGGCCTTGCGGGACACGTTTGCCAACGACGTGATCGCCCTGTTGAACCACGACCTGATCAGGCTCAGCAGGCTCGGGCGGGCCGTGGACAATCTGGCAACCCGTCTGAAGCGTCTGCCGGAGATGAGCGCCATCCGTCTGAGCGAAAAAACCGTCGAGAAGCTGCGCCTGACGCTGGAAGAGGCGCCCCCCGTGCCGGTCGGCGCCGAGCCGGAACTCCCCCCGACGCTCATGGCCCCTGTCCCGCCTCCGCCGGCCCGCACCGCGCGCGCCGTGCGTCCCGTCGTACTGGCCGCGCGGATGAAGGCGGAGCGGGAGAGCTACCGGTACGTACGCGAGTCGGACGAAGCGACCGCCCTCTCCGAGGTCTCCGAGCGGCTGAGCGAGCACGAGGCTGCTGAACGTCGTCAGGCTGAGACGCCCCGTTTCATCCAGCACAAGCTGCTGCGCAAGTCGGGAAACGAGTACTTGGAGGAACAGAGACGGCTGGAGGTCGGTGTGCCGGTCATGCTCAAGGTCCGTATCGGCCCGCGGGACGAGGCCTGGCAGGCCGACCCTTCCCAGGAGCCCTTCCCGGAACACCTGTTGCCGAAACGCAGTAACCGGTTGCAGGTGATGTTTTTCGAGTCGGGGCAACTGGATCGGCCCATACTCCGCGAAATCGTCCTTCCGGTGCAGGGGGCCAGCAGCGAGGCCGAATTCGTCTTCACCCCCAGGCAGGCCGCGCCCTTCCAGGGGCGCATCACCGTGTTGTACCAGGGCCGGGTCCTCCAAACCTCCCTGGTGCTGGCCACCGTCACCGGGGCGGGCGCGCCTGAGGGCCGGGAGCTGCGCATCGACCACCGGATCGAGGCGCGGGTGCGCAACAGCTTGTCCGATCTGGATTCGCGTCGCGCCTTCGACATGGCCCTGGTCTTCAACCACGCCGTGGGCGAGCGCCCCATGCTCACCGCTCTGTCGGGCAAGCGGGCCTGGGCCAGCGATCTAACCGGGATCAATGAGCCTGTAGCCAAAATCAACGCCGAGCTGTCCAACGTGGCGACCAGCGTGGACGACTACGGTAAGGGCCTCCTCACCCCGGACAACGAAGCGCTGTTCGCGCGGCTCGCCCGCATCGGCGCCAACCTCTATTCGCGGCTGTTCCTGGACCAGCTCCGGGCCACCGAGTCGGGAGGCATCAATCTGGAGGAGGAGAAATACATCCAGGTGGTCAGCACCAGGCCCGACGCGGTGGTGCCGCTGGAATTCGTCTACCAGTACGGTCTGCCGAAGGCGGAGGCAAAGATCTGCCCCAATGCGGTGAAGGCACTGAAGAACGAAAAGTGTTCCGCCCCCTGTCCGCGCTCCGAACATCCGCGCGACTATGTCTGCCCGCTCGGTTTCTGGGGGCTGAGCAAGGTGATCGAGCGTCATGTTTTCAATCCGAAACTGAAGATCCCGGAGCATGAGGGGTTGTCGGTGCTGGCGGAGGCGGAACCCCTGGAGCACCGGGACCGGCTTGAGCTGGACCGGGGGGCCGTGCTCGGCTACAGCAAGGAGGTGGCCGACGACCAGGCCGGGGCCCTGGCCAAACTGCTGAAGCGCAGGTTCAAGAGCAGCATGAGCGTGGCAAAGAACTGGGACGACTGGCGCTCGGCGGTGAAAAGCCGCAAACCGACCCTGCTGGTGGCCCTGCCCCACAACCAGGGGAGCGAAGAAGAGATCGAGCTGGAGATCCGCGACGACTTTCTTGAGACGCTGCGTCTGCCGACCGAGAGGGATTTCGTCCACGTTGAGGGGGAGCCCTATCCGCTGGTGATGCTGCTTGGATGCGACGTGGCCTCGACCGCCCAGCAGTACGCGTCGCACATCGGGTACTTCCGCCAGGCAGGAGCCGCCGCGGTCATCTCCACCATTGCCACGGTGTTCGGCGGGCACGCGGCCCGCGTGGGCGAGAAGATCGTCGGGCTCCTGCTCAAGGCGTCAGGCAAGCCGGACAGCCGACTGGGAGAGGTTCTGCTGCAGGTCAAGCGCGAGGCCGTGGCCGAAAGCCTCCCCATGGCGTTGTGCGTCGTGGCGTTCGGAGACGCGGACTGGCGTCTGTGATCACATTTCCAAAGGAGCTGTCATGGCAAAAACCTTGTTCAGAATCGAGATGCTTCCCGCGTTGCACGGAGACTGTCTGTACGTCGAATACGGGGATGTCTCCAAGCCCCGCCGCCTGCTGATTGACGGCGGACCCATCGGCGCCTACGAGGCGCTGGAGAAACGCATTGGCGCCCTGCCTGCCGGGGACCGGCGCTTCGAGCTGGTGGTGATGACGCACGTGGACACGGACCACGTGGAAGGCCTGGTGCGGCTGTTTGCCAACAAGCCGTTGCCGGTTAATGTCCGGGACGTGTGGTTCAACGGCTGGATCCATCTGGAGGAGAATCACGGTCTGCTGGGGGGCAAGCAGGGGGAGTTCCTGAGCGCACTGCTGGTAAGGCGGCTGCGGAAGGATCAGTGGAACGGCGCGTTCGGCGGCAAGGCGGTGGTGGTACGCGAGGACGGGCCGCTCCCCGAGTTCCGGCTGGAAGGGGGCCTGAATCTGACGCTGCTGTCGCCCACCCCGACGACCCTCGACAAGATGCGCAACGCCTGGAAAAAAGACCTGGGGCCGGGCGTCACC
>Ga0228535_1001773_pt1 | contig 27920 bp, 24 predicted proteins | sample SJ1metagenome_FD_168457 | JGI IMG/M metagenome (GOLD analysis project Ga0228535, IMG submission 168457) | Enriched culture of PCE-dechlorinating microbial communities from Ithaca, New York, USA - SJ1 | ecosystem: Engineered > Modeled > Simulated communities (microbial... > Unclassified | place...
GACGCACTGGTAAACTTGCCTCTAAGCTGCTAAAACAAAAGGCCCCCTTATATGATAAGGAAGCCTTCTATTTCTTTTGGTGGGCGATGACGGGCTCGAACCGCCGACCCCCTGCTTGTAAGGCAGGTGCTCTCCCAACTGAGCTAATCGCCCTTGAATGGTGACCCCTAGGGGACTCGAACCCCTGTTACCGCCGTGAAAGGGCGGTGTCTTAACCGCTTGACCAAGGGGCCATGCCAGACGTCGGAAGACGGTTGTCAGATACTGCGTTAAGAGCTACGACTGGTGCGTAAAATAAGCTGTATTTTCCGACTCCCGTCTTCAGAACGCTGATTTCAAACATGGTGGGCCTACCAGGACTCGAACCTGGGACCAACCGGTTATGAGCCGGTAGCTCTACCAACTGAGCTATAGGCCCTGGCGCTACTGCGGTACCCCGCAAAAGATAGTGTATAATATCTCTACTAAAAGGTCAAGAGCCACAGCCCTTGAAATCCGGGGGTTATTAAAACAAAGAGCGGTAACTTAATAGGGTTACCGCTGTTATTTTCTTTGGCTCCCCGAGTAGGATTCGAACCTACAACCCTCCGGTTAACAGCCGGATGCTCTACCGTTGAGCTATCGAGGAACGCCCCAACGAGAACCATTATAAAATGCCGCCGACCCTCTTGTCAAGTCCGATTGGCATGGCTTTTCTCCTACTCGATATAATCTTTCAGTTTTTTACTTCGTGAAGGGTGTCTCAGCTTTCTGAGGGCTTTGGCTTCAATTTGCCTGATCCTTTCACGGGTAACGCCAAATTCCTGACCAACTTCTTCCAAAGTCCGCGGACGCCCGTCATCCAACCCAAATCGCAGCCGCAGAACCTTTTCCTCCCTTTCGGTCAGGGTGTTCAAAATGCCATCCAGATGCTCTCTGAGCAATACAAAGGAAGCAGATTCTTCAGGCGATTCGGCATCTTCATCAGTAATAAAATCGCCCAGATGACTGTCATCTTCCTCTCCAATAGGAGTCTCCAGGGACACCGGCTCTTGAGCGACTTTCATAATTTCAATCACCCGGTCAACTGAAATATCCATCTCTTGAGCGACTTCGGTGGGGGTGGGCTCCCTGCCCAGTGTCTGCAAGAGATTGCGCTGTACACGAGAAAGCTTGTTGATAGTCTCAACCATATGAACCGGTATTCTTATGGTTCTAGCCTGGTCAGCTATGGCTCTGGTTATAGCCTGCCTGATCCACCAGGTAGCATAGGTACTAAATTTGAAGCCCTTGCGAAAATCAAATTTTTCCACTGCTTTCATAAGACCAAGATTGCCTTCCTGAATCAGATCGAGGAACAGCATACCCCTGCCTACATAGCGTTTGGCAATGCTTACCACCAGGCGCAGGTTGGCTTCCACCAACTGGCGTTTGGCCTCTTCATTGTTTTCTTCAATCGACTTGGCAAGTTCTATTTCCTGATCGGCTGACAATAAGGGTACCCGGCCAATTTCTTTGAGATACATGCGGACCGGATCGTCGATCTCAATCCCCTCGGGAATGGCTATGTCTTCGGTCTCGACGTTGTCTGATTCGATGTCTTCCTCGGACTCCATTTCACCATCCAGGCCGATGCCTATCCCCAGGGACTGAAAATGTTCGAATATATCATCTATATTATCAGGTCCCAGGTTGAATCCCTGGAGATCCTCTATTATTTCCTCGTAGGTAAGGTTTTTCTTTTTCTTGCCTTTCTCGGCCAGAACACTTATCGATTCTGCGAGTTTCTTGTCCACTTTCATCATATCCCCCCTTCCTGGGTGTTGTGCAGGAATGTATCGAGGTTAAGAATAAAACCCAACAGGGCACTAAAGTCACCTTGCAGCCTGGCTTTTTCCAAATGGCCGTGCAGCCTGTTCCACACGAGCCGCTTGCCTCGATTCTTTACCGAGTAGATAAAATCATCGACTTCCTCATCGGGGAGAGAATTTAGGCTCTCACCCAGTACCACCATTTTCCCTAAAACCGCTCCCAAACCTGCTTCCTCAGCCTTTTGCCTGAAAAGGGCCGGGTCGTATTCACCGAGGAGCCGGGTTTCTTCATATAATTCCAGCAGGGTCTGGTTGACCGGCTCTACAAACAGGATGCCATCAGTAGCTGTACGCAACCTCTTATGGACCCGGGGAAATGCCAGAGCGGCTGCCAATATTTTCTCCTCATTGCTATAATTTCCGTATATAATATTATCTCTTAATACCTGGGTTTTATTCCCGCTTACACCTACTTTCCCGGTCTGTGTCTTTCCCCTGGCCAGTTCCCTGGCTACAACATTTTCTTCCAGAGCAAGCCGTCTTGACAGGAGCTTCATGTAGTGGTCCTTTTCCAGTTCACTGTCCAGAGACCGTATATCGTCTTTAACTGAACGAATAATCGCCGCCTTGCTATCAATATCTTGAGCCGTTTGAGTCATCATTTGGCGAATTATTTTATACTCTATATGGCTCACTCTATTATTCTGTATATAGTGCAAAAATTCCTCTTTTCCAGACTGGGCAAGAAATTCATCCGGATCCTGGCCCCCCGGCAGGGTGAGGACATCGACCTTCAAGCCTTCTCCGCCGAGTACTTCTATGGCTCGCCAGGTCTGCCTTTGACCGGCTTCGTCACCGTCATAGACGACCAGGACCTTCTGGGCATAGCGCAGCAAAAGCTGGGCCTGCTCCGCAGTCAAGGCCGTTCCCAGAGTGGCAACCGCATTCTCAATACCGTATTGATGCAAGCGCAGGCAGTCCATGTAGCCCTCGACCACCATCGCTTCCCCCCGCTGGCGGATGCTGTCCCGGGCCTGAAAAAGGCCATAAAGATTGCGCCGTTTATGAAATACTTCAGTTTCCCCGGTATTCAGGTATTTAGGGAAACCCTCATCCAGTATCCTGCCCCCAAAACCAACTACCTCGCCATTGTAAGCGGCTATGGGAAACATGACCCGCCGGCGAAACTGATCATAATAGCGCTGCTGTTCCCGGCTGCGTTTGACAAGGCCAGCTCCCAGCATTTCATCTGCTTTAAAGCCTTTCTTTAATAAATACTCGCTCAAACCGTTCCAGCTGTCAGGGGCGAAGCCCAAACTAAACTTTTCAATCATTTCCCGGGGTATGGATCTTTTTCCCAGGTAGAAAACTCCCTCCCGACCCGCCGGCGACTGCAACGTGTTTTGGAAATACTCTACCGCCAGGCGGTTGAGTTCGATGATTCTTTTGCGCTTATCCGCTCCCCGGGAGGAAGCCGCGTTCTTTACTTCAACACCGGCCCGGGCGGCCAGAAGCTGCAGGGCTTCTTTGAACTCCAGGCCGTCCCGCCTCATAATAAAGTTGATCATGTCCCCCCCGCTCTGGCAGCCAAAGCAATAATACATGTTGCGCTCCGGACTGACCGTAAAGGACGGCGTCTTCTCACTGTGAAACGGGCAAAGGCCCCAGAAGCGGTTGCCCTTGCGAGTCAGTTTGATAGTTTCTGCTACAATATCAACTATGTTTAACCGGGCCTCTATATCCCGCATAATTTGATCGTCGAAATATCCGGACATTTCTTCACCTGCCCTGCCCCGGAACCTTTAACAGCCTGTGAACATAAGCCTGCCGTTTAACTCTACCATTCACACATCTTAAAACCCTCATACGAATTCATCGCTGCCTCCCCGTTTGTAAGCTTCCGGGACCAGCGAATGGGGCACATATATATCATTAAACTGGGAAACGCAATAGGCGTCGCTCATGCCTGATATATAATCGGCAGCCGCGCGCTCTCGGCCTTCCTGGTCTGCAATTTCACAGTACAGCGGGCTCATCTTTTCCGGTTGGCGGCAATAGTAGGAAAAGAGATGTTCAATGATAAACATGGCCCTGCTCCTTTCCGCCTGACAAACCGGTCCGTCGTATATCTTTTCAAACATAAACTGGCGCAGACCCCGCAGCGCCTGATCGGTTTCCCGGTCGGGCTCCACTCTGACCCGGCTCCCGCCGGCCATCAATTTTCGAGTATGCTCGATGGTTGCGGTAACCAGGGTGGCAATACGTTTGCTGTGCGTGCTGCCCAGAAGTTCCAAATATTCGGCCGGAATTTCATCAGCGGAAAGCAGACCGGCCCGGATGGAATCATCTATATCATGCTGTACATAGGCTATCTTGTCGCTCAAACGAATGACCTGTCCTTCCAGGGTGGCCGCGTCTTCATCTCCCCGTCCATAGCCGCTATGACGCAGAATACCATCTAAAACCTCGGGGCTTAAATTGAGTCCGGGCCCGTTTTTATGCTGTTCCACCCGGGTCAAAACCCGAATGCTGTTTTCGTTGTGGCGAAAGCCCTCCTTGAGCAGTTTATTCAGGACGTCTTCCCCGGAATGGGCAAACGGTGTATGACCCACATCATGCCCCAAGCCCATGGCTTCAATCAGGTCCAGGTTCAAATTCAATCCGGCCCCGATAGTCCGCGCTATCTGGCAAACCTCCAGGGTGTGGGTAAGACGGGTGCGGTAATGATCGCCCGGAGGCGCGATAAACACCTGGGTCTTGTGCTTGAGCCGGCGAAAGGATTTGGAATGAACAATGCGATCCCGGTCCACCATAAAACAGGTCCGCACTGGATCAGGATCCTGCGGCCGCAGACGGCTCCTGGCGTCTCTGGCTTTGGTTGCCCAAGGACTCAAGAAGGCCTGTTCCCTCTCTTCGATCTCTTGTCTGATGTTCATCAAGAACCACCCCAATAAAAAAATCCTTAAAGGCAGGAGCCCCAGGATTTTGACCGCCATTTGCTTGATTTAAGCTGCATCAGGTGCGCTCCCGCAAACCCCTGGTGGCCTCTGCCACTTGAAATACCCTTTTTCCCAGTATCCGGCACCGTTTGAGGGCCTCTTCATCGTTTTGGGGCGGCCGCTGGGCGGCGACTCCAAAATGCCCGCAATCATCCTCAATATGCCCATCCCCTACAATTACCATACCATGCACCAGGAAAATATCATGCATGGTCCTTAAAGCCGCTTCCTGGCCGCCAAAACGAGAGCTCCCTACCGAAAGTGCTCCGGCCACTACATTCATCAGCAGCTTCTGGTTGCGCAGGCGTCTGGTCTTATCCCAAAAAGCCTTGAGCTGGGCGGAAACGCTTCCGAAATAAACCGGGCTGCCCACCAGCAGGCCGTCGGCCTGGGCCAATAGGGAAAAGGCTTCTTCCAGCGGTTTGCCTTCATAGCATTTTCCGGTGCAAGGGGTGGTGCAAGCGGTGCAAAAAGACCTCTGCGAACCACGCATCAAACGCTGGCAATGCAGCGTCGTCGTCCTGGCCCCCAGTCTCTCCACCTCACTTAAAGCCTCGTTCAGCATAAAGGCCGTACTTCCTTTTGAATTGGGACTGCCGTTGACAGCCACAATAAAGGTTGGTTTCAAGTGTTACACCCCCATCCCCATTAATACTACACTTTATTATTGGATTCCTTTTTTTGACCCAAAAATTTGTTCGCTTGTAACGAAAAGGGACGGACTCCGCTATTACAGCAAAGCGCGCCCCCTGAAAACCGGAAGTATTTCTGTCTCTTTAGTTATTTTTAAGCTTGGCCTGAGCCGCAGCCAGCCTGGCTACCGGAATCCGGTAGGGGGAGCAGCTTACATAGTTCAAACCGATCAGGTGACAGAATTCTATTGAACTCGGTTCCCCGCCGTGCTCCCCGCATATGCCCATCAAGACTCCGGGACGTTCCCGGCGGGCGCCATCAACCGCCCAGCGCATCAGCTCGCCTACTCCTTTGCGATCCAGTACGGCAAAAGGATTGTCCTTCATGATCTTCTTTTCCAGGTAAACCGGGATAAACTTGCCTTCCGCGTCATCCCGGGAGAAACCCAGCGCCGTCTGGGTCAGATCGTTGGTGCCAAAGGAGAAGAACTCGGCCTGCTGGGCTATTTCATTGGCCATAATACAGGCTCTGGGCAGCTCCAGCATAGTGCCCACGGCAAAGTCCAGGTCCTCACCGGTTTCAGCCTTGACTGTATCATAAACATGCATAATTTCAGATTTGAGATAGGCAAACTCGGCTATGTCCATTACCAGGGGAATTTCCACCTCGGCAAAGGTCTTAATCCCTTCCTTTTTCAAACGGGTGGCGGCTTCAAATATGGCCCGGGCCTGCATGCGGTATATTTCGGGATAGGTAAGTCCCAGCCGGCAGCCGCGGTGGCCCAGCATGGGATTGGCCTCGGAGAGGCTGTTGATCTTTTTGAGCAGTTCTTCTTTACCCCGCAGCTGGCCGTTGCTGACCTTGTTAAATTTTAGCTCGGCTATTTCCAAAAGCAGTTCTTCCCTATCCGGCAGAAACTCGTGCAAAGGCGGATCCAGCAGGCGAATGGTAACCGGGTAGGGCGACATCGCTTTTAAAATTCCGTAAAAATCTTCTCTCTGCACAGGCAGGAGTTTAGCCAGAGCCGCTTCCCTTTCCTCCAGGGTTTCGGCCAGAATCATCTCCTGAACCACCGGCAACCTATCCTGGGCCATAAACATGTGCTCGGTGCGGCATAGGCCGATGCCGGTAGCACCGAACTGCCTGGCCCGGGCGGCGTCTTCCGGAGTATCAGCATTGGCCCTGACCTCCAGCATCTTGACTTCATCAGCCCATCTTAACAGGGTTTCAAACTCATCGGATAGGGTGGGTTCGATCATGGGAACTTCGCCCAGCATTACCTGACCGGTGGAGCCGTCCAGGGTTATGATATCCCCCTCTTGGACAGTAATGCCGTTAACCGTGAATTCCCGTGCATTATAGTTTATCTTGATGCTTTCACATCCGCACACACAGGGTTTGCCCATTCCCCGGGCCACCACTGCAGCGTGAGAAGTCATACCGCCCCGGGCGGTCAGGGTGCCCTGGGCGTGAATCATGCCATGTATGTCATCGGGAGTCGTCTCATTCCTTACCATAACTACCCTTTCACCGGCTCCCCCCAGTTTCTCAGCCAGATCGGCATCGAAGACCACCTTTCCGGAAGCGGCTCCCGGAGAGGCGGAAAGGCCGATCGCGATGGGTTCCAATTTAATACTGGTGTCAATCTGCCGGTGGAGAAGCTGGTTTATGGCCTCCGGATCAACCCGCATTAAGGCTTCATCAACAGTCAGCAATCCCTCGTTCACCATATCCACGGCCACTTTCACCGATGCTTTGGCAGTGCGTTTGCCATTTCTGGTCTGCAGCATGTAAAGAGTGCCTTTTTCAATCGTAAATTCGATGTCCTGCAGGTCGCGATAGTGGTTCTCCAACTTGTTGCAGGTATCCACGAACTGCTGGTATACGGCGGGCAGTTCTTCTTTGAGTTTGCTTATCGGGGTAGGCGTTCTTATGCCGGCCACTACATCCTCACCCTGAGCATTGATAAGGAATTCGCCGTACAGTTCTTTGTCCCCGGTAGCGGGGTTGCGGGTAAAGGCCACCCCGGTTCCACTGTCGTCGCCCATGTTACCAAAGGCCATGCATTGCACGTTTACGGCGGTTCCCAAACTGTCATCGATCTTGTTCAAGCGGCGATAGACAATTGCCCGCTGGTTGTTCCAGGAGCCGAAAACGGCTTTGATGGCCATAACCAGCTGTTCTTTGACATCCTGCGGGAAATCAAAGCCCTTGACGTTTTTGATCAAGGCTTTATATTCGTTTATAATCTCTTGGAGTTCGGCGGCGGGGATTTCGTAATCGAAAATCAGGCTCAGTTTGCGTTTATAGCGCTCCACAATTTCTTCAAAATTGTGATGCTCTACCTCCAGGACCACATTGCTGAACATTTGAATAAAGCGGCGATAACAATCATAGGCAAATCTCTCGTCACCGGTCAAAGCCGCCAGGCCCTGAACCGACTCATCATTTAAACCCAGGTTTAATATGGTATCCATCATACCCGGCATGGAAACGGCCGCTCCCGAGCGCACCGATACCAGCAGCGGATCGGATTTGTTGCCGAAATTCTTGTTGGTGGTCTCTTCCAGATTGGCCAGGGCTGCGAATGTTTGGTCCAGCATGTCTTCCGGGAACTGCTCTCCTGCTTCTATGTAGGCATTGCACGCCTCGGTGCTTATAGTAAATCCCGGGGGCACCGGCAATCCGATATTGGTCATTTCGGCCAGGTTGGCCCCTTTGCCTCCCAGCAAAGATTTCATCCCCGAGTTACCTTCCGCAAAAAGGTATACATATTTGTGGCTAGACATTGCTTAACCTCCTATAATATATTTCCAATATTTTGCTGGCTGTTTCCTCAACCGCCTTGTTGGTAACATCAATAACCGGGCAGCCGATTCTGCGCATGATCTGCTCGGCAAACTCCAGTTCTTCCTGAATTCGCTCCGGATTGGCGTAAGTGGCCTGACCGGCCAGACCCATGGTCTTTAAGCGTTCGGTCCGAATCCGGTTGAGCTGTTCATGGCGAATGGTAAGGCCGATAATCTTGCCTTTTGCCACCCGGTACAGCTCCTGAGGGGGATTTACCTCCGGCACCAACGGTACATTGGCCACCTTGATCCGCTTATGGGCCAGGTACATGGAAAGCGGGGTCTTGGAAGTCCGGGAGACGCCCACCAGAACTATATCGGCCTGCTCAATACCCCGGGGATCTTTGCCGTCGTCATAACGAACGGCAAATTCGACTGCTTCCACCCTTCTATAGTACATTTCATCTATTTTGCGCAGCAGGCCCGGCTCCCGTTTAGGCTCAATGTGGCTGGCCTGTTTAAGGGCATCGATCAAAGGTCCCAATATGTCGACACAGACAACTCCGGTCTCCAGGGCCCGGGCCTGCAGGTGACGGGCCAGATCGTCCACCACCAGGGTATAGGCAATAACGTAATTCTCCATACGGGCATGGCTGACTATTTCATCGATAGTAGCCGTATCAGAAATGTTGGGTACCTGTCTGATCTCCATGGTCCCGGAATTGAACTGGCTGGCGGCGGCCCTTACCACCATTTCAGCCGTCTCCCCAATGGAGTCCGACACTATATAGATGCCCGGTAAATGTTGGGTCAAAACTGAAAACCTCCTGTCAAAATCACTGGGTTCCTATAAATAACCCCGCCAGCCTAAATACTGGCCAGGTCTAAAAAAAGCCGTGCGATGTTGGTTTTGGATATCTTGCCTACCACCTCTAGTTTTTCTTCACTTTCTTCATCGAGAAATACTCTGACCACCGGCAGACTGTCTACCTCGTGCTCAACTATCTTGCGGGCCGCTTCCACAACTGTTTCATCGAGAGTGGTGGTTACAATATTGGGCATGCGGGTCATGATCACACTGACCGGAACCCGATGAATATCCGCCTGTCCCAAGGTGGTCTTGAGGAAATCTTTTCTGGATACCACCCCGTTAAGATAATTTTCAGCATCAACTACATAGATACTGCCCGTGTCTTCTACAAAGAGGCTGACCACAGCGTCATAAATACTGCAGCTTTCCTTTACCACCACCGGCATCGACTGTATGTCCCGCACTCGGTATTGGGTGAGAATCCTGCGTAGCTCGGTATTGGCTCCCTGATTTTTAAAGGTATAGCCCACCCGCGGTTTCGCTTCCAAATAACCGGACATCGTCAAAACCGCCAGATCAGGCCTGAGCGCTGCCCTGGTAACATTAAGCAGCTCGGCAATCTTTTCTCCGGTAATCGGTTCCTGGACTTTTACTATCTCCAGGATTCTGGCCTGTCGTTCACTCAGTTCGATAATATTCACCACCCAATTATGCTATACTTTTTGGGCTAATCAATATTAATTATATATACTAAATCGAACTTGTGAAATCCTGTTGCAAAATATTTTTTAATAAACAAGTCTTCCAAAATCTGCCACCAGTTTGCAAAGCAAGGTTGTTTTCCGCAATATTCCCAGGCGGGCCGCTTTAAGCTGCTCATCTTCAACCATTACCATTACTGCTCCAAAGAAATTGTCAATAGCGGGCCTCAGAGCCGCCAGTTGTTTTAATGCTTCATTATAATCCCGGGCTTTTAACAGCGGTTGCAGCGCTTTTCCGGTGTCCTGAACGGCCTGGTACAGGGCTATTTCACTTGGATCCTGGAGGATCGACTCCTCAACCCGGTCTTGCTCCCATTTGCGGGAGAGATTATTGGAACGATTAAAGACCACCATCAAGTCTTCAAAAAGAAGATCCTGTTTAAAGGTCTGCAGGCACTCAACCCGCTGGTAGACGTCTTTTAAGTCTCGGGGAGCCAACTGTAAAACTGCATCGATTACATCATATGAGTAGCCCCGCTCCAGCAGAACTCCGCGCAGGCGCTGGAGGATAAAATCGAGGACCTCCCGGGCCGTGTCTTCGCGGCCGTTTTCCGGTTTTATCCCCTCAAAGTTGTCATAGGCCGCCAGACAGCATTCTTCGATATCTATATCCAGCGAGCGCTCCAAAACGATATTTACAATGCCCAGGGCCTGGCGGCGCAGGGCATAGGGGTCCTGAGAGCCGGTCGGTTTAATGCCGATAGCGAAGCATCCCACCAGATTGTCAAATTTCTCGGTCAGGCTGAGAACCATACCGGTGGTGGTAACCGGGAGCCCGCCTCCGGCATACCGGGGCAGGTAGTGCTCAAGAATGGCCTGGCTCACCTCCTGGTCTTCTCCTCCCACCAGGGCGTAATAGCGTCCCATTACGCCTTGCAACTCCGGGAACTCGTAAACCATTGAACTTAAAAGGTCGGCTTTACACAGGGCTGCCGCCCTTTCTAAACGTCCGGCGTCGCTCAGTCCAGAGGCTTTTCCTAAAAAAACGGCCAGTTTTTTTAACCTGTCTACTTTATCCTGCAGGCTGCCCAGCCGTTCGTGGAAAAGCACATCCTTAAAACCGGCGGCCATGTCATCGAGGCTCTTTTTGGTATCTTCCTTCCAGAAAAATAGGGCGTCTTCCAGGCGGGCTTTGATGACCCGCTCGTTCCCGGAACGCACCTGATCAAGGCTGTAATCGGTGCCGTTGCGCACTCCGATAAACCCGGACAGCAACTTGCCCTGCGGGTCAAAGACCGGGAAATAGCGCTGGTGCTCGATCATGCTGGTAGTTAAAACCTCGGGCGGCACTTCCAGATAAGAGGGAGAAAAGGAGCCAAAAAAAGCGGTAGGATATTCTACCAGGTAGTTTATCTCCTCCAGCAGTTCATCGTTTTCCATGGCCTGGCCACCCTGAGCGGCGGCTACCTTTTGAACCTGCTGCCAGATCATTTCCCGCCTCTGGTCCTGATCCAGAATCACGTAGTTTTTCTCTAGTACTTCAAAGTAGGCGGTTATGCTGTCTACCGGCAGGGGTCCGGAAGAAAGGAAGCGATGGCCCCAGGTGAAGTTGCCGCTGGCAACGTTTTCCACCGCCAGGGGCACAATCTGCTCTCCGAACAGGGTCAACAGCCAGCGGATGGGCCGGGCAAAACGGGTGCTGAAATAGGCCCAGCGCATCGACTTGGGGAAGGGTATTGAGTTTATAACACTGTGCAGAATTTCGGGCAGCAAATCCCGGCTTTCCTGACCAGTTGCCTTTTTAACGGCAAAAAGGTATTCCACTCCATCGACTTCCCTTATCAGCAAATCGGGAAATTCCACTCCCTGAGCCCGGGCAAAACCCAGGCCGGCTTTTGAAGGATGGCCTTCTTTATCAAAGGCGATGTTCTTTTTGGGGCCCCGGTTTTCGATCACGGCGTCTTCCTGACGCTCGGCCAGTCCTTTGACCAGCAGCACCAGGCGCCGGGGGGTGCCGTAGCTGTTGATCTCTTTATAAGAAAGCCGGGCCTCGCCCAACTTCTGAGCAGCCAGTTCCTTTATTGATTGGACAGCCGCAGGCATATACGCGGACGGGATTTCTTCCACGCCGATTTCCAGCAATAGATCGCGCACTGTTATACCCCCTCCTGAGCTAATATTTCTTGGCGTAGTTGTTTATCTTTAATCAACGGGTAGCCCAGATTCTTGCGCTGGGCCAGGTATTCGCCGGCCACCAGGCGCGCCAGGGCTCTTACCCGGCCGATGTATCCGGTTCTCTCGGTTACACTGATAGCGCCCCGGGCGTCCAGCAAATTGAACAGGTGCGAGCACTTGAGCACATAATCATAGGCCGGCTGTACCAGGTGCAGGGCCGCTATATGGTTGGCCTCCTTTTCGCAGATGTTAAACATGGTTGTGAGAGCTGAAACATCGGCCGCTTCAAAATTGTAATGAGAATAGTCGACCTCGGCCTGGTGGTGCACGTCAGCGTAGCTGATGCCATCCACCCATTCAATATCAAAGATGCTCTCTTTATTCTGGATGTACATCGCTATGCGCTCGATTCCATAGGTTATTTCCGCGCAAACCGGGAAGCAGTCAATTCCGCCGCACTGTTGAAAATAGGTAAACTGGGTGATTTCCATGCCGTCCAGCCAGATTTCCCAGCCCAGCCCCCAGGCGCCCAGGGTCGGTGATTCCCAGTTGTCCTCCACCAGGCGGATGTCGTGTTCCTGCGGGTCGATGCCCAGATCGCGCAGGCTTTCCAGGTATAGATCTATGACATTATCCGGCGAGGGCTTCAATATTACCTGGTATTGATAATAGTGTTGGAGGCGGTTGGGATTTTCTCCATAACGGCCGTCCGTCGGACGCCTGGACGGTTCTATATAGGCGACCTTCCACGGCTCCGGTCCCAGGGCCCGTAAAAAAGTGGCCGGATTCATGGTTCCGGCGCCTTTTTCCACGTCATAAGGCTGCTGAATAATACATCCCTGCTGGCCCCAGAAATTATTCAATTTGAGTATCATTTCCTGGAAGTTCATCTTTCTTTCCTCCTTCATCAAACAATCATTGGCTGGTTTTTTAGGGCCTTTACAATATTCTCCCGGCACTGTTTTGCTTTCCGGCTCCAGAGCTTAAATCCCCATAGAAAAATAAAAAAAACCCGTCCTTAAAAGCAGGGACGGGATTAACCGCGGTTCCACCCTGATTGGCATAAAGCCCACTCTTAAAGACCCAGGTTTTACTTGCCTGTTACGGCGTTCCTCCTGCAGCTCCAAAGCGCCCTTCAGAAAGCGTCTCTACCGGTTTTCCAGCCTCCCCGGCTCTCTATCAGGAGACCTCTTTCTTACTCCTCTTCTTCACAGCCAGACTATAAAATTCATAATAAGTTTACCCGAGCCCCGTTGGCTTGTCAACTTAAGCCCCTGCTCATCTTAAACCCTGTAAAACATCCCAACACCATTAAATACCTTCCCATGCATTAAATGGCAACATCATGCATTATTGACAATCATTTCTTGTATACTGTATACTTGTAACAGAGGGTATTTTGCCAGGCCGGCAAAATACCCCAAAGCTTTTTTTTAGCTTTTTCCATTTAATTACTTCATGGAGGGACTCATATGAATCAGGCAAGTAATAAGCTTTTATCCCCTGATGTTTTAATTGAGCAGCTGGTAGCTATCGAAGATAACCGCTACCGTTGGCTCGATGAGCAGGTTCCCCTGCCCTCCCGGGAGCGGGATGAACTGAACGAACTTATAGACAGATATATAGAAGCGCTGCTCTCCTTGATCAAGGAGTCACGGCGCAGCTTGCAGTCCAGTGATCAGCTCCCTTATGTCATCATGAATTGCATAGTTGATGTTGAACTGCTGAACCGCCAGCGGCGCCAGTCTTTTCGCATTTTACCTTTCTATGAAGGCAAGGTGTCTTCCGGTGATATTTCCATCCTCTCACCGGTAGGGCGTTCTCTTTTGCTGCAGGAAAACGGAGCCCTGGTCAGTGTTCCTGCCCCCAGCGGTGAACTGCTGTTTCAAATCCGCTCCATTTCAATGCATCACCCTGGTTAAATGATCTTGTATGCTAGAGAAGAAAAGGCCATTAGGCCTTTTCTTCAGACCGTCGACAAAAGCGAATAGCTGCGTTGCTCAATAGGCCCACTCAATCAGCGTACTTCGGTACGCCTCAATCGCGGGCCTATTTCGCGCCTTGCTCTTCACCTCCGTCGCTCGCTCTGGCAGCTTGTCGCCTTTGTCGACAAGCTGAGAAAAGGCCATTAGGCCTTTTCTTCGGAATTAGTATGGCATTTAGGGCAGCTGCCGTATGGTGCAGTTGCCTTCGCAGATTATGGTCATCTTGTTGGTCCCATTGCCCATCTGGACTCTGGAAATGTAATCATTTTTCTGATGATACTGGTGAGCATCCCGCTCCGCATTGCTCCCCGCGTTTTTTACCTGAACCTGCCCATCATTCCCGTTGGCCGCGGCGCTTGTATTATCGGTCGGCCCGCCCGCCATCGCCGAAGTGGTCCAGGCCAAATTGCCGCTGATTCTGCCGGGGGCGTCGTTTATAGCTGTAATGGACAGGTCGGCGCCGGCCGGCAGAAGCACTTCACTGTCGAAATCGCCTATGATAACATAGTTTCCCAGTACCTGATCCGCGGTCAGAACAACCTTCTGCTCGGGCGCGTTTACTTCCAACTCCACCCGGGACGGCAGGCTGATCTTTATGTCATGTCCGCCCGACATAGTAATGAACAGGGTATCCCCCGCCTCCCGGGTGCTCACTTTCAGCGCCTGTTCCGCCATCTGCCGCGCTTCTTCTTCCGATTTGGCCCTTACCGTGACTTTCCCTCCGGCCAGCATCGTCTCTACCGAAGTGCTGCGGATTTCCAAGCGTGAACTCTGCTCTGCTGATAATACGACTTTTTGAACCTGGGCAGGGAGCTGTACCTGAATTTCCGGTAAGACCATGGTATAACTCGAAAGCTGCAGCCGCTCCTGCACCCATTGGGCGATCCCCGCGTCCTGGGCAGTTTTTAGTCCCACTCCGGAAAACACCAGGAACAAAATGATAATTATACTGAAAATGTCGTAGCGAACCCGCCCATCTTCGCTCTTTTTTAAATAGGTATAGACCAGAACTTCAATACCCAGAACCACCAGCAGTAAAGGCCACCAGCGCATAGCTACGGTTATGGCCCGGGCATTGTATTGAGCCGCCAGCAATCCCAGTCCGCCCCCCACCAGAAGGAGGCCCATGGAAATGGTTCCTACTCTCCACTGTCTCATTATGCTTCTTCCTCCTTCCCGGAGGACTTGCTGCCGGTCAGGAGCTTAATCCCCCCACCGATCAACAACAGGGCCACAATACTGGTTTGGACATAAGAACGCAGCGCCGCATTAAACCAGTGTCCTAAAACAGGCCCCCCCAGGCGTTGAATAATAATCAAGACGCCTGCCGCTATAAGCCCCCAGCCAACCCATTTTGAATGCCGGGCAATCCAGTCAAAGAGATTGGGGGAGTCGATCTTTAACTCTTCTTCCTCTTCTAGAAGGTGATACACATCAAATATACTGAAGAACCATATTACTGGAGCCAGGAAAGCCAGTATGCTCATCTCCAGCCAGTTCCCAAGAAACAACACCAGGAAAAAGACCGCCATCAACTGCGCACCTGGTTTTAAGAGCCCCATAAACATGTGCCCGGCTCCAGGTATCGCCGAAAAGGCCAGGGTCACCAGTTTGCGGTTGCCGATCATAAGCTGTCTTTCATCTTCCTGGTCAGGATTCGCTTCACCATCCCCGGTTGCCGGAGCAACTCTTGATGATCCGGCCAGCTTCATGGCTTCTGCAAACGCGGTAAACCAGACCAGGGCGGCGCAGAAAAAGGTCAGGGGAACCATCATCTGATTCATGGTCCAGCCCAAACTGGAAATCATTCCACCTGCGAAACAAATCCCTATAAACGTCATAAAAAATACCATGGCCCGGTGCGGCCACCCCACATAGAGATGGCTTAAACCCGGCAGCGGGGATAGAATAAACACCAGGAACCTGCTTTTTTTCTTCATCTCTTAACCTCCTTGCCATCCAGGGTGTGCAGCTTATCGATACGCCCCCAGGTGCTGTCCTTTAACTGCTCGGGCCAACTGGATAAAAATGAATTGATTTTTTGTGAATAGCTGGACGGATGTCTGACTGGAACTTCGGAAGCCTTTAGGGCCAGGGTTTGAAACACGCCTCCCCCCATTAACATGACTGTTAAAATGGCTGCCGCAACATAATTGGCTGCCAGCCAGCGGGGCCGGAAATCTTTGCGAGGAAGCTCAAGTACCACCGGCCCCTGCAGCATCTGACTGGTCTTTCGATTGAAGTCAGCCGGAATGCGCTGTTCTATCGATTTCAGATCACCTTGTTCAACCGCTAGAAGAAAAAGTTCGAGGCATTGGTCACACTCCAGCAAATGGTCCTCCATGGCTAAAAGGTCCAGGTTTTCTTCTTTTCGGTAAAATGCCGACCATTCCTCAGCGCTGTAATGCTTCATACTTTTCCCTCCTTCCAAAGCTGGCGTAAAAGCTTTCTGGCCCGGTATAGCCTGGTCTCTACGGTTTTTACACTGATGCCCTCCTCACGGGCGATCTGTTGATAGGATTTATCTTGAAAATGGTATTTTATCAAAATCGTTCGGTAACGGTCGGGTAAACTGTCGCATAATTCCCTGATGTAAACCTCCCTTTCTTTGCTGATAAAAGCTTCTTCCGGGCTGGGGAGGCTGTCAGCCAGCGGTTTCCCTATATCAATATCCGACAGTTCGTGTCCCTGAACGCTTCTCTGCTTTTTTCGCTTCCAATCGATGGCCTTATTGGTAGTTATTCTTCCCACCCAGGCCTTGAGGTGATCCGGTTGGAAAGAAGGCAAAGATCGATATATCTGCAGGAAAACTTCCTGGGCTATATCCTGGGCATCGTCCATATTATCGACGAAGCGGAGGATTATAGCAAAGACATAGGCTTGGTAGTGCTCTATCAGGGCCTCAAAGGCCTGCGGATCGTCGGTCCTGTAGAGCTCCACCCATGCTGTATCATTCCAAACCGTAACCACCTCCTTTCCCATCACTAATAACAACGTTTTTCAGGTTTAAATCCCTTCAAAATTGGTTTATCCTCTTTTACCCGGCCGCATTCACGCAAAAAAGCCAGGAATCTCTGGATTTTCCTGGCTCTAGTACTCTCGAAAATTTAGCCGCCGATAATATGTGGAATTAGGATTAACAGAGTACTTGTGTCTATCCGGTTGCGCGCCGTATCCGGCCGATCCTTGTTAATCAATCGGTGCTCTTCAAGGCTTCCACCAGGTCTATATGTTTAAGGCGGGGCAGAACCAGGGCAAAGCCCAGTACAATAAAAACCATGGTGCCTACAGCGCTCATTACATAAGTTCGGGGATAAATGATGAACGGCAGACTGTAGTATTCATTGGTAGCCGAAGCCAGGTAGAGGCTGCCCAGGTAGCGTCCCAGCGGAAGGCCTATGATTACTCCAATAACGGCCTGCAATATGGTCTCTTTGAACAACAGTCCGGTCAGTTCCTGGCGGGTGTAGCCCAGCACTCTCATGCTGGCCAGCTCCCTTTGCTTTTCATTGAAGTTCATGTAGGTCGAGTTATAGGTTATAGCCATGCCCAGCAGGGCGGCAAACATTATCATTACCGCAATGGATGCGAGGGCACTGTCCAGCATCTGGTTCCATCCCGTTCTTTCATCGGCTTTGCTTACAATGGAGCTGATGGCGGTCATATCTTGCAGGCGCTTCTCAAAGCGCTCGGCCTGGCTGGAATCCACCCTGACCAGAATCCTGGTAAACAGGTGGCTTTCGCCCAGAAGGCGGTTGGCCGTATTGAGGGAAACATATGAACCTCCGCCCATTAAAGCCTGGTTGAGAGCCACTACTTTCAACTGCCCCTTGCGCACCGCCCCCTGATTCATTTTGGTCTCCACATTGACCATATCCCCTACTTTAAGCCCCAGCTTTTTGGCCACCCGTTCACTCATAACTACCCCTTCTTCCGGGATGGGCAGAACACTATCATCGGCTGCAAAGACACCCAGGAAATCCTGACCGGGATTCACCCCGTAAAACATGTCGTTCTCTTCACGGCTGCCGTCCACAGCTGTCAGGGCCACCGGCAGCTCCAAGACCGGTTCCAATTTTTTTACTTCTTCCCACTGGTTCCAGCCGGTGATCTCAGATTCTTTTACCGGGGCGCTCAGCTGGACCAGGTAATCATAATTGTTTTCCATGGCGAAATGCCTGGTCAACATATAATCGATAGCATCATTCATAAATAAAGTGATCACCAAAACCACTGCGGTAAAGGCGACTCCCAGCACCGTGACCATAAAGCGGGTCCGGTTGCGCAGCATGCTGCGCAGACTCATACGCCAGCCACTGTTGAGCCGTTTCCACAGGCCCGCCCAGCTCTCCAATAAAATGCGGCGCCCCCGTTGCGGCGCCTTGGGCCGCATTGATTCGGCCGGATTTATGCGGATAACCCCCAGACAGGCCAGCACACCGGATACGCCTCCCACCAGCAGGCTTAGCAGCACGCTGTTGACAATGGCGTTCAGGTTCAGCCCGCCGATTACACTGGGCAGGTTAAAGTAGGTAGCATACATGTCTGAAAAAACCGAGGCCAGGGCCACGCCCAATATACTGCCCAGTAACGCCCCGGTAAGGGATATACTCAATGCATACGCCACATAGTGGTTTATGATCCGGACGTTGCTGTAGCCCAGGGCTTTAAAGACCCCAATTGAAGTGCGCTCGTTTTTAATGAGACGCCCCAGCAGCATAAACTGAATGCCGGCCGCGATGATGAAGAAAAACAGGGGAAGATAGAGGGCGGAGATTTTGAGCTGCTGTAGTTCACCTTTTAAAACCGAATGGCTCAATTGATCATCCCTGGGATAGGCGGCGAGATTGCCGTAGGGACGCAGTCTATCCTGAACCTGCTTTTCAACCTCATCGGCCGAAGCCCCCGGGGTAAGCTGAACGGCTATCTGATTGACCTGTCCCTGCATATTGAGGATCTTTTGCGCCCGATCGCGCGGCATCATCAGCAGGCCAAATTCATTCGGATCAGGCATCCAGGAAGCGGTGTCTTTCATCAGATATACGAATTCCGGACTGGCCGCAGTGCCGATTACGGTAAGGGGTACCTCCTTTCCCTCGGCAATTACCTTAAAGACTGAGCCGGGCTGGAGCTTATTGGCCTTGGCAAAAGCGGGATCCAGCAGAACTTCGATATCCTGCCCGCTGTTTTTGGAAAAATCTCTCCCGCTGATAACTTGCAGGTTGTTCAGACGGGTTTCATCATCTAGATCGTAGGTGGCCAGCCGGAGGGTTCCCCTTCCTCCCTCCGGCTTGATGAAAGTGAGATCCCGGCGGATGCTCCCACTGGCCCGGGCTACGCCGGGGACATCGCTAAGCTGTCTGGCCACCCCCTCCGGCGCTTTTACTACCATGAAAAAGTAGTCGGCAAAGCGGGTTTTCTGGTAAAAATCGCTTTGCGAACGGTTGAGATTGTAGTAGGCGGTAGTCATGGCAATGTAAATAAGAACACCCAGCATTACTACAACGCTTAAAGCGATAAATTGTCCCGGGCTCTTTTTAACCCGGCGAAGTATTCTTCGGCTCAGGATGCTCAATCCTATTCAATCCTTTCGGCCGGTTGCAGATTATAACAAAAGGGCCGTCGATTTCAGGCCTGCTTAAATTCACTTTCGACACGGTTCAGGCTCACTGAACCTTGACCCGAGACTTTTCGTCAAGTACCTGACTTCCATCCTTAACGATAAGATCGCCTTCCTCAATTCCGGAAATAACCTCCACATATTCCCTTCCCTTGAGCCCCAGTTCTATGTCTTGATATACCACCCGGTTATTGCTGATCTTCATGATCCGGTAGCGTCCGTCTTCGCTGCTTTTTAAAGCCTCCCGGGGCACCAGCAGTACGCCATCCCGGCGGGTAGTTTCAATGCTGACCCGCACTTCATAACCGGGCTTAAGCTTGGAACTGGAGTTCAATTTGATCATCACCGGCACCCGGCGCTGTTCAACGCCCAGAGCCGAGATTTTAGCAAAAGCCCGGGGTTTGATCTCACTGACCACTCCGGAGAGCACCTCTTCCCCCAGCACGGTCGCGGTAATCGAAACCGGTTGCCCCAGCTGGACGTCACCCAGATCATCGCTCAATAGATCGGCCTGTATCTCTAATTGCGACGTAGTCCCGAGCTGGGCCAGGAGGCTTCCCGGAGTTATATACGTTCCTTCCTTGCCCGGCAGGTCCAAAACGGTTCCATCAATAGGGCTTTTTATGATGAGGGCACTCCGCTTGCTCTGCAAACTGCCGGTCAATTCAGAGTAAATAGCGATTTTACTTTGCACCTGGCCCATATACTGCCCGTGCAGTTCGACCTGCTGCACTGCCTTTTGCAGGCGGTCCCGGGCCGCTTCATAATCAGCCTGGCTTACGGCGCCCATTTCATACAGCGATTTTTGCCGGTCGAAGGCGGTCTGAGCCTGACTGGTCTCCATTTCATAACTGGCCATGGTCAGCTCTGCCTGGCTAAGCTCCCCCCGGGCCAGAGCCAGCTGGGCCTGGGCCTGTTCGGTTTCCGCGTCCAGATCCGGGTTTTTCAACCTCATCAATACAGTTCCCGAGCTTACCTGCTGTCCGGTCGCAACCATCACCTCTTCGACCAGCCCGTAGTTCTGGGCCTCTACATCATACTGGTCCACCGTTTTAACATATCCGGTTTCGCTGATGCTGTTGACCAACGCCCCTTTTTGGATCCTGGTTGCCGTCACCGGCTGAGCGCTGCTGACATAATAGAAAGCAGAGATGAGAATCAATAAAACCGAAGCCCCGACTATCCACCAGACTTTCCTGTTCTTCACCGTATTTCTCCCCCTCCATTTACTCGCCGAATAACTCCCCAGAGCTCGGATAGGCCACTTATTACCACTCGATCATTTCCGGGTCGAGCGGTTCCTGGTTAACACGCAATTCCACTATACTGCCGCTTCGCATCCTGACGACCCTCTGGCCCATATCCGCGATAGCGGTATTGTGAGTCACTATAATTACGGTACTGCCGGTTTCCCGGTTGATCCGGTTAAGCAAAGCCAGCACGCTCTTTCCGGTCTGGTAGTCCAGCGCGCCGGTGGGTTCGTCGCATAGTAAAAGACGCGGCTTTTTTACCATGGCCCGGGCAATAGACACCCTCTGCTGCTCTCCTCCAGAGAGCTGGGCCGGGAAATGGCCGGCCCGTTCAGCCAGTCCTACCAACTCCAGGACTTCGGCAACCGGCATAGGGTCCTCGACCAGTTGGGCAGCCAGGGCGACGTTTTCCGCGGCGGTTAGATCCGGAATCAAGTTGTAGAATTGAAAAACAAAACCCACCTCGTGGCGGCGGTATTGAGTGAGTTCCTTGTCTGAAGCACGGGTTAAATTATGGCCCTGAAAGAAGATTTCTCCCGATGTCGGCTGATCCATTCCTCCCAGGATGTTAAGGAGGGTGCTCTTGCCTGAGCCGCTGGGTCCCATGATAATCATAAGTTCACCGCTCATGATATCCACCGTGCTCGCCAGCAAAGCGTCCACTATAACCTCACCCATCTGATACTGTTTGGTAACTTCATGCAGGTGGATCAGTACCTCTTGTTCCATAGTGCTCTCCCATTTTTCGTCAAAATAGCAATTTCTCTTAATTATACGTTTCCATTAACGCACAATGAATCCTTTATCGGCTTATTATCAGTGAAAGAGGGATTTATCAATATCGTATTCTAAATGGAATAGAATCAGGGTTCTTCATCCTTATAAAATAGTTCCTTAAAAAAATCCAGGTATTCTTCAGCTTCAGCCACAATCTTTTGATAGTCCATCGGCTCCTGGTTGACTTTGATTTTCTCAATCCATTCATTACTGAAGCCATCAAAGGCCCATATAACAGTATTTATAGTCTTGTTAAGGTCCAGCCCCGCTTTAAACTTTGCCATATCAAGATTATTGAAGAACCTGGCCCTGGCATCAGCCACAGTTTCCCATTGAGCCTTTTTATAATAGGAAACCGCAACCTCCGAGCTGTCCAAGACCAGCATTTCCAAAAATTCAAACATGGCCGGGTGTTCATACATCATCTGCAATTTAACATTAAGGGCCAGCCGGTATTTGGCGAAAAAGTCCGTTATCTCCATGTCCATTTTTTCATAAAACGCTTCGGTAGTTAGCTTAAAAACATAATCACAGAGATAAATGAACAGCCTTCTTTTGCTGCCAAAATAGTGAAACAGAGCCCCTTTCGAAATTTCGGCTTTGGCAACAATAACATCAGTGGCCGTCTGAGTGTATCCCTTGTTGGAGAATTCCTCTAAAGCCGCATTGATTATGCGTTTTTTCTTTTGCGGGTCAAGGTTTTCAAATGATCGGTTCACAGGCATCACCAAAATGCGCAGATTGACTGTTTTGGTCAAAAATATTTTACAGCTAGTTGATCGAACCAGTCAACTAGCTGTAATAATAATTCATCCAAAATGAGTTTGAGGACGGTTCTTCAACTTATTTTGCTTTTACCGGGAATATAAATAGCCTTATTCGTAGCGCAGCGCGTCGATGGGATCAAGTTTAGCTGCCCGGTTGGCCGGGTAGATGCCGAAGGCTATGCCTATACTCGAAGAGAACAGGAAGGAAATAATAATGACCTGATAGGATATTACCACTGGCATGCCAAGAAAAACCGATATCAGAGCCCCTATTCCAATGCCCAAAAGCATGCCTATGGTGCCTCCTATAGCAGAGATGACCAGGGCTTCAACCAGGAACTGGATCAGTATATCCTTGCGCCTGGCTCCCACCGCGATGCGAATCCCGATTTCCCTGGTGCGTTCCGTGACTGAAACCAGCATAATATTCATAATACCTATGCCCCCTACCACCAGGGCGATGCCCGCCAGAGCTCCAAATACTCCGGTAATAGCGCCTACAATGGTGTTGATCTGGGCCATCATCTGTTCATTGGTCTGGGTCACAAAACCCTTTTTAATCCCCTGGCGCATCTCCAGCATTCTGATGGTCTGATTGGTGGCCACTTTAAACTGCTCGGCGTTTTTTACCCTGACCAGGGCCTGCTGAATTTCCTTGGTCTCTTCCATCTCCAGCACGCACTGGGCCGGCACGTAGCTGTAGTAAGACTGCATGCCCATAACCTGGGCCTCCGGTTTGGATAGGCCGCAGATAACAAAGGGTATCCGGTTTATCCGCACCGTCTTACCGATGGCATCGACTCCGGTTCCGAACAGTTCTTCCGCCATCTTCTGGTTTATAACCACCACCCGGCGCCCCATCTGGTTTTCAACCTCGGTAAAGAAGCGCCCCTTTTCCAAACCCAGGGTGCTGATCTTCAGATAGTCGGGGCTGGTGCCGATGAGCATGCCGGTAAGCTTTTTGCGCGGCGTTTCAAAGGCGGCGCCGCTGGCGGCATAAGTCATCGGCACAATAAAATCTATTGACTCAATGGAATCCTCGATAAAATTCAGGTCTTCGATAGTCAGTTTGCCTTTTTGCCCATCGTCATTGCGCACCGCCACCAGAGTAAAAGAGTTTACCCCCAGGCGTTCAACCTCAGTGGCGGTCTGCTTTTGGAGACTCTGTCCCAGGGTAACGATAATTATGACCGACAGAACGCCAATGATAATGCCCAGCATGGTCAACGCGGAACGCAGCTTGTTTACCCAGACCCCTTCCAGGGCCACCATAAGCATTTCCCTTAATTTCATGCCAGACCTTCTTCCTGTTCCAGCCACAACTGCAGCCGTTCTTGGGCTTGGTAGGGCTCGGCCACAGCTTCGCTGTGAACCAGCCGTCCATCCCGAAAGTGGATGATGTTCCTGGTATGACGGGCTATCTCAGGTTCATGGGTAACCAGAACAATGGTGCTGCCCTGCCGGTGGAGCTCCTGAAACAGGTCGATGATTTCATACCCCGAGCCGCTGTCCAGATTGCCGGTCGGTTCGTCAGCCAGCAAAAGCCCTGGATTGTTGACCAGAGCCCGGGCAATGGCCACCCGCTGTTTCTGCCCCCCGGACATCTCGTTGGGACGATGGTTTACATGACTGGCCAGGCCTACCCGCTCCAGGGCGGCTCTAGCCCTGGCCCGGCGCTCTTTGGCGCTTATGCCGGCATAGAGCAGGGGAAGCTCGACATTGCGCAGGGCATTGAGCCGGGGCAGCAGGTTGAAATTCTGAAATACAAAACCGATTTTCTTATTGCGCAGGTTGGCCAGCTGGCTTTCATCCAGACTCCTGGTATCCACTCCGTCCAAAATAAAGCTGCCCCCGGTGGGACGATCCAGCAAGCCCAGTATGTTCATCAAGGTGGATTTGCCCGACCCGGACGGGCCCATGATGGCAGTGAAATCACCTTCACTGATTACCAAATCGAGGGCTTTAAGGGCATTCACCTGCACGGTGCCGGTGTCATAGGTTTTGGAAACCTTCTCTAAAACGATCATTTTTTGCGAACCTTTTTCCCGTCGCTCAAGTCTGCGGGCGGATTGATAACCACTTGATTGTCCAGCTCCAGCCCGGACTTTATCTGAATGGTCAAGCCGTCGCTGATGCCGGTGGTAACCGGAACCAGTTGGGCGGTTCCGTCCTTAACCAGCCACACGCTGCGCCCTTCATCCTTTTCCACCAGGGCTTCGATCGGCACGATGAGGGTGTCCTCTTCCGCCGTGGTTATATCCATATCCACACTGTATCCGGGCAGCAGCGACCCGGGGTTTTCGATTTCAACTATGATAGGCAGCGATCTGCTCGAATCAATCTGGGCTTTTTCCGGGTCTAAGACCTCCAGCCCTACCTCCTTTACCCGGCCCTGATACTTGACCTCGGAAAAGGCATTGCCGCTTATCTGCACCTTCTGACCCGGCTTGATCTTGCTGGCCTCGGTTTCGGGAACACTGCCTTCGATAAGCAGCCGTTCCATACTGGAAATGCTTAAAATAGGAGACAATTCGTTGACCAGGTCCCCGGGACTTACACTGATGGAGAGGATTTGTCCATCCCGGGAGCAAACTAAACCCTGGCCCTGGACCAGGCGTTCCAGCGACTCCAGGCGCAGGCGCGCGGATTCAAGCGCCGCCTCATAGGATTTCAGCTTCGCCGGAGCTGCATCCTGGGCCCGGCGCAGATCGCTTTCGGCTTTGGCCAGGCTGGCCTGGCTGTTTTCAAAGTCAGATTGGGCCTTGTCATAGTCGACCCTGGACATGGCCCCCTGTTCATATAAAACAGTAGCGCGTTTGAAGGCGTCTTCATCGTTTTTGTAATTACTCCAGGCCTGAACCAGGGCCAGTTCGGCGGTCGCCACTTCCGAGCTCTTTCCTCCGGACCGGGCGCCGGCCAGGTCGGCCTCGGCGCGGGCCAGATCAGCCCTGGCCTGGGCCAGCTTTTCCTGGCCGTTGGGAACCGAAAGTTCGATGAGGACCTGCCCGGCCTTCACCTCTTCCCCCAGACGCACGTGAACTGCTTTGACCGTGCCACTGGCTTCAGAAAAAAGCACCTCTTTGTCAGCCGCGACTATCGTGCCGCTGGCCGGAACCTTCTCCACCAGCTGGGTTTGAGTTACCTTGGCCATATCGACCTTTACCACATCCTTCTGAGTGATGCGATAAACGTTTACAATGATAAGGGCCAGGACCAGCAGGCCAATCCCGCCCCCTATCAAGATTTTCTTTATCGGTCTTCGTTTTTCTTCCGGATGGGCCTGGACTTCAGACTCCAATCCCTTCACCCACTTTCCAGGAAATGTATCGCCTACGTATAGTTAAACCGTGGTTGGAAACAGACCTCCCAAAAAGGCCATTCCCACCGCCAGTATTATCCAGAGAACCAGGATATATAGTCCTATTCCTTTGACGCTTTTGTTCATTACGATGGCACCACCCAGGGCTAATAACGCCAGCCCCCAGATAGTAAAAAGATCGAAGTTGGCCAGGAAACGATACAGAAAAGTCTGGGTGTCGCTGCCCAGCAGCACGGCCAGGCTGGTGTTGACCTGCAGGGCGGCGTTCATCCCCATCGCTTTTATCAAGCCGCTGGCTATTATCTGGTGAATTACCGTGGGAACACTGCTGAAAACCGCCACCGCAAAGAGCTGCTTAAACTTGCCTTCGCCCAGAGCGATCTGGTTGTATATGAGCAGAACCAGCGCCTGCAGTAGCCATAAAATTGGATAGCTGATTATAACTCCGATCACCGCCATGGGCAGCAGCATCTTTAAACCGGCATCTATTTGACTGGGGGTTGCTCCTTGTTTGGTCATCAACTCAACCGTATACTGCCGGGTTTCTGGCCCTATCAGCAGCGTTGCTGCTATCATGATAACCAGAAATAGAGCCGCCGGGATTAGGAAACCGGGCTCCTCTTTGACGGCTTGAAAAGTTCGGGAGGGACTGACTATGACCTTCCACAAACGCTGGCCGACATTCATCTGAGGATTTTCCACTTTTATTCCTCCCTTTCCATTTAACTAAACAATCTGCAGTTTTTTTTCAGCTGATGCTTTATTTTCGACACCAACCTGGCAAATCCCTGCCGGATTTATGTGCACCGCATTGTACGCCGCAATACTGCCGCCGGAAATATTCTATTCCTATGTAGGCTTTCCTAGCACCACTCCGCCATCAAAGGCCGCTTAGCACTGCTTCCGATACCGGCGGATATGAACCATTACCCCTCCCAGACCGGCTGCTATAATTGCACAAAACATGATAGCCAGGATAAGCTGGTTCTTCTCAGCGACTGGTATAGTGCCCGGCTTGAATAGCAGCGGGTAAGCCATAATGATCGATACCATGAACAGTATTGCCACTGACACCCCAATAGCTGCAATAACGCGGCGGCTTCGCTCTTCCAGGCTAGTTTGATCGCTGAAAGCTTCGGGACGCTCCCCGTCATATTCCATCCGCCAGACGTAGGCGCTGGCCATCCGCCCCACCAGTTCCCACCCGAACTCTTCATAGGTGCTTTGGTAGTCCCGTCCGGGGTTGGCCTGCAAATCGAAAACAAACCTGTACCTTTTGGCTTCGCCGCGCTTAAAAACCATCAAAATCGTGTCCCACTGCCCTATGCGCTCAAGCTGCCACCCCCGGGCCGCCATTTCCTCCATCCAGCTTTCAAATTTTTCCGGGATCACCCGCCTGAAGACCGGAAACCAAACTAGCTTTTTATTTTTCATAGCAATCCCTCCGTATTTCGGTACAGCTCGGCGATACGCCGCGCTTCTTTGCGGAGTATGGCTTCACCCAGTTCGCTTATCAGGTATACTTTGCGGCGGTTTTCCTCCCTGACCGGGTAGATTAAACCATCACCCTCCAGTTTGCCCAGGCTCGAATATACAGTGCCCGCCCCTAGAGAGATGCGCCCCCCGCTGATTTCCTTAACGTGCTGCATAATGCCATACCCGTGCCTTTCCTGCCTCAAGGAGAGCAGGATGTAAAACATGGTCTCACTCATTGGGATATAGCGCTTTTCAGCCTTCTCCAGATACATTAAATCCCCCCTGGTATAGCGCATCGTAATATACTTTATTATTGTATATCACGTCACGATATATCGTGTCAAGATGTATGTTGATGATTTAATTGGGAATTCTGTCATGGGCAGAGATGGGTGGTCGTTTGGCGGGTGACATCTTACCGCTTCCCCCCGGGGCGATAAGAAGCAACATCCGATAAAGTTACCCCCAAGTTAGCAAGACAGGTCTATTGGTTATTGAATAATTCATGTTTAATTATTTGAACAAAAATTTTAGAAACACCGCAAAAACACGAATTCATATATTTCAGGTATGATATATAACTGTTTAGATCAACTTGCAGGTATTTCGTGCATCTCCAAAGGGAAATAACGACAAAGAGAAGAAATATATCTAATAATGAATAAAATTGGTAATACACATAGCGCCCATTAGAATAATTTACTCAACCCATCATGCCCGCAGGACGCAGCCACCTATGAAAATTACGGTAGGTGGTTGTATCAAAGCAGATATCTGCTAAATTGGGATTATCAGGGTCAAAGGCTGAAGAAAGATTGATGGTATTAC
>Ga0228535_1001778_pt1 | contig 27733 bp, 21 predicted proteins | sample SJ1metagenome_FD_168457 | JGI IMG/M metagenome (GOLD analysis project Ga0228535, IMG submission 168457) | Enriched culture of PCE-dechlorinating microbial communities from Ithaca, New York, USA - SJ1 | ecosystem: Engineered > Modeled > Simulated communities (microbial... > Unclassified | place...
ATCCAGCGGATAACCCTGTGGATATTGGCACCATGAAAACGGGTTTTTTGCGGTTTTTCAAAAAGCGATCACGTAATTTCAACAAGTTACAGGAGCTGGTTGGCCGGCAAGTGTTGAAGAAAAGTATGAGCAATGACATCCGAAATGCCGGTCGATGCACCGTCAGGGATCGGAGCCTACACTTTCTGGAATTCCGCGAGCGCCTTTTCCAGTGTCGTGCTGTGTCCTTCGTCTGCCGCCATCATGGCTTTGAATAGTTTGGCGCATGCTTCGTCGGAAAACCGCGCCGCGGCATCAAGGTGAAACCGGCTGAAAATTGTTTCACAGTGTATGGAGATTTTCAGGGCATCCGCAATGTCGGGAACGGTTTCCCGCACCTTGTGCAAGGTCATCCGTGCAAAGGACAGATGTTTTTCCGCCTCATCAGCGGATATTTTCATTTCCTGGATCGATGGCGTGCATGTCCGCATGGCGAGCCTGATTTGATATTCGTGATTTCTCTCTTCCGCCGCGGTCTTCTGGAAAAGCCGCGAGATGTCCTGGTTGAAACGGTATGCCGCGGTAAAAAATTCATACATATCGGCCATAACAAGTTCGATATCCGCGCATCGGTGCAAGATGGCCAATGCGTCCGTCTGGGATGTCATTTCGTGCCTCGCTTTTTAAGATGAAAAAAAACTTAGAAATCCGGCGTTTCTGATGGTAGGATACCGCCATGACGCCTCGTCCTCTGGTTATCCCCCTGTTTTCAGCAATGGCCGGACTTTCTTCGGCCTGTCTGTGGGGAACATTCTTTCCACATGTCGCTCTTTCGATTATCCTTGCTATATCCTTCCTCCTGGTTTTTGTCAAGAATCGACTCGTTTTCCCGACAGCGCTTGCCTTCTGCTTTTTCGCCTGGGGCAACCTGTCCCTGGCGCCGTATCTTGAGCCTGTCTTTCCATCCGATTCCGTTGTCCGATTTGCGGGAAAAGAACCCCTTGCCATCGAAGGAGTCATTGACATGCGTCCTGACTGGCGCGAAAAGGGGGGGCGGCTCTATCTTCGTGCCGTCAGAGTCTTCCGGGGGGGATGGTCCTCCTCGGTGAGCGGAAGGCTCCTCCTCACCATTGGCGAGGGGAGGTCGCCTTTTCTGACAGGTGACCGGGTTCGGTTCGTGTCCCAAATCCGAAAACCGAGGAATTTCGGGGTTCCGGGCGAGTTTGATTACGAGCGCTACCTTGCCTTCCGGAATGTCCATGCAACCGCTTATGTCCCAGCCGCGTCCGAGATAATCCTTATCAGGGGAGGCGTTGCCTATCCCTTGCAGCGTTGTATCGACGGGATCGCGGCCGACCTGGGAAATCGTATCGGTGAACGGCTTCCACCCGACGATGGAGCCGTTTTGCGGGCGCTCCTCCTGGGAGAAGCGGGCGGAGTGCCGGACGGGATCCGGGATTTGTACACCAGAACCGGCGTCAACCATATTCTTTCCATCTCGGGTTTTCACGTGGGGGTGATTGCATTATTCATTTTTCATCTTGGATTCCTGGCTGCCCGTCGTTCCCCGTTCCTCCTGCTGTATGCCCACCCTCGGCGTGTAATCCTCGTATTCACCATCCCGGTCATCCTGTTCTACCTTTTCCTTTCCGGAAACGCGCCGGCGACTGTTCGTTCGGTCGTAATGATCATCACGTATATTGTCGCTCTTCTTCTCGATCGAGAGACGGATCCCCTTAATTCGCTGGCGCTGGCTGCGCTGGTCATCCTGGCCTGTTCTCCCGTTTCCCTCTTCGACATCTCTTTTCAGCTCTCTTTTCTCGCCATATGGGGAATCGTTACCCTTACGCCACTCATGATGGCCCCCTTCGAAGCGCTTCATGGTAAGGCGCTCCGTTGGCTGCTGCTCTTCCTGATGGCATCGGTCTCGGCAACGGCAGCCACGCTGCTCCCCGTGTCCCTGTATTTTCATCGCACCACCCTTACCGGGCTGCTTTCTAATTTTTTCATCGTTCCCCTGATGGGATACGGTTCCGTCGTGCTGGGATTTTGCGCGCTTCCCTGTCTCCATTGGTTTCCTTCCTTCGCGGGCCTGCTGCTGGAGATGGCCGGCTTTCTGGTGAAGGTCTCGACCGGCATCCTTACGTATCTTGATACCATTCCCCTCCTGCCTGTCTGGAGGACAACGCGTTTTGATCTGCTTCTCTGCTTCCTGGCCCTGTCGGCGGTTTCTTTCCTTCCTGAAGGCCGACTGCGCCGTAGCGGTTGCTGTGCCCTGGTCGTGATGTTTATCGTAACAAGGCTTGCCGTCACCGATCCGGATGCCGGGAAACTGCGTCTCGACTTCTTCAGTGTCGGCCAGGGAGAGTCTTCCCTGGTTACCTTCCCCAACGGAGAAAGGATGCTCGTGGATGGTGGTGGAAGTTACCGGGACGGCGGAATGGATCCCGGGGAAAGGCTCCTGGCGCCGGCTCTATGGAGCAGGGGAATCCACAGGCTGGACTATCTGGTTCTCAGTCATCCCCATCCGGACCATCTGAAGGGACTGCTTTTCATAGCGCGGAATTTTTCCATCGGGGAATTCTGGGAAAGCGGCGTCAACGGTGGAGGGGATGATTATCTGACGTTGAAGGGCATCCTGGCGGAGAAGGGCGTTCCTGTTCGACGGATAGATGCTGCAACCGGTCCGGTCCGGGTCGGCGCGGCGCTCATCGAGCCGCTTGCGCCGCGCCGCCTTCCGGGTGCTGCCGCGGATCTCAATGAGGCGTCTCTGGTGTTTCGCCTCCGCCTTGATGGTTTTGCCGTGCTTTTTACCGGAGATATTGGGCCCGAGACAGAGGATGACCTGCTTAGAGTTCCGCCGTCACTGCACTGTACGGTGCTCAAGGTAGCTCATCACGGAAGCAGATCCTCTTCATCCGAGGAGTTCCTTGAGGCAACCTCCCCATCCTGCGCCCTTATCGGAGCGGGGTATGAGAACCGCTTTCATCTTCCGTCCCGTGAAACGCTGAAGCGCCTGCGGAAGCAGGGAATTCGCGTATTGCGCACGGATCTGGACGGCACAATCACCGTTATCTACGGCAACGGAATATGGAGCGCCTCACCTTTCATGAAAAACGGGCATTTTGATTGACAATGTTCGGTTTTCTTTGCTAGTTTGAGGGTCGAATCTACCATGTCCCGAACGGGTAGCAGCGCGTGAATGGATGTTCTGGGAGACGCGGAATGGAAAGAATTCTCGTCGTTGAAGACGACCGGTTTTTCCGGGAGATGTACTGCCATCTGCTGAGCGGAGAGGGGTATGAGGTGCATACCGCCGCATCCGTTGATGAAGCGATGGAGTTTCTCCTCAGAACGGAATGTCACCTTATTGTGACCGACCTGATAATGCCCGGTCAGAGTGGAATGGACCTTCTTTTCCGCGTGAAAAGGCACGATCCGGACATCGACGTTATTATGGTGACCGGCAACACCAACGTGGAATCCGCCATCCAGGCCCTGAAAAACGGCGCCCGGGATTATCTCCTGAAACCGGTCAACCATGATGAGCTGCGGCATACCGTTGCCCTCTGCATGGAGCAGCGTAGGCTACTGAACGAAAATAGCGAATTGAAGGGACTGGTGCACCTTTTTCAGGTCGGTCAGACCATTTCCAACTGCCTGGAGATTGAGCGCCTCGGCACGCTGGTGGTAGACTCTTTCGCCAAGGAACTCGGCGCGGAGAGGGCGTTGGGGATCTTTACCGATGAAGACGGGGGCCTCTCCCTGCAGGATATTCGCGGATTCACCGTCCAGGAGGGTACGCGGATCAGCGAAATGATTCTTGCCTGCAACATCAGGTTCGGCGTGGAAACCGTTGTGAGAAAGGATGTGAAGTGCCTGTGCGTGCTTGATTCACTTCCCGGAGAAGGTATCCCGGCGGGCCTCGATGAGGTGCTGCTGTTTTCGATCCGATCAAAGACGCTCCTGCAGGGGATCGTGGCGATCTTCAATCCGGAGGGCGGCGCTCTTCCGGAGGAACTGAATCTCAGGAATCTTCATTTTCTTCAGGATCAGGCCTCTCTGGCCTTTGAAAACGCGTCCCGTTTCGCGTCCGCGCGGAATCTTCTCTATATCGACGAACTTACCGGACTGTTCAACTACCGCTACCTTGATCTCGCCCTGGAACGGGAATTGAAGCGCGCGGATCGCTATGGTTCCTGTGTCGCGATCCTTTTCATCGACCTGGATCTCTTCAAAGGGGTCAATGATACCCATGGTCACCTCATCGGCAGCCGGGTACTGGGTGAAGTCGGTTCACTATTGAAAAGATCGGTGCGCGACGTGGATCTGGTGATTCGATATGGGGGAGACGAATATACGATTATCCTCGTGGAGACGGACGCGGAGAGCGCCGCCACCGTAGCCGAGCGTATCCGGACCACCATAGAAAGAAATGTGTTCCTCGCCGACGACGGGTACAATATTCACCTGACGGCATGCATAGGCTACGCCTGCTTTCCCGACGATACCCGATCGAAACTGGAACTGCTGGAAGTGGCCGACAAGGCGATGTATCGGGGAAAGTTCAGCGGCAGAAACAGGGTGTTCAGGGCGTTGCAGGAAGACTGACGCGGTAGTGAAACAGAGAAGGGATACCATACGTGGCACTGACAGGAATCAAGGGGTTTAACGATATACTTCCCGGCGAGGTCCGGAAATGGCAGCACGTGGAGAAGACAGCACGACGGGTCTTCGAGACCTACGGTTTTTCCGAGGTCCGGGTTCCGGTCCTGGAGAAGACCGAACTGTTCGCCCGCTCCATCGGCGATGCCACCGACATCGTGGAAAAGGAGATGTATTCCTTCACTGATAAGGGGGGGAATGCGATCACCCTTCGTCCCGAGGGGACGGCAGGAGTTATCCGCGCCTTTATCGAACACAAGCTGCACGTGGCGGACTCGGTTGCGAAGCTCTACTACATGGGACAGATGTTCCGCTACGAGCGGCCGCAGAAGGGGCGATACCGCCAGTTTCACCAGATAGGCGTCGAAGTCGCCGGTGTCTCGGATCCCAAGATCGACGCGCAGGTGCTGACCATGCTCTGCCATTTCTTCGCCGAACTGGGGCTGACCGAGCCCAGGCTCCAGATTAACTCTCTCGGGTGCCACGAGTGCCGTCCGGAGTATCGGAAAAAGCTCCGGGAGTTTCTGAGTGAACGGCTGGAAAGCCTGTGCGACGACTGCAAGCGGAGGTATGAGACAAACCCGCTCCGCGCCCTGGACTGCAAGGCGGTCGGCTGTCGGGAGGCGACAGTGGGCGCGCCGTCCGTTCTCGATCACCTCTGCGCCGGGTGTGAAGACCATTTCTCCCGCACAAAGAAGTACCTGGACGCGGCCGGAACCGGATACGATATCAATCCCCGTATGGTGCGAGGCCTCGACTACTACACCCGTACCACTTTCGAACTGGTTACCGGACTGCTCGGCTCCCAGAGCGCGGTGGCGGCCGGCGGCCGGTACGACCGGCTCATCGAGGAATTGGGCGGTCCCGCGCTTCCCGGTATCGGCTTCGCCCTCGGGGTGGAGAGGGTCGTTCTTCTCCTTGACGGCGAAGGGTTGGAAAGTCGACCCGACCTGTTTATCGCCTACCACGGGGAGGCTGCCGGTGACGCGGCATTTCTTCTCATGTGCCGCCTGCAACGGATGGGGATCTCCGTGGAACTGGACTACGAAGGGAAAAGCCTGAAGAGCCAGATGCGCCGCGCGGACAAGTTCCGTGCACGATACACCCTCATCATCGGCGAGGACGAACTGGCAAGGGGAAAGGCGGCCCTCAAGGAGATGGACCGCGGAGTTCAGGAAGAGGTCGTCCTCGACGCGGATGCCATCGCGGGCACGCTGAAAGGCGAGGGCAGGGCGTAATCCTTGGAGTATCTCTTTTTTATCATCGGGGCATCCGTCGGCGGTATTTGCGTCTGGCTGGTCCTCAGATCCCGGCTCGACCTTGCGATCGAGCGTTCCAGGTCAGAGCATGAAGGGGAGATCGCGGCGCTTGCCGAGCGCCTTGCTGGAAAAGAAGAGCAGATTGCAGGCCTGAAAGTCTTACTTGTCGAGCGGGACGGACAGGTCTTCGCGTTGCGCGATGAAAACTCCTCCCTGAAGGTCAAGGTTTCTGAACTGGATACCGTGATCCGGGAGGAACGTAAGGTCGCAGCCGAAAAGCTGGCACTGCTGGATAGCGCCCACGAAAGACTGTCCCTTGCCTTCAAGGCGCTTTCGGCCGAGGCGCTCCAGAGCAACAATCGTTCTTTCCTGGAACTGGCCGGAACCCTTTTCGAAAAATTCCAGGAAGGCGCCAGGGGTGACCTGGATCTGCGCAGGCAGGCCATCGATGAGCTTGTCAAGCCGCTTCGGGAGTCCCTTGACAAGGTAGACGGCAAAATCCGGGAACTGGAAACGGTCCGGACCACCGCCTACGCGACCCTTACCGAACAGATCAAATCCCTTGCCGCCTCCCAGTCGCAACTTCAGGGCGAAACCGCGAACCTGGTAAAGGCCCTCCGCTCGCCAACGGTGCGCGGCCGTTGGGGCGAAATCCAGCTTCGTCGGGTGGTTGAAATCGCGGGGATGATCGCCTACTGCGATTTCGTGGAACAGGAGTCAACGACAGGCCCCGACGGGCGACTCCGGCCCGATATGGTTGTCCGTCTTCCCAACGACAAGAACGTGGTCGTTGATTCGAAGGCGCCGCTGGCTGCATACCTGGAGGCCCTGGAGGCAGACGATGAACAGGTCAGGCTCCAGAAACTGAGGGACCATGCGCGCCACGTGCGCACACATCTGAGCAAGCTGTCCGCCAAGTCCTATTGGGACCAGTTCAAACCCACCCCGGAGTTCGTAGTCCTCTTCCTCCCGGGAGAGACCTTCTTCAGCGCCGCACTGGAGCAGGATCCGTCACTTATCGAGTTCGGCGTGGAACAGAAGGTTATCCTCGCCACCCCAACCACTCTCATCGCGCTGCTGCGTTCCGTTGCGTACGGTTGGCGCCAGGAGCGCGTCGCCGAAAACGCGCAGGCAATCAGCGAACTGGGCAAGGTTCTCTATGACCGGGTTGCGATCCTGGCATCCCATTTCACCGATCTTCGCCGGGGACTTGAGCGGGCCGTCGAATCCTACAACCGGGCAGTCGGTTCCCTTGAAAGCAGGGTTCTGGTTTCCGCACGCAGGTTCAAGGAGTTGGGAGCATCAACCGGCAGGGACATTGAACCCCTTGAAGCCATCGACACCCGGCCGCGAATCGCTGAGTCTTCCGATCTTCTCCCTGAAGATGAGGAGACGGTGGGATGAGGCGCGCCCAGTTTTTTTCCCTTTCAGTCCGGATGCAGGAAAACCCCAATGGTGACGGCGATCTTCTCCAGGGCAAGCAATTCGTTCCTGGAAAAGTCGGTCCCGGCGGACGCGACGTCCTCCGCTTTTCTGCAGACCTGAAGTACCCCCGTGACCTGCCCCTCGCGTGTCAGGGGCACACTCATGATCTTCTGGATGGGCAGGGTTTGGGGTTCTGTGCCGCGGAACAATTCGAAGAAGGATGCGTGGGGTGTCACGGCAAAAGAGTTGTTCAGGAAACCCTTTTTCTCGCGGGCCGTCCGGGCAACGAGCGGGTTTGCCGCGGAAAGCGGTACGGTTCCAGCGTCCCGTAGGCGCCGAGGCCAGATGAAATGGAGGGATTCGCCGGTCGGGTCGAGCAGGAAGACCGCCACTTCGTCCGGTTTTACCGAGAATGCTCGGGATACAAGCGTGGCAGCCGTTTCCAGCTTGTCTTCGTCTGACGGTGCGGCTGACAGCGACGCATGGAGTCTCATGCAGAATTCATCCAGTTTCATGTCGTTTCTCCTGATAGTGCTGCTCATCCTTTAGCACAAGGGCCTTGCCTCGGTCAAAAAGAATTGCATCAGGAAAAATATCGTCTATATAGTATTCCGACGTGATACACGTTTCTTTGCTTCCGCAAACCGGGAAGAAGAGGTCTTTTCCGCGGGCAGTGACATACCGTTATCCAAAGGAGCTCAATTCTATGCAAGATTTGTCCGAGATGCATGAAAAATGCAGTCAGTGCGGATTTGAGTACGCACGAATCGACACGGAGCGGTGGCTCGACAATACCGCCCGTCGCGTCATGTGCCCTGTCTGCGGCTGGACCAGGCTGGAAGAGCATCACTGGCCTGACGGCGTTCCCCAGTTGCTGAAACGGACAGAGAGCTTCGGTTTCGGAGCATATAGACTTGTACCGCCCGGCGGATACTCGGGATACAACGCATTTCACTCTTCGCCCGATCCGGCGGTTATCGAGCACATCAGGGAACTCCTGAACAAAAAGGGATGGAAGGGGTACCTGACGCTCTGGGATCAATCCGCCGGTCGTGCCCGACTGGTGGAGGGGAGTCCTCTGCAAAAATTCGATGCATCCGGATAGAAGTAGAAACAACCGTTGTTGCTGTTAGAAACGATAAAAACCGGGCCTGATGCGCTTTCAGGCCCGGTTTTTATGTGCGGATTCCGAAGAAGAGGTGTTTACCTCAGATTCCAGACAATCATCTCCCACATATCCCGCCAGTTTTTCCCCAACTCCCTCACCACTGACGGCTCGAAGCCGCAATGCATCATGCACTGCGCGCAACGATCGTCCTTTCCGACGCCGTATTTGTCCCAGTCGGTCTTTTCCATCATCTCCCGGTAGCTCGGATAATGGGTGTCGGTAATCAGGTAGCAGGGGGCTTTCCATCCCTGTGTGTTGCGGGTCGGGTTCCCCCACGGCGTACATTCCAGCTTCTTTTCGCCCATGAGAAAGCGGAGATACATGGGTGTGGAGAGGATCCTGTGTCGCTTGCTCATCTCGAAAACTTCACGGAACTTTCGCTCGATTTCGCGACGTTCAAGAAAGAGCTTCTCACCCACCGCCTCATAACCGAACCCCGGCGCCACCAGAAAGCCGTCCACGCCGATATCGTTGAGAAGGGTAAAGAGTTCATCGATCTCTTTCAGGTCCGTTTCCTTGAAGATGGTGGTATTGGTCCAGATACGGAAACCGGCCTTTTTGGCGGCGCGGATTCCGTCAATGGCTGTGGCAAAGGCATCGGGATGCTCAAGTATTCGGTTATGGGTCGCTTCCATCCCATCCATGTGCACGTTCAGGGTGAAATTCGGGTGGGGCCGCATCCATCCCAGCGCATCCTTCAGCAGGATGCCGTTGGTACAGAAGTAGATATGTTTTTTCCGGGCCAGCACCCCTTCGATCAGTGTGTGAACGTGGGTATAGAGGAGCGGTTCGCCACCGGTGATAGTAACGACGGGCGCCGGACATTCATCTACTGAGTGGAGACAATCCTCAAGCGACATTTCTTGCGCGAGCGTAGCGGCGTATTCGCGGATGCGTCCACAGCCGGAGCAGGAGAGATTGCAGAGATGGGTGGGTTCCAGCATGAGAACGAGGGGAAATCTATCAACCCCGTGGAACTTGTTCCGCATTATGTAGTTTGTCAGGTCCAGGTTCAACTTCAGAGGGAAACGCATGGGTACAACTCTTCCTTTCACGGGAAAAACAAAGTGAATCGTGTCTTATTTGATGCGCGCCAACGCGGGAGCGCTCGTGTTTCCACGTATCAGTAACTCTCCGGCTGAAGCGGCGATGCCCGCGGCGTCAAGTCCCAGGTCCGCACGCAGTTGGGCCTGGCTCCCGTGCTCGATGAAGCGGTCCGGGATGCCGATCCTTTTCACCCTTACATCGAACATGCCGGCCGATTCGAGCAGTTCGAGGATTGCGCTGCCGAAACCGCCCGCCAGCGCGTTTTCCTCCACGGTAAGCAGGACCCCGGTTCGTGATGCGGCCTTCAGTATCAGTTCCCTGTCGAGGGGTTTCACGAAGCGGGCATTGATTACCGTGGCGCGGATACCTTTTTCCGCAAGGAGTCTGGAGGCTTCCACTGCCGGGTAGACCGTGGCTCCGACGGCAATCACGGCCAGGTCGTCTCCATCCATGAGCACCTCGCCTCTACCGATTTCCAACGATATCGGCATATCGTCCATGGCGACGCCGTAGCCGGCCCCCCGGGGGTAGCGAAGGGCGATGGGACGCCCGGAATTGACAGCCGTCTTCAGCATGTGCTGAAGCTCGTTTTCGTCCTTGGGTGCCATCACCGTCATCTCGGGAAGGTGCCGCAGAAAGGAAAGATCGAAGACGCCGTGGTGGGTGGGACCGTCGTCCCCAACCAGCCCGCCCCGGTCAAGTGCGATGGTCACCGGCAGTTTCTGCAGGCAGATGTCGTGGAATATCTGGTCGTAGGCCCGTTGGGCAAAGGTGGAGTAAATCGCCGCCACCGGCCGGAACCCTTCGGCGGCCAGTCCCGCTGAAAAGGTGAGGGCATGCTGCTCTGCAATCCCCACATCGAAGAAACGGTCGGGAAACGCCTTCGCGAAAGGGGTCAGGCCGGTACCGTCCGGCATTGCGGCGGTAACGGCGATGATCCTGTCATCCTCCTCGCCCAGTTTCACCATGGTGCGTCCAAAAATTGAGGTGTAGGAGCTTGCGCCGCCCTTGGCGGCCTTTACCGCGCCGGTCTCGATATCAAAGGGACCGACGCCGTGGAAGAGGTCCGGAGTCTGTTCCGCGGGCGGATACCCCTTTCCCTTGGTGGTCATCACATGGATGAGGACAGGGCCCTCCGCGGTCCGACAATTCCGGAACACCTCTATCAACTGGGAAAGATCGTGCCCCTGGATGGGACCCACATAGTCGAAGCCGAGCGCTTCGAACAGAGTCCCCGGCGTAAGGAAGCCCTTGAGGGAGTTTTCCGCCTTGCGGGCAAAGTGGAGGATATTCCCGCCGATGGCCGGTATCCCTTTCAGGAGAGACTGCATCTCCTTTTTCAGTTCCCGATAATATTTGCCGGTCAGCTTGCGCGAGATAAAGGAGGAAAAGGCGCCCACATTCTTCGAGATGGACATTTCGTTATCATTAAGGACAACGATGAGATTCTTTCGAAGGTGGCCCGCCTGGTTGAGCGCCTCGAAGGCCATGCCGCCGGTGAGGGACCCGTCACCGATGACGGCGATTACCTTGCCGTCTTTGCCGGTCAGGCTGTCAGCAGCGGCCATCCCGAGGCCCGCGGAGATGGAGGTGGAGGAATGGCCTGCACCGAACGCATCGTGCGGGGATTCGCAGCGCTTCGGAAATCCGCTAATCCCCTTGTACTGTCGCTGGGTGTGGAAGACCTCCCTCCGACCGGTAAGTATTTTGTGGGTATAGGCCTGATGGCCGACATCCCAGATGATCCTGTCTGATGGAGACTCGAAGCAGTAGTGGAGCGCCAGGGTCAACTCGACGCACCCGAGATTGGAGGCCAGGTGGCCGCCGGTCCTGGAAACCGTTTCCAGCAGAAAGCCCCGGATCTCCTCGCTGAGGAGGGGAAGTTCATTTTCTTTCAGGCGCTTCAGATCTTCGGGGCCGTTGATTTTTTCAAGGAGTTGATACATGGTTGACTCCTGGGATTACGTGTTTGAGGAACGGGGCTGCTTTCATCCGGTCCGGTGCCCTTTTCAGTCTGCCCGCTGTACGTAGCCTTCGGCGCGGAACCATTCCACCGCCTTCGTAAGGGCATTCTTGACAGGTTGCTGGGGAAGCCCCAACTCCCGTATCGCCTTGGAGGAGTCGAAATACATGAGCTTTCCCGCCATGCGCACCCCGGCCAGGGGGATGAGCGGTTCCCTGCCCGTCACCCGCGAAATCGCCTCATTGGCGTACGCCGCCAGGAGGATGGGGGTATAGGGAAGCTTGACCCTGGGGGCGGGGAGTCCGGATATCTCCTCCAGAAGAGAGAAGATGTCCCGCAGGGTCAGGTTCTGGTTGCCTAAGATGTATTTCTCTCCGATCCGTCCGTGCCGGGCGGCTAGGACGTGGCCTTTTGCGCAATCTTCCACGTCGATGAGATTGAGGCCGGTATCCAGATAGGCGGGCATCCTGCGGTTGAGGAAATCGACGATGATCTTGCCGGTGGGAGTCGGTTTGATGTCCAGTCGCCCCACCGGCGTGGACGGGTTCACGATGACGAGCGGAAGGCCCCGTTCGAGAAAGGTCTCCGCTTCCCGTTCGGCGAGAAATTTGCTTTTTTTGTAGTGGCCGACCATTTCGTCGAAGGAAACGGGGGTATCTTCGGTTCCCGGAGTTCCATCACCGGGGTTGCCGAGGGCGCCGACACTGCTGGTATAGACGACACGCGAAAGATTCCGCTTCAGTGCCGCCTCCAGAACGGAGCGTGTCCCGCCCACATTAACGTCGTACATGGACTTCGGGTTGCGGATCCAGAGACGGTAATCCGCCGCGGCGTGAAACAGGGTGTCACAACCCGCGAGGCCCTGTTCAAGGGAGTCCTGATCCAGGAGATCCCCTTCGTGGAGTTCAATGGGGAGCCCGGCGAGATTCGTTCTGATCGACCCGGGCCTGACAAGCGCCTTGACTTCGCATCCCTGTTCGAGCAGTTCCCGCGCAAGGCTTGCGCCGATAAAACCGGTTGCTCCGGTTAAAAATACTTTTTTCATAGAAGCGGCACTGGAATGCCGCTCTTCCGCGGGCGGGAGTTTCGATGGAGAAGAGCGGCGAATGTATCAGTCGTTTTCGCCCGGAAGGGAGCGGTATTTCCCCAGGGCCATCAGAGGGAAACAGTTGCGGTAGATGTGGTATTTAATCATGAAATACTTGGGAAAACCGGTACCGGTGAACTGATCTTCATCCCATGTCCCGTCGGGTTTCTGCGTCCGGATCAGGTACTGGATACCGTCGGCTACCGAGGTGGATTTCTCCTCTCCCGCCGCCATGAGGGCGAGGAGCGCCCAGGCGGTCTGGGAAGGGGTGGTGTCCCCGATACCGGCGATCGACGGATCATGGTATGATTCGCAGCTTTCACCCCATCCCCCGTCCTCGTTCTGCTTCGACTTCAGCCAGTTCACCGCCTTTCGGATATACGGCTGAGAAGGGTCCTCGCCCATTGCCTGGAGCCCGGACAGCACGGACCATGTGCCGTAGATGTAATTAACGCCCCACCGGCCCCACCAGGGTCCTTCCGGGTCCTGGCTCTTCTTGATGAATTCGAGCGCTCGAACAGCGGCGGGATGCTCCTTCGGGTAATCGAAGGTACCCATCAGCTCCAGCATCCTGCCGGTAAGATCCGCTGTCGGGGGATCGATGAGGGCCTCCAGGTCGGCAAAGGGGATCTTGTTGAGGATATGCTTGGTGTTGTCCTTGTCGAACGCGCCCCATCCGCCGTTCTTGCTCTGCATTCCCAGGCACCAGCGGATGCCGCGCTTGATGGCGTCGTCCTTCGCCTTTCCGTTTTTAGTCTTCACATCTTTAATCGCCATCATGACGATCCCGGAATCATCAACGTCCGGATACCAGTCGTTGAGGAACTCGAATGCCCATCCTCCCGGTTCCAGGTCGGGACACTTGATCTTCCAGTCGCCGGGTTTGCGCACTTCCCGATCCAGGAGCCACTGGGTTGCCTTCACCAGGGCAGGGTGATCGTTCGGCACGCCGGCGTCGATGAGCCCCTTGAGCGCCAGGGCGGTGTCCCATACGGGAGAGACGCAGGACTGGAGGACGATGCTCTCCTCGCTTTCGATGCAGAAGTTGGCCAGCGCATCGAGCCCCTTCTGGATAACGGGATGATCGTTGGCGTAGCCGAGACAGTGCAGAGCCAGGATGGAGTTGAGCATGGCCGGCTGGATGCCGCCCCAGTCACCGGATGGTTCCTGGTGGTCAAGCACCCATTTTTCGGCGAAAGCCATGGCCCTTTTCATGAAGGGCCGGATGGGACTTCGTTCGTAGATCTTCAGCAGGTGATCCACGCCGATGAAAAAGTTCTTCCAGGTGAGGATTCCCTCTTCCTTGGTGAAGGTGTAGTCCGTGGGACGCGGCGGTCGAACATACAGTTCCTGGACTCGCGCTCGCGGCGGCAGCCTGCGCACCGGACGGGTGGCCATGACGATGGCGAGGGGGATAATCGTGGCGCGGGACCAGCTGGAGAGTTCATACATGTTCAGAAATGCCCAGTCCGGCACCAGCGACAGCTCGATGGGCATGGACGGGACGCCGAACCAGGCGAATTCCCCGAAGAGCGCGAGAAAAATCTTGGTGAAAACGCGGGTCTTGATGATGCCGCCGTTCTCCAGAATGAAGGCGCGGGCCTTCTCCAGCGCCGGGTGGTCCGACGAGTAGCCCGCCAGCTTCAGTGCGAAATACGCCTCCACCGTTGTGGAAAGATCGCCGGGGCCTCCGTAGTAAATGGTCCAGTAGCCGCCGTCGGTCTGTTTGCTGAGGATGTAGTTCGCCAGCTTCTTTTCCCGGCTCTTGTCCACCATGCCGAGGAAATGGAACAGCATGATGTATTCGGCGGTAATGGTGACGTTGGATTCCAGTTCCGCCCACCAGTACCCTTCCGAGACCTGTTCCCGGAAGAAAAACTCGCAGCTGCGCCGGATGGTCGTATCCAGGGGATTGGTTGTTTCGACCGCTTTCTTTTTCCAGATGGAAGCGGGCAGGTGGTGAACTTTGGCGCCGGACTTCCCGGGTTTTCGGGGTTCGGTCTTCTCTGTGAGGGTTCCGTTAAAAGATGTCAGAGCATGTGAAATTGGGTATTTGCAGGATTTCATTACAGTGAGCTCCGGAGAAACCAAAAAAAATCGGCGTCTTTTTTCGGGACGCACGATGGCATTATGATAAATTACCGCAAATTTCTACCACATTTTTTGGAAAAGGTATACCTCTTTTCAGGGTAAAGGCAAGGTTTCTACGGATTTTCATGCGGTTGCGCCACGCGAGCGACACGTGGGCCGGTTGATTTTCACCTTCTCCCTATGGTACCCTCAACCCGCTTTTTTAAAGAGGAGGTCGTGAAAAATGAAAAGTACCACAGGAAAGGGTAGGGGTCTTTTCGATCTCATCGCACGCTATCCGCTCGCCATTTTGTTTGTTGCGCTGCTTCTTTCCGCGATTTCGGTTGTCTACACGAAAAACAATCTGGAGTTCCTGACCGGCAGGGATGACCTGATGCCCAAGAACAGCAAGTTCCACCGGGATTACCGGGACTACCGCCTGGAATTCGGTGATACGGAAGAGATCGTCGTCGTCCTGGAGAGCGACGATCCGGACAAGGCAGGCCGCTTCGGCAAGGAACTGTTCAGCCGTCTTCAACAGAGAAAAGACGTCTTGCGTGAGGTCTTCTACCCATACGGGCTTCCATTTTTCCAGAAAAACGGTTTGCTGTTTCTGCCTTTGGAAGATGTGGAGGCGCTGCGGAACAACCTGACCAAGGCAATGCCGTTACTGAAGGACCTTGCGGCTGCCCCTTCGGTGCAGACCCTGTTCACGTCGCTCACCACCCGCATGGACGAGTACATGCGTCAACAACCGGGTGCGCCCGGAGCGGAGGAACAGGTAACGAGCCTCACCTTCATGCTGGATAAGCTGGGGGCCGGTTTCGAGCGTTTCTCGAAGCCGGGTGGAGGGGCCTTTTCCCTTGACGATTTTTTTCTCGGCAGCGGAAAGGACGGTACGGGGTCCCGGTTCGTAGAGGCGGGAAAGATGCAGATCCTGACCGTTCTGCCGGTAAAGGAGAGCGGGAGTTTCGTCCCGGCCGAGAAGGCGATTGCCGCGGTGCGCGACGAGATACGGAAGGTTGCGGCGGATTCCCGCTTCGCCGGAGTGAAGGCCGGGCTTACCGGGGTGCCGGTGCTGGAGTACGAGGAGATGTCAACCAGCCAGCGTGACATCGCCCTGGCTACGGTTATTTCCATCGTGCTGACAGTTATCCTGCTGCTGTTCGCTTTCCGCGGGGTGGCGAACGCCTTTGCCGCCATGATCTCCCTGCTGGTGGCCATCGCCCTTTCCTTCGGCATGGCGACCCTGACCGTCGGCCACCTGAATATTCTGTCCATGGTCTTTGCCGTGATGCTCATCGGCATCGGCATCGAATACGGCATCCAGATCGTGCTCCGTTACCAGGAGGAGATCCGGGCGGGACGGCAACGCCTCGAATCCCTCAGGATTGCCCTGAACAGGAACCTGTGGGCAATCACCATGGCCGCCGCAACCGTTGCGGCCGCGTTCCTTACTTTCGTTTTCACCGATTTCAAAGGGATATCGGAGCTGGGGATTATTGCAGCCATCGGCATTGCCATCTGCGTGCTTGTCACATTTACCGTGCTGCCCGCCATGCTTGTGATTCCGGTGAAGTACGGAAAGAAGAACCGCAGGGTCGGAACGAGGGACGCATCCTCCTCGCTGTCGGCCGGCGACGACTCTCCTGCCTCGGGTCTTGCCCGTTCGATCAAGGCGGTCCTGTTCGACCACCCGAAGACGGTTCTTTTCCTTACGGGGCTCCTGTGCATCGCCTCCCTCTATCCATTATCCCGAATCGACTTCGATTACAACCTGATGAACCTTCAGGCAAAGGGGCTGGAATCGGTTTCCTATGCCTATAAGCTGATGAAGAGCTCGGAGAACTCCGGTTACTTCGCCGTGGCGTCCGCCCGAACCCCGGAGGAAGCGGCCGCCAGGGCCAAGGCGCTGGAGGCGCTTCCCACGGTCGACCATGTGGTGACCATCGCCTCCTTTATACCGGAAGAGCAGGAACGGAAACTGGCGGAACTGGCCTCCCTCCGCTCCCAGATGGCCGGTGTCCGGCCGGTCCCCTACGACGAAGACCTGCGGGTAATGGAGTTGCCCGTGGTATTTGAGACCTTCCGCACTACCGTGGAGCGCTTCGTGCAGCGCCTGGAGAGGGAGAACCGTCCCGAGGCAAAGGACGCCGCCGCGTTCCTCGCCACTCTGGATCGTTTTTTCGCCGGTCTCGAAAAGGAGAAGGACCGGAATGCCGTGGGGATGCTGCGTGATTTCCAGGGAAACCTGCTTGCCGGCCTCCCGGAGAAGCTGGAGACTCTCAGGAACAGCCTTGCCGTGACGCCGGTGGTCGCGGCCGATATCCCGGAGGAACTGCGGAAGCGTTTCGTGGGAACGACCGGCCGCTACCTCTTGCAGATTGCCCCGAAGGGTGAAATATTCGATCGCAAGCCGCTGGAGGCCTTTCTGAAGGACGTTCGGACGATTGAGCCGAACGCAACGGGAGAGCCGGTCATGGTGTTCGAATCCATGACCATCATGCGCGATTCCTATCGGGGAGCGTTTGTGTATGCCTTCCTGGCAATCGTGCTTATCCTGCTCGTTACCTTCCGCAGCGTACGCTATGCCCTTATCGGCCTCGTGCCCCTGGTGGTGGGCGTGCTGTTCATGGTAAGCGGCATGTGGCTCGCGGGTATCCGCTTCAACTCCGCCAATATCATCGTCATGCCCCTCGTGCTGGGTATTGCGGTGGATTCGGGCATCTACATCATCAATCGCTTCCGGCGAGAGGGTGAGAGCGGCTACCGGGTCATCGCCAGCAGTACCGGCCGGGGCGTTATTTACAACACCCTGACCATTATGATAAGTTTCGGCGCCCTGATGGTGGCCGGTCACCAGGGCGTTTTCAGTATCGGCGCGGTCATGTCGCTGGGGATGGTCGCCTGCCAGATAGCTTTCATTGTTACCCTGCCCGCGGTACTGGCCGTTTTCGGGGAAAAACGCGGAGATGCCGCGTGAATCGTCCTTCCCGAACCGGGAGAAAAGGCCTTGGCGGAGCGGTGGGCATGTCGCAGCTTTTGCTGCGACGCACGGTGCGTTCGGGGGATGTCGTTGTCGACGCAACATGCGGCAGGGGGGATGACACCCTCTTTCTCGCACGCCTGGTGGGGGAAGAGGGGCAGGTGTGGGCCTTCGACATACAGGAAGAGGCTCTGGCCGCGGCCCGGGAATTGCTGGACGGAGAGGAATGCCTGTCCCGGGTTCGTCTGGTGAGCGCCGGTCACGAACGGTTGGCCGAGTATGTCCGGGAGCCGGTACGGGCGGTTGTCTTCAACCTCGGATTTCTACCGGGCGCCGGGAGAGATGTCGTCACCCGGCCGCACACCACGCTGTCCGCCTTGAAACAGGCAGCGGATCTGCTCCTCCCCGGAGGTATTATCGCCATTTCCATCTATACGGGACATCCGGGAGGACTGGAGGAAGGCGAGGCGGTCGAGGAGTGGGCCGCCGGGTTGCCGCACCGCTGCTTCAATGTCTGGAAGAGTCGGCAGCTGAACAGGTCGGAGACTGCTCCCTATCTGGTGCTTGTGGAGAAAATCCGGTGAGACCTGACAGGTTTTGGAAAACCGGCAGGTCTGCTTTGACAGGATAACCATGTTCCGTTTAATCATCCCCTACATCCTCATTGCCCCGCCTCTGTGCTACGGGCTGGTATCGCTCATCTGCGCCCGGCGGTATTTCACACGGAAACCGCCGGAGGGCGAATTCCGACCCCCGGTAACCATCCTGAAGCCGGTGAAGGGAGTGGACGCGGAAAGTTTCGAAAACTTCGCCTCGTTCTGCGAACAGCAGTACCCATGCTTCCAGATCGTCTTTGCCGTGGCCGCGGAAGACGACCCGGCGGTGCCGGTCATCAGGCGGCTCATGGACGAGTTTCCCTCCGTGGATATCGACCTGGTCATTGATGGCCGGATCCACGGTCCCAATTACAAGGTCTGCAACCTCATGCATGCGTATCCCCGGGCAAAGCACGATATCCTCATCGTCTGCGACAGCGACATCCGGGTCGGCCCCGACTACCTGCGGGAGGTGGCCCCCCTGTTCCTCGACGATTCCGTCGGCCTCGTCACCTCCCTGTACCGGAGTCCCCGCGTGAGGAACATCCCCACTGCGCTGGAGGCCATGGGCTTTACCACGGAGATGATACCCAACGTGATGGTGGCCCTCTCCCTGGAGGGGCTGACGTTTGCCCTGGGCGCTTCCATGGCCGTGCGCCGGGAGGCCCTGGAAAGGATCGGCGGGTTCCGGGCATTGGTGGAATACCTAGCGGACGACTACCAGCTCGGCAACATGGTGTATCGGGCGGGCTATCGGTTGGAGCTTTCGTCCTATTTCGTGGAGAGCGTCATGAAGCGGGAGAGCCTGCCGGGGATCCTCTCCCGCCAGCTCCGCTGGGCACGCACCATGCGCGCCAGCAGGCCCGCGGGCTACTTCGCATCCGGCATTACCCAGCCTGTGCCGGCGATGCTCCTGGCCCTTCTCGTCAGCGGATTTTCCCTGGCAGGCTGGTCGGCGGTCGCAATCCTCGGCATCTCCCGACTCCTGGTCGGCCTGGCGTTCAGCCGGGTCTTTGTCCGTGACGGACTGTTTCCCCGTTACCTGGCGCTTCTTCCGTTCCGGGATCTGCTGGCCTTCGGCACCTGGGCGCTTTCTTTTCTCGGGAACAGGGTGGTCTGGCGTTCCCGCACCTTCCGGGTTCTGCCCGGCGGCACGATCCGCGATCTGGGAGAGGCCTGAGAGCACGCGGTGAATCCTCAACCTTTACTTATTGCCGTTCTGTACCTATACTTTCATGAACGCAGGTGCGGAGGGATAGTTTCGTGCAAACCATCATAGCCCGAATCGGAGGTATGGCGCTGGCCGTGGTGCGGGAGATGGGGCGGATGCTCCTCTTTCTCCTGTATGCGTTTTACATGATCGTGCGCTCACCGGGCAAACCGATCCATATCCTGAAGCAACTCCACTTCATCGGCGCCAAATCTTTTTTCGTCATTTTCCTCACCGCGGCGTTCACCGGCATGGTGCTCGGGCTGCAGGGGTACTACACCCTGACCAAATTCGGGTCCGAAGGGATGCTCGGCTCGGTGGTGGCGCTCTCCCTCATCCGGGAGCTGGGCCCGGTGCTGTCGGCGCTCATGGTCACCGGCCGGGCCGGCAGCGCCATCACCGCGGAGATCGGCATCATGCGCATCACCGAACAGATCGACGCCCTGGAGACCATGGCCCTCGAGCCGTTCAAATACCTCATGTCACCCAAGATCCTGGGAGCGCTCATCGCCCTGCCGCTGCTGTGCGCCATTTTCGACGTAGTGGGGATCTTCGGCGGCTATCTGGTGGGCGTCAAGCTGATGGGCGTCAATCCCGGCGCCTACCTGCATGAAATGGAAAAGAGCGTTGAGTGGAAGGATATCTACTCGGGCCTGGTGAAATCGGTCTCCTTCGGGCTGATCATCGCATGGGTGTGCTGCTACAAGGGGTACTACACCGGCCGCGGCGCCGAGGGGGTATCGCGCGCCACCACGGCGGCGGTGGTCATGTCCTCGGTCACCATCCTGGTTTGGGACTACTTCCTGACATCGATACTGCTGTAGGGGACGGGATGTTCGCATGATAGAAATGCTGCGCGTATCAAAAGCCTTCGGCGGTCAGGCAGTGCTCAACGACCTGGACCTGGTCATTCCCGGCGGCAAGATTACCGCCGTCATCGGGCCGAGCGGGGAAGGCAAGAGCGTGCTGTTGCGTCACATCATCGGGCTTATGAAGCCGGACGCCGGGCGTGTCATCATCGACGGGGAAGACATCACCCACATGGGGCGGAGAGACCTGAACCGGGTGCGGGAAAAATTCGGCATGCTCTTCCAGAATGTGGCCCTGTTCGACTCCATGACCGTGTTCGAGAACGTCGCTTTTCCCCTGGAGGAAAAGACCCGCCTCACCCGGAGCGAGATCCGTGACCGTGTGCATGAGGCGCTGGAACATGTGGGGCTCAAGGATGTGGACCGCAAGTATCCGGATCAGCTCTCGGGCGGCATGAAGAAGCGGGTGGGCCTGGCGCGGGCGCTGCTGCTCAACCCGCGCATCATCCTCTTCGACGAGCCGACCACCGGACTCGATCCCATCATCGGCAACGCCATGCACCGTCTCATCAAGGACACCCACGCGCGCTTCGGGTTCACGGCGGTGATTGTCACCCACGAAGTGCCGGCCATCTTCGACGTCTGCGACTACGTGGCCATGCTGTACCAGGGGAGGATCCAGATGCGCGGCACACCCGATGAGATCCGGGACTCCCGCGACCCGGTGGTTCGCCAGTTCGTCACCGGAGACCTGGAGGGTCCCCTCCGGTTCGTGTGAGCGGGCCCCTGCCCGAAAAAAAGCGAAACAGGTGATTTCATGGATACGGACAAGGCAAGACTTGAGACAATCGTCGGGATATTCGTGCTGGTGGGGATCCTCTGCCTGGCCTACCTCTCCGTCAAACTGGGGAAGATGGAGCTGATAGGGGGAGACAGCTATCGGGTGTATGCCAACTTCGATTCCATCTCCGGCCTGCGAAGCGGGGCATCCGTGGAGATAGCCGGAGTCGAGGTGGGGAGGGTGGATCGCATCATTCTCGATCCGAAGCAGGGATACACGGCGAGGGTGTCCCTGCGCATCAACACCGGGATAGAGCTTCAGGACGACGTCATCGCCTCGGTGCGCACGCGCGGGATCATCGGGGACAAGTACGTGCAGCTGAAGCCGGGCGGTTCGGACATTCTTCTGAAGGACGGCGGCCGCATCCGGGAAACCGAATCGGCCATCGATTTCGAGGGTCTGATCAGCAAGTATATCCACGGCAACGTGGACTAAACGTGAGTTTGGGATAGACTGTATTCCAAAATAGTCCCCTCCTGGAGGAACCAATCATGAGACAGTGCATCCGTACCATCATGTTTCTGGCAACTCTGCTTTTCATCGCGGTCCCCGCGCGTTCCGAGGACATGAAACAAGGGAAGATGGTACTGGGACTCGACGAATGTATCAGGCGCGCCCTGACCACTTCCGCAGAATTGGGGGAGTCCCGGTCGGATATTTCGCTGGCTGAGGCAAAGCTTGACGAGGCGAAAGCCCACCGCTACCCGCAAATAGAAATCCTTGGGCTGTTCGGCCCGGTTTCCCAAGCCCGCGGCGACCAGGTCTATTCTCCGGACCGTATCGACCATCTCAACGGCCTCACGGTTTTTACCCGCGGCGACGCCACCGTGGTTCAGCCGCTCTATACCTTCGGGAAGATCAGCGAAAGGATGAAGGCCGCCACCCATGGCATAGAGGTGGATCGGGCAAAGAAGGACCAGAAGGGCAACGAAGTTACCCTCAAGGTCAAGGAATACTATTACGGGCTTCTCCTCGCGCGGGAGATGAAGGAGCTTGTGTCCGAAGTGGGAGAGTCCCTGGCCAAGGCACGGGAAAAGGCGGTAAAGCTTCTGGACAAGGGGTCTCCCAATGTGGAGGCGCTGGATATCTACAAGCTTGATGCCTTCTCCGGGGAAGTTCGGAAGTACACCGAAGAAGCGAAGAAAGGTGAGTCACTCGCCTTGGCGGCATTGCGGACCCAGGCAGGGATAGCGCCCGATACGCGGTTCGACATCGCAACCGAGAGGCTGACGCCGGACGAAACGACTCAGACGGAGAGCCTTGCGGCATACCAGGAGGCGGCGAAGTGGAAACGGCCGGAATACAAACAGCTCAGGGAAGGGATCCAGGCGCGGGAGGCCTTGGTGAAGGCGGCGAAGGCCGACTACTTTCCGGATATTTTCCTCGGAGGGTATCTTTCCGGCGCCTATGCCCCGGATCGGGACCGCGTTACCAATCCGTGGGTGCCGGATGAATTCAACCACCTGTGGGCCGGCGTGGCACTCGGCGCCCGATGGAAACTGGACTTCGGCATCACTTCCGCGAAGATTGCCCAGGAGCAGGCCCAGTATAACCGTCTCCTGAGCACCAACGACTATGCGGCGGCCAATATCCCGCTCCAGATAGAAAAATCGTGGCTGGAACTTCAGGAGGCGGAAAAGAGCATCGCCGCCAACCGGGACGCATACTCCAATGCCAAGAAGTGGGCAGTGGCGGCCATCGCCAATTTCGACATGGGAATCGGCCCGGCAAAGGAAATCTTCGAATCTCTGCAGAGTTACGCCCGGATGCGCGCGGCCTATTTCCAGTCCATCTATAACCAGAAAATGTCGCGGGCCAATCTCGCCTATGCAGTGGGCGAGGCGAACCTCGACAAGTAAGAGCAATCTATCGTAGGAGGAGCACAGTATCATGAACAAATGGATAGCTACGTGTCTCGCGGCAGTTTTCTGTATCGGCGCCGGCAGTCTTCCGGCTTCGGCGTCCGTAACCGACGAGGTGAAAAAGACCGTGGATCAGGTAGTCTCCATCGTGTCCGACGATAACCTGAAAAAACCGCGCAACGAGGCGAAACGGCGTGCCGCGTTGAAGAGCGCCATTGGCGGAATCTTCGACTACGGCGAAATGGCCAAACGATCCCTGGGGGTCAACTGGAAGGGACGGAGCAGGGCGGAACAGAAGGAGTTCGTGGACCTGTTCGCCACTCTGCTGGAAAATTCCTATGCGGGAAAGATTGAGTCCTATGAGAATCAGAAGATAGTCTACGATAAGGAATCCATAGATGGAAACTATGCCGAAGTAAAATCGCGTATTGTGACGGCAAAACGTGACGAGTACACCCTGGATTACCGGCTCATGAAGGAAGGAAACCGCTGGATGGTCTACGACGTGGTCATCGAGGGAGTGAGCCTGGTGTCCAACTACCGTTCCCAGTTCAACAAGATAATCACCAGCCAGGGGTACGGATCGCTGGTGAAGAAACTGCGCGCGAAGAGCGACGAAATCAAGGCGCCGTAAGAAGCAGGGACGGCGGTTAGTCGAAAAAGGGGGGTCGTGACCTGGAAACGGGTTTCACGACCCCCCCTTTTTTTTGTTCTTCGCCCTGTCGTTATTCCCGCCCCCGTGTTGCGATAGGTTATGCATGAATCGAAGATGGGAAGGACACGGGGGTTGCGTCTATAAAAAATTAAATCATAAAAAATAATTAATTGACATACATTGTTGCGTGATGATATTACCGGTGCTGCGTGATATTAAGCATCGCACATAAAGGTTGTGATCCAACGTAACTCCACTAGGATTCCGGGGAAAGGACCCATCATGAACATTGAGAGACCGCTGTTCTGGCATTCCGGCATTGCATTCCGTTCCTTGCACATGCAGCATCTCGACCGGGCGCAGCAGAGCCTTCTCATCCCCTTTCAGCAGTTCATGGTTCCCTATTTCTGGGGAGTGTGGAACATGGAGCTCGACGAGGGGGCGCTTCAGACCGGAACATTCAACCTCGTAAAGGGGAGTTTCGTCTTCCGCGACGGAACGCATGTGGTCCTTCCCGGAAATGCCCTTGTCACCCCCCGTTCATTCAAATCGGACTGGGCCGACGACGGCAAGCCGTTCGCCGTGTATCTGGGAATCAGGAACTGGAGCGACACCGACGCCAATGTCACCGTCCTGCCATCACTCACGAACATTTCCGCTGTTCCCACCAGATTCATCTCCGCCGCCGACCCGGAGGAGGCCAAAGACCTTCACACCGGAGGGCCGGAAGGCTTCATCAAGAAACTCCATCTCGCCCCGAAGCTGTTCTGGGAGTCCGAACGGCACGAAAAGGGAGACTGCCAATTCATTCCCATCGGCCGGGTGGAGAAATTCGGCTCCGAAATCAGGCTTTCCGGAGATTTCATACCACCCAGCCTGTCCTGCGCCGCATCGGGGTCCCTGCTGAAGCTTGTCCATGAAATACGGGACCAGCTAACGGCTCGGGCCTATCAACTGGAGGAGCACAAGAGCAGGCGCGGAGTCCAGACCGCGGAATTCGGCTCCAGGGACATGGTCTACTTCCTGGCGCTCAGGTCCATCAACCGCTATGTTCCGCTGCTCTTCCACTACACGAAAGCCGAATTCGCCCATCCCTGGGAGGTATTCGGCGTCCTGCGTCAGCTCATCGGCGAACTTACCACCTTTTCCGAGGAAGTCAGCGTCCTGGGGGAAATGAAAAGCAGGGGCAAAGACAGGATCATTCCCGACTACGACCACAATGACATCTGGTCATGTTTTTCCGCGGCCCAGGATATGATCTCGTACCTCATCGACCAGATCACCGCGGGCCCAGAGTATGTGATCCGACTGGCCTTTGACGGAACATACTATGCCGCCGAGTTGAAACCGGCCATCTTCGAAGGGCGCAATCGCTACTACCTGGCGGTCAAAACCGACGAGGATCCCAAGGTCGTGCTCCAGTCCCTGGTAGGCATCGCCAAGCTCAGTTCGCGGGAGTACATGCACACCCTCGTCACCCAGGCCTTGCCCGGCATCGACCTGGAGTACCTGCAGGTTCCACCCCAGGAACTCCCCCGCCGGGCCCACACCCACTACTTCACCATAAACCATCACGACGATCAATGGGCCTCGGTGGAAAAAAACCGTTCCCTCACCCTGTACTGGAACAGTGCGCCCGAGGGCGCGGATGTGGAGCTTATGGTCGTGGGAAGATAAGGGAGAGTCATGTCCGGCCGGCACTATCACAAGGAACTGGATCGGTTGCGGAACCTTTCGTCGGCGTTCGCGGAAGCCCGGCCGGCGCTGGCGCCGATGCTCGGCGGTCCCACCACCGATCCGGACGCGGAACGGCTTCTGGAAGGAACCGCCTTCAAGATAGGCCTCCTTCGCGAGAAACTGGAATCAGACTTCCCCGAAGTCGTAAATGAAATGACGCAGCGGCTGTATCCGCACTATCCCCGACACTTTCCGGCCGCCACCATTGTCGCCTTCATCGTAAAGCAGCCGGTCACGGAGTCCTGCATCATCCCGGCAGGGACGTTCATCGATTCCGTCCCCCTTGACGGGACCTCCTGTACATTTGCCACAGCCTGGGATGTTGAAGTTCACCCCCTCCACCTCGCCGATGTCACTGTTACCCGGACATCGGTTCGTGAAACCGCTGTCAGGCTTTCGCTGGCGCTGTCGGGGCTACCCTTGGCCCAGTGGCGCGCCGAACGTCTCCGCTTGCTCGTTACCGGCGAATACGTGTCGGCCGCGGACCTGTTTCTGTGCCTGAACCGACACCTGAAGCGCATCGTCATCACCCCGGAAGAAGGCGGCACACCCCTTTTTCTGCCCATCGACTGCCTGCAACCGGTCGGTTATGCCTTGGAAGCTTCGTTACTGCCGTATCCACCCCATGCCTTTCCGGGCTTCCGGTTGCTTCAGGAGTATTTCTCCTTCCCGGAAAAATTCCTCTCTTTCGAACTGACCGGATTGGACCGGTGGCAAGACCGTGGAGAGGGCGCCCGATTCAGCATCACCTTTGAAGTGGACGGTCACGCTTTGGGGGCGACAAGCGTCAGGCGCGAAAGCTTCGCCCTCTTCGCCGTTCCAGCGGTCAATCTCTTTCCCCATGAAGCCGACCCGATTCTCCTGGACCATCGCGCGACCGGTTATCTTGTGCGTCCCTCGGGGCCGAAACCGTCCCATTACCAGATATTCTCTGTGGACAGCGTGACCGGTCTCACGCGCAGCACCGGCCGGGAACGGAGCTATGCTCCCTTTGACCTTTATAGGCCGGACAACCGGGACTCAGCCGTCTACCATACGACTCCCCGAAAGTCGCCGGTTCACGCCGGATTCGATCTCCATCTTTCTCCTTCCTATCCCCAGGGGAGCCCTCCACCGGAAGAAGAAACACTCTCCCTTCAGCTTACCTGCAGTAACGGAACACTTCCCGAGGGGCTCCATGTGGGCGACATCTCCCTGCTTTCATCCGGAATTTCGGACAAGGTGGCGGTCCGCAACATCACCCCGATCCGCCCCGGGACCTTTCCGCCCCCGGCGCCGGACCTTGCCGACAGATTCACCGCCCATCTTTTCCTGGCATGCCTCTCCCTGTCGAACGCTGATACCCTCCGTTCCCTCCTGGATCTGTATGTTTTTTCCGGGAATCGCTCCGGGGCATCGGTGGCCGCCAACAGAAAGCTCATCGCCGGGATCGAGGAAGTAACGGCGCTGTCATGCGACCGGTGGGTGCGGGGCATGCTGCTGAGCGGCAGGGAAGTCCGGGTGAAAGTGCGCAGGGATCATTTCGGCGGCCCCGGCGACCTGTACCTGTTCGGCTGCGTGCTCGACCGCTTCCTGGCCCAGTGTGCCGAACCCAACACCTTTACCCAGCTGACTCTCGACGAGACCCTGAAGGGAGGAGTCTATCAATGGCCGCCCAGGCTTGGCCGGAAACCTCTCCTCTGATACGCGACCTGCTCGAACGGGGGCATGAATTCAGCTTCCCCCAGGTACTGCGCCTGGCGCGCGCCCATCTCGGACCGGACGCACTGGAACAGAACCGGGTGCGGGTACGCCCCTTGCTCTCCCTTGCCTTTCCCGCCGCCGATGTGGACAGAGTGGAGAGAGACGCGGACGGTGAACTTCTGGTCAGCGCCAACTTCGGAGGGCTGTACGGCGTCGACTCCCCCTTGCCCACCTTCGAGACCGAAGACCTGTTCGACGACCAGTGCGACGACAGAACGGCGGCGCGGGACTTTCTCGACATCATCCACCAGCGTCTCTACTACCTCTACGCCACATCCTGGAGCAAGTACCGGACCCTCATCCGCATCGTGGAGGAAGGGGACCCGGCGGAGATGCAAAGGGCCTGGTGCCTCCTGGGCATGGGGGAAAAGGAACTGGCGGAACTCGCTCCCGACTCCTTCCCCTTCCTCCGCTACAGCGGCCTCTTTGCCCGGCTCACCCGCCCCGTCTCCGCCCTGGAGGCCATGCTGAAAGACGCCCTGTCAATTGACCGCATCGAAATCCTCCAGTGCGCAAGGCGCGTGGTTCCCATCCCCGAAGAGCAGCAGATGCGGCTCGACAGCGGCAACAACACCCTGGACGTGGATGCCGTGCTCGGGCCGGATGTGGAAGACTGGATGGGAAAGATGAT